>ENA-OURZ01004642-OURZ01004642.1-human-gut-metagenome-genome-assembly--contig:-NODE-4642-length-10319-cov-3.286633_pt1 | contig 10319 bp, 3 predicted proteins | sample MGYA00242073_ERZ509195 | MGnify/ENA primary metagenome ERZ509195 (study PRJEB26280, sample SAMEA2338837) | human gut metagenome | biome: human gut; feature: human-associated habitat; material: faeces...
TGTCATGCATAATATAAACTCCCGGCTGATCCGGGAGTTTTTTTAATTCTTCTGCGATGTTAAACATGAAACCTCATTCCTGCTCTGATCGTTCTGTTTATACTTATTCTGCTGATATTTATCTTATTTTTCAGCTTTTATTTCTGATACTTCTGCAGCGAAGCCTCTGCTGCGTTATTTCTGGTGTTCCTCATGTGCTGCTGTCTGATCGTCTACGACCTGATCAATAAAACTGCCCTTTTCCAAGGATACAGTATTCTGATCTTCCGCTGCACGTAAAGTTTCTGCTTCTGCCTGCTTTTTTATTTCTGTCTGTCCTTCCGTTTTTGCATGTTCTTCTGTTTTCGCCTGCTCTAACGCATTTTTAGCATCCTCTGCCTGTTCGAAGAATGTTTTTTTCTCCTCTTCTTCCGGCTCCGGAATTCCTTTTAACTCGCGGAAAATCTTCATGAATTCTTTTCCGGTGATCGTCTCATGCTCGTAGAGATATTCTGAGATCTTGTCGAGAACCTCCCTGTTTTCCTCAAGCATGCGGTATGCTTCATCGTAGCTGTTGTTGATGATGGAAAGTACTTCCTGATCGATCTGTGCTGCAGTCTCCTCACCACAGATCAGTCCTGCACGGTTGTCTAAGTACTGGTTCTCAACCGTTGCCAGACACATCATACCAAATTTATCGGACATACCGTACTGTGTGACCATCGCTCTCGCGATCGAAGTCGCACTCTCGATATCGTTGGCTGCACCGCTCGTCGCAGAACCAAATACCAGCATCTCTGCCGCACGGCCTGCCATGTAGGTTGTGATCTTTGCAAGCAGTTCATCTTTGGTCTGTAAATATTTTTCTTCTTCCGGTGTCTGTAATGTATATCCAAGTGCGCCCATGGTACGCGGTACGATTGTGATCTTCTGTACCGGCTCGGTATTTTTCTGCAGTGCAGTTACCATTGCATGACCGACTTCGTGATAAGATACGATCTTGCGCTCCTTATCGCTCATGATGCGGTCTTTCTTCTCTTTTCCACCGACCGCAACAAGCTCAAATGCATCAAACAGATCGGACTGGTTTACAAACTTTCTGCCATTTTTTACTGCGTTGATGGCAGCCTCATTGATCATATTGGCAAGATCGGAACCTACAAGTCCTGCCGTTGCAAGCGCAAGTGCATCAAGGTCTACGGTCTCATCCATCATGACATCTTTGGAATGAACCTTTAATGTCTCTAAACGTCCCTTTAAGTCCGGTTTATCGACAATGATACGACGGTCAAAACGTCCCGGACGGAGTAACGCTTTATCAAGTACCTCCGGACGGTTGGTCGCTGCTAAGATCAGAAGTCCCTTGGATGTATCAAATCCATCCATCTCTGCCAGTAACTGGTTTAACGTCTGCTCACGCTCGTCATTGCCGCCGTAACGGGTATCACGGCTCTTACCGATCGCATCGATCTCATCGATAAAGATGATACATGGTGCCTGTTTCTGTGCTTCTTTAAACAGGTCACGCACACGGGATGCACCGACACCGACAAACATCTCCACAAAATCAGAACCTGCCAGTGAGAAGAACGGAACCTTCGCCTCACCTGCAACTGCTTTTGCAAGCAGTGTCTTACCGGTTCCAGGAGGTCCGACTAAAAGTGCACCCTTCGGCAGTTTTGCACCGATCTCGGAATATTTCTTCGGGTTATGCAGGAAATCAACAACCTCCTGTAAGGATTCTTTTGCCTCGTCCTGTCCGGCTACATCCTTAAATGTAACACCCGTCTGTTTTTCCACGTAAACTTTCGCATTGCTCTTGCCAACACCCATGGCACCGCCGCCCATACGCTTCATCAAAAATCCGAGCAGTACCCAGATCAGTACTAACGGGATCAGATAACTTAAAATACTGTAAATCCAGGTGGAAGTGTTGTCCGGGATTACTCCGTAAATTTCTACGCCTTTTTCTTTTAAAAGCGGAATCAGATCCTCATCCGCCACGCGTCCGCAGTAATAGGTCGGCTGGTACGGACTCTTGTCCTTTGTCACTGGTGTGATGTCGATCTCATACGATCCGATCTCTACGGATTTGACTTCACCTGCTTCCACTTTTTCCAGAAATTGCGAATAGGAAATCTCCTGGGTGCTCATCTGTGAAAAGCGGTTCGACACCATGCTCATGATAAATAACACGATGAGAGAAACCAGAACAAATGCCATGATAAGCTGTCCGTTATGGTTGTCCTTTCCACCATTGCCGCCGTTATTTCCATTGCCACCGCCGCCATTACCGCCGTTATTATTATAATTATTATTTCCATTATTGTAATTATTTGGTCCCTGGTTATCCATAATCTATCCTTTCCAAACATCTGCAGTATCTGCTGCATCTGGATTTTATCTGATATTCGTCAATATCTTCTTTATTATATTGAAAACAACACGCAAAAGCAATACACAGTTCATGAACTTTTGATGTGTTTTCTAAATTATTTCTAAATTCACTTTTATCTTTTTTAAGTTTTTCTGGATTTTGCGTAAACTTAGTTGTATACTATATGGGTTATAAAATACGTGAAATATTTTTTAAATTTACTATAATTATGAGGAGGAAAAACCTATGCCTGTAAAATATGTCTTTGTCACCGGCGGTGTCGTTTCCGGTCTTGGTAAAGGTATCACGGCTGCTTCTCTTGGAAGATTATTAAAAGCCCGTGGATACAAAGTGACCATGCAGAAATTCGATCCGTATATCAATATCGATCCCGGAACCATGAACCCGATTCAGCACGGAGAAGTTTTTGTAACAGACGATGGTACAGAGACAGACCTGGATCTGGGACATTATGAGAGATTCATTGATGAGAGTCTTGATAAAAATTCCAATGTGACAACCGGTAAGGTTTACTGGTCTGTTCTTCAGAAAGAACGTCACGGGGATTTCGGCGGGGGTACCGTACAGGTAATTCCTCATATTACAAATGAGATTAAGAGCCGTTTCTACCGCGCCAAATCACCGGAGGAAAACAAGATTGCCATTATCGAGGTGGGAGGAACAGTCGGTGATATTGAAAGCCAACCGTTCCTGGAAGCAATTCGTCAGTTCCAGCTCAATGTGGGACATGACAATGCAATCCTGATCCACGTAACATTAATTCCTTATTTAAAGGCATCTGAAGAACTGAAAACAAAACCTACACAGGCAAGCGTAAAGGAACTTCAGGGAATGGGAATCCAGCCGGATGTACTGGTGTGCAGAAGTGAACATGAGCTGACAGAGGACATTAAAGAAAAAATCGCTTTATTCTGCAACGTACCTGTATCACATGTACTTCAGAACCTGGATGTGGAATATTTATATGAAGCTCCTCTTGCAATGGAAAGAGAGAAGCTTGCAGATGTAGTTCTTTCAAGTCTCCGTCTGGAAAACAGAAAACCGGATTTAAGTGACTGGGAGGAAATGGTAGAAAGTCTGAGAAATCCGAATAAAACAGTAAAGATCGCAATTGTAGGAAAATATACACAGCTTCATGATGCATATCTCAGTGTAGTAGAGGCACTGAAACATGGTGGAATTTCCTGCAGAGCCAAAGTAGAGCTTGACTGGATTGATTCCGAAGAACTGACAGAGAAAAATCTGGATCAGCAGCTTCACAATGTAGATGGTATCCTGGTTCCGGGTGGTTTCGGAAACAGAGGTACAGAAGGAATGATCCTGGCAGCACAGTATGCAAGGGTACATAAGATTCCATATCTTGGAATCTGTCTGGGAATGCAGATGGCAATCGTAGAATTTGCCCGCCATGTACTTGGATACGAAGATGCAAACAGTATTGAACTGAATCCGGAAACTAAACATCCGGTAATTGCGTTAATGCCGGATCAGGAAGATATCGAAGATATCGGTGGAACCTTAAGACTTGGAAGCTATCCATGTATTCTTGCAGAAGGTTCCAGATCCTATGAACTCTTTGGCAAAAAAGAAATCCATGAGCGCCACAGACATCGTTATGAAGTAAACAATGCATTCCGTAAAGAACTTCAGGAGAAGGGAATGAATATCGTAGGAACTTCCCCTGATAACCATATCGTAGAGATGATCGAGATCGCAGGGCACCCGTTCTATGTAGGAACTCAGGCCCATCCGGAATTCAAATCCCGCCCGAATCATGCACATCCTTTATTCAGAGGATTCATCCAGGCGGCCGTCGATAAGAAAATAAGCGAAGAACAGCAGCAGAAATAGAAAGGATGAGGAGATTATGAAAGAAGTGAGAGAACAGCAGCAACAGCAAGGTATGTACAGGCCTGAATTTGAGCATGACAACTGCGGTATCGGAGCAGTTGTCAATATCAAAGGCAAGAAAACCCACGATACTGTTGCAAATGCATTAAAGATCGTAGAACATCTGGAACACCGCGCAGGTAAGGATGCAGAAGGCAAAACCGGTGACGGTGTAGGTATCCTTCTCCAGATTTCCCATAAATTTTTCAAGAAAGCCTGTAAGAAAGAGGGATTTGAGATTGGCGATGAGAGAGAATATGGCATCGCACAGTTTTTCTTCCCGCAGCACGAGATCAAACGCGCACAGGCAAAGAAGATGTTTGAGATCATTCTTGAGAAAGAAGGCCTGGAACTTCTTGGATGGCGTCAGGTCCCGGTATTCCCGGAAGTGCTTGGACACAAGGCAAGAGAATGTATGCCATGTATTATGCAGGCATTTATCAAAAAGCCGGAAGATGTGGAAAAAGGTCTTCCATTTGACCGTATGCTCTACATTGCAAGACGTGAGTTTGAACAGAGTAATGATAATACTTATGTAGTTTCCATGAGCAGCCGTACCATCGTTTACAAAGGTATGTTCCTGGTTGGACAGCTTCGTACTTTCTTCGAAGATCTTCAGAACCCGGATTATGAATCTGCAATCGCCATGGTACATTCCCGCTTCAGTACCAACACAAACCCAAGCTGGGAGAGAGCACATCCTAACCGCTTTATGGTACACAACGGTGAGATCAACACCATCCGCGGCAACGCAGATAAGATGCTTGCAAGAGAAGAAAATATGGAATCACCATATCTGGAGGGACAGCTTCATAAAGTGCTCCCTGTTGTAAATAGAAATGGTTCCGACTCTGCAATGCTTGACAATACACTGGAATTCCTGGTAATGAGTGGCATGGAGCTGCCTCTTGCAGTGATGATCACAATCCCTGAACCATGGGCAAACAATGACACCATTTCCCAGGCAAAACGTGACTTTTATCAGTACTATGCAACTATGATGGAGCCATGGGACGGACCTGCATCTATCCTGTTCTCTGATGGTGATGTTATGGGTGCAGTCCTTGACAGAAATGGTCTCCGTCCATCCAGATATTATATTACTTCTGACGGCTATATGATCCTTTCCTCAGAGGTAGGTGTTCTGCCAATTCCGGAAGAGAAGATCGTATTAAAAGAGCGTCTTCATCCTGGAAAAATGCTCCTGGTAGATACTGTAAAGGGAAAAGTTATCGATGACAATGAGCTGAAAGAGGGCTACGCAAAAATGCAGCCATACGGTGAATGGCTTGACAGTCATCTGGTACAGTTAAAGGATATCAAGATCCCGAATGAGAGACCGGAAGAGTACACACCAGAGCAGAGAGCGCGTCTGCAGAAAGCATTCGGTTATACTTATGAGCAGTATCGTACTTCCATCAGAAACATGGCATTAAACGGAGCAGAGAGCATCGGAGCCATGGGTGTGGATACTCCACTTGCAGTATTTTCCAAACAGAACAGACCATTATTTGACTACTTTAAACAGCTCTTCGCACAGGTTACCAATCCTCCAATCGATGCAATCCGTGAGGAAATCGTTACCAGCACAAGCGTTTATGTTGGCAAGGACGGAAACTTGCTGGAGCAGAAACCGGAAAACTGTCAGGTATTAAAGATTAATAACCCGATCCTGACAAATACAGACATGATGAAGATCAAGAGCTTCAAGCATGAGGGCTTCAAGACAGCAGTTGTTTCTACCTTATATTATAAGAGCACCAAGCTTGAGAGAGCTATTGACCGTCTTTTCGTAGAAGTAGATAAAGCATTCCGTGAGGGTGCAAACATCCTTGTTCTTTCAGACAGGGGAGTAGATGAAAATCATATGCCAATCCCGTCACTTCTGGCAGTATCCGCAGTTCATCAGCACCTTGTAAAAACAAAGAAGAGTACTTCTCTTGCCATCATTCTGGAATCCGGAGAGCCAAGAGAAGTACATCACTTTGCAACCTTACTTGGTTACGGTGCAAGTGCCATCAACCCGTACCTTGCCCTTGAGACCATTCATGAACTGATCGACAGCCATATGCTGGAGAAAGACTATTATGCAGCAGTAGATGACTACAATCATGCAGTCATCAGCGGTATTGTAAAGATTGCTTCCAAGATGGGTATTTCCACCATCCAGTCTTATCAGGGATCTCAGATCTTCGAGGCAATCGGTATTTCCTCAGATGTGATCGAGAAATACTTTACTGGTACAGTCAGTCGTGTAGGCGGAATCACACTGGAAGACATCGAAGAGAATGTAGAGAAGCTTCACTCAGAAGCATTTGACCCGTTAGGACTTCCGACAGACCTAACACTGGACAGCGTAGGCGCACACAAGATGAGAAGCCAGGGAGAGGAACATCGTTACAATCCTCAGACTATCCATCTTCTGCAGCAGTCCACATGGACAGGAAGCTACGATCTGTTCAAACAGTACACAGATCTGGTAGATAAAGAAAACCACGGAAACTTAAGAGGACTTCTGGACTTTAAGTTTGCTGAGACTCCGGTTCCACTTGAAGAAGTGGAGAGCGTAGATGATATCGTAAAACGATTTAAGACAGGTGCCATGTCCTATGGTTCCATTTCACAGGAAGCACATGAGACACTGGCAATCGCCATGAATCACCTCCATGGAAAATCCAATACAGGTGAGGGCGGTGAAAGTGACGAGAGACTGGATTCTGCAGGAAGCAGCGATGACAGATGCTCCGCAATCAAACAGGTTGCCAGCGGACGTTTCGGTGTAACCAGCCGTTATCTTGTATCTGCAAGAGAAATCCAGATCAAGATGGCACAGGGTGCAAAACCTGGTGAAGGCGGACATCTTCCTGCAAAGAAGGTATATCCATGGATTGCCAAAACTCGTCATTCTACACCAGGTGTCAGCCTGATCTCCCCGCCACCGCATCACGATATCTATTCTATCGAGGACCTGGCACAGTTAATTTATGACCTTAAGAATGCAAATAAATATGCAGATATTTCTGTTAAACTGGTATCTGAAGCAGGTGTCGGTACAGTTGCAGCAGGTGTTGCAAAAGCTGGTGCACAAACTATTCTGATCTCTGGTTATGACGGAGGTACAGGTGCAGCTCCGAGAAGTTCTATCCACAATGCAGGACTTCCATGGGAACTTGGACTTGCAGAAACACATCAGACACTGCTCAAGAATGGTCTGAGAAACCGTGTCCGCATTGAGACAGACGGTAAGCTTATGAGTGGTCGTGACGTTGCGATCGCAGCATTAATGGGTGCCGAGGAATTTGGTTTTGCAACAGCTCCGCTTGTAACCATGGGATGCGTTATGATGCGTGTATGTAACCTGGATACCTGCCCGGTTGGTGTGGCAACACAGAACCCTGAACTTCGTAAGAGATTCAAAGGTAAACCGGAATATGTAGAGAATTTCATGCGCTTTATCGCACAGGAATTAAGAGAATACATGTCCAAGCTCGGATTCCGTACAGTCAGTGAAATGGTAGGCCGTACAGATCTCCTTGTTCAGACAGACAACGTACAGGAACCACATCAGGGCAAAGTAGACTTAAGTGCAATCCTGAACAATCCGTTCGCAGGCAAAGACCAGAAAGTTACTTTTGACCCGAAAGCCGTATATAACTTCGAACTGGAAAAGACCATGGATGAAAAGGTTCTGGTTAAGAAATGCGCAAATGCCATCAATAAAGGTCAGAAAACAGAGCTTTCTGTAAACCTGACAAACATTGACCGTACATTCGGAACCATCCTTGGTGCAGAGATTACCAGAAAGAATAAAAACGGACTTGCAGATGACACCATCACTGTACACTGCAACGGTGCCGGCGGACAGAGCTTCGGTGCATTTATCCCCAAAGGACTTACACTGGAACTGACCGGTGACAGCAATGATTACTTCGGAAAAGGACTTTCCGGTGGTAAACTGATCCTGAAGGTTCCGGAAAAAGCTGCATACAAAGCAGAAGAGAATATTATTGTAGGCAATGTTGCCCTTTACGGTGCAACCAGCGGTACTGCATTTATCAATGGTGTTGCAGGTGAGCGTTTCGCAGTTCGTAACTCCGGTGCATCTGCAGTTGTAGAAGGCGTAGGAGAGCACGGCTGTGAATATATGACAGGTGGCCGCGTAGTCGTACTTGGTAAGACTGGCAAGAACTTTGCAGCAGGTATGAGCGGCGGTATCGCATATGTACTGGATGTGGATAATGTTCTTTACAAGAACCTGAACAAAGCCATGATTTCCATCGAAAAAGTGGAAAACAAATATGACAAAAAAGAACTCCGCGACCTGATCGAAGCCCATGTAGAAGCTACAGGCTCCAAACTCGGTGCGAAAGTTCTCGCTGACTTTGATTACTATCTGCCACACTTCAAGAAACTCATTCCGAATGAGTATAAGAAGATGATCACTTTAAGTGCGAAACTGGAAGAAAAAGGACTCAACAGTCAGCAGGCACAGATGGAAGCGTTCTATGAAAGTATTGGCGCTAAACATTGATAATAATTGAATATATCGTGTGAACTTATCAATGTTGCCCCGTCATCTTTTAGAATAAATAAAAAGGTGGCGTGGGACATACCATTATTGCCGCAGCAAGTGCGGCGAAGAGGAGGAAATCATGGGCAAACCAACAGGATTTTTAGAATATGAGAGAGAGACGGCAAAAGTTCTGCCGCCAAAGGTCCGCATCGCAAACTTCAAAGAATTCAGGACCCCATTAAATAAAGAGAAACAGAAACTTCAGGGCGCACGCTGCATGGCATGCGGTGTCCCATTCTGCCAGTCAGGTATGATGATCGGCGGTATGGCATCCGGCTGCCCTCTGCACAACCTTGTACCTGAGACAAACGATCTGGTTTATACAGGCAACTGGAAACAGGCATTCTTAAGACTGAGCAAGACACACAGCTTCCCAGAATTTACTTCCCGTGTCTGCCCTGCACTCTGCGAAGCAGCCTGCACCTGTAATATAAACGGAGAACCGGTATCCACCAAAGAAAACGAACGTGCGATCATTGAGACAGCCTATGAGAACGGATGGGTAACCCCGCAGATCCCGGAAGTACGTACAGGCAAATCTATAGCAGTCATCGGAAGTGGTCCCTCCGGACTGGCAGCAGCTCAGCAGTTAAACAGACGAGGCCACAGCGTAACTGTATTTGAAAGAAAAGACCGTGTAGGCGGACTTCTCCGTTACGGTATTCCTAACATGAAGCTGGACAAAGCTGTTGTTGACAGAAGAATCCATCTTATGGAAGAAGAGGGAGTGAAATTCGTTACAAATGTAAACGTAGGAAAGGACATCAAAGCAGAAGAACTTCTGAAACAGTTCGACCGCGTCATCCTTGCCTGCGGAGCATCCAATCCACGAGACATTAAAGTTCCGGGACGGGATGCAAAAGGAATTTATTTCGCAGTAGATTTCCTGGGACAGGTAACAAAAGCGCTGTTGGATTCTGACTTTGCCAAAGTTCCATATGAACTTGCCAAAGGAAAAAATGTTCTGGTCATCGGTGGTGGTGATACAGGAAATGACGGAGAAATGACAAATACAGATACACCTTCCGGAAGTGACGGAGACGAGGATATGCAGTCAACTACCGGTTCCGCGGCTACTGCAGATGGCAGCTATCTTGCAGCGGCTTCCTCCAGGCCATTACTTCTCAGTGCCTTTACAGATACAGAAGGAGATCTTGAAGATTCTGCAGAGGAAGTTACCGAAGAAATGCCGTCCGGAGAAACGATGGACAGTGAAACAGAGCAGATGACCGGAGATGACACAGCGGATATGGAAGAGGATACAACTGCATCCGATGAGGATCTGATCATGGATCCGACCTACCAGGATCCTACTGCCAATGATATTACAGACGGAGAGACTACGGACTGGGGTTCCGGAGAAGATGACACCCCAACGGTATCTCCGACACCGACTCCCACACTGGGACCCAATGAGCTTCCTGATCCCAATATAACAGAACCGGAAATTCCGGGGATCACAGATGGTGAACCGGAATT
>ENA-OURZ01004664-OURZ01004664.1-human-gut-metagenome-genome-assembly--contig:-NODE-4664-length-10270-cov-3.224376_pt1 | contig 10270 bp, 9 predicted proteins | sample MGYA00242073_ERZ509195 | MGnify/ENA primary metagenome ERZ509195 (study PRJEB26280, sample SAMEA2338837) | human gut metagenome | biome: human gut; feature: human-associated habitat; material: faeces...
AAGGTCTGTCAAGCCAGGAATCAGCAGAGAACATAGAAAAATCGATTTTCTGGTGCTTTGGACTGATCCACCATTTCCAGCAAGGCAGCCCCATAACGTTCCGCGACCTTTTTCCCGATCCCCGGTATAGCCAGTAATTCTTTCCCTGTTGTCGGCAGCGTGTTGGCCACCCCCAGCAAAGCTTTCTGCTGCAAAACGGTATAGGCCGGCAATCCCAGACGCATCGCTTCCTCCTTCCGCCACAAACGCAAGGCATTGTATAATTTCGGATGCAAAACATCTTCTCCGACCTCCAGTTTTTCGGTGGTCTTCCTGGCCCGGGGTTTCGGTTTTTCCAATACAGCCTTCGCTTTCGCCATTAAACAGGCCTTCACTTCAAACCCTTCTTTCACAGCCTCCAGAGTCTCTATCTTCACCCCCACTTCCAACCTCAATTTTTCCAAAGCTTCCCCGACTGTTTTACGTACGTCTTTATTATCGATTTCGGGTTGTGCACTCTCTAAGAAAGCTACGATATGCCGGCCGGTCTGTTCGCTGAAGTAAGCAACTCCTTTAGCTATCCTTTCCCCGACCTGCCGATCGGTATCGTAATTTGCAGCCCCTTCGATCAGACGCTCCAGCTGCATCTGAAATTTTTCTCCCACCTCCGTCAATTCGCTATGACACAACTCCCTGACCTCCCGGCAACGCTTGGTTAACTCGGGGTATAATTTCCACAAATGTTCTCCGAATACCCAAGCTACATGTTGCAGGCGTTTAAGTACACCACTATAATCGAACAGTTCTTTCAACAACTGTAAATAATAGGCCCTGCGTGCATCTTCCAACTGCATCGGTCCGGGCTGATTCCGGGAAACTTCATCCGTAAAATGCTTCACCACCTGATCGTTGATCAGAGCCTCGGGACGTAAAGGTGTTCCCAAAACCAACCCTTCCAGACTTTTACACCGGCTCAAAGCGACATACACCTGCCCATGCGTAAAGGCAGCTCCCGCATTGACAATAGCTTTTTCGAAAGTCAACCCCTGACTCTTATGAATGGTAATCGCCCAGGCCGTTTTCAAGGGATATTGTTTAAAACTACCTGCGACAGTCTCTGAAATTTCCTGTGTTTCAGCGTCGATACTGTATTTGGTATTGGTCCACTCTTCCCGGGTTACTGTAATCGCGTCCTTTTCGTCCCCGCATCTCACCAGGATATTGTCGGCACTGATCGCTGTAATCCGTCCGATTTTTCCGTTATAATACCGCTTCTCAGCCGACGAATCATTCTTCACAAACATAACCTGAGCCCCTTTTTTCAATACCAAATGCTGATCTGTCGGGAAAGCATATTCGGGAAAATCGTCTTTCACCTCCGCCGAATAGGTATAAGCCCTTCCTTCAAGCGCATCCAGTTTGCGGTTATTGATCTGCTGAGCCTGGTAATTATGAGTTGTCAGCGTAATATATCCTTCGGAATCATCCGGATTGAATCCGGGTATATATCTGCTGTTCAAGGCCTTCAAGGTAGCCAGATCCACCTGGTTATCCCGGATCTTATTGAGTAAATGGATGAATACCGAATCCGACTGCCGGTATACGTGAGTCAATTCGATACACTGATACGCGACCGTCTGCAATGCTTTGCTGCAAAAAAAGAAAGGAGACGGATAAATATGCTTCAATATCCCCCATTCCTCTTCTTTCACGACAGGTGCCAATTGCTGCAAATCGCCGATCATCAACAACTGTACCCCGCCGAACGGTTTGCTCCGGTCTCTGTAGCGGCAGAGCATATCACTCACCGCATCCAACAAATCTGCCCTGACCATACTGATCTCATCGATGACCAGCAAATCCATGCTCCGGATAATATTGATTTTTTCCCGTCCGAATTTATGGTTAAACCGTTTCTCACCCGAGCGGTTTTCTTCGGTTCTACCCGGAACATAAGGTCCGAAAGGCAATTGAAAAAATGAATGAATGGTAACTCCCCCGGCATTGATCGCTGCCACACCGGTAGGAGCGACAACAATCATTCGTTTAGGCGAACGTCGCTTCAACTCCCGTAAAAATGTCGTTTTTCCTGTACCGGCCTTACCGGTCAAAAAAATACTGGTACCGGTATATTCCAGAAAATTAAAAGCAAGCTCTAATTGGGGATTCGTTTCCATATCGACGCAACATCATATGAAAACAAAGTTACAACAAAAAGTGGAAAACGGAAAACGTAGTAATAAATTTGATATACAGAATATTTTTCTTCGGTCCTCTTTTTTAACAGATTCCGGGACAAAAGATCCGTCCCGGAATCCAAGATAATATTCCACTTTCTAATCATTCCGCCAATCCATATTCACTATCTTGCCAAGGCCTGTCCAATCGGCTTTCGGATCGGATGTCACCTCGATTACATCCGGGTTTATTCCGACGGTCAGCTTACGTAACCGACCGCCATCAGGGGTATTATAAGTCGCGATATACAAGTCATTGATTGTTTCTTTATGGGCTGTCCACGGCCTAACAGACTCTTCATAACATCCTTGAATATTAAATTTGAGCATGGTAATTTCTCCGCCCCAATCACCTAAATCCTGTACACGTTCATGTCCGGGATTATAATCATAGGCATATAACCTGCTGCCGACACTGTAAAAAACAAGCGTTCTTTCGGATGAAAAAGCATAATGACTTGCTTTAGAGAAATCGGTGGCCAGGGATTGTACGCTATACTTACCTATTTTTCCCGGTGTTGCTAATGCAGTAAATGGTATTTTCGGCATATTTCAGTGTCGGTCCGTCTTCGCCCTGGTTCCATGGGAACATAACCGATTATACACTTTCAGATTAGTAATCTTAGATTTGAAATTTCCGGCATTTTTAAGCGGAAATACTAATGTACGGATAAAATTATTCTGCTTTTCGGCTTCGTTCAGATATCGTTTTTCAATTCCCATTCGTTCGATAAGTTGTCCGTTTATGAACAATGAAGTGGAGAGAGCATCCCCTGTGATTTTTACAGAAATCTTTTCTCCCGGATAAGGCCGGAAAGCAAAAGTGTTCATATAGCCATCCCGGGAGAAGCCGAACATACCTTTCACAGGATCGGCAAGATAAAATACAGCATTAGGGGAACGAAATAATTCGGTGCCATAATTTTCATTGGCAGCTTCCATATCAAACGTGATTGTATAGTCATATCCGATTTCGGTATACGGCAACTCGGATCCGGGAGTAATTGATGAAGTCTCATACACAAGACTGTTTTCATCATCACCGATCCTGCCCAATTGATTCACATCCGGAGCCTCACTCAGTTTTTGCCGTTTTGTTTCAAATTCTGTATAAGAAAATGCAGGAGCAATGTTCCATGTTTTCACCGCAATAGTCTGCAAAGCCGGGAAAATACGGTGATGGATGTCTTTCACAGAAATCCCGTTACCAACTATGTCATTCCATACAGCAAACATACCGCCAATAATTGCCGGATCTTTCTCCTCAAATACAACATCGGCTACATGTGCCGGAGTCCATTGCTTATACAACCGTTCTGTGTTCAGATAGTCCCAATAATAACCTGCAAGCGGTACGATGTAAGTCAGACCATCCGGAATACTAATCAAATTATATCCTTGTTGCACCATATCTTTCGGATTGGCAAAACCATTGTACCAAGCATACATAATGACATTATCTGATTTAACAGGTGTTTCTCCTGCGGCATGTGTGAGTGCTCCCCATACACATGCTTGTTTTCCAAAACCTTCTACGAATTTAATGTAATGATCGGTGAATGCCCGGAACTGTTCCACAACTTCTTTCTTTTTATTTGAATATTCGTCGGTGCCAATATGCACTCTAGGTCCCCGGAATACAGGGTTCTCTCCATCAAGATATTCTTTGAAGAGTGCATCAACAAATGAATAGACTTCGGGATGAGACAAATTCAAATGATCCATGCCATATTCCTTGCTGCCTAATTCCGGTTTGTAATGACTGAAGGCAAGCGAATGGGCAGGAACGTCGATTTCGGGAATGATCTCGACAAAACGTTCTGCGGCTTCCTCCTGAAAATGGACGAATTCTTTTTTAGTATAGTAACCATCGCGGGCTGTCAGTCCGGGATATGTTTCACATTCCAGTCTGAAGGCTGCATAGGTCTGATTCCAATCGTCATTGAAATAGGCTTTGAAACCGTTGTTGTTCAATACCACATGCATGAAGTTCATTTTGTAATATGACATTATACACGCAAGGTCACGTAGATAATTCATAGGAATAAACTTTCGCCCGCAGTCTATCAATAGTCCGCGTATACCGTAATCCGGCCAGTCCCGGATATGTCCTTTCGGCAAGTTTCCGTTCTTGTATTGTTCTCCCATCTGCAATAAAGTGCGGGTAGCCCAATACACTCCGACAGGTTCATTCGCAGAAACTTTTACATAATCACCGATAACAATGTCATACCCCTCTTTCTCCAACTTTTTATCTCGCTTTATTGTGAAGAAAAAATCGCCTTTACAAGGCTTTCCCTCGGCGATTTCCGGAAGTACTCCGAACAATGCCTTATAGTCGGCAGCAAATTGTCGGGCAATCTTCTGCAACCCAGGAGCACCATAAATGATGCGCACAGACTGCTTTGGCATAAAGAAGCCTGTTGCTCCTTTCCACTCCTTCAGCTCAGGTATCACAAAGGGTTTCTGTTGCTGAGCATAGATACCGAAACAAAAACAGATCCCGCAAATTAAGCAGGTCACTCGTTTTACTAATCCGGCAAAATTTGTTTTTTGTTTCATCATATTCATAGTCAGCTAACAAAGATAAGATAGTGTGCCCAAAATGTGTTATTGTTATGCCTAATCCCTCGAAAGGAAATAAAAAAAGCCGGAACATATCCGGCTCTCATCAGATGAGCGAAAAACGGGACTCGAACCCGCGACCCCGACCTTGGCAAGGTCGTGCTCTACCAACTGAGCTATTTTCGCATAATTTCAAACAACTGTTTCGTTTTGACGGTGCAAAGATAAGTGGATTTTATATATTTCTCCAAATATTTTGACAAAAAAAATCAACTATTTTTTCATTTCTCTGATTATCAATGAGCAAAAATCAGCCGATCCTCGTAAGGACCGGCTGACCACTAAAATCAAACTACCTACTTCACCTCAATTTGTCTGCTCACTTTATCTTTCTGCTCCTTTTTCGGCAAAGTCACTTCCAGGATACCGTCTTTATAGGCAGCCTGTGCCTTTGCAACATCATATCTCTCTTCAGGTAGTTCGAAACTCCGATGGAAAGAATAAGAAGTAAACTCCCTTCTCAGATATTTATCTCTGTCCTTCTCCTCTTTTTCTTCATTTTTCTCACCGGATATCGTTAAGATTCCATCTTTATAATCCAGATGGATATCTTCTTTTTTCATTCCCGGAACTCTCAGTTCCAAAGCGAGTTCCTTTTCATCTTCTTTGACATTCAATGCCGGAACACCTCTTCTGTCTTCAAAAGCGGATAATCCGGTATTCAAAAAATCATCCAGAAAATTAGAATAAAACGGTTTGATCTCACTATTTCTTTTTACCATATTCATTGCTTTCCTCCTTTCAATATTCAATTATTTTTCTGATTACACCCTCTTGTACGCCCAATCGATACAGTCAGTTTCGCCCGATTCATTAAATAATCGAAAATTGAAATTGAAAAACTGAAAATTAGCATATTTTATTGCCGTTTTCCTCATTATTCGTAACTTCGAAGCCCGTAACGATTTAAAAAGTTACATTTTAATTTTAAAATAATTTTATTTACAATATGGCTATTATAAAGAAATTAAACGGACATACCCCTAAATTCGGGAAAAACTGTTTTTTAGCCGATAATGCAGCTATTATCGGTGATGTGGAAATGGGAGACGATTGCAGTATCTGGTTCGGCGCTGTGCTACGCGGCGATGTACACTCCATCCGGATCGGTAATAAAGTCAATATACAAGACAATGCCACCATCCACGCCACTTATAAAAAATCGCCGACAAACATCGGAAATAATGTCTCTATCGCACATAATGCCGTCATTCACGGGTGTACGATCAAAGACAATGTCCTGATCGGCATGGGGGCCATCGTGCTCGACGATGCTGTGGTTGAAAGCAATACGATCGTAGCGGCAGGCAGTGTAGTCACTAAAGGTACTGTAGTGGAATCAGGCTGGGTATATGCCGGGACACCGGCCAAAAAAATGAAACAATTGGGGGAAGAGTTATTGAAAGGAGAAGTTGAAAGAATTGTGAATGCTTACTCGATGTATGCAAGTTGGTACGAAGACGAAAATCAGAAGGCCGAATAAAATAAACCATAAAAAACAAAGCATATGAGCGTAATAGTTTCTCCTTCGCTTTTAGCCGCCGATTTTATGAACCTGGGCAAAGACGTGGAAATGGTCGATCGGAGTAAAGCCGACTGGATTCATCTCGACATCATGGACGGCGTATTCGTGCCCAATATATCCTATGGTTTACCTGTTGTATCTCAAATCAAGAAAATAGCCCGTAAACCGCTCGATGTTCATTTGATGATCGTACAACCCGAAAGATATATCGAAGCATTTCACAAAGCCGGAGCCGACATCCTGACCGTTCACCTGGAAGCGTCTACCCATTTGCACCGTACGCTCCAACAAATCAAAGCTTCGGGTATGAAAGCCGGAGTCGCTTTAAATCCCCACACTCCTGTCAGCCTGCTCGAAGACATTATACAGGATATCGATGTGGTGCTGATCATGAGCGTGAATCCCGGTTTCGGAGGGCAATCATTTATCGAACATTCGCTCGAAAAGGTGAAAAAGCTCAAGGCACTCATCCAGGCTACCCATAGCCATACCCTGATCGAAATCGACGGAGGAGTAAATTTCGAAACCGGACGGGAATTGGTTACTGCCGGGGCAGATGCGTTAGTTGCCGGAAGTTTTGTATTCAAATCCGAAGATCCGGAAGCGACTATTGCAGGATTAAAGAACTTAAAAACGGAGTAGGGCTTAGAACACATATTCAAATTTGAACCTAGTATTTCAGTAAGATGGCAGAAAGTATTATTAAAATGGAGGGGGGAGTAATCCGCCAACAAAAAAACACCATACTCAAAAATGTCAATATCGATATCGCAAGCGGTGAATTTGTCTATTTGATCGGTAAAGTAGGCAGTGGGAAAAGTTCCTTCCTGAAAACTTTATATGCAGAATTGCCATTGGAATATGGGAAAGCTGAAGTGGCCGGTTTTCAATTAAAAAAAATCAAAAAATCACAGATCCCCTTGCTACGCCGGAAATGCGGTATTGTCTTTCAGGATTTCAAATTATTGATCGACCGGAATGTATATGAAAATCTGGAATTCGTCTTGAAAGCTACCGGCTGGAAAAATAAAAAAGCCATCAGGGAACGGATTGAAACCGTACTCACGAAAGTCGGTATGAGTGACAAACAAGCCAAGATGCCCCATCAGCTATCCGGCGGAGAACAGCAACGTATCGTACTGGCCCGGGCTTTATTGAATGCCCCTCCCCTGATCCTGGCAGACGAACCGACGGGTAACATCGACCCGGAAACCTCCTATCAGTTGGTGGAATTATTAAAAGAAATCTGTGACACCGGTAAAACGATTATCATAGCTACCCACCAATACGACCTGATCGAAAAATTCCCGGGGCGGGTATTCTGTTGTGAACACGGAGAACTTTACGAAAAGACTCCGGCCAAGGCTTGCGAATGTACAGAGGAAGTGCTTCCCTTACCCCCGATAGAAGAAATTATCCCCGGTCCCTCTTCTGAAGCCGGAACGATTGCCCCCCCCAATACGGAGGAGGTACCTGAAGATACAACTGCGGTAAATAGTGAGCCAGAAACAGCTACGATTGTCGAAGTAACCTCAGAAACGGTCAATCTCACAGAAACGCCCGAACAAGCGGCGTCAGAGATCGAAGATAAAAAAACAACCGAAGATACCACCGGGGATATCATGACCCTCATCGGCAAACTCGACTACCCCGAAATCACCGCCTTCGACTACGAGCTGGAGCATCTGCCCGAGCTCAAACCGGAAGATCAAGAAGTCGCAACCGAAGAAAATACAGACATCCCGGAAATTCAGGAGGAGCTTCCGGAGAAAAAAGGAAAGCAAAACCTGCCTCCGGCATTAGATGTCGAACTTATCGACTGAACAACCACTCCAGAGATTGTCCCGAAGTGAGATTTCCCACTTTCGGACAATCTTTGTTCAGATTTCCATTTTCTTTTTCAACCACGCTCTTACGGGTTCGTCATACAATTTCAGACAGGCATAAGCCATCATCACACAAAACGCTGCAATCAAAATAGTAGAAGGCCATACCGATGTCCAGGGCAAATGTCTCGGTGTAACCCAACTCCAATACAAATAGATAACCGGATAGTGAACGATATAAAGCGGATAAGAAATCTTTCCCATAAAATCACAACCTTTCGAAAACAGACTCCCGGATAACTTTCCGCCTGCTCCGAGCGCTACGATCCAAGGGAAGACAACGATCACACACAGAGCTTCATACAATCCATTCAACCAATAATGGTTTTCTCCTCCTAAACGAGGCATAGCCAGAACGATGAAAAGCAATACGCTACACTTTTCAAAAGCATATTTTGTCCGGATCAGGAAACCGGTCCGGGATAATAACAACCCGACGAAAAACGGATACATCAGACGGGTAAACCCGAGCCTCAGTTGCGGACCGTCCAGTTTCCATCCTCCGGCCAGACAACCGTTCGGACTTGTCACGGCATAGTGTATCAAAGCACCGCCAGCCACGATCACCAGCAAGGTCAGCAAAAACTTCGAAAACCTCCGGATCACCAAGGCATAGAGAATATTGGCCATATATTCGAAGAAAAGTGACCAGGCAGGTCCGTTCAACGGATGCATTTCCCCCATCCGCGGATATCCATAGAGGGTGGAACAGGAAGCAGGGTGGAACCGATGACAAACAACAACATCACCTGCCAAACCGAAACCCGGCCGATCTCCGGAAACATAGCGTCGCTCCCGAAAAAGAAAAATACAGCTCCGATAAACATCCCCATCACCACCATCGGCTGCAACCGGATCAGACGACGCTTAAAAAAGGCACCGATAGTCATCTTATTCCAACGATCGTCGTAAGCATAACCGACCACAAACCCCGAAAGCACAAAGAAAAAATCAACGGCCAAATAACCATGATTGATCACCTGATCCAAGTGACCGGACGAATGAGCTTCGAATTTAATCTTCTGTTTTCAGCCGGACTTCGGAATCACCGATCTCGATCAGTCTTTGTTTCAGTAAAGTCCCCAAAGCCTTTTTATAATTTTTCTTACTACATCCGAAGACCTTGTAGATTTCCTCCGGCTCGCTTTTATCCGAGAGGTCCAGAATGCCACCGTAATCTTTCAATTTTTCAAGCACCATACCGGCCAAACCTTCTATTTTTGCATATCCGGGCAGCTGCAAGGTTACATCGATTTTTTCGTCTTCCCGCACTTCCTTAATATATCCTTTCATTTTTTGGCCGATCTTCAGCGGCTGAAAAATTTCATTATTATAGATCAATCCCCAATGCATATTATTCACAATCACATTGTATCCCAGATCCGACTTCCGGGCGATCAACACTTCTACTTCCTCGTGGGGTTCGTATTCCGGGAATACCTGATCCAGGTACTTATCGATCTTCGTCGAAGCGACAATCCGGTCGGACGCTTTGTCCAGATAAGCATACACCAAATAGGATTTCCCTTCTATCATCGGATCGCGCTGCTCCCGGAAAGGCACCAGCAGGTCCTTCCGCAATCCCCAATCCAGAAAAGCCCCGACAGGACTAAGAGCTACCACTTTCAGGAATGCAAATTCGCCGACCATTACATGGGGATGTTCCGTCGTTGCAACAATCCGGTCCTCCGAATCGAAATAAACAAAAGCCTTCACTTCATCGTCCGGGAAACAATTGGCCGGGACATATTCTTTCGGCATGAGGATCTCACCGCGTTCTCCCCCATCCAAATAAACTCCAAAATCGACGATTTTAACTACCGTCAAAGTATTAAATCTTCCTATTTCAACCATGGCTAAATTAATTGAACGTTTTACTCCTGCTACCTGCGGCAAATATAAAGAATAAAACTCAGAATAATTTAAATCCCCGGAATGTTAATCCGCAGCTCTCCGATATATTTACCGTATATACGAGCAGAACATACGTAAAAAAAAAAACCGACGGTAACACAAAC
>ENA-OURZ01004674-OURZ01004674.1-human-gut-metagenome-genome-assembly--contig:-NODE-4674-length-10250-cov-12.364787_pt1 | contig 10250 bp, 8 predicted proteins | sample MGYA00242073_ERZ509195 | MGnify/ENA primary metagenome ERZ509195 (study PRJEB26280, sample SAMEA2338837) | human gut metagenome | biome: human gut; feature: human-associated habitat; material: faeces...
TGGTGTTTGCGATGTACTTTGTGCTCAACTTTGGTATCTCGCTGCTGGTGAGGGCATATCAGAGGCGAATGGTGGCAGCGTAGAATGTGGCAAAGGGACAGCCCCTTTGTCACATAGAGAAAGGAATCGCGATGAGCGATCTGGAGAACAAGAAGAGTCCTGTGGTCATTACCATCGCGCGCGACTTTGGTGCCGAGGGCCACGAGATCGGACGCATCCTCGCCAACGAGTTGGGGATTCCACTGTACGACAACGAGCTGCTGGTGCGCGCGTCGCTGCGTGCGGGCGAGTCACTCGATAAGATGGCCGCCTATGACGAGCGTCTGGCTGTGGAGAACATGGCGTTTCTGCCCGACCGCTACGACGCGCGCTCGTACTCGGACAAGTTGTTCCAAAAGATGAGCCAGGTGATTTTGGATCTGGGCGAGACCGAGAGCTGCATTATCGAAGGCCGTCTGTCCGATTATCTGCTGCGCAACAACCCCAACCACATTGCCGTGCTGGTGACCGCTCCCTTTGAGGATCGCGTCGAGATCGTGCGCAAGAAGCGCGGCCTTAACAAAAAGAAGGGCGCCAAGCTGGTCAAGCAGCAGCAGAAGGCGCGCGAGGCGTTCTATAAGCGCTATAGCGCCGGCAAGTGGAAGATGACGAGCGGTAAAGACATCGTCGTCAACCGCGCCAAGCTGGGCCGCGAAGGCTGCAAGGACGTCATCGCCGCAGCCTACCGCTACAAGGTGGCGCAGCTCGAAGGCTAGCCGACCAAAACCACCGCAAGGGGGACAGGCACCTTTGCGGTGGTAGGGCGATCGGCATAGAAAAAGTCCCCGCCGGGCGTGTGCTCGACGGGGACTTTGCCGTTTGATGGCTAGCGCTGTAGGTGATTACTCGCCCAGCAAGCTCTTGGTGATGGAAGCGGCGGCCTTCTTGCCGGCGCCCATCGCCAGAATGACCGTAGCGGCACCGGTGACGATGTCGCCGCCGGCCCAGATGCGGGGATCGGTGGTCTGGCCGGTCTCCTCGTCGGCGACGATGTAGCCCCACTTGCTGAGCTCCATCTTGCCGCCGATCTTCTTTGCGAAGGGGTTGGCGTTTGTGCCGATAGCCGAGATCGCGACGTCGCAGGGGATCTCCTCGATGGCGCCCTCGATGGGCACCGGGCGACGACGGCCGGACTCGTCAGGCTCGCCGAGCTCCATCTTCTGGACCTTGACGGCGCACACGGAGCCGTCCTCGCCAGCGACAAACTCGAGCGGGGAGACGAGCGGCAGAACCTCGACGCCCTCGGCCTTAGCGTGGTGCAGCTCGGCGCGACGGCAGGGCATCTCGTCTTCGGTACGACGGTAGGCGATGATGGCGTGCTCGGCGCCCAGGCGCTTGGCGGTACGGACGGCGTCCATAGCCACGTTGCCGCCACCAAAGACAACGACGTTCTTGCCGTGCTTGGTGGGGGTGTCGTACTCGGGGAACTTGTTGGCCTTCATCAGGTTCACGCGGGTGAGGTACTCGTTCGCGAAGAAGACGTTGGGCAGGTTCTCGCCGGGGACGTTGAGGAACTTGGGCAGGCCAGCGCCGGTCGCCACGTAGATGGCGTCGAAGCCCTGCTCGAACAGCTCCTCGGCCGTGGCCATGTTGCCCACGACGGAGTTGTACTCAAACTTGACGCCCATGTCCTCCAGGCCGTCAATCTCGCGCTTGACGACTGCCTTGGGCAGACGGAACTCGGGGATGCCGTAGACCAGCACGCCGCCGCCGGTGAAGAATGCCTCGAAGACGGTGACGTCAAAGCCGTTGCGGGCGAGCTCGCCGGCGCAGGTGATGCCGGACGGGCCGGAGCCGACGACGGCAACCTTCTTGCCGTTCTTGGGGGCCATCTTGGGCGTGGAGGCGAGCTCGGGGCGGTCACCCAGGAAGCGCTCGAGCTGGCCGATGGCCACGGGCTCGGACTTCTTGCCACGGATGCACTTGCCCTCGCACTGGTTCTCCTGCGGGCAGACGCGGCCGCAGATGGCGGGAAGCATGGAGTCCTCGCGGATGGTATCGAGAGCGCCGCCGAAGTCCTTCTCGCGGATCTGTTCGATAAAGCGGGGGATGTTGATGTTGACGGGGCAGCCCTCAACACAGAACGGCTTCTTGCAGTTGAGGCAGCGCTCGGCCTCGGCCAGCGCCATCTCCTCGGTGAAGCCCTTGTCGACGGGGCGGAAGTCGCAGGCGCGCTCGGCAGCCGGCTCCTCGTTATCGGGGGTGCGGGGCGACTTCATATCGGCAACGAAACGACCGTTAACTAGTGGCATGCGCAGCTCTTTTCCTCATAGGCCTTGAGGGACTCGCCCTCTTCGGAACGGTAAGCGGCCTGGCGGGCACGAAGGTCATCCCAGTCGACCAGGGTGGCATCGAAGTCGGGGCCGTCGACGCAAGCGAACTTGGTCACGCCGCCCACCTCGACGCGGCAGCAGCCGCACATGCCGGTGCCGTCAACCATGATGGGGTTGAGGGACGCGGTGATGGGGGTGTCGTACTTCTGGGCGGTGAGGGTCGAGAACTTCATCATCGGAACGGGGCCGACGCAGAAGACCTGGCTCACGGCCTTGTCCTGCAGCAGGCGCTCCAGCGGAGCGGTAACAACGCCCTGCTCGCCGTAGGAGCCGTCGTCGGTGGTGATGTGGATGTGGTCCTCGTCGAGGAGCTCGCGGAACTGGTCCTCCATGAGCAGGAGGTCCTTGGTGCGGGCGCCCATGATGGCGTGAACTTCGTGACCGGTCTCGACCAGGTGCTTGGCGACCGGGAAGGCAATTGCCAAGCCGACGCCGCCGCCAATGACGGCGCAGGGGCCCTCGGCCATCTCGGTGGGAACGCCCAGCGGGCCCACGACGTCGCGCAGTGACTCGCCGGCCTCGTAGGTGGAAAGCATCTCGGTGGTCTTGCCGATCACCATGAAGATGAACTCGACCCAGCCCTCGTCACCGTTCCAGCCGGCCAGGGTAAACGGGACACGCTCGCCCGTCTCGTTGGCGCGAACCATGAGGAACTGTCCAGCGTGCGCATGCTTGGCGATTGCGGGCGCCTCGATGCGGAACTTGAACACCTTCTCCGAGAACTGCGTCTTCTCCAGGATCTTATACATAGAACCCCTCTCTTGTTAGGGCCGCCGAACCGTGCCTCCACGGAAATGGACGGTAGCCCGAATAAAACCGTACGCGCACAGGCGTTGTGCAGACATACGGTGCAAATTATACCCTCATGGACATGTCACTTACGTGTGTCTTCGGCGGTTGGGAGCAGGGTTTATCCACTTTGGCCTACCAAAGGGGGAGAGGTTTATTTTGGTCGGTTTTATCAGGTAAAACGGCAAAGGGGGCCGGCCTCGGGTTGTGATGAGTCCGGCCCCCTTTGGGGTGCTGTGCATGTATGTCGGCGCGCGGTTGATTGCGATGCCGCAACTGGGGCGTTTCCGCAGGTAAAACCTGCCAAAATAAACCTGTCCCTAAATGATAGGTTTTAGTGCTTGCCGTTGGCGGAGGCGGCGCCGTTGACATGGTCGCGGGCATAAACCACGCCGTGCACGATCGCCAGGCCGGCGGCGTCGGCCGCGCGGGCGCAGGTGTCCTGGAAATCCTCGGCCTCGCGGGCGCGCAGATGCTTAAGAACGTAGTCGGCGACGGCCATCTTGCCGGGAGGGTTGCCGATGCCGGTGCGGATGCGGCTGAAGTCGCGGCTGCCCATCTTGTCGATGATGGAACGCAGGCCGTTGTGACCGGCATGGCCGCCGCCCACCTTAACACGCACGTCGCCGGCGGGAATATCGAGCTCGTCGTGGATTACGAGCAGCTCCTCGGCCTTGATCTTGTACTCGCGACAGAGCTTGGAGATGGGGCCGCCCGAGGTATTCATGTACGACTGCGGCTTGACCAGCACAATCTGGCGCTTGCCACCCTCTTCCTCAGCATCGTTGATATTGATGAGCGCGACCTCGGCGCCTGCTTGGTTTTTCCAGTACGTGACGCCGGCCTGACGGGCCAGCTCGTCGATTGCCTTAAAGCCGGCGTTGTGGCGGGTCTCGGCATATTCCTCGCCAGGGTTGCCAAGCCCTGCAACCATGCGAATCTTAAGCGGCTGTGCAGCTGCCATATTTGTCCTTCCGTTACATAAAAAGTTTAATCAACGACAAAGGCTACCACGCCCGCCGAAGGCGAGGCTTTGCTTCAGCGAAATCCCACCAGACAAAAGCGCGGCCGCGGCAGAGCGAGCCGCCGGAACAGAAGAAACCCCCGCGCGACCTTTGCGAAGCAAGGGGGAGCGCGGGGGTTTCTTCTGTTCCGACGGCGATGCGCCGGGTTGCAAGGACGATGCGACTACAGCGCGAAGTCGCCGCCGACGAGCGTGGAGACGGGCTCCTCGTGGTAAACGGCGGAGATGGCCTGAGCGAACTCCTCGGCGACCGAGATGGTCTTGATCTTGCCGCCGACCTCGACGGGAATGGCGTCGGTGACGAGGCACTCGACGATCGGGGCGTCGTTCAGACGCTCGATGGCCGGACCGGAGAAGATGCCGTGGGTGGCGCAGACGTAGATGTCGCCAGCGCCCATAGCCTTGAGCTCCTTGACGTTGGCGCACAGGGTGCCAGCGGTGTCGATCATGTCGTCGTTGATGACGCAGGTCTTGCCCTTGATGTCACCGATGATGCCCATGACCTCGGCGGCGTTGTGGCGCGGACGGCCCTTGTGGGCGATGGCCAGGTCGCAGCCGAGCATGTCGGACAGCTTCTTGGCGGCCTTGGCACGACCCACGTCGGGGGAGACGACAACCAGGTTGTCGGTGTCGAAGTGCATGTCGTTGTAGTACTGGCCAAACAGCGGCAGTGCGGACAGGTGGTTAACCGGGATATCGAAGAAGCCCTGGATCTGACCCTGGTGCAGGTCGAGGGTGATGATGCGGTCGACACCGGCGCGCTCGAGCAGGTTGGCGACGAGGCGGGCGGTGATGGGCTCGCGCGGGCCGGCCTTGCGGTCCTGGCGGGCATAGCCGTAGTGGGTGATAACGGCGGTGATGGAGCGGGCGGATGCGCGCTTGGCAGCGTCGGTGGCGATGAGCAGCTCCATGAGCATGTCGTTGACGTTGCCGCCGGCCACGGACTGAATCAGGAAGACGTCGGCGCCGCGGACGGTCTCGTCGTAGCGGGCGTAAATCTCACCATTGGCGAACTGCTTTAGCGTAAGGCCCGAAAGCTCGACCCCAAGGTACTCAGCGATCTTCTGAGCGAGGGGACGGTTGGAGGAACCGGAATACACGCGGATGGACTTGCGCATATTCTCCGACTTCTCGGGATCATTAATCGGCATTACCCTTCTCCTTTATACATCGAATGCCATATAGATGCCTTGTTGCATTGTAACCGCGTGACGGGGCTTATCGAGCCTTGATAACGTCTTTACCGTCAACGGACACGAACCGACCACTCATCCGGTCGCGCAGGTCACGATAGAAAAAGGAGCTGCTCCCATGGGAACAGCTCCTTAGATGCTTGGTAAAACGTTATACCTCGTCGTCTTCGTGCAGACGGCGGCGGTAATCGGCGGCCCAGCCCTCAATGTTTACCTGACGGGCACGGCCCAGGCCAAGTGCGTCGGCCGGGACCGGCTCGGTGATGACGGAGCCGGCGGCCACGAGCGCGCCGTCGCCGATCTGGGCGGGCGCGACCATCATGGTGTCGGAACCGATGAAGGCGTCCTTGCCGATGACGGTCTTGTGCTTGTGCACGCCGTCGTAGTTGCAGGTGATGGAGCCCGCGCCCACGTTGACGCCGGAGCCCATGGTGGTGTCGCCGATGTAGGACAGGTGCGGCACCTTGGAGCCCTCGCCGATCGTGGACTTCTTGATCTCCACGTGCGTGCCGGCCTTGGAGCCGTCGAGCATGTGGGTGCCCGGGCGCAGGTAGGCGCGCGGGCCGCAGTCGACGCCGTTCTCGATGACGGCCTCGATGGCGATGGTCTCATCGATGGTGCAGCCGCTGCCGACGGTGGTGTCGGTGAGACGGCTGTTGGGGCCGAGCTGGCACTCTTCGCCCACGGTGACGTGACCGATCAGATGCGTCTGCGGCCACACGACGGTGTCTCGGCCGATGGTGGCATCGGGGCCGATCCAGGCCTGCGTGGGGTCGATGAAGGTAACGCCCTCGGCCATCCAGTGCTCGTTGATGCGGTCGCGCGCGATGGCGGTGAGCTGTGCGAGCTGGATGCGGCTGTTGACGCCCAGGCCGTCGCGGTAGTCATCGCAGTGGAAGATGGAGACTGCCTGACCATGGCCTTTGAGGATCTCGAGCATGTCGGGCAGGTAGTACTCGGATTGCGCGTTGTCGTTGCCGATCTCGTCAATGTGGGCGGCGAGCTGCGCGCCGTCAAAGGCGTAGCAGCCGGCGTTGCACTCCAGCAGCGTGGCGGCCTGCTCGGGCGTGCAGTCTTTCTGCTCGATGATGCGCTCGATCTGGCCGTCGGCGCCCAGCTTGATGCGGCCGTAGCCGAAGGGGTCGGGCGGGGTCATGGTCATGACGGTGCAGGCGAGCTCGCCGGTGGCGACGGTTTGCGCGAACTTGGCAACGGTGTCGGCGGTGATGAGGGGCAAGTCGCCGTTGAGCACGACGACGGGGCCTTGCGTGATGCCGCAGGCCTCGAGCGCGACTTTCACGGCGTGGCCGGTGCCCAGGCGCTCGGTCTGCTCAACGCACTCGACCTTGGTGGCGCTGTTGGCGTAGGTGCCGTCGATAAGGGCGCGCATCTCGTCGGCGTGGCTGCCGATGACGACCACGACGCGGCTGCAGCCGGCCTTGATGGTGGCGTCGACGATCCACTGGACCATGGGCTTGCCCAGGATCTTGTGCGAAACCTTGCAGTGGTTCGACTTCATGCGGGTGCCCTCGCCGGCAGCGAGGATAATTGCGGTTGCGTCCATGTGATCTCCTGTTACGTTATAGAGACGTGTGTTTGGAAACGATACACGGCGCAATATGATACCGCAGGCATATGTTGAGCGCGTAACGATTGGTTTGCGGCGGTTGAGGCTTGCGCCGCCGGCGTGGCGTTTGCGCTGCTTGCGTGCAGCGTTGGCGGTGCTGCGAAGCTGTCGTTTGAGCGAGGGGACGGGGGCGCCCGTGGATATCATGCGAGAGGAATCGGGCAACGAACCCGTCGCGGCATTTTCGATGTCGCATCCGGCGGTGCCGGCGTTCTACATGGCGTTGACGCTGGGGCTCACCATGTTCTCGATGCAACCGGTGCTGATCGCGCTGTCGCTTGCGGGCGGGCTGGCGTACGGGCTTGCGACGCGCGGCGCTGCGCGCACGTTGGGGGCGCTTCGCTGGCAGCTGTCGGTGATTTTGATTATCGCGCTGGTCAATCCGCTGTTTAGCGCTTCGGGTTCGACGGAGCTGTTTCGTATTGGCATGCGTGCGGTGTATCTAGAGAGCATGGTTTACGGCCTGTGCATGGGCGGGCTGTTTGTGGCGAGCGTGCTGTGGTTTGAGGCGGCGGCGTCGATGCTCGAATACGACAAGGTGCTTGCACTGTTGGGCAACGCCGCGCCGGTGATCGCACTCATGATTTCGATGTGTATGCGGCTTATCCCACAGTTTTTGCGCCGCGGCCGCACGGTACTGGCGGTGCAGGATGCGATTGATGTACCGGGGCGTGCGCCCACCGATCCCGTGCGATCGCGCCTGCGGGCGTCGAGCGTGCTGATGGGCTGGGGCATGGAAGATTCGCTTGAGCGCGCGGATGCCATGCGCTCGCGCGGGTGGGGTGCTGCGTCGCGCCGTACGACGTACGCGCGGTATCGACTGGGGCGCAGCGACGTTGCCGCGCTGGTCGGGCTCGCGCTGTTTGGTGCCGCCGCGGTGGCAGTGGCATGGACCGCGACAACGCAGTATTCGTTTTACCCGCAGCTTTCGGTGCCGGCGCCGTGGCTGGGCTATGTCGTGTACGCTGCCTGGATGGTGCTGCCCTGTGTGTTACATGCGATCGATGAGAAGAGGTTCGGCTGATGGCTCGGTTGGATAGGGGCCCGGTGTCAGGCGCGGCGTGCGGCCCGGATATGCCGGCGATTGAGGTGCGGAGCCTGAGCTTTGCCTACCCCGGGGCCGATGCTGCGGTGCTCGAGGGGCTCGACTGGTCTGTTCCCCAAGGTGCATTTGCGCTGCTTGTCGGCGGTACCGGATCGGGTAAGTCGACGCTGCTGTCGCTGCTCAAGCCCGAGATTGCTCCGGCGGGCGAGCGCACTGGCGATATGCGCGTGCTGGGCGAGAACGTTGCCGACATGGACGTGCGCGCGTCTGCGGAGCGCGTGGGCTACGTGTTCCAGGATCCCGAGAACCAGATTGTGTGCGAGACCGTGTGGCACGAGATGGCGTTTGGCCTGGAAAACTTAGGCATGTCGCGCGACGAGATGCGCCGCCGTGTTGCCGAGACCAGCTATTTCTTTGGTCTGGAGGACTGGCTTCATCGCGATACCGATACGCTTTCGGGTGGCCGCAAGCAGCTGCTGTCGCTTGCCGCCGTTCTGGCGCTGCGTCCGCGTGTGCTGTTACTCGACGAGCCCACGTCTCAGCTCGATCCCGTTGCCGAGAAGAATTTTCTGCACGCGCTGTTTCGTGTGAATCGCGAGCTGGGCTGCACGGTTGTTGTGGCGACGCATCAGCCGCGCCCAATGCTCGAATACGCGACGTGTGCGTACCGGATTGAGGATGGCCGCGTGCACGAGGCGGCGGATATGGCATCTTTGGGACGCCGAGAATCGCTGTTTTCCGATGACACGTTGGGGTGGGGTGCCATCCGATGTGCAAAAAACGGAGTATTCAGCAGGCGTGAGGACAATTTGGGCTCTCTGGAGCCGCCCGGGGGCGTATCGAGCGCGAAAAAAAGTTTGGAATTGGACAAATCGTCCGAATTTGTGGCGCAAACGTCGCTCGAGAACGGCTTGGAAGCCTTCTCGCGCACGGATGGAAGCAGAATACTCCAAAAAATGCACGCTGGGTCGGCTACCACCCTGTCGGAAGGTTGGTTTCGCTACGATCGAGCGTCCGGCTGGGTGTTGCGTGGGCTCGATGCGTCGTTTTCGGCCGGTGCGGTGCATGCGATCGTGGGCGGCAACGGATGCGGTAAGTCGACGATGCTCTCGGTGCTGGCGAAGACCGCCAAGCTGCAGCGCGGCCGCATGGTGCGCGGAGCGGCCTCGGCGGCGTTGCTGCCTCAGAATCCCAAAGCATTGCTGGTTGCCGAGACGGTGTGCGACGAGCTGATGGAATGGGCTTCAGCCTGCGGATATGACGAGACCGTGGCGCGGGAGCGCGCGGCGAGCTTGGGGCTGGACGGCCTGGAGACGCGCCACCCCTACGACCTCTCGGGCGGACAGCGCCAGCTGCTCGCACTGGCAAAGCTGCTGCTGATCGGCCCCGAGCTGCTGCTGCTTGACGAGCCCACGAAGGGCTTGGACCTGGAGAGTCGCCGCACCATCGCCCGCGCCCTGCGTGACCATGCGAAGGCTGGCGGCACCGTCATCATGGCTACGCACGATTTGGACTTTGCCGAGCAGGTAGCCGACGACGTCGCCATGATGTTTGACGGTGAGATTGCCTGCATGGAGCCGCCGGCCGACTTCTTTGCCGACAACGTGTTTTACAGGGCGTGATGGGATGACGGATTATCGCGTCGCGCGCCTACTCGCAAAACTGGAGATCCCGCTGCTGCTGGCGGTGCCAGCGGTGATGGCTGCGGCGTTGCTGGCGGGCGTTGAGCAGGCGGCGCTTGCCATGCTTGTCGTGGTGGCGCTGGTGCTCGCGCTGTTCTTTGCGGGCTACGAGGCGTCGCGACCTGGCCTGCGCCAGATTATGCCAACGCTGGTTTTGGCGGCGTTGGCCGCGGCGGGGCGCATCTTGTTTGGCCCCATTCCCGACTTTAAACCCGTGAGCGCCATCGCTATTATCGCGGGGGCGACGTTGGGCCGACGCAACGGCTTCATGGTCGGCGCGCTGGCGGCGCTGACCAGCAATTTCTTTTTTGGGCAGGGCATGTGGACGCCGTGGCAGATGTATGCCTGGGGCCTGGTTGGCTATGTTGGCGGCGCGCTGGCGCATGCGGGCGCTTTTGATCGCGCCGATGGCACCGTGCGCATGCCGGCGCTGCTGGCGTATGGCTTTGCCTCGGGCTTGCTCTATGGCGTCGTGATCAACGCGTATGACATCATCGGTTTTGTGCAGCCGCTCACCT
>ENA-OURZ01004677-OURZ01004677.1-human-gut-metagenome-genome-assembly--contig:-NODE-4677-length-10241-cov-2.586491_pt1 | contig 10241 bp, 11 predicted proteins | sample MGYA00242073_ERZ509195 | MGnify/ENA primary metagenome ERZ509195 (study PRJEB26280, sample SAMEA2338837) | human gut metagenome | biome: human gut; feature: human-associated habitat; material: faeces...
TCGAGGTTTGCACCGTCAGCGAACACCTTGATTGCCATCTGCCTGATTCCTTTCGTCTGCATACGGCCGGTAAGCTGCTAAACACTTTACCTGTGTTTATCAAGGCTTGAACTGCGGGTTTTTATCTTCTCGGCGAACGGTTTTGCAGATTTACCATTTTTATATCGACGCCCCAGCGGCAAAACGTTTTTGCCGATCATCGCGGTTGATTCCGTTCACGGAACAGAAGCAGCGCCTTGCCGGCTCGTTTTCACAATCGCCCCAAAGCAAAAAGCGGTGACGCCTCATTTGAGACGTCACCGCTTCCGTGTAGGAGCCGGTTATCGGAGCTCCGCCCGATTAGGGCTTAACGTACGCCTGGATTACTCTTCCTCAACGTGGTTAATCACAGCACCCTTGGTGTGGATGAAGTTGGGGACGAAGGCGACGACCAGAAGGACAGCGAGAATCGCGTAGACACCGGTGGTACCGAAGGCCTCGGCAGCGCGGCCGAGCGTAATACCAATGACAGAGAAATCGAAGTCGCCGAACGTAGTGTTCTTGAAGCCAAAGACGTCAAGAACGGGCAGGAGCAGGGCCGGGGCAAAGGTGATGAGCAGGCCGTTGACGAAAGCGCCAAGAGCTGCGCCCTTGCGACCGCCAGTAGCATTGCCGTAGATGCCGGCGGTAGCACCGCAGAAGAAGTGGGGAACCATGCCCGGGATGATGAAGATGCCCAGGGTAGCGCCCACGATGAACATACCGACTACGCCGCCGATGAAGGAAGCGACAAAGCCGAGGATGACGGCGGTGGGAGCATAGGGGAAGAAGACGGCGCAGTCGACGGCGGGGATGGCGCCAGGGATCAGCTTGTTGGAGATGCCCTGGAAAGCCGGGACCAGGTCGGCGAGGATCATACGAACGCCGTTGTAGACGATGGTGACACCAACGGCGAAGGACAGGGCACAGGTCAGGGCATAGACGATTACATTGTCGCCGCCAGCGGTCTTGGTAACGACCGCAGGATCTGCGATGTAAGCGGCGAAAGCGGTAACCAGGTAGAAGAAGGCCATGGTAAGAGCCGTGGAGATGGTGGTGTCGCGCAGGAAGGAGAACTTCTCGGGAACCTCGATCTTCTCGGTGCTGTTCTCCTCGGCGTCCTTAGCAAAAAGCGTACCGACTGCAGCGGAGATGTAATAGGCGAGTGAACCGAAGTGGCCCATGGCGATTTCATCGCCATCGGTAACCTTCTCGGTGAAACGCTGACCAACGGCGGGAAGCATAGCGCTCACGAGGCCCAGGAACATGCCGCCCACGATGACAAGCTGGACATCCTGGAAGCCAGATGCCTGCAGAACGGCAGACAGCAGGCAAGCCATGAACATGCTGTGATGGCCCGTCAGAAAGATGTACTTAAACTTGGTAAAACGGGCAATGATAATGTTCACGACGTAGCCGAGAATCAGGATCATCATGGTCTGAACGCCGAGGACGCTCTGAGCCATCGAAACGACGACCTCGTTGTTGGGCACGACGCCGGTGATGTGGAAACCGGTCTCGATGAAGGTACCCAGCGGAGCAAGGTTCTCCTGAACAACAGCAGCGCCGGCAGACAGCATGATGCAACCAAGAATGGGCTTCAGGGTTCCCGTCATCACCTTGTGGGCAGGGCGCTTGAGCGCAACAAGGCCCACAAAGGCAAACAGACCCATGATCCACGCTGGCTTAGTCAGAATCGATTGGATAAACTCAAGTATGGGAAGGATGGCTTGCATCTGCGCTTCCTTTCTCTCTAACGTGGGCGCGTTTCCCTCTTCCACAGGGAACCGCCCTTTTTCGTGCCGCTTTAGGCGTTAGCGGCGGCCGCCTTGATTGCCTCGAGGGCGTCTTCGCGGATCTTCTTCTTGTTCACATAGCTGCGAACGATCACAACATTGCCGTGGAGCTCGGGGGCGAGCTCCTTAACGGTGATGAACAGATCCGGATTTGCGGAAGAAGCACCGTTCAGGTCCATAGACTCAACGTCGGCCTTGATGCCCTCCTCCTCGCAAAGCTCCTCGACTTTGCCAGCGAGCATCAGGCTAGACCCGATGCCGTTTCCGCATACGGTGATGATATGCATGGCAACCTTCCTCTCCTACACGTGACGGTTTTCCGTCTATCCAAAAGCGGCGACGCATCGCCGTGCCATTAAGGCCTAAAAGAATGAACGCATGGTCTCCAAAACCTGCTCGGGCGTATCGCATGCGCTGAGCTTGGCAACGCAGTCCTCGTCCTCGAACATCTGCGAAAGCTCCGCCAAGCAGCCAAGATGAGCCTTGGGGTCGGGTGCGCAAATACCCACGAGCACGTGAACCGGATCGAAATCCTCGTGTCCAAACGCAACGGCAGGGTCAAGCGTGACGATACAGATTCCCGCTTCACTCACATTGCCATCTGCCTGGGCGTGGGGCATGGCGATGCCCTCTTCCAAGACCATATAGGGGCCGAATTTGTGAACCGATGAAATCATGGCGTCAACATAGCTCTGGTCGCATTTGCCAGCGTCTACGAGCAATTTACCGCATGCCCTGATCGCTTCCTCCCAGTCGGAGGCCTCGACGTGGCAGGCAACAAGCTCGGGTTTAAGAAGATCGGTCAGCATGCTCGTCCCCTACTCCTCGGGCAAGATATGAAAACCAAGCGCCTGAACGTCGCGGGCAAAGCCCTTGACCGTATCAAGCGAGTACTCAAGCAAATCTTTCCCGAAATTCTTGCGCTTGGCAAGAATGGCATTGGGGACCGTAATGATCTGGCATCCAACGGACTCTGCCTGGAAGATATTGAGGACCTCGCGCGTAGACGCCCAGAGAACCTCGGCAGCAGGCTTAACGGCAGCCTTCTTTACGGACTCCGCCATGAGGGGCAGCGGATCGACGCCGGTATCGGCAATGCGACCGGCAAAGATGGACAGAATAGAGGGGGTCTCGGCAGAAACGGCATCGACGAACTCGTCGACCTGCTCGGGCGTGAAGATAGTGGTGACATTCACCTTGATGCCGTCGGCAGAAAGGCGCTTGACCAACGCGGCAGTGGACTCGCCCTTGGTGTTGAGCGCCGGGATCTTAACGTAGACGTTGTCTGCCCAGGTTGCGATCTCGCGAGCCTCGGCTTCCATACCAGCCTCGTCATCAGCGAAAACCTCAAAAGAGACCGACACATCGGTAATGTGCTCAAGAACCGTCTTGGCAAAAGCGCGGTAGTCGGTCACGCCGCCGGCCTTCATAAGGGAAGGATTGGTCGTGAAGCCCTGAACGTTGCCATTGTCATGCATGTCAAGCATGCCTTCGAGGTTAGCGCCGTCGGCAAACACCTTGATCGCCATGTTCGGTCCTTTCTCATCTAACACTATTGCTATCGAAAGCCTTCTTCTTTGTTTCAAAAGCTTTTCGGTTTTCTTTTATAAACCATTTCAAAAGCTATCGAAAGCTCAATTGTCAACTTTCCGTGAACGGTCGAATATCGGGTGTGAACGTGCTTCTTTTGGGCGGCACCTCCAGAACAAGCCCCTCTATACGCTATTTAAGTGCGAACTATCTGCTACATATGCATTCGGGACATGCCATTCCGTTCATTCGATTCATTCGAATTTGCCTTGTTCTTTTCATATCGATACGTTATATTTCGATTACGAAAGGCGCATCTTTTGCCTTTTGTTCAAAAGGAGCGGCATATGGCATCTACTTCAGACCTTTCACCGGCCGAGCGTCAACGATTTATCATGAATTGGCTGGCCGAAAAGCCAAATATCTCGGTATCCGACATCGTTCGCCGTTTTTCGGTTTCGGAAGTCACCGCACGACACGACCTCGTCTCACTGGAATCCGAAGGCAAGCTGCGTCGCGTACGCGGCGGAGCGGTATCGCTTTCTCGCTCCAACGCAATCTCGTATCCCGAGGAGCGCATCAATGTCCAAGTCGAGGCCAAGGAGGCCATCGCCGCAACCGCAGCAACTCTTGTTGATGATGGCGATGTTCTGGTAATTGATATCGGCACCACAGGCTTTTACTTCGCTAAAGCCCTCATGGACAAGCATGAGATCACCATTATCACCGGCGATCTTGCAATCGCGAACTACGCCAGCTTCAATCTCCCCAATGCTTCGGTAGTGCTGCTGGGCGGCTCCGTGCGCAAGGGCCACCTCTATCTCGCGGGCGCACTAACGCTCGACTGCATGAGCAAACTACATGCCGACAAGGCGTTTGTCAGTGCCGACGGATTCCACCCCGACCACGGCTTTACCGTCGAGCACGACTTCTCGGCCATGATCAAGCATATGTACCTGGCCAACTCAAACCAGGGCTATATGATGGTTGACCAGGGAAAGTTCAACAAGACCAGTTTTTATCAGTCCGCACAAATCGATGACCTCGATGGCATCATCGTTGATGGAGACGACGAGGGCATCATGACGGCGGCGATCGAGAGCAGTCGCAGTCATCCCAAGCTCTATATTGCAAAATAGCTCAAATGGCCGGGTCGCCCCACTGCGGGCAACCCGGCCATTTATTAGATCAACCCAAAGTGACGCATAGCGGTGACGGTGCCGTCGTGTGCGACGTCGTCGGTCACGTAGTCGGCAATCGCCTTGACCTCGGGCATGGCGTTGCCCATGGCGACAGCCGTCTCGACGGCAGCGAGCATGCCCAGGTCGTTGCCCGAATCGCCAAAGCCAAAGGTGCGCGCATTTCCCTCGCGGCCCAGATACGTCAGCGCTCGCGCCACGCCCACGCCCTTGTTGATGCCCTTGGGGCTCAGCTCGCGATTCTGGCCACCGGTGTTGCAGGCCTCAAAATAGCGCTCGATAAAGCCGTCATCGTTGGCTACGCGAGCCAAACTGGGCACATTGAGGCATACCTTGCCCACGCGCAGACTGCCGTCGACGCGCATTTCCTCGGCGCTGTGCACCACAGAAGTGCCGATCAGAGACGACTGCTCAACACCCGCGGGCTCCAGGGCAAAAGTAGCCACGTTGGTCTCGAAAAAGGCCTCAATCCCTGCCGCGGCCATACGGCGTGCAAGCTCCTCGATAACGTCCTGCGGAAGCACTTCGTCCTCGCTCTCGATAGGCACCATTCTCAGTGCATACTGCTTTTTCCAATCCATAACAGTATTCATCCAAGCCTCGTGCTTCATATCAGGAAGCAGCTCGCAAAGCTTTGCAAGGATATACTTAACGTCTCCAGTAACATGGCTGTAAACGTCGATATTCTTGCCTATCTCGGCAGGGTCTATATCAATATGTATGATCTTCTTATCCTTTGCAAATGTCTTAGCGTTGCAAAGAACTCTGTCGGAAAATCTTGAGCCAAGAACTATCATAAGGTCACATTCGCTGAGCGTCATAGCGGCTGTCTTTGTACCGTGCATACCAAGCATACCGATATAGCAGTCCTTAGTATTGTCAAGTGCGCACTGACCCATAAGTGACAATGAAACAGGTGCGTCCACTTTTCTTACGAACTCAGCCATTTCTTCTGTTGCGTCAGCAGAAACAACTCCGCCGCCTGCGTAGATAAAAGGCTTCTCAGCATTCTTTATAAGCTCTGCCGCAGCAGCTATCTCCTCGTTTATGCCATCAGGATTATGATTTACTACCTTCTTAGGCTCTTTCTTCTCATAGACCATAAGTGCGCCTGTGATATCCTTTGGTATATCTATAAGAACAGGACCCTTTCTGCCCTCGTTTGCAATATAGAAAGCTTCTCTGATAATGTCAGCAAGCTCCGCAGGATCTTTCACAATGTAGTTATGCTTTGTGATAGGCATTGTTATCCCGCAGATATCTACCTCCTGAAAAGAGTCAAGACCAAGCAGATCTCTTGTTACGTTTCCTGTGATAGCCACCATAGGGATAGAATCCATATAAGCTGTGGCGATACCTGTTACAAGGTTCGTAGCACCTGGACCTGAAGTTGCGATAACAACGCCCGTTCTGCCTGTTGTTCTTGAATATCCGTCAGCCGCATGGCAGGCAGCCTGCTCATGGGCGGTGATAACATGGTGTATCTTATCTGAATATTTATACAGCGAGTCATATATGTTTAGAACTGCTCCGCCCGGATAGCCGAACACTGTATCGACGCCCTGCTCCAGCAAACATTCAATTATAACGTCTGAGCCACGTAACTCTTTCAACATTTTTTATTTCCTCCAAATTACAAAATACATCTAAGATCATAAAAATATATCAATATATGATTATACTATATCTGCTTTAAAAAGTCAATACTTTCATTCATTTGGCTCATAAGCTCGTCCACCGTATCAGAGAAAAGCTTTGTCTGCTCGTCAGGCTTCTTTTCCTCTACAGCTCCCGCCTTTTCAGGCTTCTTACTTTCAAGCATATCCTGCACGCTCACTGTCTTTTCCACAGCCTTTTTTGCTGTGAGCGTTTTAAGCTCATGATCGTCAAGATAAGGCTTTATGCCCACAACGGAAACATTGTCAGTTCCGCCGTTTGTGAGAGCAAGCTCCATTATAGCGCCTAGCTTTTCAGAAACAGAAAGGTCAAGACCAAGCCCCACCACCATTTCTTCCTCAGAAACATAATCCGACACGCCATCTGACACTATGATTATCATATCGTCAGGTTCTTTGCCAAAATCAGCCACCAACGGTGTTTGTGCCACATCAGGTTCATTGAGAGTGCTGCCGATAGAAGATATTATGGCATTCTGATACTGTGGCTCAAGCTCTGACACATCTTCTATCCTGCCATGCTCATACATATATCGTGCATAGGATTGGTCAACAGATATCTGTCTGATAGTGCCGTTCACATAGCGGTACATTCTGCTGTCGCCAACGTTTATGCACATTGCTCTGCTTTCCTCGTCCACCGCAAGGCAACAAAGGGTGGTCTGCATATTTGCAGCGTTTTCAGCCCTTACGCCCTGCTTTTTTATTTTGTTGTGAACATCGATAAGCGTTCTTTTCATATCCACCCCTGAATTATATTCAAGAATGGAAAGATGCCTTAAACAAAGCTCCGAGGCGACCTCTCCTGCATTTTCTCCACCAACGCCGTCGCAAACGGCTGCAATAAAAGGAGCAGCGACAGTTGATTCATAGCTGCCGCTGTTGATGACCTCGTGGTCTATTAAAATGCAGTCCTCATTCTGTTCACGGTAATTTCCCTTGTCTGTTATTCCGAAAATATAATAATACATTTATTATCACCGTCTGAAAACTGGTATCGTGCTGTTATATCATATCTGCAACAAGACTGCCCATTTCCTTACAGCCAACGAGCTTCATGCCCTCTGACATGATATCCCCTGTTCTGTAGCCTGCTTCAAGGACTTTCTTGACAGCATTGTCGATTGCATCTGCTTCCTTATCCATATCGAAAGAAAATCTCAGAAGCATTGAAGCTGAAAGGATAGTAGCGATAGGATTAGCCTTATCCTGTCCTGCAATATCAGGTGCAGAGCCGTGGCTAGGCTCATACATACCGAACTTTGTGTCGTTCAGTGAAGCGGAAGCCAGCATACCAAGTGAGCCTGATATCATAGCGGCTTCGTCTGAAAGGATATCGCCGAACATATTCTCTGTAAGGATAACGTCAAACTGCTTAGGATCTCTTACAAGCTGCATCGCGCAGTTGTCAACGAGCATATGCTCAAGCTCGACCTCAGGATAATCCTTAGCTACCTCGTTTACTACCTTTCTCCAAAGTCTTGAAGAATCAAGAACGTTAGCCTTATCAACGCTTGTGACTTTCTTTCTTCTCTTCATGGCGATGTCAAAGCCACGGATAGCAATTCTTCTTATCTCGTTCTCGTTATATGTAAGAGTATCAACAGCAGTTTCAACGCCGTCAACGTTCTCTGTCTTTCTCGCACCAAAATACAGACCGCCTGTAAGCTCTCTCATTATCATCACGTCGAAGCCGTCGCCGATTATATCGTCCTTAAGGGGGCAAGCTTCTCTAAGCTCAGGATAAAGATTTGCAGGACGCAGGTTAGCGAACAGACCAAGCTCTTTTCTTATTTTCAGAAGTCCGGCTTCAGGTCTGAGGTTCGGAGCAAGCTTATACCATGGTGAAGTGGAAGTATTTCCGCCGATAGAGCCAAGCAGAACTGCGTCTGAGTTCTTTGCTATCTCGACAGCCTCGTCTGTAAGCGGAACGCCATATTTATCTATAGAACAGCCGCCCATAAGGATATCAGTATAAACGAACTTATGACCGAACTTTTCAGCAACCTTGTCGAGGACCTTCTGTGCTTCTGTTACTATTTCAGGGCCTATCCCGTCGCCCTTTATAACTGTTATTTTCTTTTCCATGTTATTTTTCCTCCTCAGAATTTAAAGTCGAAACGCTTATCTCGCAGGAATAGCTCTGCTTTTCGGCTGTCATGAACAAAATGCCTGTATAGACCGAACACTCGCCGTCAATAAGCTTCTTTTTGCAATAATCGTCAGCAGCCATGCCTTTGAGCTGATACTGCATATAACTGTCCGCCGTATCAGTGCCGTCAAAGTTCACCTGACTATAGTCTATTTCCTCGCCGTCCATATAATATGACCAGTAGTAAGACAAACCGTCAGAGCCTTTGACCTTTATGCTGTTGGGTGAAACAGTGCTGTCTATGCTTGCTTCGTCTATATTCGCCCAAAGTCCGTTGAAAGTGGAAAATCCAGCACCATTTATCTCAGGCTTATTGCAGGCAAAGGTCTTTGTTGTAACGCCTTTTTTATCGGTCTTTTCGTCCTTTTCCACAAGCACTATACTGCTGTTTGAAGCAGTTCCCCTTGCAAAACTGCCGCCAAGCTTTCTGTTTATCTCTGCAGAGCTTAGGGTCAGGTCTATCTTACTGCCGTCCACCATTACCATAAAAGGCAGAAAATCCTTGCTGCTGTATTCAGATTTACCGCTGCTCTCCTCCTCTTTCGAGCAGCCTGCACTGCACACCAGCATTACCCCTGCTGCAAGTGCCGCAAATAGCTTTTTAGCTTTCATAGCTTCACCCCTTCATAGAAACAGTTCAAGGGCGACCCCTTTTGAGAGATCCCCCTTAAAGCTTCAAAATATCTTATTTAAGTGAGTTAAGAAGACCATTGCTGTTGATGATATTGATAAGAAACTCAGGGAACGACTGACCCTGATAAGTCTCATTCTTGGTCTTGTTTGTGATAACGCCACTGTCGAAATCTATCTCCACTTCGTCACCGTTATCTATCTTCTCAGCAGCTTCCTCGCACTCAATGATAGGAAGTCCGATATTTATAGCGTTTCTGTAGAATATTCTTGCGAATGTCTTTGCTATAACACAGGATATCCCGCTCGCCTTGATAGCAGCAGGCGCATGCTCTCTTGATGAACCGCAGCCGAAGTTGCTCTTTGCTACCATTATATCGCCCTTCTGAACGTTCTTTGCAAAGTCAACGTCAATATCCTCCATGCAATGCTGTGCAAGCTCCTGCATATCAGGTGTGTTGAGGTATCTTGCAGGGATAATAACGTCAGTATCTACGTTATCCCCGTATTTATGTACTTTTCCGCAAGCTTTCATTATGAAAACCCCTTTCGTCAAACTTTATCAGCCCTGCTTGAACTCTGACGAATGGAATATATTTTCTCCTATCGCCTGTTTTCTAAGCTCTTCATATATCTTTTCAAGATACGGGCCGTCTATAGTATCCTTGTTTCTTGTAATAAAATAGCAGATCTTTACCTTGTGGAACATTCCCTCTTTAACGAGAGCATACACAGGTGTACCCCCGATATTGGAGGTATAAAAGGTATTGAAGCCCTTCTTGTCAATAAGAGCCTGCGTCATTTCCACGGTAAATGTATTTTTGTCATGGAGTTCCTGAATGATCTCGTCAGCCTTCTCCTCACGCTGATAGTCATTTAGTGAAGTTCCGTACTTCTTTGTAACAATACTAAGAAGTATATCGGAGAATATTTCCCTAAGATAATTTTTCATCTGTTCTCGCTCCCAAGTCGTATATGCGGTCATGCCGCATATCAATTATTCCCCCAACGCAAGATCTGTCAGCTGATTTTCTCCCCGAATATCACATAATTTCCGACGGCTGTGAGATCTTGCCTGTCACAGCTGAAGCGGCGGCAACGTAAGGTGAAGCCAGATAAACCTCTGATTCTGGGTGACCCATACGTCCCACGAAATTTCTGTTTGTTGTTGCAACGGCTCTTTCGCCCTTTGCAAGAATACCCATATGACCACCAAGACAAGGTCCGCAAGTTGGTGTAC
>ENA-OURZ01004681-OURZ01004681.1-human-gut-metagenome-genome-assembly--contig:-NODE-4681-length-10236-cov-3.592280_pt1 | contig 10236 bp, 9 predicted proteins | sample MGYA00242073_ERZ509195 | MGnify/ENA primary metagenome ERZ509195 (study PRJEB26280, sample SAMEA2338837) | human gut metagenome | biome: human gut; feature: human-associated habitat; material: faeces...
CACTCATACGGAATTTGTCCTGATCTTCCAAATAGGAACCATCACACCACTTCATGACCAGAACCGCTATGCTGTTCTCTCCGTCCCGAAGGAGGTCGGTGATATCAAACTCACTGGTCATATGAGAAACCTGGCTATACCCTACATAAGAGCCATTGATCCATACATAAAAGCAACTGTCTACTCCTTCAAAATTCAAGAAAGCTTTTGGTGCATTTTCATCTTTGTGATAAACAAAGGTATGTGCATATGTTCCACATGGAATATCCTGTGGTACATACGGTGGATCAAATGGGAACGGATACCTGATGTTTGTATACTGATGTGTGTCATATCCTGCCATCTGCCATACACTCGGAACCTGAATCTCATCAAAATTTTCTGTATCATAATCTTTCTCAAAGAAGGGTTCCTGAACATCATAGATACTGTTAAAATACTGGAACTTCCAAGTTCCGTTCAATAACTGCATTCGGTCTGACTCTTCCCTGTGCTCCACCAGGTTATCCATTCTTTTGGATGCCGGAATAAAATAGGCTCTGGCTGGCATTGTATTTTCATGCAGTACGCTTAAATCCTCATAATAACGTGGTACAATCATAAATAACTCTCCTTTAATACATATACATTTTTTTGCACTTTGTTTTTCCACAGCAAACCTTGTCTTTTACTTTTATGTTTACGCTTCTCTGTTTTGCTATATATATCTTATCCTAATCTGCAAAACATGTCTATGAATTGGATTAGACAAAATATGCACTAAATGATACAATAACAAAAAAGGAAAAGAGGTGCTACCATATGTATATGAATACCGGTTATTTAAACCACTCCCATATGGATTTCAAAGACAAAAGTCGCCCACTGGTTGTAGGAAGTTGCGGTACTTACCGCCTTTCCAGCCATCCAAAGTTACCAACCTACCGTCCAAGGGGACGCCTGGATTATCAGATTATCTATATCACTGCTGGTTGTGGGCATTTTCATTTTGACAATGTGGATAACGAAACGATTGTCCCCGCCGGTAATATTGTACTGTACAGACCGAAGGAACTTCAGAAATATGAATATTATGGAAAAGATAAGACAGAAGTATACTGGATTCATTTTACAGGCAACAATGTAAAAAATATCCTACGGCAATATGGATTCCCGGATAAAGAGCGTGTATTTCAGGTCGGAACCTCTATGGAATACGAACAGATTTTCAAGCGTATTATCATCGAGCTTCAGCGTTGCCAAGATAATTATGAGGAAATGCTTGTCCTTCTGCTCCGTCATCTTCTTATCATCTTTCATCGGGAACTGACCAGGGAACATATCTCGAAAAATGAATACCTGGATCACGAGATGGATAACGCAGTTACCTTTTTCAGTGAAAATTATAACCAGAATATTAGCATAGATGATTATGCTGCCTCACGTGGAATGAGTGTCAGCTGGTTTATCCGAAACTTCAAAAAATACACAGGTTCTACACCAATGCAGTTTATTGTGGGAATCCGAATTAACAATGCCCAGATGTTACTTGAAACAACAACCTATTCCATCAATGAAATTTCTAAAATCGTCGGGTATGATAATCAGCTTTATTTCAGCCGGCTTTTCCACAAGCTGAAAGGATATTCCCCAAGAGAGTACCGAAAGATAAGAAACAAGTTCTAAAATCCACAATATCATAAATCCAGTTTCCCCTCCAAAAGAGGATGACGCTCCATAAGCACCTGACTTATTTCCTTGCCCGACTGCATTTTATGCCACTTTCGGATGCACTCCCTGCAGCATGTTGCCGGATTGTGTCCAACCCTTTTTCAGATTCGTGATTTTTTCAAAATCCGGCTTTATAATCAAAAAAGTACTCATCTCAGACACCTAGTATCTTTTACACAAAAAAGCCAGATACCATTTTCGAATGATATCTGGCTTTTCTCTTCTTATACATCTCTTATCAGTCTTTCGTTTCCATAATAACAATCCGACCATTTACAAAACTGATCTTCACTTCATCATCCACAAACTGGTTGCTCACCGTCAGACTGTCGCACGGCATCAGATCATGATGATTGAGCGGCCATTTCGTACCCTCCAAACTGAAATCATAAATCTCGCCTTCCAAAGAAAATACAGAAAGATATGGTCCGTATGCTTCTGACTTTTTCAGCACACAGGATTTATTCGTTACCCAGATTTTATTTTTCTCATCCAGAATGCAGGCATTTACTCCGGCATCACATGCCACACTAAGTGTCTGGACATTCGCCCACAAATGATCGATTCTTCCACCGGTTGCCCCAAGAAGGATCATCTCTTTGCTTCCCAGTGTAATTCCCAGCCGAAGAGCAATCTCTGTATCCGTCGCATCCTTAACCGGATTATATTCCCGGATCGGAATATTCGTCTCCTTGCGATAATAATCAATCACCTTTGGATCAATACTGTCAAAATCCCCAACAATATACTGAGGCTCAATCTTATGGTTATACAGATACTCAAGCCCCTTATCTACTGCGATAATATAAGCCTCCGGATTTGCTTCAAGAACCTTCTCTGCAAATCCCTCGTCAAGCATTCCCCCACTGATAATGACTGTCTTACTCATAATTCTTTAAAATCTCCATCAATTCTCTTGTGTTTTCTCCTGCATTCCCTTTGAATACAGCTGATCCCGCAACAATCACATTTGCTCCCGCATCCAGTGCTTCTTTCACATTGAATGCATAAATTCCTCCGTCAACCTGAATATCAGTCTCAAGTCCACGTTCATTCAGCATTGCCCTAAGTGTTCTGACCTTATCCAGCATCTCAGGAATCAGCTTTTGTCCGCCAAATCCCGGATGGACTGTCATCACAAGGAACATATCCACTTCACCAAGGAATTCCTTCAGGACCTCCACCGGTGTATCCGGTGAAATTGCCAGTCCTGTCTTCATGCCACACGCTTTGATCTTGTCCAGAGTCGCACGTATATCCTTGCATGATTCATAATGTACAGTAAGAATATCCGCTCCTGCCTCTGCAAATGCTTCCACATAACGGATTGGTTCCGTAATCATCAGATGCGTATCTATCACCTGCTTTACCGCCGGTTTGATTGATGCAAGCACAGGCATTCCAAAAGAAATACTCGGTACAAACACGCCATCCATCACATCAAAATGTAAATATACCGCTCCATTTTCCTCTGTCTGGCGGATACCTTCTTCCAGATTACAAAAATCTGCCGATAAAATAGATGGTGATAATTTATATTCCATTTTAGTTTAGTACCTCCTTTTTTCCTTCTGTTCCAGTTCCCGATACATCTCACAATAATCTTCATACCGCACCGGATGCACTTTTCCCTCTTCCAGAGCCTCTTTTACCAGACACCCCGGTTCACTGATGTGATTACACCCCTGAAACCTGCAGCCTCCCTGATACTGATCAAACTCCGGAAAATAATATTTCAATTCTTCCTTGCCAAAATCATTGGTATACAGTGACGAAAATCCCGGTGTATCCATGATATAGGAATCCTCATCGATCGGGATCAGTTCTGAATGGCGGGTAGTATGTTTTCCCCGCTCGATCTTTCTGCTGATACTTCCGGTCTCCATATTGACATTTTCCTGAAGACAGTTGATCAGAGAGGATTTTCCCACTCCTGAAGGTCCGGCAACAGTTGTTGTCTTTCCTTTTAGTGCCTCTTTAATCTCCAGAATATTTTCTCCTTCTCTGGCACTTGCAAAGATCACACGGTACCCACAAGCCTCATAAGTCTTCTCCAGAGACTCGATTTCCGGCTCATCTGCAATATCCTTCTTGTTGAAACAGATAATAACCGGAATCTCCTGCCGCTCCATCATAACCAGAAACCTGTCCAGCAGATTAAAATGCGGATCCGGCTTCTTCACTGCAAATACAACCAGTGCCTGATCAATATTTGCCACTGCCGGTCTGATCAGTTCATTCTTCCTTGGAAGGATCCGGATGATATTACCGGTCTTCTCTTCTGCATCTAAGATCTCATATTCTACCAGATCTCCGACCAGTGGTTTAATCTTCTCCTTACGGAAAATTCCTTTTGCTTTACATTCATAAATGACAGATTCTACTACGTCATAAACGTAGTAGAATCCTGCAATCCCTTTTATAATTCTTCCCTGCATAAAACAGTCCTTTTAATTTCCTGTATTGTTGCCATTATTTGAGTTGTTACCGGAATTATTGCTGCCCGAATTGTTACTGTCGGATCCACTGCTTGCCTGTGAGCCATTGCTTACATACAGTGTGATCGCAGTTCCTACATCTACCGATGTACCTTCTCCCGGATCAACTTTTACAACTTTTCCAGATGGTTCTGCACTGTCAATATCAACTTCTGTATAAGTCAGATTTCTGGCATTCAGTGCTGAAATCGCATCTCCAAGTGTCTTTCCTGTCAGAGTTGGTACCTTCACCTGATCTGCAGGCTTTTGCCCTTTGCTGACAACATAACTCACACTTGTTCCTTCAGCCACCTTCGTTCCGGCATCTGTGCTCTGACGGATAATCATACCTTCTGCATAATCATCTGAATATTCTTCACTGCTCGTTCCGCCATCGGACAGTCCGCTTGCACTCAGTGTAGATACCGCATCATTTACATACATTCCCACAATTGGCGGAACTGACACCTTATCCGGCTGTTTTTCACCTTTACTGATATACAGTGTGATTTTAGAGTCAGCAGATACCTCTGTTCCCTCTGCCGGATCAGTCCTTGTTGCTTTTCCACTTTCAACATCACTGCTGTATTCACTGGTAACAGTAATGTTCTTGCTCGTAAAGCCCTGTTTGATCAGTGCTTTCTTGGCTGCATCTTCATTCATTCCCTCTACACTCTGGATCATGATCTTTTCCGGTCCTGAACTTATTACAACCTTGATCACCGTATTTTTCTTGACTTTCTTTCCTGCTTTTGTCTTCTGCTCAATAATCGTACCTGCTGCCTTATCTGATGCTTTCTCGGATTCTACTTCCAGCTTCAGCTGCTTCTTTTCGCACATCGTCTCTGCAACATTCTGCGGCTGTCCAACCAGATTTGGCACTTCGATCTCATTGGAAACTGAAATCTGACTGTCTGAACGCTTACCGAACACACCTGCTGCTTTGCCGATCAGGAAAATCAGCGCAAATGCAACGATCACTGCAACTGCAACCATGAGGATCTTCATCATCTTGTTCATCTTCGGATCTACGCCATTTTTACTGTTACCGCGTCTGCCCCCGTTATAATTATCCTCTTCGTCATCCTCATCATAGTCATCATTTTCGTCATATTCTTCATCGTCATAGCCATCATCATACTCTTCGTCATCATAACCATCGCCCTGACGCTTTTTCATACGTGCCATCCGCTCCGGCGAGATCATCACCGTATCTCCCATACTCCGGATCGGAACCATATCTACAAATTCGCCACTCGGATCGACCAACGCCCTCTTCAGATCCTGGATCAGTTCTCCGGCACTCTGGTAACGTCTTTCCGCGCTCTTCTGTGTACACTTGAGAATAATCTTCTCCAGCGCCGGATATAAATCCGGTGCATACTCAGAAGGCGGGGTAATATTCTCCTGTAAATGCTTCATTGCAACCGAAACAGTAGAATCGCCATCGAAAGGAACCCTTCCGGTCACCATCTCATACATGGTGATACCTGCAGAATAGATATCACTCTTCTCATCACAATAGCCACCCCGTGCCTGCTCCGGAGATACATAGTGTACCGATCCCATTGCACTGGTGCTGACTGTCTGCGATGTTGTCGCCTTTGCAATACCAAAATCCGTAACCTTTACCTTTCCTTCTTTGGAAATGATAATATTCTGCGGTTTGATATCTCTGTGTATGATGTGATGATTGTGAGCTGCCTCAATACCGGTACACATCTGAATTGCAATACTGATCGCTTCCTTGGAAGAAAGCTTTCCTTTTTTATGCACATATTCTTTCAGAGTGATTCCTTCTACCAGCTCCATAACCATATAATAGAGTCCTCGATCCTCCCCTACATCATATACATTGACAATATTCGGGTTCAGAAGCCCTGCTGCTGCCTGTGCTTCTGACCGGAATTTCTTTACAAAGTTTTCATCTTCCCTGTATTCTTTTTTCAGGACTTTCACTGCGACATATCTGTTCAGCATACAGTCCTTCGCCTTATATACATCCGCCATTCCACCGGCTCCGATCTTGCTCAGAACCTGATAACGGCCACTTAAATAAATCCCGTCTTTTACCATATACTCACCTCATCAGAAAACGGTTCTGCAAGAACAACACTGATATTGTCATTGCCCCCGTTCTCATTCGCCCGGTCAATCAGATTCTGACCGGCTTCTACGATATCTCTTGCCCCTTTAACTATCGCAAAAATTTCTTCATCCTCTATCATATTACTGAGTCCATCGGAACACATCAGGATGATATCTCCCTTTTTGAGGCTGAATTCATAAAAATCCACCTCTACATCCTCTTTTACTCCAATTGCTCTGGTAATGATATTCTTATCCGGATGATGTCTTGCCTCTTCCTCATTGATTCCTCCCAGACGAACCATCTCTTCTACCAGGGAATGGTCTCTGGAAAGCTGCCTGATATCCTTATTCAGAAGATACAGACGGCTGTCACCTACATTTATAAAATAAAGTGTATGATCGATCACAGTTGCCGCAACCAGAGTGGTTCCCATCCCCTCCAGATTAATGTCTTCATCTGCTTTCTCGATCAGCTTGTGGTTCGCTGTCTGAGCCGCATCTTTTAAAATCTCTTCCGGCCCATCCTTTAATGTATGCTTCAGTTCTTCTTTCAGAACTTCCACCGTATATTTTGACGCAAAATCGCCTGCCTTGTGTCCACCCATTCCATCGGCTACTACCAGAAGATTCGGCAGCGTACCTAATGACTCATCTGTGGCAAACACGTAATCCTGGTTCATTTCACGTTTTCTTCCAACATCTGTCATAGAAAATATTTTCATATTTTATACTCCTTGCATCGTCTTGCGCCGTAACTGTCCACAGGCTCCGTCTATATCTGAGCCCATTTCTCTTCTTATAGTAACATTTATCCTATTTTTTTCAAGTACCCTTTTAAATCGTTCAACAGCCTTCTTTCCCGTCTGAACGAAATCTCTTTCTTTAATAGGATTAACCGGTATAAGATTTACGTGACAGTTAAGATTCTTAACCAGTGCTGAAAGCTTCTCTGCTTCTTCCACTGTGTCATTTACCCCTGCCACAAGACTGTATTCAAAAGTTATACGTCTGCCCGTCTTATCGAAATAATACTTGCAGGCATCCAAAACTTCAGCTATGGTATATTTTCTTGCTATAGGTAAAAGTTCCCTTCTTGTATCATCATCTGAAGCGTGAAGTGACAATGCCAACGTAATCTGAGGATGCATATTTGCCAATTCCTTCATTCTTGGAACCAATCCACAGGTTGACAACGTTATATTTCTCTGGCTTATGTTTAACCCATTTTCATCGCTTATTAATTCAAGAAACTTTGTCACATTTTCAAAATTATCAAGAGGCTCTCCACTTCCCATTAAAACAATGTTGGAAACTTTCTCTCCTATGTTCTTTTCTATTTCATATATCTGTTCTAACAATTCAGAAGGTCTTAAGTTTCTATCCAGTCCGTTAAGAGTTGAGGCACAAAATCTACAGCCCATTCTGCAACCTGACTGTGTTGATATGCATACTGAATTACCATGATGATATTTCATGAGTACACTTTCAACATAATTACCATCCGATAATCTGAACAGATATTTTTCTGTCCCGTCAAGCTTTGAATGCTGTACCCTGACAGGCTCTAAGCATACATATTCTGATGTTTCCTTTAACTTCTGTCTTAATGCATTAGAAATGTTGGTACATTCATCAAAGCTGTCTGCCAGCTTTTCATGCATCCACTGATATAGCTGCGAAGCCCTGAACTTCTTTTCACCAAGTCCAGCCATATATGTTACAAGTTCGTCATAATTAAGTGACTTAATATCTGTCATGTCTATTCTCTCCTAAGTTTTGCAACAAAGAACCCATCTGTTCCGCCATTCTTTCCCGGCAGAATCTGTCTGTATTCTATCTTCTTAAAGCCATATTCTTTACATAACCAGTCAGCATTGGCTTCATTCTCTTCTGAATTAATTGTACATGTACTGTACATCATTATACCACCCTGCTTAACATATGCCTGTACTACAGAAAGTATGCTCTGCTGAAGCTCTTTTAATGAAATCAGCTTGTCCTCTGTTATATTATATCTGATATCAGGCTTTCTTCCCATAACGCCGAGTCCTGAGCATGGAAGGTCTGCTATAACAACATCTGCCTTCTCTCTCATAGATTCATCCATTACGAGTGCATCTTTTACCTGAACTTCTATATTATTAAGTCCTAGCCTTGATATATTTTCTTCAATAAGTCCTGCCTTATAATCTGATACATCCCTTGAATATACTTTACCATCAGTGCCAACACTTATTGCAGCATTAACACTCTTGCCTCCTGGTGCTGCACACACATCAATTACTGTGTCCCCAGCCTTAAATCCAGTCATATATCCTGCTGTCATGGAGCTTATATCCTGTATCTGGTACAGACCATCCCTGAAACTCTTAAGACCGGCTATATAATCATAGTCCTTAATCTCTAAAGCATATGGTATACCTTCAACATCTGCCACAGATACATTTTCCTGTGAAAGAATCCTCTTTATCTCTTCAACCGGTGCCTTTGCTGTATTACATCTTACATAAGTCTTTTTTTCCTGCTTAAAGCCTGCAAGAATTTTCTCAGTCTTATCAATACCTAGCTGACTATGCCACATTTTAACTATCCATAATGGCATTGAGTATTTTACAGAAAGGTACTGTTCAATATCCTTATTACTGTCAGGATATGTAATATTGTCTTTATTTCTTGCAATGTTTCTTAAGACTCCGTTCACAAAGCCCTTAAGTCCTGTGAATCCACGTTTTGCAGCCAGCTTTACAGCCTCATTGCACACTGCTGAATCCGGAATATTATCCATATATATTATCTGGTATACAGACATTTCACATATATTTCTTATAAGTGGTTTCATCTTTCTTACAGGAGTCTTTGAAAACTGGTCTATTATATAGTCAAGTTCAATTCTGTTCTCAATCGTTCCTAGTGATAATCTGCTTATAAATGCTCTCTTATTCTTATCAAGATACTGGTACTTTGTCAGTGCATTATTAATGAGAAGGTGTGAAAATTCACCCTTCTCATTGATTTCCATAAGTATATCCAGTACAACTGCCCTTAAATTCACCGAATCAGTCACGGCGTCTTCCTCCAAATAAATAAATCAGTCTTAAAAGCTGTAAAATTGCTGTGGCTGCTGCCGCAACATATGTCATGGCCGCTGCTGAAAGCACTTTTCTTGCCTGTCTGTTCTCATCTCCATATAGGAATCCTTCTGATTCAAGAAGCTGTAATGCTCTTGCCGAAGCATTAAACTCAACTGGTAATGTTACAAGCTGGAAAAGTACTGCCAGACTGAACATAAGAATACCAATATCTATAAGTATATTAGTTGAGCCAAATATAAGTCCAAGCACAATAAGTATCCATGATACCTGCGAACCGACGCTGGCTAACGGAAAAAGTGCTGTTCTGAAGCTTAAAGGACCATATCCGTAAGCATGCTGTATGGCATGTCCTGTTTCATGGGCTGCAACTCCGATAGCAGCAACAGATGTTGAATTATACACAGAATCTGACAGGTTAAGTGTCTTATTTCTTGGATTATAATTATCTGTCAGGCTTCCTGATACTCTCTGAATAGATACATCGTATATTCCCTGGCTTCTTAAAAGCTGCTCTGCGACCATTGCACCTGTCATTCCTTTTGAAGATGACACCTTGGAATACTTGTTAAATGTGCTTTTTACCTTTACCTGTGCTATCAGTGCAATAACGCATGATATTATTATCAGAATGTACATTGGATCATAGTAATATCCATATCCATAATAACCATATAAAGCTACCATAATACCTCTTTTCTGAACCATTTAAGATTCTGCTTATTCTCCTAACATTACACCTGCTTCTAACTGGTTGCCTCTTAAGAACGAACCACTGTCCATTCTCTTCTTACCTTCTAACTGAACCTCATTAACAACTAAATACCCCTGTCCACAGGCTATTGTAAATGTGTTCTTTCCTACCGTAA
>ENA-OURZ01004683-OURZ01004683.1-human-gut-metagenome-genome-assembly--contig:-NODE-4683-length-10229-cov-3.627973_pt1 | contig 10229 bp, 10 predicted proteins | sample MGYA00242073_ERZ509195 | MGnify/ENA primary metagenome ERZ509195 (study PRJEB26280, sample SAMEA2338837) | human gut metagenome | biome: human gut; feature: human-associated habitat; material: faeces...
ATCCCAAGGTCATCGAGGCCTACATGGGCGAAGAGGAGGAATAAGCCATGCTGGAAGTGAAAAATATTTCTGTCAGCTACGGCCATGTGGACGCGCTGCATAACGTGAATATCCAGGTTCCCACCGGGAAGATCGTCAGCGTCATCGGTGCCAACGGCGCGGGCAAAACCTCTCTCGTCAACACCATTTCGGGCCTCGTGAAGCCCACCACCGGGGAAATCGTCTTCAATGGCGAGGTGCTGCCCAAGGCCTCCCACAAAATCGTGGGCAAGGGCGTGGTTCAGGTTCCCGAAGGCCGGAAGGTCTTCGCCGGTCTGTCCGTTCAGGAAAACCTGATCATGGGTTCCAGCAAGCTGAAAAAGCCCTTCAAGGAGAAGGAAGCGGAAATCTACGAGATGTTTCCCATCCTGGGTCAGCGAAAGAGCCAGCAGGCGGGTACCCTGTCCGGCGGTGAGCAGCAGATGCTGGCCATGGGCCGGGCACTGATGTCCAACCCCAAGCTGCTGATGCTGGACGAGCCCTCCATGGGCCTGGCCCCCATTCTGGTGGAGCAGATCTTTGACATCATCAAAAATCTCCACAAGGCCGGCACCACGATCCTGCTGGTGGAGCAGAATGCACAGGCGGCCCTGTCCGTGGCTGACCGGGGCTATGTGCTGGAAACCGGAAAGATCGTCACCACCGGCACAGGCGCGGAACTGCTGGCCTCTCCCGCCATCAAGAAGGCGTATCTGGGAGGCTAAACGTCGGAGCAAAGTTCGTACACTCCGTTTCCACCTGACGGCGAAACCCTCGTTTTCTTCCTTGCTCCTCCTCTTTCGCGTCAGATTCGCTTCGCCGGATTCTGACGCGAGTGGGACGGGGGATGCGAGGAAGCAAAGTCCGCATGGTTCCTTTTCATCTGGCATGAAGCCTTTGCTGTTTTCCATTTTCGCAGCAGAAACCGCACGTCCGGTTGGACGTGCGGTTTTTTCTCTCCGCCTCTTTTCAAAGCCGCTTCCCCGTGGTATACTGCTGTCAAGACAAGTTTGAAAGGGGTATCGTATGCACGCGGAGGAACGCAGAGAAACGATTTTGAAGCTGCTGCGGCAGTCTGCTCAACCGGTCAGTGCCTCGACGCTGGCAGGCCAGCTGTCTGTCAGCCGCCAGATCATCGTAGGAGACATTGCCTTGCTGCGGGCCGGAGGCGCGGACATTTTAGCCACCCCCCGGGGGTACTGCCTGCAAAATGCCGCCGCAGCCGGTCTCACCCGCCGGGTAGCTGTCCGCCATGACGAGGCAGGCATGGAGGCAGAGCTGAACACTATGGTGGACAATGGCTGCACCGTAGTGGACGTGATCGTGGAACACCCTCTTTACGGCCAGCTCACCGGCCCCTTGCAGCTTTCCAGCCGATACGATGTGGCCCAGTTCATCGCCCGGAGCCACACCGCCCAGCCTCTCTCCGTTCTCACCGGCGGCATCCACCTTCACACGCTGCTCTGCCCCAGCGAGGACGCTTACCGGCGGGTACTGGACGCCCTGCGGCAGGCAGGCTTCCTGCTGGAGGGATAAAACTTTCTGTTGACAAGCATACCGATTCCGTGTATAGTGTGTTGGACAGGTGTCAAGACACCAGTCTGACACACTATTTTTGATCGATACGGAGTATTCTCATGGAAAAGGTAAACGCATTCCTGAAGCGCAAAAACATCGTTTTTTCCGCCAAGCGCTATGGCATTGATGCCCTGGGCGCTATGGCACAGGGCCTGTTCTGCTCCCTGCTGATCGGCACCATCCTCAACACGCTGGGCACGCAGTTCCACATCGGTTTCCTCACCGCCCAGATCGGGGAAAAGGTTCCCTACACCATCGGCGGCCTGACCTCCTTTATGAGCGGTCCCGCCATGGCCATTGCCATCGGCTACGCCTTGCAGGCGCCCCCGCTGGTGCTGTTCTCTCTGGCGGCTGTGGGTTACGCCTGCAACCTGCTGGGCGGCGCGGGCGGCCCCTTGGCCGTGCTGTTTGTGGCGATCATCGCTGCGGAGTGCGGCAAGGCCGTCAGCAAAGAAACGAAGATCGACATTCTGGTGACTCCCATCGTCACCACCCTCATCGGCGTAGGCACGGCCTATGTTATCGCCCCGCCCATCGGTACCGCCGCCAGCGCCTTCGGCATGGTCATTATGAAGGCCACGGAGCTTCAGCCCTTCCTGATGGGTATTCTGGTGTCCGTGCTGGTAGGCGTAGCCTTGACCCTGCCCATCTCCTCCGCCGCCATCTGCTCCGTACTGGGCCTCACCGGTCTGGCAGGCGGTGCGGCTGTGGCCGGCTGCTGCGCCCAGATGGTAGGCTTCGCCGTTATGAGCTTTCGGGAGAACGGCTGGGGTGGTCTGGTGAGTCAGGGCCTCGGCACCTCCATGCTGCAAATGCCCAACATCGTGAAAAACCCCCGTGTCTGGATCGCCCCCACTGTCACCTCCGCCATCACCGGCCCCATTGCCACCTGCCTGTTCCGTCTGCAAATGAACGGCGCGGCCATCAACTCCGGTATGGGCACCTGCGGCCTGTGCGGCCAGTTGGGTGTGTGGACCGGTTGGGTGGCTCCCAGTGAAAAGGCTCTGGCCAATGGTGCCATCGCCATGAACCCCACCGCTTTTGACTGGGCGGGCCTGATCCTGATCTCCTTCATCCTCCCCGCCATTCTGTGCCCCCTTATCAACCAGCTCTGCCGCAAGGCCGGCTGGGTGAAGGACGGCGATCTGAAGCTGCCCTGATATCCCTAATTTCACACATGTAGAAAAAACCATCGGCTTTTTGTGGAAAAAGCCGATGGTTTTTGTTCTTCTATAAGATTGTGCCCTGTTTAGCCGAATTTATGCCCCAATTCCCGTCCGAACATACATTTTTAATAGGTGTTTTTCATTGTTAAAAAGCAAACATCTGTTGACGAAACGCCATGTTTTGGGTTAGAATACGAGTCAGGAAGGTATGTTCCTTTCAATGGCTGATCGCGCTGTCTCATAAGTTCTGTGTACGGCGCGATCTTTGTCGGGTGTCCCGGAAAACGATTACTTGTGATTATTTTCCGGAATGTGTTATCTTATTCAAAATTGGAAGCGTACACATACCGTTATTTCCTTGTTTTACTTCATTTTTTCATCAAAGCAAGCAGAAAGGATGCGTGTTACATGGATGTAAAAAAGTGCAACGTTCTGGCGGCTGAGATCCGGCTGGAGACCCTGAAGGTCATCCACTCCCGGGGCTTCGGTCACGTGGGCGGTTCCATGGATCTAGCAGACCTGATGGCCGTTTTGTACGGTGAGGTCATGAAGTTCGATCCCAAGAACCCCCGCTGGGAAGATCGCGACTGGCTGGTGCTCAGTAAGGGCCACGCCGGACCCGTGGCTTATGCCACCTTCGGTCTCATGGGCTTCTATCCCATGGAGGAGGCCTACACCCTGAACCAGCCCCACACCAAGTTCCCCAGCCACACTGACCGCAAGCTGACTCCCGGCGTGGATCTGACCACCGGCTCTCTGGGCCAGGGCGCTTCCACCGCTGCCGGCGCCGCTCTGGGCAACAAGATCGACGGCCGCACCAACCACGTCTTCTGCGTCATCGGCGACGGTGAGGCGGACGAGGGCCAGGTCTGGGAGTCCTTCCAGTTCGCCTATGCCCACAAGCTGGACAACCTGATCTATTTCATCGATAAAAACGGCTATCAGCTGGACGGCCCCACCGATGACATTCTGGCTCACGGCGATCTGGCCAAGAAGGCGGAGTCCTTCGGCCTGTACACGCAGGAGATCGACGGCCATGACGTTCAGGCGATCTATGACGCCATTCAGAACGCATACGCCAAGAAGGGCGTTCCCAGCTGCATCGTGCTGGATACCTGCAAGGGCAAGGGCGCTACCTTTGCCGAGCCCAAGCATGACCACTCCTCTCAGCCCAACGAGGAGCAGTGGGCCGAGGCCATCGCCGCTTCTGAGAAGGCCTTGGAAGCTGTCAAGAACGCTTAAAGGAGGGTGCGAGTAATGAGTGTGAAAGTAATTGGTAAGCATGAAAAGGACTCCCGCGCCTGCCGCGACGCGCTGGCCCTGACTCTGAACGAAATGATGGCCGAGGACAAGTCCATCGTCTATGTGGACTGCGATCTGATGGGCTGCATCAACACCAAGATGCTGAGGAAGAACTATCCTGACCGCGCTTTTGAGGCCGGTATTGCCGAGGCCAACGGCGCCGGCGTGGCTGCGGGCCTCGCTGCCGCCGGCAAAAAGGTGTTCTTCCATTCCTTCGGTACCTTCTCCTCCCGCCGCTGCTATGACCAGATCTATATGTCCGCCGCTTATGCCGGTCTGCCCGTCCACGTGCTGGGCTCCGACGCCGGTGTGACCGCTGCCTTCAACGGCGGCACCCATATGCCTCTGGAGGATGCCGCCATGTACCTGAGCATCCCCGAGACCGTGGTGCTGGATCCCGCCGACTATGCCCAGCTGGAGTGCATCACCCGTCAGCTGCCCGGCATCACCTCCGGCGTGACCTATACCCGCTTTGTCCGCAAGGGCATCGTCAAGGTCTATGAGGACGGTTCCGAGTTCCCCATCGGCAAGGGCGTTGTGCTCCACGAGAGCGACAAGGACGTGGCCACCATCATCACCTCCGGCATCATGGTGGACGAGTCCTTGAAGGCTTATGAGGCCCTCCAGGCGGAAGGCATTTCCGTCCGCGTGATCGATATGTTCACCTGGAAGCCTCTGGACGAGGAGCTGGTCATCAAGGCCGCCAAGGAGACCGGTGCTATTGTCACCGCCGAGAACCACAACGTCACCTGCGGTCTGGGCAGCGTGGTTTCCAACTGCCTGGCTAAGAACTGCCCCACCGTTCAGGAGTTTGTGGGCGTGCAGGATCTGTTCGGTCAGGTCGGTCCTCAGGACTTCCTGATGGATGAGTACGGCCTCCGTGCCGCCAATATCGTGGCTGCCGTCAAAAAGGCGATCAGCCGCAAGTAATTCGGATATCCGGCGGGGTCTCCCCGGAGCTCCCGCCTGTATCACTTAAATCAATTAAAAGGAGATTTCAATCATGGATGCATTTTCCGCTTCTCTGATGGCTGACAAGAGAGAGATCGTCTTTGCTCCCACCGTGTATAAGTTCCAGACCTTCGCTCAGATGGCTGAGGAGTTCAAGCTGGGTGAACGGGACGTGGTTCTGACCAACGAGTTCATCTACACCCCCTTCATGAAGGAGCTGGGCCTGAAGTGCAACTTCGTGTTCCAGGAGAAGTTCGGCGCCGGTGAGCCTTCCGAGGCCATGATCCAGACCATGTACGACGCCATCCCCTATGACAGCTATGACCGCGTCATCGCCGTGGGCGGCGGCGCCATCATGGACCTGTGCAAGCTGCTGGGCTGCAAGCGTCCCGACACCGTCCACAACCTGTACTTCAAGCGCTTCCCCGTGGTCCACGAGAAGGACGTCATCGCCATCCCCACCACCTGCGGCACCGGCTCTGAGTGCACCAACATCTCCGTGGCCATCGTCAAGGACGAGAAGGACGGCGTGCTCACCGGCGGCGAAACCAAGCTGGGCCTGGTGTCCGATGACATCATCCCCAACAAGGTGTGCCTGATCCCCGACCTGCTCAAGACCCTGCCCTACAAGCCCTTCGCCTGCTCCGCCATCGACGCGCTGGTCCACGCCACCGAGTCCTTCCTGAGCCCCCACCGCAAGACCATGACCTCCGAGCTGTTCAGCGAGAAGGCCATGGACATGATCCTCAAGGGCTTCAAGCTCATCGACGAGAAGGGTCAGGACGCCCGCTTTGAGTATCTGGATGAGTTCGTCACTGCCTCCTTCTACGCCGGCATTGCCTTCCTGAAGGCTGGCTGCGGCCCTGTCCACGGCATGAGCTTCCCCCTGGGCGGCACCTATCATGTGCCTCACGGCGAGTCCAACTACATGCTCTTCGGCGCCATCATGGACTACTATGATGCCAACAAGCCCGACGGCGAGATCATGAAGTTCAAGGAGCTGGTGGCCCGCATCCTCGGCTGCGAGGTCAAGGACGCCATCCCCGAGATGAACGCTCTGCTGCAGCGCATCCTGCCTCTGCGTCCCCTGCGTGACTGCGGCTTCACCGAGGCTGACTTCAAGATCTTCCCCCAGTCCGTGGAGACCAACCAGCAGCGCCTGATGACCAACGCTTACTATCCCTTCGATCTGGAGAGCGAAGAGGCCATCTACCGCAAGTGCTATTGATCCCAACGGATCATCCACCGAAAAAAATCCGCGGCGGTCAGCCGCTCCTCTCCTCTGAGAGAAACGGCTGACCCCGCAGAACCCCCGACAGGCGATCGTATTTACGATGCCTGCCGGGGGTTTTCGTTTTGACCGCAGCCTGTCGGCAGAATCAATATGGTGGCTGGCCGGGAGGAATAGGCTGCCGCCCGCCCATACGGGCAGTCTGCGGTGTACCGTTTTTTGCCAAAATTCTGTTCTTGACAATTGAGGTCCCCCTCTGTACAATCGTTCTAAATAGAACGTTAATGAAAGGAGAACCTATGCACTTTTGGGATCAGCATAAAACCATCACGCGGTATTATGAGATTCTGATGTCGTCCGTATGCGAGAAATATCAGCTCAAGCATCTGGAATATGATATTCTGATGTTTTTGCACAACAATCCCCAGTATCGCACGGCGGCAGATATCGTCAGGGTCCGGAAATCCACCAAGTCCCACGTGTCCACCTCACTGAAAACTCTTGAGGACAGGGGGTTTATCGCAAAAAAGACAGACCCGGTAAACAAAAAGCACATTGAGCTTGATCTGCTGGAACCGGCAAATGAGATCGTCCGGGACGGGCTTCTGGCCCAGCGGCAGTTCGCGGAGCAGATGCTCCGGGGCCTGACGCCGGAGGACATCGCCGTTTGTAAGCGCGTATTCCAACAGGTATGCAGCAATGCAGAAGCATGCATCAAACAGAAAGGATAAAAACATGGATCACAAAACCTATCAGCCCCAAATGCCCGATATTATGGAGGCCGTATTTGATGCGGTATATCTGTTGTTCGACCTCGTAGCAGGCATCGTATTTTTCGCCATGGCGCAGGGCCGCCCCCTGTTTGTTCTCTACGGCATCCTGACCCTGACCCTCTGCGGCGGCGATGCCTTCCACCTCGTTCCCCGGATCTTCCGGGCGTTCCGTGGAAGCACCCCCAAGATCAAGCATCTGATGGGCACCGGCCTGCAAATCTCCTCCATCACGATGGCGGCGTTTTATGTGATCTTGCTGTTCATCTGGAAACTCACCTTCCCGGGCTTCGCCGCTCCTGCGGCGGTGGAGGTGATGATCTGGGCCTCCGCCATCATCCGGATCGCCGTGTGCCTGCTGCCCCAGAACAACTGGTGCACGGACGAGGGCAATCTGAAGCTGTCCATCCTCCGGAACGGCGTTTTCGCCGTCACCGGCATCGGCGTCATGATCCTGTACGCCATTTCCGGGAACGCCGGCGGGTATCACATGACGAAAATGGTAGCGGCCATCCTGATCTCCTTCGGCTGCTATCTGCCCGTTACGCTGTTCAGCAAAACGGAGCCCAAGGTGGGTCTGCTGATGATTCCCAAGACCTGCGCGTATATGTGGATCATCGCTATGGGCCTGCAGCTTTTGGGTTCCTGGAACGGCTGATTCAATCAAGATCAAAAAATTTCCGGGTGCAGTGCACCCGGAAATTTTTTTATCCTAATTCCTTTGTCCGGCGATAGGCCGCTTCCACAGCGGCGATCGCCGCCCCCCGGAATCCCCGATCCTCCAGCGCCGCCACACCGGCGATGGTACTGCCGCCGGGACTGCACACGGCGTCCTTCAAAGCGCCGGGGTGCTCTCCCGTTTCCAGCAGCAGGGACGCGCTGCCCAGAAGCATCTGGGCGGCGTACCGCATAGCCTTGGCACGGGGCACACCGCACTTCACCGCCCCGTCTGCCAATGCCTCCACAAACATGTAGGCATAGGCGGGGCCGCAGCCGGACACGGCGCTGGCCGCGTCGATCAGATGCTCCGGCAGGTCATCCAGCAGGCCGGATTCTGCCATCAGAGCTTTGAAGGCCGCCAGTTCCTCCGCCGTTACACGGTCATTTGCCGACACCAGCATCAGCCCCTGTCCCACGGCGCTGGGTGTGTTTGGCATGATGCGGATGATCTTCTTCTCTCCGCCCAGCATCTCCGCCAAGCGGTCCAGACTGACGCCCGCCAGCATGGAGGCAAAAACAGCGTCAGACGCCGCAATGTCCTCTGCCAGCTTTGCCGTCACACCGGCAAACATCTGGGGCTTCACTCCCCAAAACACGAATCGGCTCTCCCGCAGAATCGCTTCTGCCGTCTCCGCAGCGCAGCCGATGGATGCCGCCGCCTTTGCGGAGTGCTCCGCCGTGGAGCAAGCCACGGCCACCGCCGCCCCGCCCACGGTTTTCACCGCTGCCCGCGCCAGCGCGCCGCCCATATTTCCAGCGCCGATAAAACCGGCCTCATACTGATATGCCATACGCCTCTCCTTACCGGGTCTGTCCGCTGCCCCGAATGATGTATTGATAGGTGCTCAGCTCGTCCAACCCCATCGGGCCGCGGGCGTGGAGCTTCTGGGTGGAAATGCCCATCTCGCAGCCAAGGCCGAACTCGCCGCCGTCAGTGAACCGGGTGGAGACGTTGACGTACACCGCCGCGCTGTCCACTCCGTTGACAAATTTCTCCGCGTTGGCGTCGTTCTCCGTCACGATGGCCTCGCTGTGGTGGGTGGAGTGGGCCTGAATATGTTCGATCGCCTCGTCCACGCTGTCCACCACTCTGACAGCCAGAATATAGTCCAAAAATTCCGTGTCAAAATCTGCCGGGCCAGCCGGTGTTCCGGGAATCACAGCGGCAGCCCTTGGGTCCAGCCGCAGTTCCACGGGGATCTGCCCCGCGGCTGTCCGATCCTCTACCAGTGCCTTCCGCAGCATGGGCAGAAACCGCTCCGCCACGGCGCTGTGGACCAGACACACCTCCTCGGCGTTGCACACGGAGGGGCGGCTGGTTTTGGCGTTGACAATGATCTTCACTGCCTTGTCCAAATCGGCGTATTCGTCCACATACACATGGCAGATACCGGTTCCGGTCTGGATGCAGGGCACCGTCGCCTGCTCCACGCAGGCCCGGATCAGTCCCGCCCCGCCACGGGGGATCAGCAGATCCACCAGCCCGTCCGCCGTCATCAGAACGCGGGCGCTCTCATGACTGGTATCCTCCAGAATATTCACGATGTCCGGGTCGCCGCCCACGGCGGAAATCCCCTGCTTCAGCGCCTTTACGATGGCGGTGGAGGTGCGGACTGCCTCTTTCCCGCTGCGGAGAACGCAGACGTTGCCGCTTTTCACTGTCAGTGCCGCCGCATCGGAGGTGACGTTGGGGCGACTCTCGTAAATGATCGCCACCAGTCCCAAGGGCACCTGCTTTTTATAGATGGTCATACCGTTGGCGTGGTGTGTTTCCGACAAAATCCGCCCGGTGTGATCCGGCAGCTTCACCGTGGCCCGGATACCCTCCGCCATAGCAGCGATGCGGCCCTCATCCAGCCGCAGCCGGTCCAGCATCACATCGGAAATGTGGCCCCGGGCTGCTTCCAGATCCGCTTCGTTGCAGGTCAGGATCTCCGCCGTGTGTTCCACGAGGCTGTCCGCCATGGCGGTCAGGAGGCGGTTTTTCGTCTCCGCATCCGCGTCCCGGAGGGCGCTCCAAGCGACTTTCGTTTTCCGAATGATATCCAATGTGGTCATTTGCTCACCTTCTTTGCCAAAAATCGGGTGCCGATGGGTTCTCCCCCTACGATGCCGTACAGCAGATCCGGGTTCCAGCCGTTGGCGATCACCATTTCGCAGCCCGCCTCCGTGGCGATCTGCGCTGCATGGAGTTTTGTCACCATGCCGCCGGTACCCAGTTCGGAGCCGCTGCCCCCCGCCAGAGAGAGGATTTTCCCGTCGATCTCCGTCACTTCATGGATCAGCTTCGCATCCGGATTCTTATGGGGATCGCTGTCATACAGACCGTCAATATCCGACAGGAGGATCAGCAGCTCCGCTCTCGTTGTGGCGGCCACCACAGCGGAAAGGGTATCATTATCGCCCACGGCGATCTCCTCCGTGGAAATCGTGTCATTCTCGTTGATGATGGGCAGGGCCCCCAGCTCCAGCAGGCGGGACAGGGTGTTCTGA
>ENA-OURZ01004690-OURZ01004690.1-human-gut-metagenome-genome-assembly--contig:-NODE-4690-length-10215-cov-1.832283_pt1 | contig 10215 bp, 10 predicted proteins | sample MGYA00242073_ERZ509195 | MGnify/ENA primary metagenome ERZ509195 (study PRJEB26280, sample SAMEA2338837) | human gut metagenome | biome: human gut; feature: human-associated habitat; material: faeces...
ACCGGGTCGGCCAGCTCCCAGATGCCGCCCACCGGGTCTTTGAAGGCCCCGTCGCCGTAGACCATCACCTCCACGTGCAGCCCCCGCTCCTTTGCGATCCGGGCCTGGATGCTGTCCACCACTGGCTGGCAGTTCCGGGGGAAGAGCTTCAGCTTTTCCTCAGTGGCCTTGTTGGAGCCCAGCATGCCGTACTTGTCGTGATAGCCGCTGCCGTTCACCGGGGCGGACATCACGTCGGCCAGGGTGAAGACGGTCTTGCCCATGGCCTGGAGCACGTCCCGGGTTTCGTTCCGGGTGTGGATATCGCAGCAGAGCACCTGGTCACAGAAGGAGGCGATGTAGCGGCAGTCGTTGGAGAAGAGGAAGGTGGCCTTGGCCCCCTCGCTCTCAATGACCTCCCGGTAGAAGTCCAGGTAGTTGACCCCGGTGAAGGGGTGGACGGGAGAGCCGAAGGTTTTGACAAAGTCGGCCTCCTGGAAGTCATAGACCCCGCTGTACCGGTTCTTCAGATAGGCCGAGCGGACCATGAGGGGGTTGCCCACCTCGTCGTTGGGGTAGCTGAACAGAATGACCACCTCGTCCATGGCCCGGGCGATGCCCTTCAGGCACATGGAGAACCGGTTCCGGCTGAGAATGGGGAAGACCAGCCCCAGCTTCTTCGCGGGGAATTTATTGCGGATATCCTGGGCAACCTGATCCACAGTGACATAGTTGCCCTGGGCCCGGGCCACCACGGACTCGGTCACGGCGATCACATCCCGGTCCTGCAGGGTGTAGCCGTCTGCCTGCTCGGACGCATAGACACTGTTTACCACGATATCGACGATGTCGTCCCCCTCGCGGATGATGGGGCCTCGGATGCCTCTGGAAATAACGCCTGCCATGGTCATGTCCTCCAATATAGTTCAAGAATAGGATCATTTCTTCCGAAAAAATACCGCAACTATTATACAGGGATGTTTCCAGAATGGCAAGTTCTTTTTTGGCAAAATTCAAGGTATCGTTGAGTTCCTGAACCTCAAGATAACCCTTTGAATCAAACTCGACATCGTAGTTTTTCTTTGCAAGTTCTTTTGCCGCCTTTGTTGTAAGCGAAATAGGTTTTGCAATTCTTTGGCTTGCATAAAGTGATATTGCCACAGCAAGCACGAAAAATACAATAGAAATTACAAAAATTTGGTCTTTTATAATTTCAATCGTATTATTAATCGGTGTAATTACGGAAGAAACTATTACAAAACATTCGGTGCCGTCCTCGAGAGAGAGAATTTTGCCGTATGTCATAATTTTTGCTGTACCGCTTGATTTTCTCTTCCAGTTAAATTTACTTGCGGTATCATTTGTTGCGGTATTTTTCTGATAATCTTCAAAAAGACCGTCCTGTCGTTCGTTCTCACCTATGATTTCAAGGCAGCTTCCGTTGTTATCGGACGCACAAGAATAGTATGAATAAACTTTGTGCGCCTCTATGTTCAGCGAAACCGACGGAGAGGCATAGTTACATTCGTAGCGTTTTTGAAAAAATGCTGTGCTTGTATCGTAAACCTGTACACACAAAGAATTGTATGACGCCACATTTTCTATGGTAGCAAGCGGATTTTGATTATTTTCAAGAGATTCCGCTATTATTTTTGCACTTTTTTCCGCCGCATTTTTCTTGGTAGATGTGTAGAACGATTCAAGAAAAAATGATTGGAATATCCACAGTACAACAAGAATTAAAAGACCGAAAAGCAAAAAATAACATAAAAGTGTGAAATGCAACGGCATTTCTCTGTTTTTTACCTCAGCCCAGCTGAGTTTTCTGAATTTAGAGTGTTTCAAAACGATAGCCAACTCCTCGCAGAGTAACAATACATTTGCTGTAATCTTTCAGACTTTTTCTTAACAGCTTGATGTGAGTATCAAGCGTACGCTCGTCACCGAAGAAATCGTAACCCCATACTTCGCTAATCAGCTTTTCACGGGTGAGCGCAATACCCTTGTTTTTCACCATATAGAAAAACAGCTCGTACTCCTTTGGAGTCATCTCAACTCTTTCGCCGTCAATGGTAACAATTCGTGCGGAAAAATCAACGCTAAGACCTTTGTATGTAAAAATATCCTTTTCAGGCTCGCTGTTTGCCTTTCCGCTTCTTTTTATAACTGCGTTTACACGCATCATAAGTTCCTTTGGTGAAAACGGCTTTACCACATAGTCGTCACTGCCGATTTCAAAGCCGTGAATTTTGTCGTACTCCTCGCCTCTTGCCGAAAGCATAATAATAGGTGTGGATTTAAATTTTCTTATTTCTTTGCAAGCCGAAAAACCGTCAAGCTCAGGCATCATAACATCCATAATAATCAAGTCAAAATCCTGTCGTCTGCAAAGCTCGATAGCCTGCATACCGTCAACGGCCTCTTCTACCTCGTAGCCCTCAAATTCGGCATATTTTTTAATAATTTGTCTGATTCTGTATTCATCATCAACAACAAGCAATTTGCTCATAACGGCACATCCTTTCGTATCCCTCATTATATATGAATATCGTAACTTTTTAATGTGACAATTTTTTGATGTTCTTTTTAAAATTAATAAAAGTTTGACCAAACTTTTATAACCTATGCGCTGACATCTAATTTCTGTCAAAAAATTTCGTTAATCTATTCCGTAAAATCTTTTTGCATTTTCTGCGGTAATATTTAAAAGCTCCTGCACATCTGTATTTCTGATTTCAGCAATTTTTTCCGCCGTATATTTTATCATTGTACTGTCGCACCTTTTGCCACGGAACGGTACGGGCGACATATACGGACAATCGGTTTCAAGCAAAAGTCTGTCAATCGGCACTTCTTTTGCAACCTCAACGCTGTGTCTTGCATTTTTAAAAGTAACAACTCCGCCAAGACTGATGTAACTTCCGTAGCGCATCACTTCACGCATCATCTCAACACTGCCCGAAAAGCAGTGAACAAGCGCCTTAGGTTTGTACTTTCTCAAATAATTAAGAGTATCGCCGTGCGCCTCTCTGTCATGCACGATTATCGGCATATTTACATCAAGCGAAAGTTTTATCTGTTCTTCAAAAACTCTGTTCTGCAAATCTTTAGGAATATCCCAATGATAATCAAGTCCCGTTTCTCCGACAGCTACAATTTTTTTGTGCTTTAAAAGCTCTGCAGCCCGGTCAAGATAATTATTTGGCATATTTTCGAGATTTTCGGGGTGAAATCCAACCGCACCGTACATAAAATCGTATTTTTCGCAAAAATCTATACAGACTTTTGCGGTTTTTAAATCAACAGCGTTGTTTACAATGCCGCACACGCCGTTCTCTTTCATTGAGGAAAGCAAAACTTCTCTGTCCTCGTCAAACCATTTGTCATCGTAATGTGCGTGCGAATCAAAAATGTTATAAAAATTATTTTCCATAATTACAAAGCCTTTGCCTTAATTTTTCCCGATTGACGGGGGTATTTTTGCGGTGTGTTTTTAACTTTTCTGACTACCGCAATCGCTCTTTCTCCGCCGTTTTCGGGTAATTCAAAGAAATATTTTTTTTCGAGTTTACCGCCTAGGGTGTTAATTGCATTTAAAGATTCTTTAAATTCCTCGTTTGCCTGTGCGCCCTTCATTGCGCAGAACGCACCTCCCACCTTTACATACGGCAGGCAGTATTCGCTCAAAACATTCATTCTCGCAACTGCTCTTGACACTGCAAAATCAAAACTTTCCCTGAGTTTTTCATCTCTTGCGCCGTCCTCGGCTCTGCTGTGGATAAGTTCGGCTTCAATACCGAGTTGAGCGCATACCTCGCCCAAGAAAACAAGTCTTTTATTCAGGCTGTCTATAAGGGTGAGTTTTATGTCGGGTCTGGCAATTTTCAGAACAACACCCGGAAAACCCGCACCCGTACCGACATCGGCAAGACTGCTGTTCTGCGGAATGTCAACAAAATTCAGCAAGCTAAGGCTGTCGGCAAAATGTTTGAGTGCCACACCGCTCTCGTCTGTAATTGCGGTAAGATTCATTTTTTCGTTCCACTCTGCAAGCAATTCAAAATATTTTTGAAACTGCTCGTACTGATTTTCCGTGAGTGTGATTTTGTAATCTTTTATATAATTTTGGAGCAAATTCTTAATCATAAATCCCTCCGATTATTTATTCTGTGCAAGCCAAATGAGCAAAACGCTGATGTCGGCAGGCGAAACTCCCGAAATTCTGGACGCCTGTCCAATGCTCAACGGTTTGATTTTATTCAGCTTTTCCTGCGCCTCAAGTCTTAATCCCTTAATTGTGCTGTAGTCAAAATCATCGGGCAGTCGGCGGTTTTCAAGTTTGCGCATCTGCTCAACCTGCTTTAATTGCTTTGAAATGTAGCCTTCGTACTTGATTTCAACCTCTACCTGCTCAAAAATGTTCGGGTCAAGTTTCGGTCTGCCTGTGTCTATACTTTCAAGCGACTTGTAGTCAAGCTGCGGTCTTTTTATAAGGTCAATGAGATGCACACCCGTTGTAATTTCACTTGTGCCACGCTCTGTAAGAATTTTGTTTACTTCTTCTGTCGGAGAAATTACGGTTGTCTTAAGTCGCTTTATTTCCTGCTTTTTAAGCTCCTGTTTGTTAAGAAATTTTTGGTATCTTTCTTCGCTGATAAGTCCGATTTTGTGGCCGAGAGGAGTAAGTCTTTCGTCCGCATTGTCCTGACGGAGAATCAATCGGTACTCACTTCTCGATGTCATCATTCTGTAAGGCTCGTTTGCACCCTTGGTTACAAGGTCGTCTACAAGAGTGCCGATATAAGAGCCTGCTCTGTCAAGAATGAGCGGAGATTTTCCGAGGACTTTCAAAGCGGCATTAATTCCGGCAACAAGTCCCTGTGCCGCCGCTTCTTCGTAACCCGAACTGCCGTTAAACTGACCCGCACCGAAAAGGTTTGGAAAATCTTTAAATTCAAGCGTTGCAAGCATAGCTGTCGGGTCAACACAATCATATTCAATGGCATAGGCAGGGCGCATAATTTCAACATTCTCAAGTCCTGGGATGGTACGCAAGAACGCATATTGTACATCCATTGGAAGAGACGTACTCATACCTTGCACATACATTTCGTTTGTGCCTGTACCTTCTGGTTCAACAAATAATTGATGGCGTTCTTTATCGGCAAAGCGCACTACTTTATCTTCGATGGAAGGGCAATAACGAGGGCCTACGCCTTCGATTTTACCGCTGTACATTGGAGCGCGATGAATATTGCTATGAATGATTTCGTGCGTTTCTTTGTTAGTATAGGTCAACCAACATACATCTTCATTACGGTTAATCCATTCATCCATGAAGGAAAATGCGTGATGATGTGCATCGCCTTCTTGAACTACCATATTATCGAGGTTTAAAGTACGTTTATCTACACGTGCTGGTGTACCCGTCTTAAAGCGCATCAATTCAACACCATTATCGAGTAAAGATTGAGAGAAATGTTCCGCTACGCGTTGGCCATTTGGACCGCCCACATAATCGATATCGCCGATGAGGATTTTACCTTTCAAGTAGGTACCTGTACAAAGAATTACAGCCTTAGCGCCATAGAATTCGCCAAGCTCTGTAACGATACCTGTCACCTTGCCGTCCTCAACCTTGAGCTCAGTAACCATGATTTGCTTAACATTGAGGTTCTCTGTATTCTCTACGGTTTGTTTCATCAAATGTTGGTATTTAACTTTATCCGATTGGCAACGCAAAGAATGCACGGCAGGGCCTTTACCCATATTGAGCATACGCATTTGAATAGCCGTAGCATCCGCGTTGATACCCATTTGACCGCCTAAAGCGTCAACCTCTAAAACAAGATGGCTTTTACCAGGACCACCCACTGCGGGATTACACGGCATAAGCGCAATATTATCTAAACTGATGGTCGCCATCAACGTGCGATGACCCATGCGGGCAGCGGCAAGAGCCGCCTCACAACCAGCATGACCACCACCGATGACGATGACATCATAATTATCTACTGTGTACATATCAATTAAATTCCTTATATTTGTTACTTATCTTATTGTGAAAGTTTAAATCATTTACCAAGGCAAAAACGACTAAACAATTCATCTATCATGCTTTCTCGGATGGTATCGCCTGTGATGTCGCCTAGTAGTTCCCAGGCACTGCGTAGGTCGGTAGCTACAAAGTCTACAGGCATGCCCATGTCGATAGAGGAGAGGGCTTGTTCTACTTGAGTCTTTGCTTGTTCCATGAGGCTGATGTGGCGCACGTTACTAATCATGGCGCTGTTGTCTTGTTTTACGCGACCGCCATAGACGAGTTCTTGTACCCATTTAGAAAGAACTGCAGAGCCTTCGCCTTCTTTAGCACTGATGCGTTCTATGGCTGTAAAGGTGCCGTGTTCTTTAATATTTTCGTCTGTAACGACTTGAGCCACATCGGACTTATTGAGGAGTACGATGGTATTCAAATCACTGACAGAGGTCAAAATTTCGATTTCTTCAGGGTTTAACGGAGTAGATCCGTCAATAACGCAGAGCACGATGTCTGCTTTGTTGATATAATCACGAGCACGCTCCACACCAAGGGCTTCTACCGTATCTTGTGTATCCCGAATACCTGCCGTATCGATGAGGCGTAGAGAAATGCCTTCTACGGTCATATATTCTTCAATGCTGTCCCGCGTCGTCCCCGGAATATCCGTTACGATAGCGCGGTTTTCGCGCAAAAGAGCGTTCATGAGGCTCGATTTACCTGCATTTGGACGACCCACAATAACCGTCGTAATACCATCTCGAATGAGGCGACCTGTATTCGCTGTGGACAAGAGATCATCCATGGCTTTCAAAATAGGCTGTAATTGATCACGAACCTCTTGGCTCGTTACGTCCTCGATATCCTCCTCAGGATAGTCGATGGTTACCTCTAAATGAGCAATCATGGCGATGAGCTGTTCTCGCACATCTTTCACAAAGGATGAAACAGTCCCATCTAGCTGTGCCACAGCGAGGGAGAGAGAGTCCTCCGTTTTCGCTTCAATAATATCAATGATCGCCTCCGCTTGGGTGAGGTCGATACGTCCGTTCATAAAGGCACGCTTCGTAAATTCGCCGGCCTCTGCCATGCGCACATCGTGATTTACGAGCAATTTCAAGATTTGTCGAACCGGCACAATACCGCCGTGACACTGAATTTCTACCACATCTTCTGCGGTATAAGAATGAGGGCCTTTCATTAATAACACAAGAACCTCGTCGATGGTCTTGTTCGTTGCTGGATCCACAATAATCCCGTATTGAATCGTTCTATTTTGGCGGTCCATCAAAGGAACGGTGCCAGCGCTCTTGAACAGGCTATTTACAATAGGAAAACTATCCTTGCCGCTAACACGAATAATACCAACCCCTCCGATGCCGGGCGGCGTCGCAATGGCCGCTATTGTATCATCTATATACATACATATCTCCGTATTTCGATTATCTAGTATTTATTTTTGTATATGTTCTTCGCCTGTGAAAGTTAAACTAAACTAATCTTTGCATGCGAAGATTAACTTAGGTTAGCTTTCACCATAACCTAAAGAATAAAGGGAACAGCCCTCAAGCAACCGAGGATATCAGTTACTTGAAAGCTGCACTACTATATTTTATTTTTTGTACGAAATCACAACGTGACGGAATGGTTCATCCCCTTCACTGTTGGTAACAACGTTTTTATCCCCTTGAAGGGCAGTATGAATGATTTTACGTTCAAAAGCATTCATCGGTTCTAAGGAAACCTTTTGACGGTTGCGTTTCACCTTAGAAGCCAAACGTTTCGCGAGATTTACCAATGTTTCTTCTCGGCGAGAACGATAGTTTTCCACATCTACCACGATATGGCAGTGGCTAGATACATCCTTGTGAGCCACGAGATTTGTTAAGTATTGAATAGCATCCAAGGTTTGACCATGTTTGCCTATCAAAATACCTAAATCTTCGCCATGTACTTGGAATGTAATCTTGTCTTTGGTCATCATCTTTTCGATAACCACAGTGAGGCCCATTTGTGTAAACATATCATCTAGGAATTGTTTACCTTTTTCAGCAATTTCTTGTTGATCTTCTTTTGAAAGTTCTTTTTTAGAAGGTTTTTCCGTTACAGTACTTTCAGAAGTTTCAACTGCTGTATCTTGTACTTCTGTTTCGCTTGTTGCCACTGGTTCGGAAGCAATAGCTACAGATTGTTCTTCTGCGTTAGCTACTTCTTTTGCAGTAGCAGATTGAGCCAAAGCAGTGAAGAATAAGCGAACAACTGCTGGTTTACGACCAATGCCTAAAAATCCACTAGAAGGTTGTTCTAAGACTTTAGTTTCTACCAATTCTTGGCCTTCAGCGGCTAATTGAGCTACACCTTTAGCAATGGCATCTTCAATGGTTTTAGCAGATACATCGATAAATTCCATAATTGCCTCCTACTTAGCGTTCAAATTTTTGTAAATGAAATGCTGTTGAATCAATTGGAATACGTTAGAAACTACCCAGTAGATAACGAGACCAGATGGGAAGCTCAAAGAAATGTAACCAATGAATAAAGGCATAAAGATTGTCATAATCTTTTGTTGTTGCGCAGCTGCACCAGTTGCACCATTACTAGTTTGACGAGACATAACCCATGTGGATAATGCACTCAAAATAGGTAAGATATACATTGGATCTGGATCGCCAAGGCTAGGCAACCACAAGAATTGTACAAAGTTTGGATCGTATGGGTAATCTTTCAAAGCCCAGTAAATCGCGATCAAGAATGGCATTTGTACCAACAATGGCAAGCAACCAGCCAATGGGTTAACGCCCATTTCTTTGTACAATGCACCCATTTCCGCTTGCAGTTTTGCAGGATCGTTTTTGTATTTATCTTGCAATTGTTTCATGCGAGGCTGCAATTCTTGCATAGCCTTCATGGATTTAATTTGTTTAACAGTAAGTGGTGCTAAAATCGCTTTAATAAAGATTGTTAAAAGGATAATAGCTACACCGTAGCTTGGATAACCTATCATTTGAGTCAATTGGAACGCATAAGTTACCAATGTGCTCATTAAATCAACGATAGGTTGGAAAATACCACTTAAAAAGTCCATTGTTTCTCCTTTTTCATACAGTTCGAAATCGTCCTTTGCGCATCTATATATCGTTATGGTATGGTCTAAATTTCATCCATACAGATGCTCAGGTATTTCCAAAACTGTGCTCGATGGTTTTTGTGAAAGTAACTTTCACAGAATGCATCCAGCCTAATCCCACGTGGGTTAGGGAACTGGATCGTAGCCACCCTTATGGAAAGGATGACAGCGAAGAATGCGTTTTAAACCCATCCAGCTACCTTTCAAAGGACCATATTTTTCGATGGCCTGCAGAGTATATGTGGAACATGTCGGATAATAACGGCAACATCCAGGTTTTAAGGGAGATATGGCGAGCTGATAAAACCTAATTAAAAGTCGTAAAAGCATGGTTATACAGCGTTTCATGGAAACCTCCATATACACAAAAAGGACCAAAGCCTCTAACTTGTGGTCCTATTTATCATTTTGTACCAATAATTTGCTTTTTCGCAAGAGATACAAAATCTCCTTTTCCGCTTTTTCGTAGGTAGCGTTTTTCAGAGGGCCACGTCCAACAATTACGATATGATACCCTTCGCGAATGGCGTGCTGATTGAGGCGATATACCTCTTTCATCAGGCGTCTAGCTCGGTTGCGCTCCACTGCACAACCAACCTTTTTGCCTGTTACAAAACCAATGCGAGTCGATTGCTTCGCCACGGGCATACGATACAGTACACACATACGGCCTACTTCGTATTTACCGTGCTTATATACAAGGCGATATTCATTATTGTGCGTCAGTCGTCTTGCTTTATCAAGGCAATAATCCATATGCATTGTCCTTAAGTCCTAAGAATAGAAAAACTTGGCAGCAGCGCCAAGTTTTTTCTCCTGCCTAACAGCTATTATATTATGCAGATAAGCGTTTTCTGCCTTTTGCACGTCTTCTTTTTAAAACGAGACGGCCACCGATAGTTTTCATGCGTTCACGGAAACCATGGGTACGTTTTCTCCAAAGAGTATTTGGTTGGTAAGTACGTTTCATTAGTAAAACACCTCCTCGTCATTTTGTATTGTTTTACTTATACCATAACAGGGTAATTATAGAGGTAAAACGTAAATTTGTCAATATAATAAAGGGGTTCTG
>ENA-OURZ01004694-OURZ01004694.1-human-gut-metagenome-genome-assembly--contig:-NODE-4694-length-10211-cov-1.891887_pt1 | contig 10211 bp, 7 predicted proteins | sample MGYA00242073_ERZ509195 | MGnify/ENA primary metagenome ERZ509195 (study PRJEB26280, sample SAMEA2338837) | human gut metagenome | biome: human gut; feature: human-associated habitat; material: faeces...
GGGACTTGATGTAGATAAGCCGAGAAACCTTGCGAAGAGTGTAACAGTAGAATAAGAATATAATGAATCAGGCAGGTCGGAAAAATGAATCCGTCCTGCCTGATTTTGGCAAGAGCCAGAAACAGCACCGCATCTTCCCACTGTTCTGGCTCTTGTTTTATATAGGAATTATTATCTAGGCATATCCCACTTTGTATGATCTGTATGAAGCAGCATATGTGATTTGTGTGACAATGGTTTCTCAAGGAAATCGTTGTACAATTTCATAACATCCTGGTTCTCATGGGAGAATCTGATCTTAGCGTTCTTGTCAAGGAAATAGAGGTTTGCACCGCGTGTGTGTGCAAGCTCTTCGCCGTCGTGGATCGGCTGTCCGCCACCACCGACGCATCCTCCCGGACATGCCATAACTTCTACAAAGTCATAGTGCACTTCACCGGATTCGATCTTGCGAATCAATTCTCTTGTATTTCCAAGTCCGCTGACTACTGCAGTTCTCACTGTAATATCATTAATCTGGAAATTTGCTTCCTGAACGCCGTCATTTTCATTGAATCCCTGGCTTCTGACTGCTGTAAATGCCTCTGCCGGCGGATTCTCACCTTTGATGATATAGTAAGCCGACCGAAGTGCCGCCTCCATAACTCCACCGGTTGCACCGAAGATGACTCCAGCTCCGGTTCCCTCATGCATCGGGCGGTCACTCTCAACATCTACCAGTGTCTGTGGGCTGATATGTGCAGAACGGATCATTCGGATCAGCTCACGTGTGGTGATAACTGCATCAATATCATGTCCTGCATATTCTTCATAATAAAGATCCATCTCACGCTCTGCCTTCTTAGCCACACATGGCATAACAGATACAGTATAGATCTTCTCCGGACTTACGCCCAGCTTCTCTGCAAAATATGTCTTCATAACTGCACCGAACATCTGCTGTGGTGATTTTGCGGAAGACAGATATTTTACCAGATGTGGGAACTGACTCTTAATAAAGCGCACCCATCCCGGACAGCAGGAAGTGAACATCGGGCGGTCTTTTAATTCACCACTTGTAAATCTCTTTACGAATTCATTTCCCTCTTCCATAATCGTAAGATCCGCAGAAAATGTTGTATCAAATACATAGTTTATTCCCATTCTCTTGAGGGCATCTATGATTTTTCCAACTGTTGCATCTTCCGGTGCCAGTCCGAGTTCCTCTCCCCATGCTGCGCGGACAGCAGGTGCTACCTGAGCAACCACAATCTTATCCGGATCTTCAATTGCTTTCCATACTTCATTCGTATCACTTCTCTCGCGAAGTGCTCCGACAGGACAATGTGTAATGCACTGACCACAAAGTGCACAATCTGCCTCTCGGATAGAATTATGACCTGACACATTAACTGTTGTGTGATAACCGGTTCCCTCTACATCCCAGACACCAAGCCCCTGAACCTTGTCACACACCTGTACGCAACGCATACATTTGATACATTTTGCAGAATCACGAATCAGTGGAAATGTTTTATCCCATGGCTGGTGTTCCAGATACTGATGAAATGGAAGTTCTAAAATATCCAGATCATTTGCAATTTTCTGAAGACTGCAGTTGCCGCTTCTCATACAAGTTACACACTGACAGTCGTGCTCAGAAAGAATCAGTTCTACTGTTGTACGTCTGTCCTTTCTGACTTTCGGACTATTTGTATAAATGACCATACCTTCCTCGCAAATATTATTGCAGGCGGTGATCAGTCTGTCTTTTCCTTCCAGCTCTACCACACACACGCGACAGGCGCCTATTTCATTGATGCCTTTGAGATAACAAAGACTCGGAATCTGAATACCAACGGATCTGGCAGCTTCCATAATTGTGGTATTCTCTTCTACTGAAATCTGTCTTCCATCTATTGTAAGATTTACCATAATTTTTCTCTGCCTCCTTTAAATATTCCATATCCGAAATGATCGCAGCGCAGACAGCGGCAGGCTTCCTGTTTTGCTTCTTTTTCGGTCATGCAGTTCTCCACTCCTTCAAAATCACAGACTCTCTCACATGCCTCGCGCTCTGTTAGTTCTGCACGTCCACAAGGTACTCTGTCATGAAGGCTTGCTTTCGGAATCTCTACATCACAGGAAATCTCATGATGATATCCAAGATATTCATCAATGTTGGCAGCTACAACTTTTGCTGCTGCAATCGCTTTGATCACAGTAGCTGGACCACTTGCACAGTCTCCTCCTGCAAATACACCTGGCATATCCAGGAAATCTCCTCCTGCAGTTGTCACGATCTTACCACGCTCTACCGGAATTCCTGCTTCTGCGAAATGATCTGTCTCAATATTCTGACCAATTGCCACAACAAGGATATCACATGGAATATACTGATCTGGCTCTCCTGTTGCTTTTACGCTTGCACGTCCGCCTTTGATCTCACTGATCATCTGCGGTGTAACATACATTCCTTTAATGTGATGATTTTCATCAATATCCAGAGATGCCGGGGCCTTCAGAGTCTGTACTTCAATTCCCTCTGCAATTGCTCCTTCAATCTCTGCCGGAAGAGCTGTCATATCTGCAACTCTTCTTCTATATACAATGCTGACTTTCTTAGCACCCAGTCTTTTGGCTGTACGGACTGCATCCATAGATACATTACCACCACCGACAACTGCGACTTCTTTTCCAGTCAGGTCAAGTGCTTCGTCTTTTCCTACATCTCTTAAGAACTGTACTGCTGAGATGACTCCGTCTGCATCTTCGCCTTCCAGTCCAAGTTTCTTATCTGTACTTGCTCCAATTGTAATCAGAACAGCATCGTACTCACTGCGAAGCTGTTGGATCGTAATATCTTCACCGATCTTAAGACCGTATTTTACTTCTACTCCTGTCTTTAAGATTGCATTGATATCCTCGTCCAGACGGTCTTTCGGAAGTCTGTAGTTCGGAATACCATAGCGGAGCATACCTCCAAGCTTTGGAAGCATCTCATATATCGTTGTCTGATGTCCCATAAGCTGCAGATAATAAGCTGCACTGAGTCCTCCCGGGCCTCCTCCTAATACAGCAATTTTCTTACCTGTGCTTGGTGCACATTTTGGCGGCTCTACTTCCCCTGCAAAGTCTGCTGCCACTCGTTTCAGGCCACGGATATTAATAGAATCATCAATCATGTTACGACGGCATCTTGCCTCACATGGATGCTCACAGATAAATCCACATGTTGTCGGGAATGGATTATCCTTACGGATCAGACGGATTGCATCTGCATAGCGTCCTTCCCCAACTAACGCTACATATCCTGGAATATCAACATGTGCAGGACATAAGGATACACATGGTACCGGCTGATTATATGTACAGGTACAGCGTCCGTTCTTGATATGCTCGATATAATCATCGCGATATCCGATCAGTCCCTTATATACCATATGCGCTGCCTCATATCCAATCGCACAGTCGGCAGACTCCATAATAGACTTTGCTGTCTGCTCCATAGTATCAAGTGTCTCCATTGTTGCGTTGCCGTTCAGTACCTTTCTGATCAGGTGATTCAACTGACCAAGACCGACACGGCAAGGTACACATTTTCCACAAGTCTGAGCATGGCATAACTCCAAAAATGCGCGAGACAAGTCTACTGGACATAATCCCGGTGGGCTTGATTCGATTCTGCGCTCAAGATCCTTGTAGAGCTGCTCCATAACAAGGTCTGCCCTGCTAGGAGTATCGATCGTTAATCTACTCATTTTTTATTCCTTCCCTCTCTACCGATTGTTTTTAGAATAAGTAACGGTCATATTGTAACATTTGGATAAAATTTTGTAAATACTTTTATCCAAATTAGTCACAATGCTATTTTTTTATCAATAGCAGCGTCTTTTCTATAGTTTCTTTTTATAAACGTCCTTATATTTTCTAAAATATAATTTAGTTAGTTTCATTTAAAACACGTCCCAATTTTATCAATCCTGTGAAACATATATCTTTCCTTGTGGTTTTAAATTTCAAATGCTATAATTAACCAAAAGAAACGCCTATAAGCGTGCTTGTTTATAGATAAATACAACACGAGGTGATACAAATGAACACAGGCTGCCTGATACTGGCAGGAGGAAAAAGCCGTCGGATGGGATATCGGAAATCCTCTCTGAGACTTAATGGAACAACATTTCTCGACAAACTGATTTTTGAACTACGCGATTTTCCTGAGATTCTGGTTTCAGTCGATGATGCCGCCCGGCATCCGGAAATCCCTTATTCAATGATTGATGACCGATATTCAGATTGCGGTCCTATGAGCGGACTTTACAGTGCCTTATCTGTCTGCGAGTCGGATGCGCTGCTCGTTCTTCCCTGTGACGTTCCTCTTTTTTCCGGAACACTGGCTCATCACCTTCAGGAAGTCATGAAACATTCTGATACTGATGCACTTATCTGTGTCACGGCGGATGATCGGATCCACCCCCTGTGTGGTATTTATCGCAAAAGCTGCACCCCTGTACTAAAGAGGTGCTTAGATAATGGAAATCTTCGGATCATGGATGCTTTGAACAACTTAAAGGTTCATTTTTATCACGTAGAAGAAGATTCCTGGCAGCTACAGAATATCAATACACCAGAGGAATACCAAAAGCTGACTGCAAAAAGCTGCCTGGCCATTTCTGGATTTAAAAACTCCGGAAAAACCACTTTAATGGAACGATTGATCCCAGAGCTGATTCACCGGGGACTTAAGGTCGCCACAGTCAAACATGACGGACATTCTTTCGAACCTGATTCTCCCGGAACAGACAGTTATCGGTTCTGGCAGGCAGGCGTGAGTGCTTCCATCGTCTATGATAACGACAAATATTCCGTTGTAAAACGGGAACCTTTACAGGAATCTGCAATTGCGGGGCTTGTCGGTGATGCTGATCTTGTTCTTTTAGAAGGCTTCAAATGGAGCGATTATCCAAAGCTTATATTATTGACTGGAAGTGATGAACAAAATAACAGCTTACTCGCCTCTGCTTCTAATTGTATCTCCTATATCACTGCTGATTTTTCAACCGAACAGTTGATACAAGATACACCCGTTTATTGTCGGGATAATATCGAAGCTATCGCTGATTGTATATTACAACATTATCATAACGGAGATTTAAAACATTTATAAATAATCGATACATTTATATAAGGAAAACATACATATGAACATTCAGACTTTAAAAGAAGCATCTGACTGTCTCCTGAATCTGGCAAAACCAGAAACTCAGACGATAGAACACATTTTACTACAAGATGCTTTTGAACGAATTCTTGCAGAAGATATTACAGCTAAAATTCCGGTGCCTTCTTTTGCCAAAAGCGCATATGATGGATATGCACTTCGTCAGGCTGACACAGCCGCTGCTTCACCGGAACATCCTGTGACTTTAGACGTTACCGAGGTAATTCCTGCCGGAAGTGTTCCAACCTATCCAATCACAGAAGGAAAAGCTGCACGGATCATGACCGGCGCACCGGTTCCGGAAGGTGCCGATGCCATTATCATGCATGAGCGCACTTCCTTTACTGAGAATACGGTTACATTAACGGCGCCCGTTATCTCCGCAAACATCATTCCACCTGGGGAAGATGTTGCAGCCGGAACTTTGCTTGTTCCAAAAGGCAAAATACTTACCGCTTCTGACCTGGCACTGATTGCCGGACAGGGGATTGCTGAAATTGGGGTCTACAAAAAGCTCTCCATCGGGCTTATCAGTACCGGAAGCGAACTTTTGAATACGGGTTCTCCTTTAGAATACGGTAAGATTTATAACACGAATCCATATCTTTTAGGCGGTTACATTCAAAAACATCATATGACTGCCAACTACCTTAACACGGTCAGTGATGATCTGGATTCCCTGTGTCGGGCCGTACTTGACGCCCTCAAGACCAATGATATCGTAATCACGACAGGCGGTGTATCTGCCGGTGATTTCGACTATATGCCGGAAGTGATACGTCGCATTGGGGGCGACCTTCTCTTCCACCGGTTAAAATTCAAACCGGGCGGTGCAATGCTTGGAGCATTTAAAGACGGAAAAGTCATTCTGGGCTTATCCGGTAATCCGGGTGCTGCCGCAACAGGTCTGTTGTGTGTCGGCTTTCCATTTATGAGAAAACTCTCGGGAAGATCTGACATCACGTTTTCACAGGCAACTGCTTATCTTGGGGTTGATTTTAAAAAATCAAGTCCTGTGACTAGAATTTTAAAAGGTCATTCAGATTTCAAAAATGGTATGTTATATTTCACCCCACTTAGCAACCAGCACAATGGTTCTGTTTCTTCCATGAGCGATTGTGATCTGCTGGCCGTCATTCCTGCCGGAAGTAAACCTCTTGCGGCAGGCGACAAGCTTGAAGTCTATATATTATGATATCAGGGCAAACGATGTTTTTACGTAACTTTTTGCCGGCATCATATATATTAGAAATAAAATTTTAGGGGAAGGGAGGAATTTGTTATGAATTCACCAAAAGAAATTGCTAACAATTATATTGCTATCGGAAAGGGGAAGGTAAACACTCCTGTCGCCAAGATGTTCGTTCTTGGAATACTGGCCGGAATCTTTATCGCATTTGGAGGCGTTGCTTCTACTGCAGCCGCTGTATCTATTCCGCTGGCATCTGTAGGCAAGTTTCTTGGAGCATGCATCTTCCCAGGAGGACTGACTATGGTACTCCTCGCTGGAAGTGAACTGTTCACAGGTAATTGTCTTCTGGTTATTCCGCTCTGCAAAAAAGAGATCACTCTTGGCGGAATGCTGAAGAACTGGGTAGTTGTATACCTTGGCAATATGGTCGGTGGAATTGGTGTTGCTGCAATCTGTGTATTCAGCCATCAGGCTGGTCTTTTTAACAACGGTCTTGCTGCTTCTATGATCAGCACTGCTGCCGGTAAGGTATCACTCTCCTTTGGCGATGCATTTCTTCGCGGAATTGCATGTAATTTCCTTGTATGTATCGCTGTATGGATTTCATTTGCTGCCAAGCAGGTGTCTTCCAAGATCATCGGATTGTTCTTTCCAATCATGATGTTCGTTTTATGTGGATTCGAGCATAGCGTAGCCAATATGTACTATATTGCTGCCGGTATTTTTGCTAAGGGAAATGCAGCCTATCTTGAAGCTGCAACTGCTGCCGGCGCTGACGTATCTGGCCTTACATGGGGAGCTATGTTCACCAAAAATCTTCTTCCGGTAACGTTGGGGAACATTATCGGCGGAGCAGTTTTGGTAGGTCTTGCCTACTGGTTCGTTTACTTAAAAGACGACTAAAAAAATCTTTATTGAATTTAGAAAGGGAAAATTATGAGCAAATTATATCTTGCTGATCCGTCAGGTTATGACGTGAAAATGAATGAAATCGCACGACATTTTTCTCATAAAGTTGAGGTTTATCCTCCTGGAAGCTGCCCGATTACTATGCAGATCTCTATGCTGCGTACGGCTGCAAACCAGACTTGTGGAAAATGTGTTCCGTGCCGCGACGGTCTTCCACTTGTAGCACGTCTGATGCAGAAAGTGTTAGATGGCCGTGCAACAGAAAAAACTTTGGATAACATCCGTATGATGGCTACGATGATCCGTTCATCTGCTGACTGTGCCATCGGTTGGAATGCCGCTGATGAGGTCTTAAAAGGATTAGACCTGTTTGCAGACGAATATAAGAGCCACATTGAAAATAAAAAATGTCTGGAATCCATCGGACAGAAGGTACCTTGTATCTCCTTATGTCCTGCACATGTAAATATTCCGGGATATATCGCATTAGTTGGTGAAGAGGATTACGCCGGAGCAATTAATCTGATCCGTAAAGACAATCCGTTCCCGACGGCATGTGCCCTGATCTGTGAGCATCCCTGTGAGGCAAGATGCCGCCGCAACATGATCGATAGTGCCATCAATATCCGCGGCCTGAAGCGTATGGCAGTGGACAATGCCAGAGCCAACACGGTTCCTGTGCCTGAGAAAGCGGAGAGCACCGGTAAAAAAGTAGCAATCATCGGCGGAGGCCCCGGCGGACTGTCTGCGGCATATTATCTGGAGCTGATGGGACACCATGCCGTGGTATTTGAGGAAAAGAGCAAGCTGGGCGGTATGCTGCGCTACGGAATTCCCAACTATCGTTTCCCAAGAGAACGCTTACAGGAGGACATTGACACTATTCTGTCCACCGGAGTGGAAGTGAAATTGAACACCAGAGTCGGCAACGGCGAAGGTGAGATTTCTTATAATAAGCTGCACGAAGAATACGATGCAGTCTATATTGCCATCGGTGCCCATACGGATAAAAAGATCGGTATCGAGGGAGAGGATGCCAACGGTGTCATGTCTGCAGTGGAAATGCTGCGCCGCATCGGTGACGATGACATGCCGGACTTCAAGGACAAGACCGTAGTCGTAGTCGGCGGCGGTAACGTAGCCATGGACTGTACCCGTTCCGCCATTCGTCTGGGGGCGAAAAAGGTGGGAATTGCCTACCGCAGAAGACAGACCGATATGACGGCGCTTCCTGAAGAAGTGGAAGGCGCCATCGCAGAGGGCGCAGAGCTTTACAGCCTGAAAGCACCTCACAAGATCGAAGCCGACGAGAACGGCAATGTGACGGCTCTGTGGGTAGAACCTCAGATCATCGGCCCCATCGATGCCTGGGGACGAGCCCGTCCGATCCAGGCGGATGTGCCTCTCCTTCGAATCCCCTGTGATATCGTCGTGGTGGCCATCGGTCAGGGTATCGAGACCCGCCATTTCGAGGAGGCGGGTATCTCCGTAAAACGAGGCACCATTACTGCCATGAGTGACAGTGAAGTCAAGGATGTCCACGGTGTATTTGCCGGTGGTGACTGTGTGACCGGTCCGGCTACTGTCATCCGTGCCATTGCCGCCGGAAAAGTAGCTGCAGCCAATATCGATGAATATCTGGGTTACCACCATGTGGTACCCTGTGATGTGGAGATCCCGCCGGTATCCTACGAGGACAAGGAACCCTGCGGACGGATCCAGCTGAGTGAAAAGGAAGCCGGAGAGCGCAAGACGAATTTCGATGCATTTGAATGCGGCATGACGAAGCAGGAAGCCTGCCAGGAAGCGGGCAGATGCTTACGCTGCGATAAATACGGCTACGGAAGCTTAAAGGGCGGCCGAGCTGCCATCTGGTAAAAAGAGGAGCAAACAATGGGCGAGAAAATGATAAACCTTACAATAGACGGCGTGCAGCTGCAGGTCCCGGAGGGAACCAGCGTCATGAGCGCGGCAGCAGGCGTGGGAATCGAAGTACCGCATCTGTGCTTTTTAAAAGACATCAATGAGATCAGTGCCTGCAAGGCCTGCGTGGTGGAAGTGCAGGGAAAAAGCAAGCTGATCACAGCCTGCAACAGCCCGGTGGAAGAGGGAATGGTAGTGTATACCAATTCTCCGAAGGTACGCCGTGTGCGCAAGACAAATGTGGAACTGATCCTGTCCCAGCATGATTGTCACTGTGCCACCTGCGTCAGAAGCCGTAACTGTAATTTACAGCAGATTTCCAACGATCTGGGAATTCTGGAAGTACCTTTTACCGAGGAAGTTCCCGAGACACCCTGGGATCATTCTTTCCCTCTGATCCGGGATTCCAGAAAATGTATTAAAGATCTGCGATAAAGTCCAGGCCATGCATGTCTGGGATGTACAGAACACCGGATCCCGTACCACAGTAGATGTGGCGGATAATAAGACCATCGATTGCTCCGACTGTACACTGTGTGGACAGTGTATTACACATTGTCCTACCGGAGCATTGCGGGAACGGGACGATACATACAAGGCTTTCGAGGCACTGGCGGATCCCGAGAAGGTCACAGTAGTCCAGGTGGCACCGGCGGTAAGAACCGCATGGGGCGAGGAACTGGGACTGAATGCGGAGGAAGCTTCCGAGGGCAAAATGGTGGCAGCGCTGAAGCGCATCGGTTTTGACTATGTATTTGATACCAACTTCGCAGCGGATCTGACGATTATGGAAGAGGGAAACGAACTGCTGGAGCGGCTGGGCAATTCCCGGAAATACGCATGGCCCATGTTTACCTCCTGCTGTCCCGGCTGGGTAAGCTTCGTGTCCAAGAAGTATCCGGAGTATCTGCGGAATTTGTCCACGGCAAAATCCCCCCAGCAGATGTTCGGTGCCATGGCGAAGACTTATTTTGCACAGAAGAA
>ENA-OURZ01004697-OURZ01004697.1-human-gut-metagenome-genome-assembly--contig:-NODE-4697-length-10204-cov-6.031629_pt1 | contig 10204 bp, 10 predicted proteins | sample MGYA00242073_ERZ509195 | MGnify/ENA primary metagenome ERZ509195 (study PRJEB26280, sample SAMEA2338837) | human gut metagenome | biome: human gut; feature: human-associated habitat; material: faeces...
AAAAATCAAGGATGTAGGGGCATATTTCGCGGTTTCGGACGCGAAAAGTGAGCTTTCCCCCTGGGACAGCCGCCTGCAGGTATCCAGCCGGGGCTATATGTTGGGTTACAGCGACCTGAAAGACCTTTCTGTCAGCGGCTTTTTCCGCTTCCTCGCAAGGATCGGGGACAACGGGATGAAAATGCAGATCGTGAGGATCAGATTCGGAGGCAGACAATGAAGTATGCAGGGATGCCCATGGGGATGTGGGTGTTGTCTGCGGCCCGTGCTGACACGATCACGCGGTATTTATTTTGCCGTTCCATGACCTGCGGCCTCCTGAATTGCACTGCGCATCATAGAAGTGACCTCGTCAATGGAGTAGCCCTCACTCCCGTGCAGACGATCTTCTTCCACGGCAAGCAGTTCCTCACGGAGCTTCAGCATTTTTTCCCGGCGGTTGTAGGTGTCAATGTCCATGACAACAAGGTCGCCTTCGCCGTTTTTGGTAAGAAAAACCGGTTCAGCGGTCTTTCGGCACAAATCGGCGATCTCGTTGTAATTCTGGCGGATGGCTGCGGACGGATGAATATTCATAGCTGGCATAATAGCACCTCCCGGATTCCGATAGATGATAGTAAGATTCTGATTATATTAGAATCAAATTTTACAACGAAATCAATAGAGGCAGAAAATTTAGCAGAGAGACAACAAAGCAGTTCAGTCGGATAAAATAATCGACTGAACTGCTTTGTTTTGTGAAATCACATTTGGATCAGAGGTCGGTTTCCGGGCAGACGATCGCGGTCATCTGATCAAATACATCTTCCATCTGTCGTACCAGCGTGAACTGGGTGCGGGCACGGTCGAGGTTGTGGTTCGGACGGGCGGTGTGGAAGTAGTGGTCCCCCTCCAGGTAGTCGGTGAGGAACCGGGTGCCGCACTCCAGGGTCATGAGCCGTGCACCCCAGGCCAGGCTCTTTTTCTCGGCCAGGCTCATGGAAGCCCCGGCGGTGGACAGATAGCCCTGGGCGAACACCTCATACAGGTGCAGGTCAAAGTGGACCTTGCTCTGGTCCGGTTCGTCCTCGGCACAGTCGTTGGCACCGGTGCGGATGGAGTCGCCAAAATCATAGGCGGACAGGCCCGGCATTACAGTGTCCAGGTCGATGACGCACAGACCCTTGCCGGTGGCCTCGTCAATGAGGACGTTGTTGATCTTGGTGTCGTTGTGGGTGACACGCAGGGGGATCTCTCCGGCAGCCAGCTGGTCCAGCAGCACATGGCAGTCGGCCTCCCGGGCACGGACAAAGGCGATCTCCTCAGCGATCTTGGCGGCCCGGCCCATGCTGTCGGCAGCCAGGGCCTTTTCAAAATTGGCGTAGCGGTTGGCGGTGTCGTGGAACCGGGCAATGGTCTCGTGGAGGGTGGAGGCAGGGTAGTCTGCCAGCTGGTTCTGGAACTTGCCCAGAGTCTCGGCTACGGTGCGGAAATCTCCCTCGCTGCCCACCTGCTGCAGGCAGACAGTGCCCTCCACAAAGTCGTAGGCACGCCAGGCACCGCCCTCAGCGTCCAGGTAGCAGGTGCTGCCGGACAGGGTGGGGACCACGTTCAGGGTCTCACGCATGGGGTCGCCGCCCTCTGCCAGGATCTTGCGGCTCAGGTGCCGGGTAACGCCGCAGACGTTCTCCATCAGGCCCACCGGGTCCGTGAAGGTGTCGGTGTTGATACGCTGCAGGATGAACCGCTTGGAGTGGTCGGCCCGCCAGACCAGATAGGTGTCGTTGATATGGCCCTCGCCGTAGTGGCGGCCGTCGCAGACCACCGGTCCGCCAAAATCAAAGGCGTTTGCTGCTGCCAGGAGAATGGGTTCTGTTACAGGTTTCATGATGTGATCCTCGTTTCTTTATCTTTCATGCCGTTTTGCCGGGGCAGGGCGTTGTCCCTGCCGTACCTGACGGCGGTATTCGTTGGGAGTCAGCCCCTCCGCTTTGCGGAAGCACTGGGAAAAATAGCTGGGGGACGAAAAGCCCATCAGTTCACTGATCTGAGCCAAGCTGTAACCTGTATTGCCCAGCATATATTTGCTTTCCTCAATGCGGCGGCAATTCAGATAGGTGATGGGAGAGATGCCGTACTCTTTTTGAAAGGTGTGGGCCAGATAATACTTATTGATGTGTGCGATCTCTGCCAGACGGTCAAGCGAGATGTCCTCCCGGAAGTTGCTGTCCAGATATCGCTTGATCTCTACACACTCCCGGCTGTCAGACCGTGGCGTTTCTTCCACCTGCAAAGAGAGCGTTGTGCAGCGTACCAGCCAGATCAGCAGCACCTCCAGCAAGTCCTGACAGACGGTTTCGCAGCCATCCAGACTGCGGTCGGCTTCGGCAAGCAGCATATGCAGCAGAGTGACCATCCGTTCCCGGTTTTCACGGCAGTTGAAGATAGCATAAGAAGAATCAGCCTTGCCGAATAAGATCTCAATGCCAGCCACACCCAGAACGATATATTCAAGCGGTGAAGCGTTCAGACTCAATTCCGTGTGCTCCACCTGGGGGTTCACGATGACCATGTCGTCGGGCTTTACCGGAAACAGCTGCCCGGCAAGGTAGAACTGCCCTTCTCCGCTCAGGCAATAGAACAGCTCCGTGCAGGAATGGGTGTGGGTGGTGCTGTTCCAGTCACCGCCAAACCGGCTTTTGCTGATGTACAGCAGCCGGAAGGACTCCCGGGGGGCAGGGGCGTGCTGGATATCAAAGCGTTGGGTGCTCATAACACAACGGCTCCTTTGAGTGATGCAAAAAACATAAAAATAAAAGCAAGATAATTAAAAAAGAGATGTCAAAATGATACGATGTCTCGTAGGCTTTTTTCCATTATAGAGGGAAAGCGAGAAAAAAGCAAGCCCTGTTTTTTAGTGGGTCCTCTATTTTTTGTTCCGGAAAAACTTTGAAATATGTCAAAAAGGTTACAGATAAAGGCAATTTGCCCAAAGCAACCTCTTGAATTTAGCGACTTTGCTGAAAGAAAATTCCAGAGAGCAAGATTTCTAAAAAAAGAAACAACAAACCCCTTGTTCGAGAAGGCGAAAAAACTTATATTGGAGACAGAAAAACACACAGCCCTCCCGGGCAAAACCTGTTTGCCCCGGCTGTGTTTGAACGAGATCAAATGATGGAGGATACACTATGAAACGCATTTCTCGTCGCAATTTCCTGAAGGTGGCTGGCGTGGGTGCCGCTGCACTGAGCCTGGCTGCCTGTGGTGGTGCTGCCAGCTCCACTGCCCCCAGCACCGCTTCTTCCGCTGCTTCTGCTGCAGCTGAGGACGTGACCATCAAGGTTGCTGCCATCGAGACTGGCTATGGTGCAGAGATGTGGAAGAAGGTCACCGAGGCCTTTACCGCTCAGACCGGCATCAAGGTGGAGCTGACCACCGACAAGAAGCTGGAGGACGTCATCGGACCTTCCATGCAGGGCGGCGATTACCCCGACGTGATCCACCTGGCTACCGGCCGTGAGGCTGCCCTGACCGAGCAGTTCATCAAGGGCAACCTGATCGCGGACATCACCGATGTGCTGAGCATGACCGTGCCCGGCGAGAGCAAGAAGGTGAGCGAGAAGATCGCCGGCGGCTTTACCGACACTTCTCTCACCAACCCCTACGGCGATGGCAAGACCTACCTGGCCCCCATGTTCTACAGCCCCTGCGGCCTGTTCTACAACGCCGGCTTCCTGAAGGAAAAGGGCTGGGACGTGCCCAAGACCTGGGACGAGATGTGGGAGCTGGGCGAAAAGGCAAAGGCTGAGGGCACTTACCTGTTCACCTACCCCACCACCGGCTACTTCGACGCTTTCTTCTATGCTCTGATGTACGCAGCAGGCGGCCCCGAGTTCTTCAACAAGGCCACCCACTACACCGAGGGCATCTGGGACACCCCCGAGGCAAAGACCTGCTTTGATATCGTGACCAAGCTGGCCTCCTACACCAACCCCATCACTCCGGCACAGGCGAACGATCAGGACTTTACCCAGAATCAGCAGCTGGTGTTGGATAACAAGGCTCTGTTCATGCCCAACGGCACTTGGATCGTGGGCGAGATGGCCGAGGCTCCCCGTGCGGATGGCTTTGAGTGGGGCATGACCGCCCTGCCCGCTGTCAAGGTCGGCGGCGACCAGTACAGCTACACCTGGTTCGAGCAGGCATGGATCCCGGCTGGTGCCGAGCATCTGGATGCCGCCAAGCAGTTCGTGGCTTACCTGTACAGCGACGAGGCCTGCAAGCTGTTTGCCGAGAGCGGTGCCATCCAGCCTGTGCTGGGCATCGCCGATGATCTGGAAGGCGACAACAAGATGTTCTACTCCATCTACGACAACGGCGCAAAGGCCGCCATGGGCAACTTTGCAGCCTTCAGTGCCATCCCCGGCGTGGAAGTGCGCACCGTGTTCTTCGACCCTGTCAACTCTCTGGTGTCCGGCAGCATGACCGAGCAGCAGTGGATCGACGGCATCAAGTCCGCCAGCGACCAGATGCGTGCCAATATCATCGAATAATTGAACCCTGCCCAGCGGGGGCGGTTTTGACCGCCTCCGCTTTTTGTGGTTTTCGGGTTCCGATAGAAAGGAGCGGTTTGTCTATGAGATCTGACAAAAGCCGCAGACGGTTCGTCTTTCTCTGCGTGGCACCGGCCACGATCCTGTTCTTTCTCTTTATGATCCTGCCCACCCTCAACGTGTTCCGCATGAGCCTGTACGAGCGCGGTGCCTACTCGCCCAATGAGACCTTTGTGGGCCTGAAGAATTTCCAGCACCTGCTCAAGGACACCCAGTTCATCCGCTCCATGCAGAATATGATCCTGCTGGTGGTGGTGGTGACCATCGTCACCTTTGCCTTTGCGCTGGTGTTTGCGGCCATTCTGACCCGGGAAAAGATCAAGGGGCAGAATTTCTTCCGGGTCATCTTCTACATCCCCAACATCCTGTCGGTGGTCGTCATCTCCGGCATCTTCTCAGCCATCTATAAGCCGGAAAACGGTATGCTGAACAGCATCATCGGCCTGTTCCGGGATATGACAGACCCCATCCTCTGGAAGGGCGAAAAGCTGGTCATCCCCTCCATCATCATCGCCATGGTCTGGCAGGCCGTGGGCTATTACATGGTCATGTATATGGCTTCCATGTCCTCGGTGCCCGCCAGCCTGTACGAGAGCGCCAATCTGGACGGTGCGGGCCGCCTGACCCAGTTCTTCCAGATCACCATCCCCCTCATCTGGACCAACATCCGCACCACCCTGACCTTCTTCATCATCTCCACCATCAACATGGCCTTCCTCTTTGTCAAGGCCATGACCAGCGGCGGGCCCAACGGTGCTTCGGATGTGGCGCTGAGCTATATGTACAGCCAGAAGGACGCGGGCCTGTATGGTTACAGCATGGCCATTGGCGTGGTCATCTTCCTGTTCTCGTTTGCACTGTCCGCCTGTGTCAACAAGGCCACCGACCGCGATCCGCTGGAATTCTAAGGAGGGAAGAAGATGCAGAATACCACCGAAAGATCTTCCCGCTCGGCGGAAGGTCTCTACAAGTTCTTTATCTATTTTGTGCTGGTCCTGCTGGCGGTGATCATCATCGTGCCGGTGGCATGGGTATTCATGGCCTCCATCAAGCAGAACGCGGAGTTCTACGGCAACCCGTGGGCGCTGCCTGCCGGGTTCTACTGGCAGAACTTTGTCAATGCGTGGAACGGAGCCAAGATGGGCGAGTATATGCTCAACTCTGTCATCGTGACCGCATTGGCGCTGGTGCTGCTGCTGGTTATTGCGCTGCCTGCCGCCTACTGCCTGTCCCGCTTCCGGTTCAAGGGCCGCAAACTGCTGAACACCCTGTTCATGGCGGGCCTGTTCATCAATGTCAACTACATCGTGGTGCCCATCTTCCTGATGCTGCGGGACGGCGATGTCTGGCTGAAGAGCCACTTTGGCAGCAGCTTCCTGCTGAACAATCTGGTGGTGCTGGCGGTGGTGTATGCAGCCACGGCCCTGCCTTTTACCATCTATCTGCTTTCGGGCTATTTTGCCACCCTGCCCCATGATTTTGAGGAGGCTGCCTACATCGACGGTGCAAGCTACTTCTCCACCATGACCCGTATCATCTTCCCCATGGCAAAGCCCTCCATCATCACCATCATCCTGTTCAACTTCCTGTCCTTCTGGAACGAGTACATTATTTCCATGACGCTGATGAGCTCCACCAGCGCGCCCCGCACCCTGCCGGTGGGCCTTTTGAATCTGATGCAGGCCCAGCAGAGCGCGGCCCAGTACGGCACCATGTATGCCGGTCTGGTGCTGGTGATGCTGCCCACCCTGATCCTGTACATCTGCGTGCAGAAGCAGCTGACACAGGGCATGACCGTGGGCGGTCTGAAAGGGTAAGGTGACAAACGATGAAAGCATTCTGGAAAAATCATCCCGCCCTGCGCATGGTGCTGATGCTGATGCTGTTTGTGCTGTCCATCGCGCTGGTGACAGAAGGCTGGAAAATGACCGGGCAGCTGGCTGGTCTTGGCATCATGCTTTTGGGGGTGGCGCTGCTGCTGGCCGTGCTGGCGGTCTATAACGCCCCCTATCGGGATTGAGGAGAAGAGAGGTAAAGGAGAATTCCCATGGAAGAAAATAGAATGACCGGGCGCGTAACGATCCCGACCGATCTGGACGTGGTGCCCGAAACGCTGCAGATCCTGAAAAAGTGGGGCGCGGATGCCATCCGCGACTGCGACGGCACCGACTTTCCGCAGGAGCTGAAGGATGCCGACGCAAAGATCTACTCCACCTATTACACCACCCGCAAGGACAACGCGTGGGCCAAAGCGAACCCGGACGAGGTGCAGCAGTGCTACATTATGACCGGCTTCTACACCGCCCCCGGTGACACTGTGACCATTCCGCTGATGAAGGGCATCAGCCCGGAGTTGATGCAGGTGAACACCAACGACGATATCACCCGCTGGTGGGAGGTCATGGACCGCACCACAGGGCAGCCGGTGCCCCCGGAGCTGTGGAGCTACGCCGACGGCAGCGTGACGGTGCAGGCCGTGCCGTTCCATGAGTATACGGTCAGTTTTCTGGCCTACCTGATCTGGGACCCGGTACACATGTACAACGCCACCACCAATGGCTGGACCAACTTCGAGCATCAGATCACCTTTGATGTCCGCCAGCCCAAGACCCACAAATACTCGATGGAGCGCCTGCGGAAATTCATTGCAGACCACCCCTATGTGAATGTTATCCGTTACACCACCTTCTTCCACCAGTTCACCCTGATCTTCGATGAACTCAAGCGGGAGAAGTTCGTGGACTGGTACGGCTATTCCGCCTCGGTCAGCCCCTATATCCTGGAGCAGTTCGAGCAGGAGGTGGGCTACAAGTTCCGCCCGGAGTACATCATCGATCAGGGCTACTACAACAACCAGTACCGGGTGCCCAGCAGGGAATTCCGGGATTTCCAGGCCTTCCAGCGCCGGGAGGTGGCAAAGCTGGCCAAAGAGATGGTAGACATCACCCACGAGTGTGGGTGTGAGGCCATGATGTTCCTGGGGGACCACTGGATCGGCACCGAGCCCTTTATGCCGGAGTTCAAGACCATCGGCCTGGATGCCGTGGTGGGCAGCGTGGGCAACGGTTCCACCCTGCGCCTGATCTCGGACATCGAGGGCGTGAAGTACACGGAGGGCCGCTTTTTGCCCTACTTCTTCCCGGACACCTTCCACGAGGGCGGCGACCCGGTGCGGGAGGCTAAGGAAAACTGGGTCACGGCCCGCCGCGCCATCCTGCGCAAGCCCATCGACCGCATTGGCTACGGCGGCTACCTGAAACTGGCGCTGCAGTTCCCGGATTTCGTGGACTATGTGGAGAGCGTCTGCAGCGAGTTCCGTGAGCTGTATGAGAACATCAAGGGCACCACGCCCTACTGCGTCAAGCGGGTGGCCGTGCTGAACTGCTGGGGCAAGATGCGGGCCTGGGGCTGCCACATGGTGCACCACGCCCTCTACTACAAGCAGAATTACAGCTACTCCGGAGTCATCGAAATGCTGTCCGGCGCGCCCTTTGACGTGAAGTTCATCAGCTTTGAGGACATCAAGAAGGACCCCGCCCTGCTGGATGAGCTGGATGTCATCATCAATGTGGGCGATGCCGACACCGCACACACCGGCGGCATCTGGTGGGAGGACCCGGAGATCTCCTCCGCGATCCGGAAATTCGTCTGGAACGGTGGTGGCCTCATCGGCGTGGGTGAGCCCTCCGGCCATGCCTATCAGGGCCACATCCTCCAGCTGGCCAGCGTGCTGGGCGTGGAAGAGGAAAACGGCTTCACCCTCAACTACGACAAGTACAATTGGGACGAGCACCCGGACCACTTCATTCTGCAGGATGCCGACCAGCCCATCGACTTTGGCGAGGGCAAGAAGAACATCTACGCCCTCGAGGGTACCGAGGTGCTGGTGCAGCGGAACCGGGAAGTGCAGATGGCGGCCCACGACTTTGGTAAGGGCCGTGCCGTGTACATCAGCGGTGTGCCCTACAGCTTTGCCAACAGCCGCACCCTGTACCGTGCCATCCTGTGGAGCGCCCACAGCGAGGAGGAGCTGCACACCTGGTTCAGCTCCAACTACAATGTGGAAGTGCACGCCTACGTGAAAAATGGCAAGTACTGCGTGGTGAACAACACCTACGAGCCGCAGGACACCACGGTCTACACCACCGATGGAAACCATTTCGACCTGCATCTGGAAGCCAACGAGATCAAGTGGTATGAGATCTGAGTTCTCCGTTTCATAAGCAAACACCCCTCTGCATTCCGAAAGGAGCGCAGAGGGGTGTTTGTGTATCCGGGCGGCTCAGCGGGGAGAGCCCAGACGGTATTTGAAATCGTGGTAGCCGAAGCGGGCCAGCGGCTGGGTGGTGCCGTTTTCATGCAGCACCCAGATATCCGGCAGGGGCATCCCGTTGAAGGTGTTGTTCTTGCAGGTGGAATAGATGGCCATGTCGCCGAAGATGAGCCGGTCACCCTCGGTGAGGGGGGCGGCAAAGCTGTAATCGCCCACCACGTCCCCGGCAAGGCAGGTGGGGCCGCCCAGCCGGAAGGTGCAGGGCTTTTCCCCTGGCTCGCCCGCGTCCAGCAGGGGCGGGCGGTAGGGCATCTCGATGACATCCGGCGTGTGGCAGGCTGCGGACATATCCAAAATGGCAAGGTGTGTCTCGCCGTTCTGCAGGGTGTCCAGCACTGTGGTGACGAGGTAGCCCGCGTTCAGCGCCCAGGCCTCGCCCGGTTCCAGATACACCTGCACGCCGTACTTTTCCTGCGTCCCGGTGATGCACTTTTCCAGCGTGGCAAGGTCGTAATCCGGGCGGGTGATGTGGTGCCCGCCGCCAAAGTTGAGCCACTTCATCCGGGGCAGCAGGTCACCGAATTTCGCTTCCAGCGCGGGCAGGGTGGCCGCCAGCGCGTCGGAATCCTGCTCGCACAGGGTGTGGAAGTGCAGGCCGTCCAGCAGGTCGGGCAGGTCAGGATGCTGCGCCACAGCGGCATCCCACTGGGCGCGGGTGGTGCCCAGACGGCTGCCCGGGGCGCAGGGGTCATAGATCTCGTGGCCCTCCTGGGTGGAGTACTCGGGATTTACCCGCAGGCCCACGCTCTTGCCCGCCGCCTTTGCGGCCGGGCCGAACTTTGCCAGCTGGTGGGGCGAGTTGAACACGATGTGGTCAGCGTATTGCAGCAGCTCCTCGAACTGGTCGGCCCGGTAGGCAGCGCAGAACACATGGTTCTCCTTCTCCGGCAGCTCCTCCCTGCCCAGGCGGCTCTCGTACAGGCCGCTGGCCTCGGTGCCCGCCAGATAGGGGGCCAGCACCGGGTAGAGGTCGTAGTTGGAAAAGGCCTTCTGGGCCAGCAGGATCTTGCAGCCTGTCCGCTGCTGCACGCTCAGCAGGATCTCGCCGTTGCGGCGCAGCCGGGCTTCATCCAGCAGGTAGCAGGGGGTGGGCAGGGCAGCCAGTGCAGCCTCAGAGAGGTTCGCCAGCCCTGCAAAGGGCGGGCGGGTGTCGGCCAGCCGCATCAGTCCACCAGAGCCGGGGCGTGGCTCTCGGAGCGGGGCAGGCCGTACTTGTCCAGAGCATCCAGATACGGGTCCGGATCAAACTCTTCCACAGTGTGCACGCCCTTGGTGGTCC
>ENA-OURZ01004704-OURZ01004704.1-human-gut-metagenome-genome-assembly--contig:-NODE-4704-length-10193-cov-6.383212_pt1 | contig 10193 bp, 8 predicted proteins | sample MGYA00242073_ERZ509195 | MGnify/ENA primary metagenome ERZ509195 (study PRJEB26280, sample SAMEA2338837) | human gut metagenome | biome: human gut; feature: human-associated habitat; material: faeces...
TGTGCTAGATGTGGCTTGCTGATTTTTTAGTATCAGGATAGTATCACACAACCAATGAACCCTCTATCAATATTATAATCGATTGCTCACACATTTTCAAGCTTTTAACTTTATTGACAAATCTCTTCCAACTGACTTATCAACGCCTCAAATTCCGAATCAGACATTGAAACATACATTCGTGGTATGCACTGTTTTTGAAACAGTATAATTTTCCTAACGGATAATCCGCACGCTTTTATCACCTTCAAGTGTCTTTTTCTCTGGACCATCTTATCGCTTGGCTCTTTAAAATGCATCTGTATAAATAGCATTTCGTATTTCGAATATAGTTCAAATGCATACTCTAGCGGTGTGACAAGAAGTAAATAGACAATTGGAATAAAGAAACTCACTAATGTATTTATCACATTAAGTTCTCGATATTCCAGAATTCCCACTCTCACTGTTTGAAGTATCACACATAGTCCAACAAAGGCTATCACATCCTGCAATAGCTTATGTACTGCTATTGCATCACTTTTATGTTCTGCAACTGTATCGAACAACACAATAACTGTTATTATCGGAATTATTATCACTTCAACCCAAAAACCAAATGTAAAAGTACTTAATAAAAGTTCTGTAACCATCGTAAATCTAATATTGTCTTTCAGAACTTTAAATATATACTTTTCATCAGCCTCGCCGGCAACTGCATTTATGCAAATAGTCAGTCCCGAAAAGAATGTCCAAATAATAATATCTTTTAAATATATACTTTCCCATATTGGCAATCTTGAAAACAAGAATGTAATTATCCCGATATACAAGAGATATATTTCCCACAGCGTCCTTAGCTTCCGGCCGAAGAAACATTTCAGAACTTCTATAAAACTCTTCCTTGCCTTTTTATTAGTGACTATCGCCATTCCTACGGCTACCAATATTATTCCTGTCCAAAAGGCCGTTGCCAATTCTCTTGTCGAAAAAGCACTCATGTTTCTTTCATTCCATCCATAAAGCACATCCTTGTAAAAATAGCAAAAGTTCATCCTCTTCCCAATCGTCTTCTCTGCATTTTTTTCCAGATTGTCCGGCACTGATCACATATTTCTTGGTCAAGACCCAGCATCCCAACCAAAACTTCCTTGTCACCTATATCTAAAGCTTTCTCGATATCGTCATCTTCCCTGACAATTCGATCTATTTCGCTCAAAAGCTTTTTACGGTGATCCGCATCAATTTTTTCAATTTTAGGAAGTAACACTTTTCCAACTTCTGTAGGAAGAATTTCCAAAACACCTCCACCGTAGCTTCTTCCGCAAATCTCAGTAAATGCAAACGACACACTATTATAGTATGCTAGCAGTATATTTTCAGGGTCAACTCCCTCATTAAATTTTATTCTGTGCATTGTGTCCGTAGAAACTGCTCCGCATTGATTTAGAACAAACTTGGGATACAGATTATTACGCCTTAGGAAAAAAGCATCTGGGACCCAAACAGATGGAATAATATACCACCTGTCTCGAATCGAACATTTATATCCCACATTCTCATTATTTGCTTCTCCTTCTAAAATATAGTCTTTATAGCTTTGAGGATAATTATCATATGAAATATTTTCCGGAAAGCATACAAGTCTAGCTTGCTTTCCAACTTGCTTATTCTGATTCCAATCTTGTTCGGTAAAATATATGCCATGTGCATGTGAGCTTCTTCCAATTAAAGGCCGCGTTGCCTCCTCAAGATGGTATTGTTTAGTCTTTTTTTCTGTTATAGAAAAGTATCCATTATTTCCAGTTGTAATTCCAATATTTATAAGCCCATAATCTGAAAATTCAGAGAAACGATTATCCGATTTCAATTTCTGAATCAACTCGATTTCTTTTTTGTTTATAAAGTACTTGGTCCACTTTTCTCTAACGTGCTGCATAGGTTGAAAACCGTTAGAATTCAAGTTCAAGGTATCGAATCCGCTAAGATCTTTCATTTCAATAATTCGAATACCTTTTTCTTCATTTCCTTTTTCGCCTATAAAAACAACCACCTCCTGCTCAATGTCAGGAAACACAAGCTGTTCAAACGTGATAAGCGTGATTTTGGCAAGATTATCCGCCAAATAGAGTCGAAGATCTTCCGCATATGCAACTTGCAAAATTTCTGCCGGAATGACAAATGCAATTTTTCCTTTTTCTGAAAGAAGCTGAATACATGCTACCATAAACGCAACCCATGCATTTATCAGCTTGTTCGACTTCATTCCATGAGATTTCAAAATTTGTGCTTGGCACTCTCTCTGCTTTTCCTGCAAATATTGATAACGAATATATGGTGGATTATATATTATCTTAACCCACTGTGGAAAAGTCTGTGTAATACCTATCTTCATACGTCGAACACCCGTTCTTGATGTTTTTGGATCTCCTGCTGGAGGATATAACACCCTTCTCAGAGTATCAAGACTAAAGTGCACTCACGGTCTTAACACTCTGAGAAGGGTGCTATGCCAACCAATTAGGAGATCCAAGGTGAAATATGTCTTCGATTGATTAAACCTTTGAGCATTCTCTGAACTTAGGATACTCATTAGAATGGGGGTTAAGATAATTCCAAGCACTAAATCATATGTTTTCTTTCCTAATTTTTCCTTATAAAAATCAAAGAAATCCTCATTAAAAACCCTTACTTGCGGAGCATTATCATATCTGCCACGCACTTTTTTTACTTCGTCTTCTTCTATTTCAACGGCTTCGATGCTATGAATCTTACCCAACAAGCGAGCTTCACTTAATGCATCAAGAAAAACGCCATCACCGCAGCTTGGTTCCAACACGCTCTTAATATCGTCAGTCTCGAAAAGGCGTACCATATCAGTAGCCAGTTGTTGAGGTGTATAATATGCACCTCTTAACTTTTGTTCAGTACTATCCTTTTTGAGTTTCATCTAAAATAACCTCTCTTAAATCTCAAACCTGTACACCTTTTCAATTAGATTCTGAATTTCGCCAATGAGCATATCTTTCTCATCCTGTAGTACAGTAACCACTCGTTTAGGCGGATGATTCTTAAGTTCCTTGTTGATACTATAAATTCTGTGGGTATTCTCAATCACCTTATTGTAAAGTGCTTTTTGCTTTACGTCATTAAAATCCAGTTCCACAAATGGTAACGTTGACAAAACAAAAGTCCCTCGTGCTGTAAAACCATTTTCAAAATCACTTCCAACAATGTCCAAAATTCTTTCAGTAATAGGGTTAGACAGCCAAGCCTGAATATACTCTAATGCATACGGGCTATCAGTCTTTTTCGACACAGCACAATAACCCGCCGTTCCACCAGAGGCAATCAGCATATCATTTGTATCTAGCGCATACATTGGTTCCTTACTTAGGACTCCAACGATTAGCTTTGGCGTGTCAATAAATGCAGTCAATGCTTGTGTTCTTCCATACTGATACCATGTATCCGCTGTAGCATTCGGAACATCTCTGATTCCTTTGCTCGATACGCATTTAGGAACAAGGCGACTATAGTAATCCTTCAAATAGTTAAATGCTCCTGGAAAGCGAGACTCCATACAGTCAACTGAAAATAGCTTTCCTTGTTTATCATAAGGGAAAATAATCCACTTATCTGTTGCCAATGTGCTATACGAATTCAACCCCTTTTCAGCTTTTTTGGTGGGTTTAAAATATGGACGTAAAATCTCGCGTTCAATTCGGTATTCTTTTCCATTTCGAGAAAGTCTAATAGTATTATAATCCTCCTCAAGAATTTCGTCTGAAGAAAACCAATAAACTGGCGTAGGACGCTCTGCACTTGTTTGAATTCCATTAAAAATATCCACATATTTTGTAATGGAAACCGCCACTTGATCTATTTTATAAAGCATCGACAGAAAATCAAAATCTGTTGTAAGTCTCCACGGCAATCTATTTAGAATCGTAGATTTAAAATTGATTGTCACTGTTTGTTCACCGAGCCACAGCTTATCCGTCGAATCAACACTTGTATAGGAAAATTCTTCCTGTGAATGTTTGCGTAATAACAAAATCGAACTATAAATCGTTTTATCTTCAAATAGCTGTGCATCACCAAAGTCATCCAAACTTACAAGGTACTTTTCATCTGCAATCAAATTTCGAAGGTGTTCTCCTGCCCCAATCTTAAAAAACTTATTTGGTACAATATAACAAATATATCCCTCATCTTTTGTCTTTCTAATAGCTTGCTCTATAAAAATAAAGTACTTATCAAATTGTTTATACGCCGTTCTATACTTTTTCCTGTAGATTTCGATTTCACTACTGGGAAGAAGCGCATGCATATCTTCTGTGCTCACATATGGAGGATTATATATTATCTTAACCCACTGTGGAAAAGTCTGTGTAATACCTATCTTCATACGTCGAACACCCGTTCTTGATGTTTTTGGATCTCCTGCTGGAGGATATAACACCCTTCTCAGAGTATCAAGACTAAAGTGCACTCACGGTCTTAACACTCTGAGAAGGGTGCTATGCCAACCAATTAGGAGATCCAAGGTGAAATATGTCTTCGATTGATTAAACCTTTGAGCATTCTCTGAACTTAGGATACTCATTAGAATGGGGGTTAAGATAATTCCGATTATTACATCAAAAAAAATCTCCTTTATTAATTTTCTTCCAATCAAAAGGAACCAAGTCCAGCCGCTGACTCTCTGCATTTAAAATGCCCTGCATCTCCTTCTCGCTTACAAGAGCATTTCCAAAGAAAATATTTGCACTCAAATCAGGGAGAATAGGTGTCACCAAAGCCACGGACGGTGCAGTTTCACCTTCAATCAACTTAATTAGCAGTGAGAATTTTGCAACTTCTACAGCATGAATGTCAATATCAATGCCATATATACAGGAACAGAGAATCTCTTTCTTCTCTGAAAGAGGAAGTTTATATACATGATTTCCAATTTCCTCCAGATGTTCTTTTTGTCCTGCATTTAAATACCATTGTACACAATAATTTTGAAGATATGAAAATACCTCCTCCAAAAAGACACCCGATCCACATGCAATGTCTGCAATTCGAATCTTCAGCAGTTCTTTTGGCGTTTTCTCTGCACAAACTTTTGTCAGCGTTTTCTCAACCATATATTTAACAATTTCGGTTGGCGTTGTAACTACAGAACGATTAACACACTCTTTCTTTTGTTGTAAACCAATACTGCCATCTTTCAATGCAACAAGCTGTTCCGTTAAAAACAACTCATAAATTTTACCTAAAACGTGCGGTTCAATAATGTTAAAAAGATACGGACTCTGTGGGTAATATAGTCCTTCTATCATTTCTGAAATCACATCACACGACAAATCAAAAATAATATCATCCCCAGAAAACATTCCAGAATTATATCTATGATCTGCCGTTCTAAAAAGCTGTTCTAGTTGTCCTTTCAACTGTGATTTATTTGTAATTGTTTCTTTCAAATTGTGATAAAGCGGGAGATTTTTATCCTCGCAAATTCTTAAAAACACAATTTGGTTAATAAATTCCTGCACGACATCATTTAAAACTTCCAGTGATTTATATCTACCACCTTTAGAATACAGTTCATTACTAAGTGCTACTCTCCATCCATTGATTTGAGACAAGAACATTTCATCAACTTGTTGTGTCTGCGCACCTATTTCAAAAGACCTATTATTTATATTTTTATCGAACTCACCCGAATATACAGTATCCCTTGAAATCAAGTCATTGATTTCAATAAACTTTTCCATATATTCAGTATAATGGTATAATCTATACCGAGCAATCGCACAATCATCTTTCTCGTTTGGCAAATAACACGTATCATAAACTGCCAGATACTCAAAGTTTGTTAAAACAGCAATTCTATGCTTTGCGTTCCAACCATACTTTCTTGTTTGGAAAGCCGGTGCCTCCGCCCTTGTAATATCTACAGCAGGTTTCTTTGCTTCAACAAAAAATTTTGCGACACCTCTTAGTGTCATTGTATAATCTGGACGATCCGAGTGGTTCGAATAATTTTCTGCTATTACCTCTCTATACTGAGGAGCAACACCTTTTTCATTGGCTACATCCCAACCTAAAAGTTTGAGAAAAGGGTCAATAAACTCAATCCTACAAGAGTGCTCATTATAATTCTGTTTTGTATCTTTATAGTAGTCCAAATTCGCACTAAATTGTTCTACCAACCGTTGTAGCTCGTTCATCTTATTCACCTTTCAGGCCGCCTTTCCTCTTCTCACTTGTAGGTTTTTTGGCATTTTCTGGAATAATCCAAATTCGACTCAAGCGAGCCACTCCAGCTATACGATTAGCTTTACATAAAATTTGAACCTGCCTTGCAGTTATCCCCCACTTTTCAGCAGCTTCTTGAACTGTTATATAGCCATTCATTACGCAACACCTCGTCACCAAGATACTATACCGATTTTAATTATATTCGTTTAAACGAAACCTGTCAATTATAATATTTTTCCCGAACCATCCAAAAATCCCGGATAGTTGCCCGATTGCCTGAGCTATTAAGCAATACTTAACAACTGCCCTGAACTCTTCGGATTTTCCGAAAAGTTGCCCCTATATGTACAGACCCACGCCAGAGGATGTTGGCGTGGGTCTGCTATGCTTACAGCTCTACGCTGCTCTGTCTGCTCTTCTTCTGGCTCCTATCTGTGGTCTGCTCCTGCTCCCTCATAAGCCCAATGACCTGCTGCATCTTCTCGGCACCGAAATAGTTCCATACTCGCCTGAAATCACGTTTCATCGCATAGAGCTGAGAGTTTTCAGCCTCCACCTCTTTCAGCCGCTGGCTTAAATGATGGGTAGCTTTCTTCTCGTCCTGATAGAAATACTGGTACTTATCCCTCTCGTTCTTAACCTCCCAGTACTTCCGATGGAGGGCAAAGAGTACCTTCACCAACTTCTGGATCAGCGGCATGGCCTTCTTCTCCCGATAGCTCTTGGCGGTCTCAAATGTGGCTGCTTCCGGCACCCATTCTTCTGGCCGCTGGGAGTACTGCGCTGACAGGTTTTCCAAACCTTCCATGATGGGAGCCAGCTTGTTCAGCTTCTGGCTCTGCTTCTGGTAGGTCAGCTCTGCTTTCTGTACCCGCTGTTCAGCGGCTTCTACGGCTGTCTGCGCTGTTTCCAGCTGTTCCTGCATCTCGGTCAGGTCGGTCTGGCACTCCTGCTTGGCAGCTTCCAGAGCCGCCACTTCTTTACTACGCTCCTGCTTTTTGAAGTCCAGCACAGACAGGTGCTCTTCGTGGGTGCCTTTCTGTTCCCACTCGATGCCATGCCGCTCCATCACGGCAGCAAGCTGCTCTTTTTCGGCGTTGATCCACTGGTTCAGCTCGGATTCTCGCTTGGAGCCGCCTGCAAAGCCCAAGGCCTTCAGAGCCTGCTTCAGGGAGACCTTGGTGTCCAGTCCTTTGCCTTTCCAGCCGGACACATACGGCACGAAGTCGATGTGCAGATGGGGCGTAGCTTCATCCATGTGGAGGAATGCTCCGAACACCCGCAGTGTCGGGTTACGTTCTTGGAAGCCCTGCATATACTCGTCCAGCAGTTCCTTTGCCAGTGCGCCGTTCTCGGTCAAGACACCCATATCATCTTTGTTGCCGATCTGGACGATCAACTCATGGAAGAGCTTTTCCTGCTTGCCTGTCCGCAGGTGCTCATAGTAGTCGTTGATACAGCGGTCCTTGCGCTTCTGCTTGGCATTGTAACGGTCCACCGCCTTGTCAAACAGTTCGTGGTACACTTTCTGAATCGGTTCATCCCGGTATATGACATTCAGGCTGCTGCGCTCCGGGTCTACGTTTCAGCGGTGAAACTTCTCCGGTTATGGTTGAGGGAACCGGGGCCCCGCATTGCGGAAATGGTTCTTTTCAATCGCACGTCCTTTCTCTGTGGAAGTAACTGGTGCCGGACACGGCAAAGGCTTTGTTACTTTCGTCGAAAGTAACGCAAAAGCACTTTTGACAGACGTTCCGTCCATCAAAAGATGCCTTTGCGCCCTGCCGGGGGCTTCCGTCTGCGGACGGGGTTTCGCTGTACCTCGCCGCTGCCCGGTCCAACACCACCTTCCTGCGTGATTGCATTCACAGGAGCGTGACACGCTCCTGTCCTCTGCCAATAGAGGGACTCACCAGCGGAAGCTTTCTGGCACGCCTCGTCTGTCCAGATACTCCTGCCGAGCCTGCTCCCGCTGTTCCTCGGTGGGTGCTGTCTTGTACTGGGCATACAGCTCATGCCGCAGCATCGCATCCAGTTTTTGCTCCAAGCCCTGTTCAATAACTTCTTCGTACTCATTTTCGCCGCTCAAATGATAATGCAGCAAGGCGACGAAAAGTTCCTGCGAAATCTGCACATTTTTCATCATTATCACCATCCCGTGTCGGTTGTGTCGATTGTGACGGTATTTTACATAGTAGCAAAAATACCGTCACAACCGTCACGAATCGTCACGCCCCAGAATTTTCCAGCGTTAATTTGACCACTCTGCCCTCATGGGTGCGCCTGCTTTCGTACCGAATTCCATAATCGTTGTAGAGCCTGTCGGCACTCACGTTCAGCTTCCGGGTCAGGATGTTTGCCTGTATGCTCACACCCGGCAGACGTTCCAGCAGCTCCGTGGGCGTACCGCTCCACTCTGGCTGTTCCGGGCTGAGCATCTTTGCCACCGCTTCCAGAAGCGGGTCGGGCGGCAGCTTCCAAAGTTCCGTTTCGGCTCCTTGGAACTCCCACACGCAGCGTTCCCGGTCAAACTCCAATGTCAGCTCCTGATCCGGCTGGTCACGCCCCACGATGTCCAGTAGTGCGGTGTTGTCCGTGCGCCGCTTCTTCTGCATGATGAACGCGCCATCCGCTGCACCCAACAGACCGTTGGTGCCGGAGATCATATCAAAGCTGTCCTCGGCTTCCATCTTCCGGGTGTGATGAACCACCAGCAGGCAGATGCCGTACCTGTCGCTGAAAGTTTTCAGTTTGGTCACGATCTCGTAGTCGCTGGCGTAGCTGTATCGGTCACCGCCGATCTCCCGCACCTTCTGCAGGGTGTCGATGATGATGAGCCGTACATCCGGGTGCTCCCGGATGAATCCTTCCAACTGCTGGTCAAGTCCCTCGCTCACGGACTTAGCTTGCGTTGCGAAGTAGAGATTGCTGGTCTCCTCTACCCCGAACATCCGGGAGAGCCGCCGCTGCAGCCGGGCGTAATCGTCCTCCAATGCCAGGTAGAGGACGGTGCCTTGATGCACCTCGTACTCCCACAGCGGAAGCCCCATCGCCACATGGTAGGCAAGCTGCCCCATGAAGAAGGACTTACCCACCTTGGGCGCACCTACAAAGAGGTAGGTGCCGCTGTACAGCAGGTCGTTCACGATGGGTCTCCGGGGTGGATACACCGTGTCGTACAGTTCGGTCATTGATATCGTGTTCAGCCCGAAATTGTTTGACTTTTTCGCGGCTTGCAGATTGATTTGCTTGTCCGAATTTGTTATAATATTGGTGGTAATTTTATCAGACGACTGTACCGCATCTGCGCCAACAGATGCACCCGATACGGTCGTTTTTCTATTGTCTGTCATTCGCATTCCTCCTTAAGTCCGTTCAACGTCAGAGCCACCATTTGCAGGGTCTCCAGCAAGTCCGGCGGGACTTCTTCATCCACGGCCAGCCGCTGCAATTCCTGATAGATCAGCTCCATCTGGCCTCGTAGGGCTTTGTAGACCCTTGGGTTGCCTACCACGGTGATCTCCCGGTCAGTCAGGCGGCGGATGATATACTCCTGTTTGGTCAGCCCAGAGAGCTTTACTTTGGCTTCCAGAACCTCGTCCTCTTCCGGGGACATTCGGAAGGCTACCACCTTGTTCCGCCAGCGGCCTTGCTGGTCGAGTACTCGTTCCATCTTCATCCCTCCCTTCGCTCCATGTCCAGCTTCTGCGCCATCTCCTGCTGCTTTGAGGGGAAGAGATGGGCGTACTTATAGGTGATGTCCACGCTCTCATGCCCCACCCGGTCTGCGATTGCCAGCGCCGAGAAGCCCATCTCGATCAGCAGCGATACATGGGAGTGCCGCAGGTCGTGGATTCGGATGCGCTTCACCCCGGCTTCCTTGGCTCCCCTGTCCATCTCGTGGTGCAGGTAGCTCTTGGTCACCTCAAAGATCCGCTGGTCTGGCTGGACTTTGTAGA
>ENA-OURZ01004705-OURZ01004705.1-human-gut-metagenome-genome-assembly--contig:-NODE-4705-length-10191-cov-9.725730_pt1 | contig 10191 bp, 6 predicted proteins | sample MGYA00242073_ERZ509195 | MGnify/ENA primary metagenome ERZ509195 (study PRJEB26280, sample SAMEA2338837) | human gut metagenome | biome: human gut; feature: human-associated habitat; material: faeces...
GGCCTGTATAAGGTCACGAGGGTTCGAATCCCTCCTCCTCCGCCATTTTGGTTGAGAAAGCTCCCAATATTGGGGGCTTTTTTGTTATCGAAATACGTCTCGATCCCACGCTTCCCCAAACATGTACGTCACCCTCCAAAACCGACATTTTTCGACATCTTTGAAGGCTGACGTACACGTTTGGATTGAGCTCGCGGGAGTGGCACTATTCGGAAGGTGCCTCTTCGTCTCGCATGCCTTTCCAGTTGCGGATAAGCGCCTTGCGTAGTTCGTTTTGCTCTCGCTGGTACCCGGTGTCGGTACAGCGAGGCATGCCGAGTGCTTCGCGAATGTTGTTCATGGCGCGGTGAAAGGCGAGCTGGCTACCGAACTGAGCCGAAGTGAGCGTAACGATTCGATATCCCATTTGGGAGAGAACGGCCTCTCGCTCCGCATCTGCCCCCTTGCGCTCGAACTCATCGTGAAAGCCGCCCTTATATTCGATACCGAGCTCCCTGCGCTTGTAGGTAACGAGCGCATCGATTTTGAGTGTTCGAGCTTTGGCGCAATGCCAGAGACGTTGAGAGATCTCGAGCGGTTTGTTGAGTTCGATACCTCGGATGCCAACGCCGCCTTCGCTTGTTGGGAGCGAGAGGGCGATTGCCGAAGCGGTCTCCATAGGCGAGGCCGAGCGATTGTAGATGTGCCTGAGCGCGAGCCGTGCACGTGTGGCACCGGGTTTGCCGGGGTGCCGATCGAGCAGTTCGGTTATTTCATCCTTGGAGGTGGTGGCTGGTTGCTCGGTATAAGGGTCGGCGGGATTGAGCCCCATGCGATAATCGCCGCAAACTTCATAGCCATATTCGAGGTATTCGATCCTATCCATCCACTCGGCAGCGAGCACGAAGGTGAAGGCTTCGTCGGTGATGAAGATTCCGGGCGTCAACTCGTCAACATGCTCGTAGGGAAGATTTTGTCCAAGAATGTGGCAAATGACGCCTTTGGTGCGAATTCGCTCGAATTCGAATACAACCGAGATATCGATAGTTTTGAGCATATCGGACGGAATGCCGCAGTCGGTAAGGGCCTGTCGTATGCGCGCAACGCGTTGCTGGGTGGAGATGCCTCGTACGCCTATCTGGTAGTCGTGCCGCGCAAGAGACTGAACCAAATTCTGGGGCGCATGATGGACAAGCCATGCGGTTTTATGCGAAATGAGAACAGGAGTATCCATTGAGGGCCTCTCGCTCTGAGCCGGTATCCAACTCTTATGTCCGTTGAAGTGGGGGAATATACCGGATGTGAGTAAATTAACTCACTCATGCTGTGAGCTCAATCCAAACATGTACGTCAGCCTCCGAAGATGTCAAAAAATGTCGTTTTTGGAGGGTGACGTACATGTTTTGGATCCCTCGCATTCCAGCAACGCCACGCCCGCGCCCAGTCCCGACCGTTTGCCGAGCAATAGGGTCGCAATCGGCGCCGAACATGTACTATGTACGGGCACTGTCCAAACCCGTAACTCAAAGGACCCCATCTTGCCCGTCGTCGCCGCTATAACCGTTACCTCACATGCCTCGGATGCCATGGTCGCTATCCCATTTTGGCTCGAGATGTTCGCCGTTGTCGCTGCATCGATCTCGGGTGTGCTGGTTGCGCGCGAACACAAGCTCGACCTGGTGGGCGCGGTCGCGCTCGCGGTGGTCTGCGGTCTGGGCGGCGGTCTTTTGCGCGATATGACGCTGCAGGTGGGCAACGTCTACATCCTCAACCAGCCGATGGCACTCCCGCTTTCCATTGCCACGGCGGCCATCATCTACATCTTCCCGGCAATCGTCGATAAACCCGAGAAACTCATCCCATTGCTCGACATCATCTCGGTCGGCATCTACGCCGCCACCGGAGCGGACAAAGCACTGGTTTATGGCTTTGCGCCGGCCGTATGCATCATGATGGGCTTTTTCACCGCGGTGGGTGGCGGCATGTTGCGCGACGGCTTTATGGGCGTGGTTCCGGGCATTTTCCAACGTACTAACTTTTATGCCATCGCCGCCATCGCCGGATCGACAAGCTATGTGTGTCTCGTTATGAGCGGCATCATGAGCAATGTCGCCGCGCTGGTCGTATGCGTCGCGGTGACCATGGGCCTGCGCTGGCTCTCGCTGCGCTTTGACATCAAAAGTCCCACCGAGGAAGACATCGCGCGCTTCTTGCATCGCAAAAAGTAGACAGCGCGGCACGACCCTTCGAAATGCAACCGAGAGGTTCTTTTAGAGCGCGCGCACGTTGGGTACCCTGTTAGATATATGCCGAGTATCTAACGAAGGATTCACTATGCCTTGCAACCTAGCACCGTCGACCAAGCGCCGCAAAGCGCTGGGCCACATCGCCCTTCTATTCGCACTGATTGCGCTTGCGCTGACCGCGCTTCCCAAGACGTCGTTCGCCGGCACAGACACCGCGGGCAACGTGCTCGCAACCGAAGTTGACTCAAATCCGTCTGGCGTCGAAGGCGACCTGTACTGGGCCGGCCAAAGCCTTAACCTAGACGACGCCTCCATCGGCCGCGATATTATCGCGGCGGGCGAGAGCTTGTCGATTCGCGACTGCACCGTAGGCGGAGCCGTTCGCCTGGTGGCGCGCACCATCGATATCTCCAAAACCGCAATCGATGGCAGCGCGACGATAGCCGGTCAGCATGTCGTGCTCAACACTGGTAGCACCGCCAACTGTTTTTACGCGATGGGCGAGACAGTTGCCCTGCGCGGCTCCGCCAAGTCGGCAGCACTCGCGGGCAGCACGGTAACCATCGACGGCACCGTCAAGGGCGATGTCGAGGTTTGGGCCGACAAGCTCATCTTGGGTAAAAACGCCCGCATTACCGGCACCGTGAACGCGCATGTTTCCGAGGACCCCGAGCGCGCCGCAGGAGCCGAGGTCGGCGCGCTCAAGATCGACCGCACCGAGAACGAAGATACTTCCACCCTTAACGATGTCATCGGCGGCATCGTGGCCGCTGCCCTGTCGACCTGCTTTATCGCCCTGTTGCTCGAGCTCGTCTTTCCGCGTGCGACCGCCAGTGCCGCCGGCATGCTCCGCCAGCGCCCCGCGCCCCTGTGGGTGAGCGGTCTTCTGGGCACGGTAGCCATTGTCCCTGCCGTATTGTTGCTGATTATCTCTATCGCCGGCCTGTCGCTTGCCGGAGCCCTCATGTGCGCCGTGATCGGCGCCGCGCTGGTCTCCACCGCTTTTGCGGGCTGCGCAATCGCCCGCATGGTCGGACACAATCAGAACCGCTACGCCATGGCAGCTGTCGGCGGTGTGGCCGCAGGTGCCCTCACGGGACTTCCCCTCATCGGCGACTTCGTCAGCGGCGTGGCCTTTGTCTTTATGCTCGGCTACGTTATCCAGACCATCTGGCGCAACGCCCACCTCAAGCCCCAACAAGCCTCCAACACGCCAGGACTCCCCACCGCCTAGCCGCAACCACCACAAAAGGGCCAGGCACCTTTGTGGTGGTGCAAAGCAACCTGACCCCATTGCACCAAAAAGGGCGCCGACCATTGCGGTCGACGCCCTTTCTTATTGGCGGTTATAAGCCCCAGCGCTTATTTGTTGACCTGGCCGGCGCGGACGGCAGCCTTCTTGCGGTCGGTGGCGTTGAGCAGACGCTTGCGCAGGCGAATGTTCTTGGGAGTGATCTCGACCAGCTCGTCGTCGGCGATGTACTCCAGCGCTTCCTCCAGCGAGAAAGTGCGGGGCGGCACCAGCTGGACGGAGATATCGGAGGTCGAGGAACGCTGGTTGCCCAGGTTCTTGGTACGGGCGATGTTGACGACCATGTCGCCGGCCTTGCTGCGCTCGCCCACGATCATGCCCTCATAGCACTCGGTGCCCGGCTCAACAAACAGCTGGCCGCGCTCCTGCAGCGTACCCAGAGCGTAGGCAACGGCCTTCTCGGTGGTCATGGAGATCATGGCGCCGTTCTGACGGTTACCGATCTCGCCGGCGTAAGGACCATACTCCAGGAAGGTGTGGTAGAACACGCCCTCGCCGTGGGTAACGTTCATAATGCGGTTCTTAAGACCCATGATGCCGCGGGTCGGGATCTTAAACTCGAGGTGCGTCACGATGCCCGAGGTATCCATGCTCGTCATGATGCCGCCGGAGGTGCCGAAGACCTCAACGACCTTGCCCGAGTACTCGTCCGGGCACTCGACGACGGCCTGCTCGACAGGCTCCATCTTGTTGCCGTTCTCGTCCTTCTTAAACAGAACGCGGGGACGGCCGACCTGGAACTCAAAGCCCTCGCGGCGCATGGACTCCATCAGAACGGATAGGTGCAGAATGCCGCGGCCCGAGACCTCGACGCCGCTCTTGTCCTCGAGCTCCTCGATCTTCATGGTCACGTTGTTCTCGGCCTCGTTGAACAGGCGCTCCTTGAGCTGACGGGCGCCCACGATGTCGCCGTCGCGACCGACGAGCGGGGAGGTCGACGCCTCAAAGACGATGGACATGGTCGGCGGGTCGATCTCGATGGGCTCGAGCTCAACGGGGTTCTCGGGATCGGTGTAGACATCGCCGATATCGGTGCGGTCGATGCCCACGACGGCAGCGATGTCGCCGGCGCCGACTTCCTGGCACTCGGTGCGGCCCAGGTAGTCGAAGGTAAAGAGCTGTTTGACGGTAGCGGTGGCGCTGGAGCCGTCGTTCTTCACAACCAAAATCTGGTCGCCCTGGTGGATGGTGCCGGAGTACACGCGACCGATGCCGATACGGCCAACGAAGTTGGAGTGGTCAATGGTCACGCACTGCATGGCCAGCGGGGCGTTCTCGTCAACCTCGGGCGCGGGCATGTCGTCGATGATCATATCGAGCAGCGGATACATGTCCATGTTGCCGTCGTTGGGGTCAAGGCGAGCAAAGCCATTCATGGCGCTGGCGTAGACCACGTGCTCCATGGCGAACTCAAGCTGGTCGTCGGTAGCGCCCAGGTCGGCCATAAGGTCCAGGCAGTCGTTGTAGGCCTTCTCGGGGTTGGCGCCCGGACGATCGATCTTGTTGATGACGATCATGATCTTAAGGCCGGTGTCGATAGCGTGACGCAGCACGAAGCGGGTCTGGGGCATGGGGCCCTCAAAAGCGTCGACCAGCAGCAGGGCGCCGTCGGCCATACGCAGCACGCGCTCGACCTCGCCGCCAAAGTCGGCGTGGCCCGGGGTATCGATGACGTTGATCTTAACGTCCTTGTACTCGATAGAGATGTTCTTGGCGAGAATCGTAATGCCGCGCTCGCGCTCCTGGTCGTTGGAATCCAGGACGCGGTCCTCGACCTGCTGGTTGGCACGGAAGGCGTCCGTGGCACGCAGGAGCTTGTCGACCATCGTCGTCTTGCCGTGGTCGACGTGAGCGATGATGGCGATGTTCCTCAGATTGTCTACGCGCATGTAGTTCCCCTATCTTCTATCCATATACAAACGGCACGCGTATGCGACCCGCCCAGCGATACAACGCTCGGCGGGAATATTGAGCCTTTTACCGAAAACTCGTTTATTTTAGCGATTTTAGATGAGAGGGGTTTCCTCACCTGCAGGTTCAGGGTCGCTCCACATAAAACCATCGCCGGCGCCCATGCCCTCATACAGTACATATGCCGAAAAACCGCTCTCGAGCGTCGTCTCAAAAAAGCTCACGAGCAGAGCGTCATGGTAGCCGCCGTCAATCTCGACGCAGCCGGTATAGCCGATGGCATAGCGGGCGATACGGCCCAGGCCCTCGTCCTTAAGACCCATCTTGTGCTCGGAGATAAAGTTGGTGGCCGCCTCGAGGCACGCCTCTTCGCCATCCTCATCGAGCGCCGCCAGATAACGGTTGGAAGCGGCGTCCTCAATTGCCACGACCACGCCGGGGTTTTCACCGGCGGCAAGGTCATCCAAGAACGCGCCGATTAGATCGCACACCATGGCGTCGAGCTCGGCGGAGACGTTACCGGCGTCCTGCATATCCTGTGCCATCTTTAGACCTTCCCATCGAGTCTGGCGTCGTTACAGTTCTTGCGCCTCGGCGGCGATCTTAGCGGCGGCATCGCGGGCGCGCGTCATGTCCGACGCGCGCTTGTCGAGCACCTTGATCTGGCTGGTCAGCATGACCGCATCGACCACGCCCCAAATCACCAGGCCCGTAGAGATCGAAAACCCAAGCGCACCAACTGTACCACGAAGGCGCGAGCAGATTGCCGCGACAAGGGCGGAGATGACAACCATCTTGATAAACGAGCTGCGGCGTTCACGAAGCGTGCGGGCCTGCGTCACATAGGCAATGCGAGCCGCCTCAGAAGCCTCCGAGCGCATCTGGGCCTCGCGGGCGATTGCAGCCGCTTCAGCCGACATCCCGCCGGCCATCAGCGAACGCTCCGCAACCTGGACGCCCCGCATTTAGAAGTCATCGGGGGAGAGCGTATGGACGAACTCGTCGAACTTCTCGAACTCCTGCTCGTCGTCGACTTCCTCGGCGTGGGTAGAAACAGTGCCCAGGCGATTCATGATGTCGTCCTCCACAAACATGGGGGCATTGCTGCGCACGGCAAGGGCAATGGCATCACTGGGGCGGGCGTCGATCTTGCGCTCGTCACCATCGGCCAGTACGACGATCGTCGCGTAGAACACCGGCGGCTCGGCGCGAACGATCTCGATGCGCTCGAGCTTGGCGCCCAGGGCGCCAACAGTATCGAGCAACAGGTCATGGGTAATCGGGCGCTCGGCGCGGCCGCTATCGATGCCGCGGCTGATGGCAGCGGCTTCAAACGAACCAGTCTGAATGGAAAGGGAACGCAGCGGCGCGGGCGAGTCCGATTTGCTGCAGCGCTCGCGAAGCACGATAAGCGATGGCACGGGACCGGCGGCCATGACGATGGTCTCTATGTCGACACGAACCATGGAACACCTCCGGTACGTAGTGGTTAACACGCGGCAGCTCCACCGCATTGAATAGCTATACTACCCAATCTTTCGCACAGCACACAAAACCAAAATGAGATTTATCGCAGACAAGAAAAAAGCCCCAAGGCAATGCCCCAGGGCTCTTCACAGTTTTGATGGTGGACCTGACAAGATTCGAACTTGTGACCTCCCGGTTATCAGCCGGACGCTCTAACCAACTGAGCTACAGGTCCATCGCGCAAGGGATATATTAGACGAGTCGTTACGCGCGCGTCAACAACTTTTTTGAAAATCTTTGAGGGGTGTCGCCCCCGGCTGCCCGGCGGCATGCGAAGCCGCCTGCTCGGACAGTCCTGCTCGCACGGAGAGCACATTAAGTGCTCTCCTGCTCGTGCGGAACTCGCGATCGACTTCGCATGCCGCCGGGCAGCCGGGGGCGACGTGGGGTTCAAAGGTTTTCAAAAAAGCGGTCGGCGCGCGATGCGGCGGGCGCCGATATATGGGGTCTGATGATTTTTACCAGCTAGAGCCTCTTACTCGTCTAGGAGATCTTCTGGCATGTCGTTGCCATCGCCTAGATCGACTGGGGCTTCTTCGGGGGCAGAACCGTCTTCTGTTGCTTCGCCTTCGGGCTTCTCTTTGGCTGCCGTCATGCGGGCTACGGCGCATACGCGGTCGTTGTCGTCGACGGTCATCATCTTGACGCCCTGGGTGGCGCGGCCGGTCTGGCTGATCTCGTCGGTCTTGACGCGAATGACCGTCGCACCCTCCGTCACGATGAACAGCTCGTGCTGCGGGCCCACCGTCTTCATGGCCGCGAGGTTGCCCTTGCGCTCGGTCATTTGGATGGTGTAGACGCCCTGGCCGCCGCGATTCTGCTCTGGGTAGTCCGCGACCGGCGTGCGCTTGCCGTAGCCGCGCTCGGTGATGACGAACAGATCGCCGTTGCCGTTAGTGACTTCCATGCCCAGAACGCTCACGCCGTCCTTCATACCGATACCGCGAACGCCGCTGGTATCGCGGCCGGTGGCGCGCACCTGCTCCTCGGAGAACATGATCGCCTTGCCCGCGGTGGTGGCTAGGATAATCTTGTCACCCTCGCGCACGCGGCGCACGTTCAGCAGTGCGTCGTCGTCGCGCAGGTTGATAGCGATCAGGCCATCACGGCGGCCACGATCGTAAGCGCTCATCACGGTCTTCTTGACCATGCCGCTCTTGGTGGCAAACATCAGGTACTCGTCGGCCGGGAACTCGCGGCAGCTGATGACGCTCGCGATCTTCTCGCCCTCCTCGAAGGGCAGCAGGTTGACGATCGCGGTACCGCGCGCCTGGCGCGTACCCACCGGCAGCTCGTGCACCTTCAGGCGATAGACCTTGCCCTTGCTCGAGAAGAACAGCACATACTCGTGCGTGGACGCGATGAACATCTCGTCGATAACATCGTCCTCTTTGAGGTTGACGCCCGACACGCCCTTGCCACCGCGCTTCTGGGCACGGTAGGCAGCCACCGGGATACGCTTAACGTAGCCGGTGTGGGTGATGGTCACGACCATATCCTCGTCGGCAATGAGGTCCTCGACGTCCAAGTCCTTCTCAACCTGGCTGATCTCGGTGCGGCGCTTGTCGCCAAACTTCTTGGAGATCTCGCGCATCTCTTCCTTGATGACGCCCAGAATCTTCTCCTCGTGCGCCAGCAGGTCCTCGTAGTAGGCGATGGCGCGGCGCAGGCCGTCCAACTCTTCTTGGATCTTGTCGCGCTCCAGGCCGGTCAGGCGGCGCAGCTTCATCTCGAGGATGGCCGTGGTCTGCTCGGGCGTAAAGCCAAAGCGTTCGATCAGTCGGCTGCTGGCCTCGGAGTCGGTCTGCGAGGAGCGGATGATGCTGATGACCTCGTCGATATGGTCAAGGGCCATCAGGTAGCCCTCGAGGATATGCGCGCGGGCCTGGGCCTTCTTAAGGTCGAAGCGGGTGCGGCGGGTGACGACGTCGACCTGGTGGTCGATGTAGTGCTGCAGCATCTCGCGCAGGCTCAGGCATTTGGGAACGCCGTTGACGAGTGCCAGGTTGTTGGCGCCAAAGGTCGTCTGCAGCGAGGTGTACTTATACAGATTGTTGAGCACGACCTGCGGAATGACGCCCTTCTTGAGCTCGATGACCAGACGGATGCCCTTCTGGTTGGACTCATCGCGCATATCCGAGATGCCCTCGATGCGCTTGTCGTTGACGAGCTGGGCGATCTTCTCCTGCAGGGTGCCCTTGTTGACCATGTAGGGAATCTCGGTAAAGACCAGGCGGCTGCGGCCGGTCTTGGTGGACTCCACGTGTGCCTTGGCACGCACGGTAATGGAGCCGCGGCCGGTCTCGTAGCTCTGCTTAATGCCGGCGCTGCCCATGATGATGGCGCCGGTGGGGAAGTCCGGACCGGGCATGATCTGCATGAGCTCGTCGACGGTGGCGTCGGGGTTGTCGATCAGGTAGCAGGTGGCCTCGATCGCCTCGGTGAGGTTATGCGGAGCGATGTTGGTGGCCATGCCGACGGCGATGCCCTGGCTGCCGTTGACCAGCAGGTTGGGGAAGCGCGCAGGCAGCGCCACGGGCTCGGCGAGCGATTCGTCGTAGTTGGGCTGCCAGTCGACGGTATCCTTCTGCAAGTCACGCAGCAGTTCCATGGCGGGCTTTGCCAAGCGGCTCTCGGTGTAACGCATGGCCGCCGCGCCGTCGCCGTCGATGTTACCGAAGTTACCGTGACCGTCGATGAGCGGCGTGCGCATGGAGAACCACTGCGCCAGGCGGACCATGGCCTCGTAGACCGCGTAATCGCCATGCGGGTGGTACTTACCGATAACTTCGCCGACCGTCCAAGCTGACTTCTTGTGCGGGCGGTTGGGGTAGATGCCGCTCTCGTTCATCGCGTACAGGATGCGGCGGTGCACCGGCTTTAAGCCGTCGCGCACGTCCGGCAGGGCGCGCGCCGTGATGACCGACATCGAATACTCGATGAACGACTGCTTCATCTCGCGGCCAAACTCCGAAATCTGGAGCTGGCCGCCGTTGATATCCTCGCCGGCCGAGGCGCCACGGTCGACTTCGCCAAAGCTCTCCTCGAGCTCGGCGTCGTCTTCTTCCTCATCATCATCGGCATCGGGGTTATAGGCGTCCGGGTCGCCGTCCTCGCCCTGCTCAGCACGGGCAAGCAGGCGCTTCAGATCGTCGGGCATACCGGCATCGCCGGCCTCGTCCATACCCTCGTTATTGTTGATATCGTCTGCCACGT
>ENA-OURZ01004716-OURZ01004716.1-human-gut-metagenome-genome-assembly--contig:-NODE-4716-length-10168-cov-15.262336_pt1 | contig 10168 bp, 10 predicted proteins | sample MGYA00242073_ERZ509195 | MGnify/ENA primary metagenome ERZ509195 (study PRJEB26280, sample SAMEA2338837) | human gut metagenome | biome: human gut; feature: human-associated habitat; material: faeces...
TTTGACGAGCACCTCGAGATTGTAGGATACGAGGTAGCACACGCTGAACGGCGCGATGCCGAGGAGATAGTGCTTGACATAGTCGAGCGTGATCTCATCTGCGCCGAGGAGCCTTGCGAACGGATCCAGGAAGAGCAGTACCAGCGCGGTGATGACCGCACCGATGATGAGCAGGGTGGCGAAGTTCTGCGAAAAAAGCGTGTCGGCCTCATGCCGTTTATCCTGCGCAATAAAAATGGCGATGAGGGTTGATGAGCCGACGGCGAAAAGCACTGCGATGGAAAAAAGTGCGTTGGTAAAGGGAATGGCGAGGTTGACGGCGCTCATGGCGTATTCGTTAACGCCGAGGGAGACCATCAGGCCGTCGACCATCGAGTAGAGCGAGAATACCACCTGTGAAGCCACGGTGGCCGAAACAAATCGGACAAAGTCATGTTTCAGACCTTTGCCTGAGAGTAACAAAATAACACATCCTTAAATTATAATATTTTATTATGCGTTGATCTGACCGATCTCAAAGCTCCCTGCGCGGAGGGCCGCCGCATCATAGACGGTGTGCGCCATAAGCGTCACCGTCCGTTTCCGGCGCTGCAAAACGCGTGCGGTCATGTCCTGAAGAAGTGACTCACCTCCATAGAAAAAATTTCCTTCCAGCATTTGGTGTGATCTGAAAACGCCGTCTGCGGCAAAAAGCGGCCAAATATAAGAAAAGCAGCCGCAAAAACGGCTGTATCTTCGACGCCAAGGCGGCTTTTGATCGGTCTATAGTTTTATTGTACCATAGGTTTGCCGGTTTTGCAATCACCTGTGCAAAACCGAAACACAAACGAAACACCTGCTCTCACCGCTGTCCTGCTCCCCGCTCCGTCCTTGTCAAGCGGCATAGGAGGCGGCCTGCCGATGCAGGCCGCCTCCTCTGTTTCCTTTTGGGCTTATCGCACGCTTCCCTCGCCGCCCATGAGGGCGGTCATCTCCTCGATGCGCTCGAGGGGGAACGGCGGCGCGCTGAGCGGCCGCATGGCGATACTCATGAGCTTCATCGGGTTGTCGTCCGCCGCCACGCGGTTGGAGCTGAGCGCTCCGCAGCGCTTGCAGCGGTGGATGATCGCCCACTCGCCGCCTCTTCGCACCCAGACGGCCACGGGCTCCATGATGCCGCCGCAGTCGCTTTCGCGGTCGCCCGGCTCAATGTCCACGTGCAGGCTCGATAAGCAGTTCGGGCAGTGGTTGCGATGGTCGCTGCCGGCGTTTTCCGGCGTGCAGAGCCGCCCGCAGACCTTGCAGGTGAAGGTGTCGCGGCAGGCGTGGGTCTTGTAATAGCCTTTTTCAAAGGTTTTGCGTTTGTTCTCGCGGTTCATGTAGTCCTCCTGAAAAGCATGGCTCTCGGGAGGAACGGCGTGTGTCAGTAAATTTGCCGGCCCTCCCGGTCAGCGCACACGCTCCAGTGACATCGTTTTAGACTTCAAAAAACGGCTCCTTCATTTCAAAAATTCCGGCAGCCCGGAAAGGCTTGCCGCAACTATCGTAACGCCGGAACGACCCGTTGTCAAGCGCTCCGCATTTTTCCCTCATTCCGCCGTGCGCAGCAGCAGGACGGTGACGTCATTGACGTTCGTACCCGTCGCGCCGGTCTTGATGAGTCCGCCGACCGCGCCGAGCGCATGGTAGGCGTCGTTATCATTGAGCGACTGCACAGCGTCAACACCCTTTTGGCGCATCAGCTGCGCTGTCTCGCCGTCGGCGATGCCGCCCGCGGCATCGGTCGGTCCGTCCGTCCCGTCGGAGCCGACGGAGAAGACGAGCGCGTTCGAAAGTCCCTCAATGCCGAGCGCCGCAGACAGCGCGATCTCCTGATTGCGCCCGCCGAGGCCCTTTCCCCTCAGGTGGACGACCGTTTCGCCGCCCATGAGGAACGCAAGGTTTTTCCCGTCACGCGCATGCGTGCGCGCAATGGAAGCAAGCATGCTCCCCGCTTCGCGCGCCTCACAGCAGAGGCAATCGGTGAGTATCATCGGCTCGTAGCCGAGCGCTTCGCACGCCGCGGCGGCCGCCGCGCAGAGCTCGCGCACGCTGCCGGTGATCTGCGTTTCGACATTTGTAAGCGTTTTCGGCGTCTCCTGCGCCAGAAGCGCCCACGCCCGCTCCGACAGGCGCAGGCCGTACCTTTTCGCAATATCGAGCGCCTGCGCACAGCTTGAGCTGTCGGGATACGTGGGGCCCGAGGCGATCATGTCGAGCGGGTCGCCCAGAATATCGCTCAGCACGACAGCGAAGACCTGCGCCGGCGCGCAGTGCCGGGCGAAGCGTCCGCCCTTGACGGCGGAAAGCCGCTTGCGGATCGTGTTGATCTCCACGATGTCCGCGCTCGCGGCAAGAAGCTGATTCGTAACGTCCTGCAATTCCGCAAGCGGAAGCAGCGGCTTTTCAAAAAGCGCGCTGCCGCCGCCCGAGAGCAGAAAGACGACCGTGTCGCTCTCGGTCAAATCTTCCGTCAGCGCGAGCGCGGCGTCCGTGCCGCGCAGGGAGTTTTCGTCCGGCACGGGGTGCCCGCCCTCAAAGCACGCGACATCCGCGATCTCACCGTTCACGTGGCCGTACTTCGTCACGACCACACCGCCGCAGAAATTATCCTGCAAACACGCGCGGGCGGCGTGCGCCATCTGCCACGCGGCCTTTCCCGCCGCGACGAGGTACACCCTTCCTAAAAAGGTCTTGCCTTTCAGCGCGCGCTCGACCGCCGCGTCCGGCAGCACCGCCGCGATGGCGCGCGTGATGATCTTCTCCGCGTCCGCGCGCAGGTTATCCACAGGTTTCGACTTTTCCTGCATAAGCGCCCCTCCTTTTGAAAAAAGCTGCCGAAAAACGGCAGCTTTTTCGTTATCTTTTGATTTTACCATGCCCGTCTTACGGACACAAGCGGAATTCTCAGAATTCCAGCTTCTCCATGCGGTCGAACGCCTGCTTGAGCTGGTCAATGCCGACGGTGCAGGCGATGCGGAAGTGGTTTGCGCCGGTCTTGCCGAACGGGCTGCCCGCGCTGACGAGCACGTGCGCGCGCTCAAGTAACTCCTTGCAGAACTGCTTGTCGTCAAGCCCCGTCTTCTCCACGCCGGGGAAGAGGTAGAACGTGCCCTTCGGGCGCACGAGGCTCAGATACGGGATCTTCTCGATGCGGTCGGCAGAGTAGAAGATGCGGTCGCGGTACGCGGTCACGTACTTCTCGCGGATTTCCTTGCGCATCTCAAGCGCCTGAATCCCCGCGCGCTGGGAGATGGACGGCGCGGAGTAGACGAGCGAGCCGTTGATACGGTTCATCACGTCGAGGAATTCCGGCTCAGCAATGATAACGCCCACGCGCCAGCCGGTCATCAGGAAGTTTTTGGAAAAGCTGTTGAGCGTGATGGTGCGCTCGGCCATGCCGGGCAGTGTACGGATGGGGCGGAAGTCGCCCTCGTAGATGTAGGTCGTGTAAATTTCGTCCGCCGCGATGAGAAGATCATATTCCTTCGCCACGCGGGCAAGCATCTCCATGGTGGACAGGTCGTAGCCCATGCCGGTGGGGTTCGTGGGGTTATTGAAAATGATGGCCTTCGTGCGCGGCGTGATGGCAGCGCGCAGGCGCTCTTCGCTGATGGCATAGTCCTCCTCGGCGTAGGTCGGCACATCGACGCACACGCCGCCCGCCAGCTCGATCTGCGCGCGGTACAGCGCGAAATACGGGGAAAAGACGATGACCTCGTCGCCCGGGTCGAGGATGGCAAACATCGCCAGCGACATGCCGAGGCAGCTCGACGCGCTCACGAGCACGTGGTCGCGCGGAAGGCTCTGGTCGAAGTCCTCTTCCCACGCCTTGCAAACCGCGGAGATGAGCTCGGGGTCGCCCTTGGGGTCGCCGTAATGGGTGTAGCCCGCTTTGGCGTCGCGGAAGGCCGCGTTGATGATGGCCTCGTCGGTCGTAAAGTCCGTGTCGCCGATGCTCAGGTCGACAATGTCCTTGTATTTGGCCAGCGCAGCGGTGTCGAGCGTCAGGCCTGTGCCCGCGTTCTGGAAGCGCTTGGCAATAAAGTTTCGCTTCATGGGTGCCTCCTCCTTGCAGATCGCCGCGGCAGCCCGATTTTTCAAGCGGCGCGTAGAAATGCTGAATTTTATTGCAGTATATGGCAGATTCCGACAGAATGCAATCGGTAATGTCGATAGAATTCGAGGTTCGCGCGCTTTTCCATTTTGTTAACATGATAAAGCGTCATCGAACAATGAAAACAGAACCGGCGCAAAATGCGCCGGCTCTGCCGTTTTTCTTTACCACGGGATGGTTTTGAACTGCTCGATCTCGTCTTGATGCTGCACGCAGCGCACAAAGCGCTTGCGGTAGATCGTGTAGCAGCCGTTGCAGGCAAGGCATTTGCTCCCGTCCTGCGCGCCGCTTTTGAGCTTTGCGGCAAAGTCCGGCTCGCAGATGAGCGCGCGGCTCATCGACACGAGCGGGAAACCCTGTGCAAGGATCTCCTCCGCAGTCCCGCGCGAGAACACGCCGCCGACCGGGAAGAGCGGAATGCTGATCCCCTCGCGCGCCGCCTTGAGCGCGTCCAGATAGAACGGCGTCTTCTGCCGCGCGCGGCGGTTGAAGTCGATACCGCTGACCTCCACGCCGTCCACGCCGCAGCGCTCATAGAGCCGCAGCAGCGCGGGCAGATCGCCACAGCCGTTGCTGTCGGCCTTGACGATCATCGGGAAATCCGCGCCGCACGCCTCGCGCACCGCGCGCAGAATGCGCTCGATGAGGCGGAAGCGGTTTTCCAGGCTCCCGCCGTACTCGTCCGTACGCAGGTTTTCCTCAGGATTCAAAAAGTTCGAGAGCAGGTACCCGTGCGCGTTGTGGACCTGCACGCCGTCCGCGCCGCAGTCCTTGCACTTTTTCGCCGCAAAGGCGAACTGCTCAACCAGCCGGTCGAGCTCTTCCAAGGTAAAATCCTCGGGGTGCTTGGGCGGCGCGCCGTTCACGCTCTCGACGCCCTTGATACCGCTGTGGCTGAGCTGGAAGAAAAGCTTACCGCCGTACCGGTGCACGCCGTCGCAGGCGCGGCGGAGAAGCGTTTCATCCGTCGTCTCATCCAGCACGGGCTGGCCCGCGTCGGCGCGCTACATCTTGTCGACGCAGAAATGGCCGGTGATGACAAGGCCCACTTCGTTTTTCGCAAGCTCGATGAGCGTATCCGCCCAGAGCGGCGTCACCTGACCCTTTTCGTCAGACAGATGCTCGTTCGTCGCCGAGCGGACGATGCGGTTTTTGAGCTCGCACGTGCCGAGCTTTGCGGGGGTAAACAGGAGGTCCATAATCGTCTCTCCTTATAAGATCCGTTCGGCGATGAGCATCATCAGCGGCATCGTGACCGGCAGCAGCAGATTCGATTGCAGCACGCTCTTGCTCGCCATCTCGGGCGAGCGGTCATAGCGCACGCCGAAGATGCTGATGACCGTCGCCACGCTGCATCCGAGCACCATTATGATGCACAGGCACACCGTGCGGTTCCAGCCGGTAAAGCGCAGGATCACCGCCGCGATGAGCGGCATGACAACGCCGCGCAGCAGCGTGATGAAATACAAAATAGGCTTTTTGAGCACGTCGATGAGCGGGCTGCCGGAAAGAAGGCAGCCGATAATGATCATGGACGTCGGCAAAACGCAGTTGGCAAGACTGCTCAGGAATTGCAGCGGCGCACCGGTAAATTTCCATCCCGTGGCCAGCATGATGATCATGAGAACAGCTGAAATGTTCATCGGCGTAAGCATGCTCTTGAGCTGCTGCTTGAGATTATGATCTTTTTCGCGCCGGAAGCTCTGCATAATGAAAAGGAACATGTAGAGTGTGGCGCAGGGCACGGAAAGCGAGCCCAGTACCGTTCCTTCCGTGCCGAAAACCACCGTGCAGAGCGGGATGCCAACAAAGCCGTTGTTTGGATAGGCCACGCTGCGGGTGAAAACAAGCGAATCGTCCTCATTCAGCCGGAGCAGTTTTGCGATCGGCTTGGCCAGAAGTGTAAACAGAATGAAGCAGGACATATAAGCCAGTGCGATCTTAATGACCTGAGAAAACGGCATATCGCCGAAGTCGCCGCTCGCCGCGGCGAGCACGTTGCAGGGAAAAAACACGTCCAGCAGCAGCATGGAAAGGAGGTCTGCCCCCTTGCGATCCACTTTGCCCAACTTGCCCAGCAAAAAGCCGAGCATCATCATCGCTGCGAGAATCAAAACCTGCTGCAAAACCGTCTGTGCCATGTTATCCTACATCGTCCTTTATCTTGATCTAAATTACTTGAAATTCTCCTGCGCGTACTTCATCAGCTCCTCGCGGAAGTCGGGGTGCGCGATGGAGGCCATCGCCTCGGCGCGCTCGCGCAGCGTCTTGCCGGAAAGGCTTGCAATCCCGTACTCGGTCGCGACATACTGGATCATCGTGCGCGGGGCGGAAATCGTGCTGCCGCCGGGGATGGTGGCAAGGATGTTGCTCTTGCGCTCGCCGTCCTTTGTCACACGGGAAGAGTTGATGCAGATGAAGCCCTTGCCGCCCTTGGAGCGGTACGCCCCCTCGAGGAAGTCCATCTGGCCGCCGACGCCGGAGAGCTGGCGCGTGCCGGTGCTCTCGGCATTTTCTTGCCCCATGAGGTCGAGCTGCACGCCGCCGTTGATGCTGATGACGTTGCTCAGGCGCGAAATGCGCTCGACCGAGTGAATGTAGTCCAAGTCGCCGGGATGGAAAATATCCGGCTCGGCGTCGAGCCAGTCGTAAAGCTCCTGCGAGCCCATGGCGAGGTTCCACGCGGAAAGACCGGTGTCGAGTTCCTTGCGCGCGTTCGTCAGCTTGCCCGCCTGGTAGAGCTCAAGGAACGCATCGGAAATGGTACCGGTGTGGCAGCCGAGGTCCTTCTTGTCAGACTCGGCGAGCATCTTGGCGACCGTGTAGGGCACGCCGCCCACGCCGAGCGACAGCACCGCGCCATCGGGGATCTCATTCACCACAATCTTGGCGATGGCAATATCGGTCTCGCTGGGCGCGCGGTAGGAGCGCACGGGCAGCGGCTCATGCTCGCCCTCGACGATGTAGTCCGCTTCGGACAGGTGCACACGGTGCGAGCCGTCCACGCCCTGGAGCTTGGGATAGTGCTCGTTGATCTCGAAGATCACGGTGCGGGCGCTCTCAAAGATCGTGCGCCAGGCATAGTTCGAAATGCCGAGGCCGCAGTAGCCGTTCTCGTCGGGCTTGGAGACTGGAACGAATGCCACATCGCAGCGGATGTGCTTGTCGCGATAGAGGTACGGCAACGAGCGAAGCATGACGGGCATGAATTTCACAAGGCCGTTTTTCTGGAGCTTGCGCTCATAATCGCCGACGTGCCAGCTGTAATAGCTGAAACTCTCCTGCTCGGGGTCTGCTTCGACAACCTCGATGCGCGGGCGGATCACAAGACCGCCGCGGACCTTGACGTCCTTCACTTCACCCTTGCGCGCGGCGAGGGCTTTGTCCAAAAGCTCGGGAAAACCCGCACCGAAGCCGTAGTCCACCCAGTCGCCGGGCTGCACAGCCTTGACAGCCTGCTCCGGCGTAACAAATTTAGCCTGATAGTCGTTCATAAAAATTCTCCCTTGGTTCGAATCGCTTTTAATGTAGCAGAATTTTCGCCGCTTGTAAATCGTTCCGAAGCGGAAAGCGACCTCAAATCTTGCCGTTTCGCGGCGCGGCGCATTTTTCTGTTGCGCCTCCGGCGCGATTCTGCTATGCTTGGTTCAGTATAACATTCCGCGCCAAAAGGAGGCAAAAGCGCCATGGTCAAAAATTATCAGGAAATGCTTTCGAGCGAGCACAGCGGTTTTATCCGTCACAACGGCATCCGCGTCGTTTCGGTCGACGAGGAAAAAAGCGTGCTGACCGCCGACGTCACGCCGGAAAATTCCAACATCTGGGGCGGCGTGCACGGCGGCTTTCTCTACGCGATGGCTGACACCGCCGCGGGCGCGTTCGCGCGCATCAACTACGGCCAGCACAACGTCACGCTGAACGGCTCGATCAACTATCTGCGCTCGACGGTGCAGTCCAAAGCGCTCACCGCCGTCGGCCGCGCGGTCAGAGTCGGCGGCCATATCGGCTTTTTCGAGGTCAATATCACCGACGACACCGGCGCGCTGATCGCCCGCGCCGAGATCAACATGTATTTTCTGAAAAAGTAAGAAACGCGCTAAAAGGGAGCGCATCGGGCAAGGCCCGATGCGCTCCCTTTTTCATTCTTGTGCTGTAGCCGCTCAGTTTTTCTGGCTTTTGCCCTTGATCAGCGCCGTCACCGCTTCGGCGACGGGCTTGCGGTCCGCGTCAAGGAAGAACACCTTGACCTTCGCCGCCTTCGACCAGTCGGCGTTCGCCCACTTGAGCGTCACGGTTTCTTCATCCTCCGCAGCTTCGCTCGCGGCATAGGCCAGGAATCTGCCGTCCTCGGCGTAGAGCGCCGCAGCGTAGTAAACCGCGTCCGCCTGCTTTTGGACTGTGACCTTGTTCTCGCCCATGCTCACGATGCCGCTGTCAGGGTCGTTCGCCTTCACCACGATGGCATAGGTCGAGAAGTGCTTGAGCGTCAGCACGGCGTTTCCGTCGCGGTAGGCCACCTCAACCGGCTCCTTTGTGCCGTCATCGGCAAGATACCAAGCCTGCAGCACACCCTGTTGCGTCCACGTAAACGGAACGGAGACGGTCACCTTGCCGTTAAAGCGGTGAATTTCCGTTCCGTTTGCCGTCAGGCTCACATCAAGCACCATGCCCTGTTCGATATCGCCGATGATCTCGGTCTGATCGCTGCTCAGTGCATCGCCGGTGCTGACATGCAGCTGAAGATGTATCCGCTGCGGCAAAGTTATCCGCATCCCGCGTGAGGCGATTTTCGAATTCTTGAATTCATAAAAATTTTTTGGGGGGAGGGACAAGTTTCTCTCCCCCTTTTCTATTTTACAATGTGACATCAATTAGGCAATAGGAGGAAACGCTATGCCCCGCAAATCAAATTCTCGCGCCGCACAGGGCGCGGGCACGATTAGGAAGAAGACCGTCACACGCAAGGGCACTGCATACACCTACTGGGAGGTCCGCACCACAACGGGCTATGATTCTGGCACAGGTAGGCAGATTCAACGCTCATTTTCGGGCAAAACCCAAAAAGATGTACGAGAAAAGATGCAGGCCATAGCCATCGAGCTTAACAATGGGACTTACAAGGAGCCGCTGAAGATGACCGTGGGCGAGTGGCTCGATATTTGGGCAAAAGATTATCTAAACAATGTCAAGCCTCGCACACGAGAGATTTATGCAGCCTCGATCCGCAATCATTTAAAGCCCGCCTTGGGTACCATTCGCTTAGAAGCGCTCGACACACCGACGATCCAAGCATTTTATAATGGACTCAGCTCACCTTGTAAGACACGCGATCATGCTCTCTCCTAAAACAATAAGAGGTCTTCATGGCATTCTTCACAAGGCTCTTAATCAAGCTGCTGCTATTGGCTACTTGAGATTTAATCCCGCTGATGCCTGCAATATCCCCAAGGTAGTCCGTAAAGAGTTAACGCCGCTCGATACCGAAGACATACAGAAATTCCTCACTGAAATTCGCGGCAATCCATTTGAAATTCTACTGTCGGTAACTCTTTTTGGGAGATTGCGTGAGGGTGAGGTACTGGCTCTCAGTTGGCACAATATTGACTTTGAATACGGTATGGTTCTTATCTGCCAGTTACAGCGCTTTCGCGAGGGTAAGGGCGTTTACCGCATTGTACCCACCAAAAACAGCAAAGGTCGGACTATCAAACCTGCCACAGCCGTAATGGATCTGCTCAAGCGCCAAAAAGCAATACAGGCAGAAATGCGGCTTAAAGCCGGTACAGCTTGGGAAAATAATGACTTTGTCTTCACAAATGAATGCGGACATCACTCTGATAACTCGACCATCTACCGTGCTTTTAAAAAGGCCGCAACAGCATTTGGACGCCCTGACGCTCGCTTTCACGACCTGCGGCCCTCTTACGCAGTCGCCGCTATCCAGTCCGGTGATGATATCAAAACTGTGCAATCAAATCTGGTCCCGTCAAGATTTATGCGCAAAATTATTTGCAGGCTCGGCTGAGTGAAGTC
>ENA-OURZ01004717-OURZ01004717.1-human-gut-metagenome-genome-assembly--contig:-NODE-4717-length-10165-cov-3.021167_pt1 | contig 10165 bp, 10 predicted proteins | sample MGYA00242073_ERZ509195 | MGnify/ENA primary metagenome ERZ509195 (study PRJEB26280, sample SAMEA2338837) | human gut metagenome | biome: human gut; feature: human-associated habitat; material: faeces...
AACGTTTTTCTCCGGCGATGCAACGCTTTTTACAGGTACCGGAAGAGGAACTGGAACAATATGCCGTTTCCCGTTTGATCGCGTTGTACCGGGAAAAATGATTAAGAAGAAACGGCTTTGTCCGGCCGGGGCAGGAATACGGCAAAAGTTTGTAATAATACCGACAAGACAATGAGGCCCAAACCGATGTAAAAAGCCCCGTTCAACTCCCGGGCTTCGTGGAAGAAAAGCATAGCCAGGATAATGCTGTATACGGGTTCGAGATTATATGTCAGGTTGACCGTAAAGGCCGATACTACTTTTAAGACCTGTATTTGCAGTAGGTATAAACCGATGGTACAAACGGAAGCCAATAGGATCAGATAGATCAGGTCGGAGACGTCCGGGAAGATCGTTTCTACCGGAAAATAGCGGAGATAAAAAGGTAAAAGACAGCTCAGACCGACAAATCCGCCGGACATTTCATACAAGAGCATCGTGCTGGCATCGTGGCCGGCAGCTACTTTCTTATTCGTAATCGTAAACAAGGCGGCCAGGACCGAAGAGGTGATCCCTAAGAGGATACCCTGACGGTAACGGGTGTCCAGATGGAAAATCAAAGCTATACCCAGTAGGGTAAGCAGGCTGAAAAGTACTTCTTTGACAGAGATGCGGTGACGATTGATCCAGGGTTCCAGAAAAGCCGTGAAAAAACTGACCAGTGAAAAGCAGACTACACCGATGGAGATGTTGGAGGCTTTGATACTCCCATAAAAGAATACCCAATGCAGTCCTAATAATATCCCGATGCCACCGATCTTGAAAACTTCTTTCCAGCCTATCCGGGGAAAGCGTCTCCGGACTGCCGATAGTAGGGCGAACAGCAGACCTGCCAGCAACATCCGGTACCAGACCAATAAACCTTCATTGAGCGAAATCAGCCGCCCGAAAATGCCCGTAGCCCCCGCGAGCAGAACGGATAGATGGAGTTTAAAAAAAGCTTCTTTCATGTTTGTCATTTCACCTGAACTGAACCGGGCACAAATGTACAAGGAAAATACGATTTTTCAATGATTAAAAACGGTGACAAGAGGTAAAACGGTTGAAACGGCTGGCCAGAATTGGCGGTTATCGGTGGGCTGCCGTTTCAACCGTTGTCTTCGTGGAATTTTTACCTGCTTTCCAGGGCTTGCTGGCGTTTGACCTCTTCCAGTATTTTCTTGAGATCGGTCTGGGTTTTCCGGGCCATTTCTTTACCGCAATGTTCATCTGCCTGATAAAAACGGGCGATAGCCCGGATCCGGATCGGTTCGGGAACATCGGCTGTTGCGGCAGTGAAATTAGAAGTCAGGCGGTCTTTTTCGTCTGCCGGCAACAGGCGGTATAAATCTCCCGGTTGGGTGTAGAAATCGTTGTCCTGGGGATAATGGCCGGCAGCGTTTTCCAGTTCCAGGGGGGGATAATTGTATTTCGTGTCGGATACCGGACCGTTGAAACTATTCGGTTCGTAGTTGACGCTGGCACCTGCATTGCCGTCGACACGCATATGCCCGTCCCGGTGATAATTATGCACCGGACAATGAGAGCGATTGACCGGGATACTATCGGCATTTACACCCAAACGGTAGCGGTGGGCATCGCCATATGCGAATAACCGGCCCTGGAGCATCCGGTCGGGAGAGAAGCCTATTCCGGGAACTGCATTGGCCGGATTGAAAGCCGATTGTTCTACATCGGCAAAATAGTTTTCCGGATTCCGGTTCAGTTCTATCAGGCCTACTTCGATTAACGGATAATCTTTGTGGCTCCATACTTTGGTCAGATCGAAAGGATTGAAACGATAGGTTTTGGCTTCTTCTTCGGGCATAATCTGAACACACATTTTCCATTTAGGAAAATCTCCTTTTTCGATATGCTCGAATAAATCCCGTTGTGAATGTTCCCGGTCTTTGGCCACGATCTGTTCGGCTTCTTCATTGGTATAATTAGCGATTCCCTGTTGTGAGATCATATGAAATTTCACCCACACCCGTTTGTCTCCGGCATTGTAAAAACTGTAGGTATGGCTTCCGAAACCGTGTTGCTGCCGCATATTCCGGGGGATACCACGGTCGCTCATCAGGATCATCACCTGATGAAGGGATTCCGGGGTCAGGCTCCAAAAGTCCCACATTGCTGTGTTGCTGCGTAGGTTGGTCTTAGGGTCCCGTTTTTGGGTATGGATAAAATCCGGAAATTTCAGGGGATCCCGGACAAAAAATACCGGCGTATTATTTCCCACCAGATCCCAATTGCCTTCGTCGGTATAGAATTTCAGTGCAAATCCGCGTACATCACGCTCTGTATCGGCTGCTCCCCGCTCCCCTGCAACCGTCGAAAAGCGGGCGAACAGATCGGTCTTTTTCCCTACTTTAGAAAAAATAGCCGCTTTGGTGTAACGGGTAATATCGTTCGTGACGGTGAAAGTACCGAAAGCACCACATCCTTTGGCATGCACGATACGTTCCGGTATTCGTTCACGGTTGAAATGGGCCAGTTTTTCGAGTAGCCACACATTTTCGAGTAGTTCAGGGCCCCGGGGACCGGCTGTGCGGCTGTTCTGATTGTCTCCGGCAGGTATCCCGGCTTCGTTTGTCAACTGAGTTTTTTTGTCTTCCATAATGATAACATTTGAGTTAGATATGTCGGTTTTACGGAAAGACAGGGTTTTACGATACACCTTACGAAGATATTTCGTTTATATAATCGTATACTGCCTTTGAAATTTGGGCGATTATGGCGGCATTGGTTTTGTCGTCTTCCATCGAATCGGTTATAAAAACGGCAATTGTATAATGATCGCCGCCATGGGGAAGATAGACAAATCCCATATCGTTGTCTCCGGCTTTCATGCCTGTACTGTCCCGGTCGGAGCTCCCGGTTTTATGGCCGATAATCGTTTCGGCCGGTAAAAGACCTTTTAGTTTGTCGCTGCCGGTGGAAGTCACTATCATCGTATTTTCGAGAAATTTTTGATAAACAGGCGATAACAGTTCCTGCTGTATGAATTTTTCCAGCAAACGGACAGCCGAAGAGGGACGGGTATGATTCAGGTAGGGGTCGCCGGACTTATGCATCCGGTCCTCGGTAGCTGTGATTTTCATTTGTTTGATACCCTGACGGCGGACATATTTTTGTAGGGCACTTGTGCCTCCCAGATAATCGATCAGGATGTCACAAGCATTGTTGTCACTCAGGGCGACACTGTATTTCAGCAGTTCCCCGATAGTTATCTTAAAATTGCCTTCCGGGCGGGCTTCCCGGAGCGGACTGTAGGTATCCGGATGCAAGTCCGGTTTACTGATAAATAACTCGGTCTCCAACGGAAGCCCTTGCTTATCCAGACGTTCCAGCACGGCTAATGCCAGGGGAAACTTGAACGTACTCATCATCGGATATCCGGCTTTGTCGTTTACGGTTACCAGGATTTTACCGTTGTATAATACGGCGATTCCGACGGTGGCTTTTTTATTTTCAATAATAGATTTTAGCTGTTGGGCGAGTGGTTCCTGGCTGTAAAGCGGTGTCAGCGCAGTGAGGAAGATCAGGCAAAAAAATAGTTTGGAAAACATCGTAAATAATCGTTTTGAGGTTAAGCATGAAGATCGATTGTGCCATGGACAGATTTCAGGCTACCCGGAATCAGTTCGTGGACCATAAAATAGGGCGCTAATTCTTCCGGCAGACCGGCTTGCCGGATACCGTATTCTCCGATCGCTTTGAAACCGAAACGTCCGTAGTAGGCCGGATTGCCGCAAAGAAAAGCTGCCCGGTAACCCTACTTTGGGCAAGTCGTAAGCCTTCTTTGAGCAAGGCCGATCCGACACCCTGATTACGGTAGTCCAAAACGACGGATAAGGGCGCTATCATCAAAGCTTCGTATGGAGTGCCGTCATCTTGGGTGACTACGGTCCGGGTCAGCATAATATGGCCGATTAATTTCCCTTGGCATTCCGCGACCAGGGCTAGTTCGGGAATATAATTCCCATGGATGCGCAGACGGTTTGCAAAATCCTGCTCGTCTCCGTCGCTGACTTCTGCTGTTGCGAAAGCTGTCCGGATAAGCTCGTAAATAGCCGGGAACTCTGCTTCGCGTTCCTGCCGGACGGTAAATGAAGATTTATTTTTCATCCCTATTTCGTTTTGGGACCAATATAATGCGTATATTTGACATAAACAATAAAACGGCAAAAATGGAAATTGAAAAGTTTATAGAAAATTATCGGGAAGCTTTCGGCGAAGCGGCCGGACTGCCGGTTGTATTTTGGTATTCCGACGAAGAGACCGGGCATACCGAAAAGATCGGCGGGTGTTTTTTTAAAGGTATGCAAGAGGTTCGTGCCGGCAATACGATTAGTTTGAATGCGGAAGTCATCGGATGTGGGGGAGGAAAGTTTTATACCGGATTTGCTCCGATGCCCGAACATGTTCCGGGTTTTGTGTCGTTAAAGGAGAAATACAAGAAAACTCCCGGAATGGTAAAGGAATTTGTCGATGAGTTGGGGATTCCGCGCAGAGAAAAAATATTTGCATTTTGCCCGGATCGATCGGGTAGAGCATTTCGACGGCTTGGAAGGCATCTTGTTTTTAGCTACACCGGATATATTGTCGGGTTTGACTACCTGGGCTTATTTCGATAATAATAGTCCGGATACGGTAATGGCTATGTTCGGATCGGGTTGTTGTTCTGTCGTGACCCAGGCCGTTCTGGAAAACCGGATGGGAGGGAAACGAACTTTTCTGGGGTTCTTCGATCCTTCGGTACGGCCTTGGTTTGAAGCGGATATCCTGAGCTTTACCATTCCTATGTCACGGTTTAGGGTAATGTACGACACGATGCGTGAAAGCTGCCTCTTCGGTACACCGGCCTGGGCAAAAGTAAGGGAACGGATAAACCGGGTGAAGAATGCGGAATAAAGGATGAAAAAGACCGGACAGATTTTATATCTTTGGCGGAAATATCAAGCACATCATTATGGGAACATCGGATAACGGGCAGGAAGTACTCCGGCAAAACCTGGAGGAAAAAGGAACATTTCAGGCATTGTATCAAATGCATTTGTTATTTCGGGAAAAGGGGAAACGGCCGGAAGGGAAAAAAATCCTCGGTAGGTTGCAGAAAGAATTCGGGCAGGTCGATCTGGTAGCGGATGTCGATCATTCGTTGGCCACTTTTGCCATCGCTGATTTTCCGGTAGAATACAAAAAAGATAAAAAGGTTATTCCGGCTCAGGTATTGATGGCCGATTTTACTCCTTTCGATCCGGCTTCTGTCGACCGGATGCAACGTTCCCAGTTGTGGGATTGTCCGGATGGAGAAAAATTGCTGGACAGTTGTAAGTATAAACTGATGCTTTCCGATTTCCTGGCTGCCGGATTGGAATACAAGCTTCGTTGCCGTATGCTCGCCCGCTGGCTGGAAATTGCTTTGGAGCTATTCGATGATTGTGTGGGAGTATGGATCCCGGCTAGCGGTAAACTGCTTACCCGGCAACAGTTGCTGAATAATCCGTACCGGGGAGATGACCGTTTTCTGTATTTTGGAGTGAATATCCGTTTTTTCAATATCCAGGGTACGGAGGATATGATGGTAGATTCCTTAGGGCTATATGCTGTCGGTTTACCCGATGTACAATATCATTTCCACGGCCTCGATCCCAACGATGTGGTAGATCATGCTTATCGTGCCGTCGGCTATCTCTTCGGGCACGATGCTCCCGTAAAACCGGGGGAGACCATCGGTGGACTCAAAGACGGGCAATTGAGTGCCGAAGTACACTGGCCTTGTCGCTATGAGAAGGCTTTGCTGCAACCCGAACGGGAAGTGATGGATATCTGCCCCGGAGAATATGCTTCCGGCAATCGTCCGGAGTAAACCGGGGATCGGTTTCATTATCCTAATCCGAACTCCATGATAGAAATACCCGAATCTACCATTATCGGCCGGCAGGCTACATGAGATTATCCGCGAAACATATCTCGGCGGTACGGTATACTATTGTCCCGTATGTCAAAAACTGTGATAGTTCGGCAGGGGGCTAAACTTTATAAATAACACGTGATGGAATTGACATTAAAAATCGATCAGGAAAAATGTATCCGTTGTGGCAAATGCGTCAGGGTTTGTCCTTCGATGATTCTGCAGCAAGCAAAGGCTGCCGGGGAAGTGGAAGTGAAAGAATGGCAAAATTGTATCGTATGCGGACACTGTGTGGCCGTTTGCCCTACCGGTGCAGTAGAACATTCCGGATTTCCTGCCGGGAAGGTACACGAATTCGATTACTCCGATTACCCGGCACCTGCTCAGATGATGCTGTTGTGTAAAGCCAGGCGCTCCAACCGGGCCTTCACCGCTCAGTCTGTCCCCGAAGAGTTGCTACAACAGATCCTGGAGGCTGCTCACCGTGCTCCTACCGCAAGCAATGCCCAGCAGATCGGTTTTACAGTAGTTACCGATCCGGTCCGGTTACGGGAAATCACCGGATTTACTTTAGGAGTATTCAAAAATGCACTCAAAAAGATGCAGAATCCTTTATTGACTCCTTTGGTAAAATGGCTTATGCCCGATGCTTTCCGGTATATCCCTGTATTCGAACGCTTGTTGCGGGAGGATACCAAAGGAAACGATCTCATCCTGCGAAAAGCCAAAGCGGTTGTGTTCATCCATGCTCCCCGGACCAGCCGTTTCGGTTATCAGGATGCCAATCTGGCTTATCAGAATGCCTCGCTGATGGCTGAGTGTCTGGGAGTAAGCCAGTTTTATACCGGATTTGTCTGCTCGGCCATAGAGCAGGATAAAAAAGGGACATTGGAAAAGAAATTGGGGATCGATGGAAAAATATATGCCGGAATGGCTTTGGGAATGCCCGCTTTCCGTTATAAAAATTATATAGACCGGAAGGATTTGAAAGTAAATAGATTATAGCTGCAACTTTTGTATCCTATCGAATAGTTTCAAATAAATTACTCCATATTTTATAAAATCACGGTGGTCCCGGGAGGTCGTGCAATAAATTGTAGTGAAGCCTGCGATTTTTCAGATTTGTTTTTTATATTTATCGACAAGTGTTTATCTGGGACGGCAGGATAGGTGCTGGTTATACAAAATATTAAAAACAAGCTGAAGAGTTGTGGCGGCCGAATTTCCTGTAAAACTTTTGCCGGGGTGATTCGATATTTCCGACTGTTTTGGCATGATACACGGAACGATATGGATAAAAAATTTTTGAAGCAATTGGCCCGGTGGCACGAAGACGATGAATTTCAGAAAATAGTAGATGCCATACTGGCTCTTCCTGAAGAAGAACGTGATTACGATTTGACCGGGCAATTGGCCAGGGCTTTGAACAACCTGGAAGATTACGAGACGGCTGCTGAAGTGTTATTGACCGTGGAAGCGGAAGGGCAGCACGATCCCTTGTGGCATTACCGTCTGGGGTATGCATATTACTATAGTGATCGGTTCGGGCAGGCTAAAGAAAGGTTCGAACAGGTATTGCGGCTCACCCCTGACGATCAGGATGCCCGTATGTTTTTGGGATGGTGTGACGAAGAGCTGACACCCGGGGGAAAAGTAAAGAAACTGAATGCCCGCCTGACGACCCCTGAAGCGATGACCGGGGGCAAGACCTTCCGGCAGCGTACGGCTGAATTCTGGCAATGGTTTACGGACAATGAACCCCGGTTGGCTGCTATGATTGAAAAACGGGGAGAGGAGGATGTGGATAAAATGGTGGATTTTATTTCCGGAGGAGTACAGCTGATCTCCGGCGAGCTGAATTTTAATCTCGGTGGTGATTATGAATTTACCTTCACCATCGAAGGGAAGAACTATCTCTTTTATCTGTTGCCCTGGTTGGTGGAGCAGATGCCGGAGCAGTTCCGCGGAAAATGGCATTTCTTTCCTTGCATGCAAGGCACTCATGGGGAGAGTTTCGGATTTCAGATGTACGGTAAAGACGTGCAGTTGGATGAGGTGATGGTAGGATTGAAATATAAGGAAGACCAGAATTATTTCGATATCCGTTTTTATGATGAACAACTTTGTTCTCTCGACGATAATTCTTGTTACAATGCTTTTTATATCATGATGGAGCTGACGATCGGTGAGGCGCTGTCGCATATCTATATCGGTAATGTCGACAAGGCGGATGGGATGGAAGCAGGCATGTTTCCCCTTACCAGGCTGGAAGCTTGTATGACCGTAGCGCTCGAAGAAGCTAAAAAAGAGATTCTTACCCGTCCTGACGAGCGTTATAGTGTTTATAGAATGGAATTCGATACCGTTAAGGATTTACGTTATGATATGGTCATCGGGACCACCTGTTTTTCCGATCTTCTGCAGGATTATTTCAATGGAGAGACGGAGAATGCCGATAAGTTGGCTGCATGCGGGAGCAAGGCGGTATTTTTGGTGATGCCGGTGGGAGAAGCCGATCGTTCCGGGATGTTGAAACTCCGCTATGAGATCGAAGACCGGTTGACGGCAGAAGTACTCGGTAAAAAGGGATCCGGCCGTGAGATCGGAATCTTATTGGGAGGAACTATGGGGCGCGATAATTTATACATCGATTTGCTGCTTTACGATACCCCTGCTTTTATGGAGCAGGCAAGCAGTCTGCTGGGGCAATATTCCTATCCTTTCTATTTGGCCGAATTTCGGCCGGAGAGTCGTTTGGTAGCCCTGGCAAATGTCGGTTGATCCTATGCCGGAAATTCCGTTGTCCCCGGCGAATCGGTCCGCCGTATCGTAGAATTTGCGGATTGTTGTGCCGATGGGGATTCCGGTATCCGGTGCAAATCTTTAACAAGGCCTGTTTCGAAGTCCTGGGGAAAATAAAAGAAGGATTCGGAGGTAAAAGGAGGAGTTTTAATATGTTTTTGAAACTTTGTGGGGGGCGGTTACGATATATTATCGGTTAATACCCCTTGGGGAAAGGAAGATGATGAAGAATACGATGATGATTTGTCTAGCCTTATTTGCAGCTTTCGGATGTACAGGTCAGAGTAAGGCAGGTAAGGGTAAAACGCAGGAATTGACGACTATGGAAAATCAGAAAGAAATTTATCTGGCAGGGGGATGCTTTTGGGGAACAGAGCATTTTATGAAACAGATCCGGGGAGTGGAAGCCACTCAGGTCGGTTATGCAAACAGTACCGTTGCCGATCCGGATTACCGGCAGGTATGTAGCGGACGGACCGGGGCTGCCGAGGCTGTGAAGGTGGTTTATGATCCGGCCGAAGTGGGATTACCTCTGTTGCTCGGCCTTTATTTTAAAACCATAGACCCCACTAGCCTGAATAAACAAGGCAACGATCGCGGGACTCAATACCGTACCGGGATTTATTATACGGACCTTGCTGACCGTGAGGTGATCGTCCGGGCCGTGGACGAACTGTCGAAACGATACGATCGTCCTTTGGCGATAGAAGTAAAACCTTTGGACAATTTTTATCCGGCCGAAGGTTATCACCAGGATTATCTGGACAAGAATCCCGGTGGATATTGTCATATCGATCCGGCTCTGTTCGGGCTTGCCCGTCAGGCCAATCTCCGGCCGGCCGGTGAAGGGATGAAACCCCCGCAGACGGTTTACCGCCGTCAGGACGATGCGACCCTGAAAAAAACATTATCCCCCGAACAATATGCCGTTACCCGGAAAAATGCCACGGAACCGCCCTTTCAAAATGCCTATTGGAACGAATACCGGGAAGGGATTTATGTAGATATCACAACGGGTGAACCGCTTTTTATATCGGCCGATAAGTTCGATTCGGGTTGCGGATGGCCGAGTTTTTCCAAACCTATCGACCAGGGGCTGATCGATGAAAAGACCGACACTTCCCATGGTATGCGCCGGACTGAAGTACGCAGCAAGACTGGTGATGCTCATCTCGGACATGTGTTTAACGACGGTCCGAAAGACCGGGGCGGATTACGCTATTGTATCAACAGCGCTTCTCTGCGTTTTATTCCCAAAGAGGACATGGAAGCCCAGGGGTATGGGGCATATTTACCCTTGTTGGACAAAAAATAAGATCGTGTTTCCCTAAGTGTGTAAATTTACTTCTGTACAACAGGCGTTTACAAGCCATGATTGCTAAGGACTGAAAATCGGAGAGTTTCAACCGGAGAATTATTTCCGGG
>ENA-OURZ01004727-OURZ01004727.1-human-gut-metagenome-genome-assembly--contig:-NODE-4727-length-10144-cov-10.417187_pt1 | contig 10144 bp, 7 predicted proteins | sample MGYA00242073_ERZ509195 | MGnify/ENA primary metagenome ERZ509195 (study PRJEB26280, sample SAMEA2338837) | human gut metagenome | biome: human gut; feature: human-associated habitat; material: faeces...
TCGGCATCCGGGTGGAGGCGGACATCCGCCGCGACCTGTACCACCACATTCAGGAACTGGGCTTCGATTTCTACGACCGCAACCGCACCGGCCAGCTGATGAGCCGGTTGACCAGCGACCTGTTCGAGCTGACGGAGCTGGCGCACCACGGGCCGGAGGATCTGTTCATCTCCGCCGTGACCATTCTGGGCGCACTGGCGGTGATGTTCTGCCTGCGCTGGGAGCTGGCGCTGGTGCTGCTGCTCCTGCTGCCGGTGCTGCTGGCTGTGGCGCTGCGCCGCCGGCGGCAGATGAGCGCCGCGTCCCGCGCCGCCAAGCAGAAGACCGGCACCATCAACGCCGCCATCGAGTCGGGGCTGTCCGGCGTCCGCACCACCAAGGCCTTTGCCAACGAGGACGCGCAGCAGCGCCGCTTCGATGAGGCCAACGAGGTATTCAAGACCGCCAAGCGCGGCTTCCACAAGGAGATGGGGCGCTTCAACGCGGTGATGGAGTTCTGCACCGGCATACTGCCGGTGGCGGTGATTGCCGTGGGCGGCTGGCTCATTATGAAGGAGAAGATGGACTATGTGGATCTCATCACCTTCTCCCTGTATGTCACCACCTTTGTCAGCCCCATCCGCAAGCTGGCCAACTTCGCGGAGATGTTCTCCAACGGCTTTGCCGGTCTGCACCGGTTCATCGAGCTGATGGGCACCGACCCGTCCATTCAGGACGCGCCGGACGCGGTGGAGCTGCGGAAGGTGAAGGGCGACGTGGACGTGGAGCATGTGTCCTTCGCCTACGGGGAAAAGGCCGAGGTGCTCCACGACGTGACGCTGCACATCCCCGCCGGGGAGACGGTGGCGCTGGTGGGCCCCTCCGGCGGCGGCAAGAGCACCCTGTGCCAGCTGCTGCCCCGGTTCTATGACGTGGACAGCGGCAGCGTGTCCGTGGACGGGCACGACGTGCGCTCCCTGACACAGCGCTCCCTGCGCCGCGCCATCGGCATCGTGCAGCAGGACGTGTTCCTGTTTGCCGACACCATCCGGGAGAACATCCGCTACGGCCGTCCCGACGCCACCGACGCGGAGGTGGAGCAGGCGGCGCGGCAGGCGGAGATCTATGACGACATCTGCGCCATGCCCGACGGGTTCGACACCTATGTGGGCGAGCGGGGCGCGCTGCTGTCCGGCGGGCAGAAGCAGCGGGTGGCCATCGCCCGGGTGTTCCTGAAATCCCCGCCCATCCTGATACTGGACGAGGCCACCTCGGCGCTGGACAGCGTGACGGAGGCGCGGATACAGGGCGCCTTTGACCGGCTGGCGCAGGGGCGGACAACGCTGATCATCGCCCACCGGCTGTCCACCATCCGGGCGGCGCACCGCATTCTGGTGATACAGGACGGCGTGATCGCCGAGGAGGGCAGCCACGCGGAGCTGCTGGCGAAAAACGGCGTGTACGCCCGGCTGTACCGCACGCAGAATCTGGGAGAGTGACCATGGACAGACGGGAATTGCTGGACAGGACGGCGCAGGACGCGGAGGAGCGGCTGCTGCTCAGCCGCGTGTGGGACAAGCGGGAGCAGTGCCGCCAGAGGAACATCCCCGCGGCCACGGACTTCCTGTCGCCCCAGGAGCAGGCGGCGGCGCAGCGGCTGCTGAACGCGCTGGGCATGCGGGAGGGTTATGCCTTCTCCGGCGGCTATGAGGGTGCGGAGCGGCGGCGGCTGGTGTTCCTGCCGGACTGGAAGGACGCGCCGGACGAGCAGGAGATCACGGCGGTGGAGGCGCGGTGCCGCAGCGGAAGCAGCCTGACACACCGGGATTTTTTGGGAAGTCTGATGGCTCTGGGATTGACCAGAGGAAAGATAGGGGATATACTGTTGACGGAGGGCGGCTGCCAGGTGATCGTGGAGCCGTCCGTGGCGGAGCATCTGGTGCAGAGCTGGGACTCCGCCGGACGGGAACGGCTGACCGTGGCGGCGCTGCCGTCGCTCACCGCCCTTGCGCCGCAGACGCCGGTATTTACCGAGGTGCGGGACACGGTGGCCTCCCTGCGGCTGGACGGCGTGGCGTCCGCAGGCTTCGGCGTCAGCCGGGGCAAGGCGGCGGAGGCCATCCAGCGGGGCGCGGTGCAGGTGAACCACACCGTCTGCCTGAAGCCGGACAAGCCGGTGGCGGCGGGGGATGTCATCACCTGCCGGGGCTGGGGGCGCTGCGTGCTGGGCAGCGTGGGAAGTCCTACCCGGAAGGGGCGGCTCCCCATCGTCATACAGCGGTATTCATGATATAATCAGACGCATATAGACGCACATCTGAGAAACGAGGTGAAACGTATGGAACAGAGCAGGATCGACCGCATCAACGAGCTGGCGCGGAAGGCCAAGGCCGAGGGGCTGACGGACGCAGAGATCGAGGAGCGCGCCGTGCTGCGGCAGGAGTACCTGAACGCGGTGATGAGCAACGCCCGCGCGGTGCTGGAAAACACCTATATCGTGGACGAAAAGGGCAACAAGCGGAAACTGCAGGGGAAGGGTGAGCCGGAAGAATGAGCTACGAATACGACGGGAGCAGCGGCCCGCAGCCGCAGCCTCCGAAAAAGAACAATAACAACGACCTTGGCTCGTGGATCCTCATCGCGGTGATGTTCGCCGTGGCGTGGCCGGTGGGTCTGATCCTGCTGCTGAGCAAGCTCAGCGAGGGCAGCGGCAAAAAAATGCGCCAGCAGGCGCGGGAGGCATGGCAGCGGACGGCGGCGGGCAGCGCCGAGGCGAAGCCCGCGCAGGCGCGCGCCTCTGCGGCGAAGAACACCGTGCGCAAGGTCACGGAGACGCCGAACTACTCCGATAAGGGCGCCAAAACCATGAAGATCATCGGCGCGGTGGTGGGTATTCTGGGCTGCGTGGCCATGCTTAGCGCCGTCAGCGACAACCTGTCCTACGCCTACCACTACAACGAGTGGTGGTACTTTGCCCGGCAGCTGTTCTACCCCATGGGCATGATGGCCGGCGGCGCTTCCCTGCTGCTGGGCAGCGGCGCCATGAAGCGCCGCCAGCGGCGGTTCGCCACCTATCTGCGCACGGCGGGGCAGAAGGCCGCCGTGCCGCTGGATTATCTGGCAAGAGCCGCCGATGTGTCCCGGAAGCGGGTGGAGAAGGACGTCAACCTGATGCTGGAAAAGGGCATGTGGGGCGACGAGGCCTACATCGATCTGGGCAGTGGGATGCTGTTCAAGTCTCAGGAGGCGGCCACGGCGTATTTTGACGCCGCCCACCGCGCCAAGGCGGAGCAGGAGCAGCCCGCACAGGCTGCGGCCGCGCCGGAGGGCTACGCCGCGATCCTGGCGCAGATACGCGATCTCAACGACCGCATCGCCGACGAGCACCTCAGCGCGCAGATGGATCGCATGGAGCAGGTGGCCGGACGCATCTTCAGGCTCATCGAGGAGGACGAGAACAAGCGGGCGGCCGCCGGTACGTTCCTGAGCTACTACCTGCCCACCACGCTGAAGCTGCTGGAGAACTACGCGGCCTTTGAGGAGGCCGGCGTCAGCGGCGAGAATCTCAGTCAGGCCAAGGCCAAGATCGAAAAGACCATGGACAGCATTGTGGCGGGCTTCGAGCACCAGCTGGACGAGCTGTACCGCACGGACGCCATGGACATCGACAGTGATATACGGGTGATGGAGACTATGCTGCGGCGCGACACCGCCAGCGTAGCGGATGATTTCGGCCTGAACGGAGGAAGCGCCGTTCAGCAGAAGGAGTCATAATGAGGAGGGAAACGCAGGTGCTCTGCGTTTCCCTTTCGCGTTTTTCACACACGGCGGGGGTTGCGTGTTGACGGAACGGACAAAAAGAGGTACAATGTTCGGTAACGATACCGGGCAGCGAAAACGACCTGTTTCGCCGCTCTCGGCGCGGCAGGAGTGCTATACTGACACAGTGAAAAAGGAGCGGAGAGCATGATGCAGCATCCGGCGCATGACGCCTATACCTACTTCGGCGCACACCCGACCGGCGAGGGCTATACCTTCCGGGTGTGGGCGCCCAACGCCCGCGCTGTGGCGCTGGCCGGTGACTTCAACGGCTGGGCGCCCTGCCCCATGACGCGGCTGGACGGCGGCGTATGGGAGGCGGCGGCGGAGAACGCCAGGGTGTACGACGCCTATAAGTACGTCGTCACCGGCGCGGACGGCCGGGTGGTGTGGAAGGCCGACCCCTATGCCTTCCACGCGGCCACGCGGCCGGGGACGGACAGCAAGGTATACGACATCGCGGGCTTTTCGTGGCGGGATGAGAAATGGCGGCAGCAGCGGCTGGAAAAGCCGCCGGTGGACGGCGAGCTGCTGATCTACGAGGTGCATCTGGGCTCGTGGAAGCGCCATGAGGACGGCACGTCCCTGAGCTACCGGGAGCTGGCGCGGGAGCTGCCGGGGTATGTGAAGTCCATGGGCTACAACTTCGTGGAGCTGCTGCCGGTGACGGAGTACCCGCTGGACGACAGCTGGGGCTATCAGTGCACCGGCTACTTCGCCCCCACCAGCCGCTACGGAACGCCCCACGACTTCATGGCGCTGGTGGACGCGCTGCACCGGGCGGGGCTGGGCGTGATACTGGACTGGGTGCCGGCGCACTTCTGCAAGGACAGCCACGGGCTGATCGAGTTCGACGGGACATGCCTCTATGAATACGGCGACCCGCTGAAATGGGAGCACGCCGGCTGGGGCACCCGTGTGTTCGACTTCGGCAAGCCGGAGGTGAAGGAGTTCCTTCTCAGCTCCGCCGTGTACTGGCTGCGGGAGTACCACATCGACGGGCTGCGGGTGGACGCGGTGGCGTCCATGCTGTATCTGGACTATGACCGGCAGGGCGGCGCGTGGCGTCCCAACAAGGACGGCGGGCGGGAGAATCTGGAGGCCATCGAGTTCCTGCGGGAGCTGAACCGGGCGGCCTTCGCCGCCGACCCCGCGGCGCTGATGGTGGCGGAGGAGTCCACCGCGTGGCCGCTGGTGACATACCCGCCGGAGGAGGGCGGCCTGGGCTTTAACCTCAAGTGGAACATGGGCTGGATGAACGACCTGTGCCACTACCTGAAGATGGACCCCTACTTCCGCCAGTTCCACCACCGGGATGTGACGTTCTCCATGGTGTACGCCTTTTCCGAGAACTACGTACTGCCCCTGTCCCACGACGAGGTGGTGCACATGAAGGGCAGTCTGCGGGGCAAGATGCCCGGCGACGACTGGCGGCAGCTGGCCGGTGTAAGGGGTTTCTATACCTACATGCTGTGCCATCCGGGAAAGAAGCTGCTGTTCATGGGCAGCGAGCTGGGACAGTGGCACGAGTGGGACTTCCGCGGTCAGCTGGACTGGTATCTGCTGGACGACCCCGCCTGCCGCGCCGCCCACGAGTGCATCCGCCAGCTGAACCGGCTGTACAGGCGCAACCGCTGCCTGTGGGAAAACGACCGGGACTGGGAGGGCTTCCAGTGGCTGGTGGCCGACGACAACCACAATAACGTGCTGGTGTTCCTGCGGCGGGACAGAAAGGGACACGAGATGATCTGCGCGGTGAATTTCGCGCCGGTGCCCTGGGACAACTACCGCTTCGGCGTGCCGAAGGCGGCGGGGTACGAGGTGCTGTTCAACACGGACGATACCTGCTGGGGCGGCAGCGGCTGCGGCCTGAGCGCCGGCGGCAGGATCAACGTGGACGATATACCCTCCCACGGGTGGGAGCAGTCCCTGTCGCTGACGGTGCCGCCGCTGGGCGCGGTGCTGCTGCGGCGGACGAACACAAAGAAGCGGCGCAACGATGAAGCAGGAGGTACACAACGATGAAGAAAGAGTGTGTGGCGATGCTGCTGGCCGGCGGTCAGGGCAGCCGCCTGTATGTACTCACCGGCAGCATGGCGAAGCCCGCCGTGCCCTTCGGCGGCAAGTTCCGCATTATCGACTTTCCCCTGTCCAACTGCACCAACTCCGGCATTGACACGGTGGGCGTGCTGACCCAGTACCGCCCGCTGGAGCTGAACACCTATATCGGCAGCGGCCAGCCCTGGGAGCTGGATCGTATGAACGGCGGCGTACATATCCTGCCGCCCTACCAGAGCGCCGGCGGCGCCGTGTGGTACAAGGGCACCGCCAACGCCATCTATCAGAACATCGGCTTCGTGGATCTGTACGACCCGGAGTATGTGCTGATCCTCTCCGGCGACCACATCTACAAGATGGACTACTCCGACATGCTGCGCCGCCACAAGGAGACGGGCGCGGACTGCACCATCTCCGTGATGGAGGTGCCCTGGGAGGAGGCCAGCCGCTTCGGTATCATGTCCGTGGACGGCGAGGGCAACATCACGGAGTTCGCCGAAAAGCCCAGGGAGCCGAAAAGCAATCTGGCATCCATGGGCATCTATGTGTTCACATGGAAGAAGCTGCGGGAGTATCTGATCGCGGACGAGGCCGACCCCGCCAGCGACAACGACTTCGGCAAGAACATCATCCCCACCATGCTGAAAAACGGCGAGAAAATGGCGGCCTACCGCTTCGAGGGCTACTGGAAGGACGTGGGCACGCTGGACTCCCTGTGGGACGCCAACATGGACATGCTGTCCCCCGGCTCGGGGCTGAATCTGCTGGACAAGAAGTGGCGCATCTACGGACGCACGCCCACCTGTCCGCCTACCTACATCGGGGCGCAGGGCGACGTGGGCAACAGCGCCATCGCCAAGGGCTGCACGGTGCTGGGCGAGGTGAAGAACTCGGTGCTGAGCACCGGCACCTGCGTGGACAAGGGCGCGGAGGTGTCCTACTCCGTGGTGATGCCCGGCGCGGTGATCGGAAAGGGCGCAAAGGTATCCTACGCCATCATCGGCGAGGGCTGCCGCATCGGAGAGAACGCCGTGGTAGGCGGCGCGCCGGGCAGCGTGGACTTTGACCACTGGGGCATCGCCGTGGTGGGACCCCATGCGCAGGTACGCGACGGACAGGTCATCCAGCCGAACATGATGCTGGGCGAGGACGGCAAGGAGGTACGGAGATGAAGGGATTGCACGGGATCATCTTCTCCTACGAAAAGGAGAACGGACTGCGGGAGCTGATCGAAAACCGGGTACACGGCTCCGTCCCCTTTGGCGGCGATTACCGGATCATCGACTTTATCCTCTCCAGCATGGTCAACGCAGGTATCACGGACGTGGGCGTGATCATGCACGGCAAGTGCCAGTCGCTGCTGGATCATCTGGGCAGCGGGAAGAGCTGGGATCTCAGCCGCAACTATGGCGGATTGACGCTGCTGCCCGCCTTTGCCTACAACGAGCGCAGCCACGGAGACGGGCAGTTCCGCGGCCGGGTGGAGGCGCTGTACAGCGTGATGAACTATCTCAAGGGCATCCGGCAGGACTATGTGGTGCTGTCGGACAGCGACACGATCATCAACATGCCGCTGGAGGACGTGCTGGCGCGGCATATTGCCACCGGCGCGGACATCACGGCGGTGTGTACCACCACCCCCGGCGACGGGCGGGACACCTATTTCCGGCTGGACGGCGGCGGGCGCATCACCGACACGGCCTATGAGCTGTATACCCCGTCGGGCTACCGCTGCCTGAATATCTTCGTCCTGCGGACGGAGCTGCTGGTGCAGCTGGTGACGGAGTGCATCAGCCGCAACGGATACAGCCTGCGGCGGAACATATTGCAGGAGATGGGGAATCGCCTGAAGCTGTACGGCTACGTGTACGACGGCTATGCCGCCCACATCAGCACATTGCAGAACTACTACGACCGCAGCATGGAGCTGCTGGACACTGGCGTGCGCGGACGGCTGTTCTGCCCGGAGCGCCCGGTATACGGCAAGGAGAACGACTCGCCCTCCAGCTACATCGACCCGGAGGGCGGCTGCGTGAATTCGCTGGTGGCCGACGGGTGCGACATCCAGGGCAGCGTGAAAAACTGCGTGCTGTTCCGCAACGTGCGCATTGAAAAGGGCGCCAGCGTGGAAAACTGTATTCTGTTCAAGGATACGGTGGTGGAAAGGGGCGCGGTGCTGCGGGGCGTTATCACGGACAAGTATGTGACCATCAGCGAGAATGTGACGCTGATGGGGCACGAGAGATATCCCATCGTGATCGCCAAGGGCGCCACGGTGTAAGGCAAGGAGGTACGGCATGAGAGTTCTGTATGTGACCAGCGAAGCGTACCCCTTCTGCAAGACCGGCGGTCTGGCAGACGTGGCGGGCAGCCTGCCCCCGGCGCTGGCACGCTCCGGAGTGGAGGCGGCGGTGATCCTGCCGCTGTACGACAAGATCGGGGAGCAGTGGCGGCGGCAGATGACGTTCCGCCGGTATATCTACGTGGATCTGGGCTGGCGGCACGAGTACTGCGGCCTGTTCTCGCTGGAGCGGCAGGGCGTGACATGGTATTTCGTGGACAACGAGAAATACTTCCGCCGGGGACGGCTGTACGGCGAATTTGACGACGGCGAGCGCTTCGCCTTCTTCAGCCACGCGGTCATCGACCTGCTGCCCAGCCTCGACTGGATGCCCGACGTGCTCCACTGCAACGACTGGCAGACGGCGCTGGTGCCCATCTATCTGAAGGATGTGGCCACCCGCTGGCCGGAGGTACGGGGCATCCGCACGGTGTTCACCATCCACAACATCGAGTACCAGGGGCGCTACGGCGCGGACAGCGTGGATCAGCTGTTCGGGCTGGATCGCGGCTGGTATGACGACGGCACCCTGCGCATGGACGGCGACGTGAATCTGATGAAGGGTGCCATGCTCATGGCGGACGCCGTCACCACCGTCAGCCCCACCTACGCCGCCCAACTCCATGACCCGGCCTATGCCGAGGGGCTGGAGAGCGTGGTGGACGCCATCGGCTGGAAAATGCACGGCGTGGTCAACGGCATCGACACCGTGGGCTACGACCCGGCCTCCGACCCGGCGCTGCCGGCGCACTATACGCCGGAGGACATGGGCGGCAAGGCCGTGTGCAAATCGTCCCTGCAGGGGGCGCTGGGGCTGCATCAGGAGCCGGACACGCCGCTGATCGCCATGGTGACGCGGCTGGTGGGGCACAAGGGGCTCGACCTTGTGCAGCAGGCTATGGACGGCATCATGGCCACCGGCTGCCAGTTTGTGGTGCTGGGCACCGGCGACAGGCAGTATGAGGACTTCTTCCGCTGGAAGGCGGGGCAGTACCCCGGACGCCTGTCGGCGCAGATCCTGTACGCCGAGGATCTGTCCCGGCGCGTCTACGCCGCCGCCGACCTGTTCCTGATGCCCTCCCGCAGCGAGCCGTGCGGTCTGAGCCAGATGATCGCCATGCGCTACGGCGCGGTGCCCATCGTGCGCAGCACCGGCGGTCTGGCGGACACGGTGAAGTCCTGTCAGGTGGGGCAGAGCGACGGCACCGGCTATCTGTTCGGCGACTACGACGCGGGCGCCATGCTGTCCGTCATCGGACAGGCCACCGGATTGTACCGGGGCGACCGAGCGGGCTTTGATACCGTGCGGCAACGGGGCATGACCGAGGATTTCAGCTGGACGCGCAGCGCGGACAGCTACCGCCATATTTACGAGAACCTTTGACCATAGACCATAGGAGGATACACCACACATGACCTACAACAAGGAAACGCTGAAGAACGCCATCGTCCAGAAGCTGCGGCTGAACTACGGCTGCACCGAGCAGCAGGCCACCGACGGTGAGATGATGAAGGCCTGCGCCATGGTGCTGCGCGACATCATGGCCGAGCGCGGCGTGCAGACCCGCGAGGAGACGGCCCACGAGGAGAAGCGGAAGGTACACTACCTGTCGCTGGAGTTCCTCATGGGGCGCAGCCTGATGAAGAACGCCTTCAATCTGGAGCTGCTGGACGAGCTGACCGCCGCCATCGGCGAGCTGGGCTTCAGGGCGGCGGACATTTTCGACATGGAGCCGGATGCCGGTCTGGGCAACGGCGGCCTCGGCCGTCTGGCCGCCTGCTATCTGGACAGCATGACCACGCTGGAGATACCGGCGGCGGGCTATTCCATCTGCTATGAGCTGGGCATCTTCAAGCAGAAGATCGTGGAGGGTCAGCAGGTGGAGCTGCCGGACGACTGGATGCAGCTGGGCGACGCGTGGCTGCTGCCCAAGCTGCAGGAGGCCG
>ENA-OURZ01004731-OURZ01004731.1-human-gut-metagenome-genome-assembly--contig:-NODE-4731-length-10138-cov-3.143906_pt1 | contig 10138 bp, 8 predicted proteins | sample MGYA00242073_ERZ509195 | MGnify/ENA primary metagenome ERZ509195 (study PRJEB26280, sample SAMEA2338837) | human gut metagenome | biome: human gut; feature: human-associated habitat; material: faeces...
GCCGTCGAAGAAGGCGTCGGCGTTGGGGCAGTTGGCTTCCCCGAGTCCGAGCTTCTTGTAGAAATCGTAGCGGTCGAGCGGGATGTACTGCACCACGCACTTGATGCCCTTTTCTTCGGAAATGGCGTGCATGAAGGCGTCGCGCTTGCCGTTTTTCATGCAGCCCGCGAGCAGGTGGTAGTTGTGGCGGGTGGTGTCGTCGCGGAGGAACTCCAGCTCGGGGTAATCCTTGAGCGCGTCGATGAAACGGATGGCCCGGGCGCGCTTTTCGGCGTTGATCCGGTCGATGCGCTCAAGCATCTTGACGCCGAGGGCGCACTCGATTTCGCCGAGGCAGTAGTTGTTCGGCCAGAGCATGTCGCCGTCGAGCATGGGCATGTCCACATTGCCCATCGCCGGGGTCCAGTAGTTGGGCCGGGGCTCGGGATAGCCGCAGTGCCCGTTGTGGCGCAGGGCGGGCACCAGCGCGGCGAGCTTCGGGTCCTTGACCACCAGCATGCCGCCTTCGCCGAGCGTGGTAAGGTTCTTGTGGGAATGGAACGAGAAGATCGCCATGTCGCCCCACGCGCCCGACTTGATGCCGTCGATGTCCGCGCCGATGGACTGGGCCGCGTCTTCGATGACGAGCACATTGTGCCGCTTCGCCACTTCCATGATCGCGGGCATGTCCGCCACGTAGCCGTACAGGTGCACGACGACGATCGCTTTCGTTTTGGGCGTGATGCACTTTTCGATGGTTTCGGCGTTGACCACATGCGTGACGGGATCGACGTCCGCCCAGACGAGCTTCGCGCCCTTCTTGGCGTAGGGGTAGGCCGAGGCGGTGAAGGTGTGCGAGGGGATGACGACTTCATCGCCGGGCTTGAAGTTGCAGAGCTGCGCGGAAAGCTCAAGCGCGGACACGCCGTTCATCACCGCAAAGCAATGCTCGGCCCCGATGTACTCGCCGAACGCCTTCTGGAAGGCTTGCAGATGCTTGCCCTGCGTCAGCGGTTCCGCGTTCCGCATGGCTTCCACGACCACAGCGATCTCGTCTTCGGTGTACTTGATCGCACGTCCGCTGAAATTGACTTTGATGTCCATAAGATGTCCTGTCTCTGATTGCCCAGTGCGGAACCCGAAACGGTATAGCCGCTTCGGGTTCCCTTATGTTTCTCGGGACAATTGGCGCTGCGGAGGGGGCCTCCGTTTTCCCGCTTAGCGGGTCAAGGGGCCGCATGGTCCCTCGCGGGGGCAAGCCCGCCGGGGGCGCTCCCGCTAGATGCTCTTGTAGCGTTCGATGAGGTTTTCCTTGGTGAGGATCTGCTTGAAGTCGGGGCCGAGGGCATTGGTGAGGGGCTTTTCGTGGACGATGCAGCCGCGATAGAGGCCTTCGTACTGCTCTTCGGTGAGATCCTTGCAGATGCCGGTGGGCAGGTTGACGCCCTGCCGTTCGATCATGGTGCGGAACTGCTTGTATTCTTTGGGGTAGATGTCCCCAAGGACGTTCAGGGCGAGGCAGTTGCCGAGGCCGTGGGCCACATGCAGGACGACGCCGAGCCCGGCGGAGAAGGGATGGATGACGCCCACGTTCCCGGCGGCCATGCCGCCGATGTAGGAGGCGATCATCATTTTTTCGCGGTTTTCTTCGCTCATCATGTCGTCGGAGAGGAAAATTTCCTCGCAGAGCTGCACGGCGCGTACGGAGAAGGCGTCGATGATGGCGTTGCGGTAGCTGCCCTGAAGCGATTCGACGCAGTGCATGAAGGTATCGATGCCGGTGTAGAAATACTGGTCGCGGGGAACGGTGGCGAGCAGGTCGGGATCGAGCAGGAGCTGATCATAGACCGTGTAGTCGCTGTTCATGCCCAGTTTGAGATTTTTGGGGATGTTGGTAAGGACACAGGTGCGGGAGCACTCGGAGCCCGTGCCGGAAAGGGTCGGGATGCCGATCTTGTAGACGGCGGGATTCTTGACGAGTTCCCAGCCCTGATAGTCTTCGGCCTTGCCGGGGTTGGTGAGCAGGTTGGCGACGGCCTTGGCGGTGTCGAGGGCGTTCCCTCCGCCGATGCCCACGACGCAGCAGGGAGTGCGGCTGTCGGCGGCGGATACGGCTTCCTTGAAGGCGTCGATGCGGGTGACTTCCGGCTCGGAACTAGAGTCGACGAAATGGAGCTGGTCGCCCTTTTCCATGGGCAGACGGCCGATCAGTTCATGATCGCGGAAGAAGTGGTCGACGAAATAGACGACCGGACCGTCCACGGCTTCGCGGCGGGGTTTCAGCAAGTCGCCGAGCTGAGCCAGAGATCCCCGCCCGAACACATAGTAAGGAACGTTTTTTGTATTGCGATACATGGTAAAAGCCTCATAGGATGATTTTAGGAAACGATAGCGGGCATTGTATGTTGAATCCGCCCGGGCCGCAAGCCGGAGCAAACGGCCCGTTCCGGCGGTTTTCCACCGATTTTTCCACGGGAGAGTGTATGTCAGGCAAAACTTCGATAGCGGTTCTCGGGGGCGGAAGCTGGGGTACGGCGCTGGCCCATCTGCTGGCCCATGCCGGGCATTCGGTGGCACTGCTGTTACGGGATACGGAGCAGGCCGCGCACATCAACGCGCACCATGAGAACCCGCGTTACCTGCGGGGCGTACCGCTGCATCCGGGCATCCGGGCTGTTGCCGGGGATACGGGCGGTCCGGAACGGGCGGAAGTGCTGGCGGGCGTCTCCATTCTGGTCCTGTCGGTCCCTTGCCAAGCCATGCGGGGGACGCTTCGTCGGTTGGCGGGCGTTGTGCCCCCGGACTGCGTTCTTGTCAATACGGCAAAAGGAATCGAAGTTTCCGAGCTGGTTACGGTGGAGCGCATGGTCCGGGAAGAGCTGCCCGGATTCGTGGACCGCTACGCCGTCCTTTCCGGGCCGTCGTTCGCCCTTGAGGTGGCGACCTGCAAGCCCACGGCGGTGGTGCTCGGCTGCCGCGACGAACGGCTTGGGGCACGGCTGAGGGAAGTGTTCGCCACGCCGTGGTTCCGATCCTATTCCAGTACGGACGTGCCGGGCGTGGAGCTCGGCGGCGCGATCAAGAACGTCATCGCCATCGCTGCGGGCCTCAGCGACGGGCTCGGCTTCGGCCTGAATGCCCGGGCGGCGCTGGTCACGCGCGGCCTTGCGGAAACCAGCCGCCTTGGTGTGGCGCTTGGGGCGCGGGCGTCGACCTTCATGGGCCTTTCCGGGCTCGGGGACCTCATGCTCACCTGTTCGGGCGATCTGTCCCGCAACCGTCAGGTCGGGCTGCGCCTCGGGGCCGGTGAGAGCCTGGAAGACATCGCCTCATCCATGTGCATGGTGGCCGAAGGGGTCAAGACCACGCAGGCCGTGCACCGGCTGGCGCAGCGCCTCGGCGTGGACATGCCCGTGACCGGCACGATGTACAGCGTCTTGTATGAGGGGTTCGCGCCCCGCGAGGCGGTACAGGCGCTCATGGGAAGGCAGCTGAAGGAAGAATAGACGGGATAGCTAACGAAGGGCGGTTGTTTTTTAGCAGATCGGCGGGTGGAAGCGTTACTCCATCCGCCGTATTTTTAGGAGTGAGGCGGCCCATATGAGAAGAGGTTGAGTGTGTCCCAATCTTTCAATGTATTTTTTATCATTTTATTTTTATTGCATAATTATATTCTGCATCTCTCTGTTTTCTCATCAGAGTAAAGTCCAGCCTTATCTTTTGAAAGTTCCTTTCTCCCTTATTTTCTTGTTATGGTTCTAACGTGCCGTACGGTTTTAAAAGTCCGCATGCGTTTGATGCTGTGTAGTTTGTATGGGCACCCTACAGCTGTTGATTAAGCTTGGGAAACCGGGAGGCCCTTTTGCTGTGGCGTCAGGTCGGCCTCTTGAATGGAACGGTTTTTTAACCACATCCTGCGAGTTATGGAAGGGACGAACTATTTGGAAATCACAGTCTGGCAATGTGGGAGCGGCGGAGCTGGCTGTGGTCTTGGTTCAATCGTTGATTTTCAGTAAAAAATCCTAACTCCACGGGCCTTGAAATGGGTCTGACCCGCGAGCAGATGAACGACGCCATCAAGAGCAGCGCCATCACCGCGCTCGGCCCCTCTCTGGTTGTGCTCAGCGCGATGATCGCCTTGCTGGTTTCCTTGGGTGGACCCATCTCGTGGACGCGGTTGTCCTTCATCGGATCGGTCATGTACGAAATGATGGTGTCCGGTTTCGGTACGCAGGCCGTGGGTGATGGTATGGCCCCGCCCATACAAAAGGCATACTCTTCAGTACAACAAATGCCGTAGAAAGAGGGGGGCAAAAAACATGAGTACCATCACTGTTGTCGGCGTTGACCTGGCAAAGCGCTCATTTCATGTTTATGGCGTGGACGAGGGGGGTAAAAAGGTTGTTTCCCGTTCTTTGTCTCGTGAGAAATTTCTTGATTTTTTTGTCAATCTTCCCTCCTGCCTAGTGGGAATGGAGGCATGCGCAACCTCTGGGTATTGGCAGCGGAAAATTGAGGAATGTGGCCATACCGTCAAAAGAATACATCCCCGATATGTCATCCCATATCTGATTGGAGACAAGAATGACGCAAATGACGCCAGAGCCATTTGTGAGGCCGTACAACGTCCAGAAATGCGTTTTGTCCCCAACAAATCACAAGAACAAGTTGATATTCAGGCTAGTTATCGTATCCGCAAGGGGTTTGTAGAAGACAGAACCCGTGCGGTGAATCAGGCCCGTGCCCTTCTCGCTGAAAATGGCATTGTCCTTAAGCAGGGAATTGCAAATATACTCTCCCAATTGCCCGACATCATCATGGAGGAATCAAACAACCTGTCTGACATGGTCCGCTTATTGTTGAACCGTCTCTATGAACATATAAACTCGCTGGAAGCCCAGATCGCAGAGCAAGAGAGCATGTTGCGAACGGTCATACGGAATTCCGAGCCCGCAAGACGGCTTCTCAAGATACCTGGAATAGGCCCCATTGGTGCTACGATCCTTTTCGTCATGCTCGGAACAGCCGGCGATTTTGCCAACGGACGAGCCTTTGCGGCATATTTGGGGCTTGTTCCCAGAGAACACTCCACTGGCGGAAAACATCGGGTGCTTGGGATAAGTAAAAAAGGTGACAGCTATACCAGAACGGTACTGATACATGGAGCCCGAGCTGTATTGTCCTCCCTTCAGCGTGGTGGGAAACCTTTCGGTGAAGGCTCTCTGCACAATTGGCTTTCGGAATTGATAGCCCGTAGAGGAAAAAATAAGGCTATTATCGCGCTGGCCAACAAAATAGCAAGAATAGCCTATGGCCTCATTAAGACAAGCACAGAATACGCAATAGCCATTTAGCTGATTTTACTTTTGTTACATACTTTCCTGCGGAGGCCGATGGAGAAAAGACGATGGAAGAATGGTCGGACCAGCTTTCGGAAAACCTGAAGAGTTTCCTGGCGGCAAACGCTTGGCAGGCGATGAGGACCGAAAGCGCGGATAAATCCATCATGGCGCGCCAGTAAGGCATGACGCCGGATATACGTTTGCATCCGCAATTCTCCAAGTCACTTTTCTCTTGACACCTAGGCGGGGCCATATACGTTGCTCTCGGCAAGGATCCCATGACCGGGCTCGCTTTTGCCAATGCCGTATGGACCATGACCCTCGGAGCGCTGGGGTGGATCGTCTTCGCTACCGTCAGTGCGGACAAGATGGAGAAGGTGCAGAAAAAATTTTTCTGGGAGCGACCCCAAGCTTATGGGCGTCATCGTTTCCGGGACCATCTGGCGGTGTTCTGCCTCTTCAGCGCGGGTACCTCATCACCTTGAACAAGAATACAGTATTCTGCATTTCCGGCGGCGTGATCATGCTGGTACTCAACATGATTGTGGACAAGGGAGAGCTTAAGTGGGTACGGAATTTGTCCCTTTTCTTTACCCTGTTCGGCGGCATGCTGATCGCCGTGGTGTGGCCCTAATGCATTCTGCGGTTCCGTCCTTGCAGCACTCGACAAGAAGAGTGCATTATGAGCGACAATCATGTCATATCCAAAAAAGAATATTTGTCCTTCCTCATCAAGTGGGGACGCATCACCAATTGGATGGAGCTGGTTCTTTGTTTTCTCCTGCCCTTGTGCTTGATCGGGGTCGGCCTAATGCCACCGTTTTCGGCTATTCTGAGCGGCTTCTTGGTCGTCACGAGCGCTCTGGTCCGTGGAGCCCATTTCCTATTTTCCGATCATCGGCGTGGTCGAGACATACATGGTCTTCGTCTCCGGCAACATCAGCAACCTCCGCATCCCCGCGTAATGCCCGCGAAAAGGTGGATGGGGGCCTGGGACGGACAGGGGCAGCATTGTCGTCACGCTGGGCATGACCGTTTCTACCATCGTCAGCATCATCCTTGCTGTGGATATCTTCGTGGGCACACAAATGCTCCAGCAGTTCCGCGTTCGTCGCCAATGCCCTCCAATTACTGCTGCCTGCCCTGTAGTCCGCCATGTCCAAGCTCAAGCAGGTTCCCATCATCCTCACCATGGGCGTGCGCAAGGGCATTGTCTCCAGTTTCGCCTCGACGATTATTGCTATCTTTTCTATAAGAAGAACATCACCAAGTAAGGAGCCCGAATACGGTAAGATTATGATGCTCGAATGGATAGACGCAAACCACAAGCCTTCTGACGATCTGACTCTTGCACACTGAACCCGGAACTCACCTATTAAAAAATATGAGCTTGTTCACTTCCAGATGGATTTCTTGAAAGAACGGTGAGTCCTTGTCACCCAGAAGAAGGGTATGCTCACCGCATTTATGGTCGAATCCATTACAAGATTGGAGGGTTCCTGAAATTGACAATTCCTCGAAATGGGAAATCTCCTTTTCCGAACAGCTTAAAGCAGAACAAAGAGATTTTTTGTGAAGCAGTTACAAAACCTAAATTATACAAATACTGCAAGTGCTATACCGTATTGATTTATAAATATAGAAAAAATCTTTGTACGGAAAGCTTCGTGAAGAGCTTATGAGATTGTTTCGTGAATTGGAGGATTGTTATGGCTGCAAGATACTGGAGAGACACTTATGTGTGGATCATATGCACATGTTGCTGTCGATTCCGCCCAAATACAGTGTAACGGAGAGCGGGAAACTGGGTTTTACATAAAGAATCAGGAAAAAGAAGATAGGAAAGTAGAGCAGAGTAGCTGTTGTAATTCGCTGAAGGTGAATAGCAAAACTACTTTGAGCTGTTACCGCGTTTTAATCCCCCTGCTCCGCCGGGGAATTTTGACTGGGGATTCATGGGGCCTAGAATAGAGGGCTCGGAAAGTACGACGCGTTCCGCCGCCAAGGAAACCCTTGTCGCTGAAGGGAAAAGCGGAACGGAACTCTATAGTACCCTACGGAAGAGCGGTTTACGGGCAAGGCCGGGATGGTCAAGTTTAGCTACTTTGACAGGACAGACGTGTCCATCACTTGGCAGCCTTGGGATGTCAGCACCGTTACCGACAGCACCATGACTGTGCTGTTTTGCGCGAAACTCCGTTTTATCGGTTGGTTGGCCCACGCGGGGGCCACACCGGAAATCGGGCGCAGCGCTCTTGACGCTATGGAGTTGATGACTGTAGGTGCCAATTATATCTCTGGAAACACATGGTGGAGCAGGGCTGGCTGTACTATGTCATCACCAACGGGGGCCAAGTGCCCAGCATCGTCCCCGCCGAGGCCGAGGTTTGGTACGTCGGCCGCTCGCCGAGTAGCGATGATCTACAGTCCCTGTGGCTGTGTCTGAACAAAGTGGCCGAGGCGTGTCATGATGACGGAAACTGAGGCCAGTATGCAGCTGCTCGGCGGCTATTACGACACGCTTCCCAACAAGGGCTGAATCGGGTCTTCGCTGTGAACCTGAGGGCCCTCGCAGGAGCCCTTTTTATCATCGAAAAGTTCACCAAAAGGTGGGCATCCTGCTAGAAAACAGAGGATTTTTATAAATATGGTCATCTAGTTATTGCACAGAAGCCCCATGACAGAGGTCATTTCAAAACATTTCTGAGCAGGCTCATGACGCACCCCATCTGAATAAAACCAAGATGCATTATGCAGAGTCGCTCAAAGCGAGTCGCCAGACGGCGAAAGTTGTCCAGCCAGGCAAAGAAACGTTCTACCTTCCAGCGATTCGAGGACAGGTTTCCGTGAAAAGCTGGAGGCCATCCTCGTCTTCTCTTTGCCTTCTTTCTTTCCGGGATACTGTGTCGTATGCCACGCATGGACAAATACTGCCGAAATGCCCTGTTATCGTATCCTTTATCCGCAGCAAGACCACGTGGACGGCGGTGCAAGCAACTTATCTAAATACTTTCCACAGCGGCAATGGCACGGGTAATGTCGTGACACCGCCCATCAGACAGCACCACTGCCAACGGTAATCCGTTACCATCTACGATGACATGTCGCTTACTGGTTGAACCTCCACGGATTCTGCCGACTCGGTGGCCCCCTTTTTGCCCGTACAAACAAGCCATCCAATGCACACTTTTTGAGATCAATTTTTCCTTTGAATTCAAGATCAGAAAGGAGCATGTGCCATATACGGATAAAAGTTCCATCCTGTGTCCATCGCCTATGTCTTCGCCATGTCGTGACATAACTGTCGTATTCGGGGGAAGAGCGCTCCATCGGCACCCTGTCGTCAGGACAAAAAGAATGGCTTCGAAAGTCTGTTTATCGCCAGCAGGCGGGAGACCAGTGGTGGCCCTACCAGAAAGATGCGGCTGTATTTTCAAGCATTGCTTCTTGTTCAGAAGAATTTGAGAGATAACCATCCTCCAGTACAGAGGATTTTTAATCTGTTTGTAAATGTTTTGAAACTATCTCTAGCTCTGCTTGGAGGGGGCGGCTCGTGGCGATCTGTTTGTTTCCGTTTTTGCGACTGCGGATGAAAGGAATCTGGAAGGCCATTTTGTAGAAGCTGTAAAGTGATCCTGACCTCGATGCGGATGATTGGAGGGACATATATCCCTCCTACAAGTAGGTAGCTGGCACAAAGGGGAAAACGGTCTCTGGGCCGCAGCCACGAAAGCTTTCCGTCCAAACTTGTATGCCCTGACGGGCACCCTTAGCAATCTGCCGATATCATCTCCGCTTCAGAATGCTACATGGTTCGTCGGTTGCCATGCCATCAGGGATACGACAGCGGCGACCTAACACAGGAGCTGGAGTCCAAAAGGTGTACGACGGTTACCCCTCCCCGTTCGAGCTGTACACAGCCTCGTCATTATGAGCGACGTATGTATAAGGAGTAACACCTTGTCGAATACTTTTTATAAACTTAAATAGTATCGCAGAACAATAATGCATAGCGACAAATTTACGACAGAATTTACGGGCTTTGTTTCTTTTTTTACACTTATCCTGATTCAATAGCTTTTATAGACATGCCCTAGGAAGGGGGATGGTATCAGAATAATGATAGATACCATATTTTACTAGTCTTCTTCAGAATAGTTCAATATGAATACCTGAAAATGTTTGTTGCTTTGATTAGAATTAAAATGTATTTCAATACACTTAACTATAGTTTTTATTTAAATATAGATATGACAAAAAAATAAGCATGGCATTCTCTTTGAATATAATATAGATGAGCAAAAAATATATTTTCATCAATGTAATTTTCATTATGGGCTTTAGCCTGTTGAGGACGCGGAGCGTCCGAAACAAGAAATCACCCGCTATGCGGGGGAGGCCAAGTGTTTTTTATGGGAACTAAGACACAGAGTTTAGCTCACACAAGATGGTTGTGCAAGTATCATATCGTTTTTACACCAACATATAGGAAAAGCTACTCTTTTCGCAATTGCGTGAAAGCGTATGGGAAATTTTACGGGACTTATGCAAGTACAAAGGTGTTGAAATTATAGAAGGCATCTTATGCCAGACTATTGTATATGCTTGTGAGTATCCCACCCAAAACCAGCGTGTCGAGTTTTATGGGGTATCTGAAAGGAAAAAGCACATTAATGATTTATGACAGGCATCCTGAGTTGCAAAGTAAATGGGATAAAGCATTTTGGGCAAGAGGGTATTACGTAGAAACAATTGAATAATCGAGACTGTGAGAAAAAGTCTGTAAATAAGATTCTTCTATGATATGCAAGGGTGGC
>ENA-OURZ01004735-OURZ01004735.1-human-gut-metagenome-genome-assembly--contig:-NODE-4735-length-10128-cov-2.993746_pt1 | contig 10128 bp, 8 predicted proteins | sample MGYA00242073_ERZ509195 | MGnify/ENA primary metagenome ERZ509195 (study PRJEB26280, sample SAMEA2338837) | human gut metagenome | biome: human gut; feature: human-associated habitat; material: faeces...
TTTCTCAGCTGTAACTGTTCCCGCAGAGTGCTGAAGTCCTGAACAGTGCGCTGGATGACTTTCTGTGCCTCTTCACCGGCAGGGGTCAGGGTGACACCCTGTTTGCTGCGCAGAAACAGCGTCGCGCCAAGCTCCGACTCCATGTTCTGGAGCCGTTTGCTCAGGGTGGGCTGGGCGAGGTAGAGTTTTTCTGCGGTGCGGGTCAGGTTGCCGGTGTCAGCCAGCGTCAGGAAGATCTGCAGGTCTTTTTCGTCCATGTGATGTTCCGTCCTTTTCGTGGTATTTCTTTCAGTATATCGTTTTATAGACGGAAGTTCAAGACCGTGCGTACTCATTTACAGAGACTTGAGGGTATCCAGCAGGTAGGTGGTGAACTCCTCGCTGGTAGCGCCGTCCTTGTCGGTGGTGACGACGAGCTTCTTTTCGGTGTTGCAGCAGATGTCCAGCGCCTTCTCGAGCTTTGCGGTGCGGTCGCCGTAGCCGATGTGGGCCATCAGCTGGCCGGCGGCACGGATCAGGGAGCAGGGGTTCGCGTACTGGCCGCGGCCATGATTGATGAGGAAGGGAGCGGTGCCGTGAATGGCCTCGAACAGGGCGTACTTATTGCCGATGTTGGAGGAAGAAGCGCTGCCTAAGCCCCCCTGCATCTCAGCAGCAGCGTCGGTCACGATGTCGCCATAGAGGTTCGGCAGAACAAAGACTTCGCAGCCCTTGGTGAACTCGGGGTCTGCCATCTTGGCGGTCATGGCATCCACCAGACGCTCCTGCACCTCGATGTCGGGGTACTCGGTCTCGCCGATGTGGTGGACAGCCTTCAGGAAGTTGCCGTCAGCCAGCTTGACGATGTTGGCCTTGGTGATGGCGGTCACATTGTGCTTGCCGTTCTTGCGGGCGTACTCGAAGGCAGCGCGGGCGATGCGCTCACTGCCTTGTCTGGTCTGGACCTTGAAGTCGATGGCGAGGTCATCGTTGACCTGAATGCCCTTGTTGCCCCAGATGTACTCGCCCTCGATGTTCTCACGGAAGAAGCACCAGTCGATGTTCTTCTCCGGGATCTTGATGGGGCGGACAGCGGCAAACAGATCGAGGCTGCGGCGGAGCAGACTGTTGGCGGAGACCATGTTGGGCATCGGGGTGCCGTCGGGGAACTTCCAACCATCCTTGAGCTTGATGGTGTACTGGGTGGCGTCATCGTTGGACTTGATGGACTCCGCCACTTCGTTGGAGGCGTTGCCCTTGGCGTCGAAGGAAATCAGACGTGCGAACAGCAGGTCGAGCGGCTTGCCGCCGCCGGTCTCGTTGCAGTCGCCTGGGATGAGCGGGTTCTGCGGTTCGGAATTGTATGCGGTGATGACGTTGGAACCCTTGTCAGCGGTGGAGTCACCGTTGGAAGAGCCGCAACCGCTGAGCAGCATGCCGAATGCGCATGCGGCCGCAGCGAAAGCCAGAGCTTTCTTCTTCATGGAATTCATATTCTCCTTATCCATTATTTCCAGAGCCGTAAGACCCTGTTCAAAAAGAAGGCGGGCGTCAATACCGTGGCATCAACGTCCGTCTTCGTTCTGATGGTGGGTTCATTATCACTCGATTGAGGGACAACCGCTCCATATCCGAGGGAGGCCCACGCAAAATAGTCAAATCAAAACTCATCATCTGATAAAACAATCCGTTTTTCCCTCTTATCGCCGGAACAACTTATCCGCATCGTGCGTATGGACGGACGCGGACATATCCGTTCGCTGTCAGCGTACTTTGCCAATCCGCGTCACGCCCGTGGAAACGCCTGCCCGTATCGTGCCTTCAACTGTTCGATGGACACGTGTGTGTAACGCTGCGTGGTCTTCAGCGAGGAATGCCCCAGCATCTCCTGCACCTCACGCAGGTCCGCTCCCCCGTCGAGCATATGGGTCGCCGCACTGTGGCGCAACGCATGCGGACTGATGTCTGGCACGCCGGCCTTCCGTGCCCGGTCGTGCACCACCTTGCGCACCATACGTTGACCGATCCGCCCGCCCTGCGATCCCAAAAAGAACGCGTCGTCCGACATGTCACCGCATAGTACGGGACGGCCATGTTCCAGCCAATCGCGCAAGGCCTTGTCGGCTGGTGCGCCGAATGGCATGACACGCTGCTTGTCGCCTTTGCCGGTCACTTTCACCGTGCGGTTGCCGAATGTCACGTCGGCCACGTCGAGTCCGACCAGTTCCGCCACACGCATGCCGGTGGCATAGAGCAGTTCCAGCATGGCCGCGTCACGCAGCGCGATCGCCTGTTTTTTCATATTCGGTTCCTGCGATCGCGCCTCCATGCCGTCCTCATCAACGCGGTCCATCAGCTGCTGCGCCTGCGTTTCGTTCAATACCGCCGGCAGCGTATCGGGGATTTTCGGCGTCTGCAACGAAGCCGCCGGGTTGGCGGACGCCATGTCATGGTCGTACGCCCATGCGAAGAATCCACGCACGGCGACGGTTTTGCGCGCCATGCTGCTGCGTGCGTGATTTTTGGACGATTTGGCCATCCACAGGCGCAAATCCTCGATGGTCACCTCATTCAGATCCACGCAACCCTGTTTCCGCAACGCCACCAAGCATTCCTCGACATCGCTGCGGTACGCCCTACGGGTGTTTGCGCTCAACCCTCGGTTGGCTTTCAGATAGGCGTCGAATCCGTCCAACGCATCATCGAAACACATGCAAACCACCTTCCGCTTCGTCTGAAATGAACAGACACCACGCAGACACCGTATAAATGCCATTCCGCAGCGCGATCGAATGTCATCTCACGCGATGGCACGATTCCATTATGTCCCCATACCGATAGACTGATGACGATTAGGCATCCTACGAACAGGCGGTATTATGACTCGTCATTCCATTCATGACGTACAGCATCCGACAGCCGAAAACCCCGATGATGGGATTGTGGCCAGCGCCATCGACCTGACCAAGGTCTACGGCTCAAAAGACAACGAAGTGATGGCGTTGGATCATGTGAATGTGGAATTCAAGCGCGGTGAAATGACCGCCATCATGGGCCCTTCCGGTTCCGGCAAGTCCACGCTCATGCATTGCATGGCCGGACTCGACGCCCCTTCGTCCGGCAAGGTGATGGTGGAGGGCCTCGAGGTCTCCTCCATGAACCAGAAGCAGCTGACGGATCTGCGCCGCGAACAGATCGGGTTCATTTTCCAGTCGTTCAATCTGGTGCCGACGCTGTCCGCCGAGGAGAACATCCTGCTGCCGTTGCAGATAGCGAAACGTACGATCGACCGCGACTGGTTCAACCAAGTGGTCAAGGTGGTCGGTCTGGAGAAGCGGCTCACGCACCGTCCAAGCCAGCTGTCCGGCGGCCAGCAGCAGCGCGTGGCCTGCGCCCGCGCCATCATGGCACGTCCGTCCGTGATCTTCGCCGACGAGCCGACCGGCAACCTCGACTCGCGCTCCAGCCGTGAGGTGCTTGGCTTCCTGCGTGATTCGGTACGCGACTACGGCCAGTCGATCGTCATGGTCACCCACGATCCGCGTGCGGCCTCCTTCGCGGACCGTGTGCTGGTGCTCGCCGACGGCAACATCACCCGCGACATGCAGCATCCGACGTACAACGAGATTCTTGAGGTGTTCGCCGGCGACGACGATATCGACGACGTTCCTGCAGCCGACATGGTCGCGCCGTCCACCGCAACGGAGGGCGCACAGGCATGATTCGCATAGGATTGCGCGACGCGCGCAGCCATTTCGGCCGTTTCATCATGTCGATCGTGGCCATCGCGCTCGGCGTGAGTTTCGTGGTCGGCTCGTTCTGTTTCCGCGAAATGCTCAACAACCAGGTTTCACAGATGATGTCCACCAATGCGGACCATGACGTGTACGTGCGCGGTTCGCAGGAGAAGAAAAAAGATTCGTCGGCGATGTCGATGGGATCGACGAAAAGCTACAACGATGTCGACGTCGATCTGGCGGGTACGATAGCCAAGGTCGACGGTGTTTCCTCGGCACGCGTCGTGCACATGCTGTCCGGCGTGGTGCTGCTCGACAAGCATGGCGATGCGGTGACCACCATGGGGTCTCCGACGCTCGCCATAGGCATGGGCAAGTCGTCGCCGTGGCGGTCCGCCAAGTTCACGACCGGCACGTGGCCGAAGAACGGCGATGAGATCGCCCTTCATTCCTTCGCCGCCGAACAGTCGGGTCTGAAGGTCGGCGATAAGACGAAAATCGTCTATCCGGACGGCGCTCATAAGGTGACCGTCAGCGGCATCTTCACCACCGATGCCAGCCAGGCAGGCGCCATCATCATCGCCATCGATCCCGCGACGGCCAAGGAACAGGCGAACAAGCAATCGGACGATCCGGACAAGACTGCGTTGATCAGCGTCTACGGCAATAAGACCACGCCGCTTGACGACAACGCGCAGCAGCAGCTGGCGGACCGTATCAACAAGGCGCTGCCGAGATCGGCGAAGGCGCATGCCATCACCGGTGATGAATACCGTGACGAATCAACCAAATCCACGCAGGACGCGCTCGGCTTCATCCAACCGCTTATTCTGATTTTCGCGGTGATCGCATTGTTTGTCGGCTCGTTCATCATCGCCAACACGTTCTCCATGATCGTGCGCGAGTCGATGCGCGGCTATGCGCTGCTGCGTTCCATCGGCGCTTCTCCCCTGCAAGTGTTCTCCACGGTGATCGTGCAAGCTCTGTTGCTGGGCCTGGTAGGTTCGCTCGCAGGCATCGGGCTCGGCTGGGGCATGGTCAAACTCATCGCATCCGGTTTGGCGAATATGGGTATGCCATTGACCGGCGCCACCAATCCGACCGTTTCCGACATGCTCGTCGGCCTTGTGGTCGGCATTGTGGTGACGTTGATCGGTGCGGCCCTGCCGGCGCGAAATGCGGCGCTTGCCCCGCCGATTCAGGCGATGAACGAAACCGTCAATCCGGAAAAGCCCGTCCTCGCACGTGGCATCCTCGGCACCGTCATGGTGCTGTTGGGCTTCCTGAGCTGGGGTTTCACCTACGCTTTGGCCGCCGCGGATGGTGACGGCGGTCCGACGCCGTGGAAGGCGCTCAACAGTATCGCTGTCGGCTGGCCGCTCGGTATTGGCGCGGCGCTGGCCGTGATCGGCGTGATTGTGGCAGGACCGGCATACGTGTCCACCGCGGGCGCGGTGCTCGGCTGGCTGCCATCGAAGGCCTTCACCGTGACTGGGCGTCTCGCGCAACGTAACATTTCTCGTTCGAAACGTCGCACGTCCAACACCGCAGCCGCCCTGTTCGTGGGAGTGGCGATTGTCAGCTGTCTGGGCGTGGTGGCCACGTCGGCGAAGGCTTCGGTCAATTCGCTGGTGGATACCGGGCTCAAAGCCGATTTCGCCGTATCTTCGGCTTCGGCCGGGCAGATTCCCGACCAGGCCATCAAAGACATCAAAAAGGTCGATGGCGTGAATCATGTGGTGTCGAACCGTGTGGTGCTTGGTGTGAAATATGACGGCAAAGCCATCAACGGGTTCACGTTCGCCACACAGCCGGAGCTGTTCACCAAGATCTTCGCCGCCGAAACCACCGAAGGTGATGCCGCTGCCGCGTTGAAGGATGGCAAGCTGCTCGTCGGCAAGACCATTGCCGACGATCGTGGATGGCATGTGGGTCAGAAGGTCAAGGCCACGGCCGAGAACATCGTGGTAGACAAGGAGGCCACAGCCAAGGCGCAGGCCGATTACCAGGCCAAGGTGCAGGCGCATGTGCAGGAATTGCAGTCGCAGGCCCAGCAATTGGCCGCATCCGGCGACTCGGCAGGAGCGCAGGCCAAGGCTTCGGAAATCGAACAGTACACGAACGACGCCAAGAACGTCGATCCGAAAACGCTGGTCAAGACGAAGAAGGTCACCACCGGAAAGACGCTGACCATCGGCGCGATTGTGTCGAATTCCGTATACCGCGATTTCGCGATCGTCAACGACGATTTGGCCGAGCAGATCGGCAACAAGCAGACCATGTTCGTCATGCAGGCGTTCGTCACGGACAAGCGGGGCGCCGACACGGCCCAAGTCAAGAAGGCCCTGAAGAAAACAATCAAGAAATACTACACAATCGTCGTGTTCGATCGTGACGAGTACAAGTCCACGATGAGTTCGATGATCGATCAGATGCTCATGGTCCTGTACGCGTTGCTGGCTTTGTCCATCATCATCGCCATTTTCGGCATCGTGAACACGCTGGCGTTGAGCGTGTCGGAACGCACCAAGGAGATTGGTCTGCTCCGTGCCATCGGCACGTCACGTGGCCAGGTGCGTGGCATGCTTGGCATCGAAGCGGCGATCATCTCCGTGTTCGGCACGGTGTTGGGTTTGGTCGTCGGCGTCGCCGCGGGAGTGGTGATTCGTGCGGTCTACGCGTCCGAAGGTTTGGAGACGCTGGCGATTCCGTGGTTGCAGCTGCTCGTGTTCCTGCTGCTGTCGATTGTGGTCGGTCTGGTGTCCAGCATCTCCCCCGCCTCCCGCGCGTTGAAGCAGCCGGTCCTTGACGCCGTGGCGAGCGAGTGAGACAGTTGGAGCGGAACATCGAAAGGAGGCAGCAATGCCTATTCCCAATGAGATTCCAGTAGGAGCGCGCATCGTGGTGCGCACCTTGGAAGGCGTCGATCCCACCGATCATCGTATGAAGTTCCGCGATTACGTAGGCCACGTGCGTTCGTGGGACGGTCAGAAACTGGAGATGACGCGCGATGCGGCGGCGAACGGCTCACGTCCCGAGCAGCGTGTCACGATTCCCGCCGACGAAATCGTGACGATCAAGCCGGTGCCGGAACGTTCCATGACTCGGCCACGTCCGTAGTCGCATGCCTCCCCCTACCGCGCGCAAAGACAAGAGCGCCGCAATCGCACTGATTTTTCTGCGATTGCGGCGCTTTTGCATAGCGATGGCGTCAGTCGTCAGACCACGGAACGCGCCTGCGCGATCGCGGTACGCTCGCCGTCGAATCGCACGATATGCTCGCCTCTGCGGGCGGATTCCAGCAGCGTGCGCTGCCAATCGTTTTCGGGAATCGACAGTTCGACCGTCGCGCAATGTTCGGCGTACTCCGGCTGCCTGCTGGCGGCCTTGTAGTCGCGGAACGGTTGGCCTTGGGTGAAGAAACGGTCCATTTGCTTCACGTCGCCTTCCGTGGGGCGCACGCCGGTATCGGCCATGTCGTGCAGCACGTTGGCCACCAACGTCAATCGGTTGGCCATGTTGCGTAGCAGGGTCTCCACGTTGGCCGCGTCCTCCTCCACCATGGCACGTGTGCGGTTCGGATCGGTCAGCGCCACGCGCGTCATGTCACGCCAGGACCCGGCTGCGAGCGCGGCCGCGATGTTGCGGTTCGGGTTGGCCACCAGCTCGTTGATCATGGCGGTGGCGATGACGTGAGGCATATGTGAGATGAGCGCGGCGCAACGGTCATGGGTGGCGTCGTCAAGTACGATGAGCCGATTGCCGCAACGGTTCACGATCATGTCGGCCACGGCGCGGAACCGGCGGTATTCGGTGTGTTCGTCGACGGTGATGGCCCAGAGCGCGTCGTCATAGAGTGTCGGGTCGGATGCCTCCCAGCCGGACAGTTCGTTTCCGGCCATCGGGTGTGCTCCGACGTAGCAGCCGTCAAGACCAATGGCTTTGACTTGGTCGCGGACCATGCCTTTGACGCTGCCCACGTCGGTGAGCGTGGTTGTTTCCGTGTCGATCAATGGTTTCAATGCGCCGAGGATTTCGGGCATGGCCTTGAGCGGGTTGCACAGTACGAGCACGTTCGGTTTGGTTTCGGCGAGTGCCGCCAAGGTGGGTTTGCAGATGATGCCGTCGGCTTCGGCGGTGGCGTAGGGGCGGTCGTTGTGGTTCCATGCGGTCACTTCGCAGCCGGCGTTGACGAGTCGGCGTGCCAGTGATCCTCCGATGAGGCCGAGTCCTACGATTGCGATGCGTGGCTTCACCACATCAGCTCCCTTCTGACGGTTTCGTCGTTCTGCCAATCGTCCGGCAGGTGGCTGTCGTCGAGTCGTACGCCGCCTTGCGGCAGCATCCATGAGGTGACGGGCGGGTTGGGGCGTTCCCTGCGAGGGTAGACGGCGAGTGTTTTGGCCCAGTCGCCATGTTCTGCGATTTCCACAAGCGCGTCGCGGAAACGTTCCTCCCAAGGGGCGGCGTCGAGGGTGACGATGAAGCTGTATGTGCCGGTGCGTCCTTTGATGGGCCGTGAGATGAAGCTGGTCATGTTCAGTCCCGCGTCACGGAACACGTCGAGCAGGTTGGCGAGCACGCCTGGGCCGGTGACGAGCGGGATGAGCGTCAATACCGATTCGTATTCGACGTTAGCTTCGGCACGTGGTTTGGCGAGCAGCCGTGCGACTTCGGCGCGTGGCGAGAGCACGAGGAAGTCGGTGGCGGCTCCTTGGTAGTCCTGGATGGCGGTGCCGATGCGGGTGATGTCGTACAGTTCGCCGCAGATGGCGGGACCGAAGGCGATTTCACCTGGGATAAGGTCCCGGCAGGCTGCCGCGTTGGATGTGGCCGGCTGTGTGGAGAGCCGATGTTCGGCGATGAATCGTTTGCATTGCGCGAGACCGTGCGGATGGGCTGTGGCGATGCGCGCTTCGGCTGGATCGGCTCCTTGCGCCACGTATGCGTCGAATTCGACGTTCACACCGACGCGTGCGAATCCGACAAGGTCCTTCGCGTCGATCAGCGCGTCGAGGTTGGGCACCACGTACCCTTCGACGTTGTTCTCCCAGGCCACGATTCCCCAGCCGTCGCCGTGCTGTGCGGCGTCGAGAATCTGCGGCACATCGTCCATGGGCATCAGGTCGAAGCCTTGCGGTTCGAGCCGTGCCAACTCTTGGGCGGCATTGACGGCCGCCTGATGGGTGAAGGTGCCTTGTGGCCCCAGATAGAACAGCTTGCGTGCGCTCATTGCCGCCTGTGCCTCCTTGTTGCGGGTCATCCTAAGCACCTTAGCGCATTCGCGAGGCTGTGGAGGGGTCTAGTCCACCGGTTGGGCGGTGTCATGGTCCGGTTCAGACGATTCGTTCTGGTCATATTCCGTGGAGTCATCCTCAGTGCGCGTCGGCATCGTGAACCAGCTCTTGGGCAGCGCCAGCATGATCAATGGAATCAACACCACGCCGTATAGCCAGAAATAGCCGGCGTTGTTGCTGAAATACGGCAACGTCGCCGTCTCGCCGAATCCGACGGGAATCATGGCGTCCCCGCCCGGACCGTAACCGGCCATGACGGTCCAGACCACCAGTGACGAACTGATCAGATGCAATGCGAGGCCCGACACGCCATCACGTGAACGCGCCGACCATGTCGAGATGATGACCAGAGCATATGCGATCACAAGACCGTAGGGAATATTCGCCGACGCGCCCATGCGGTGCGCCATCGTGCCGATCACGCCGACGACGGCACCGGCGAGCAGGTCAACCAAAAACCGCGCCCATACCGGTAGACGATGCGACCACGGCAGCAGCCTGCGGTCGATGCCGTCCTGTGATTGCGATTGCGGTTCCAGCTGTGTTTCCTGCGTGCGTTGCGTCATGTCCTCCACTATGCCCTACGTTCCTTACAAAACAGCAAGAAAGGCAAGAGATACGCGGAAAACCGCCGACATCTCTTGCCTTTCTTAAGCGTTTAGCGCACTAGCGGAACACACTACCGTTCCCGCGAAGCGCCAAAACAATGCGAAGAATCACTTGTTATTCTGAGCGTTGTTCTGGCGACGCTGCTTGGCGCGCCACTTGTACCAGTCCTCACGGCTCAGAATGATCTTGCGCACGCGGATGGACTCCGGAGTGACTTCCACGCACTCGTCCTCGTTGGCGAAGTCCAGGGACTCTTCGAGGCTCATCTTGATCGGCGGGGTCAGGGTTTCCAGCACGTCCGCGGTGGCGGAACGCATGTTGGTCATGTGCTTGGCCAGCGTGATGTTCACATCCAGCTCGTCCGGCTTGTTGTTGATGCCGACGACCTGGCCCTCGTACACCGGGGACTGCGGCTCGACGAAGAAGTTGCCGCGTGCCTGCAGACGCTGCATGGCGTATGGGGTGGCGACGCCCTGACGGTCGCAGACCATGGAGCCGTTCTGGCG
>ENA-OURZ01004737-OURZ01004737.1-human-gut-metagenome-genome-assembly--contig:-NODE-4737-length-10127-cov-3.161338_pt1 | contig 10127 bp, 11 predicted proteins | sample MGYA00242073_ERZ509195 | MGnify/ENA primary metagenome ERZ509195 (study PRJEB26280, sample SAMEA2338837) | human gut metagenome | biome: human gut; feature: human-associated habitat; material: faeces...
TATTGTCTTGGTATATTACCTGCCCAAGCGCAGTACAGCTTAATACGTGCCGCCTCACGGAACCTTTATGGTTCACTTATAGTATACTCAATAATGTCAGATTAATCAACATTTTTATTCACATAAACAAAACTTTTTTATAATCTTGTTCCCAGCAGATAATCCACGAACTGGGCGCAGGAGGCCCCGTCCCGGTGGCCGGTCATGACCACTCGCCGCTCCGTTTCCGCGCAGAGGCTCATAGCGGCGGCGAGCTGATCTGCCTTGTCCGCCATGGCGATGTGCCGCAGCAGCAGCTCTGCCGCCTTCAAAATGCTGGCGGGATTGGCGTAGTCCCCCTCGCCGTCGGCGATGAGCCGGGGGGCGGTGCCGTGGACGGCCTCGAACATGGCATATTGACTGCCGGTGTTGGCGCTGCCCGCCGTGCCTACGCCGCCCTGAATCTGGGCGGCCTCGTCGGTGATGATGTCGCCGTACAGATTGGGCAGGACGAATACCTGAAACCTGCTGCGGATCTCCGGGTTCACCAGATTGGCGGTCATAATGTCGATGTACCAGTCCTCGGCGGTGATCTCCGGATAGTCCGCCGCAACCTCATGGCAGATGCGGGTGAACATTCCGTCGGTCTTTTTCATAATGTTGGCCTTGGTGACGATGGCCACATTGGTTTTGCCGTTGGCCCGGGCAAAGTCAAAGGCGGCCTTGGCGATCCGGCGGGTACCGGCGTCGGTGGTGACCTTGAAATCCATGCTCAGCATACCGGGCACCTCAATGCCCCGGCTGCCCAGAGCGTATTCGCCCTCCGTATTCTCCCGGAAGAAGGTCCAGTCGATGCCCAGCTTCGGGACGGATACAGGCCGCACGTTGGCAAACAGGTCCAGCTCCCGGCGCATGGCCACATTGGCGCTTTCCAGCGTACCGCCCTTGGGAGTCTCCGTGGGGCCTTTCAGCAGCACGTCGCAGTCCTTGATGGCGGCCAGCACCTCGTCAGGAATGGCTTTGCCCTGAGCAGTGCGGTTTTCGATGGTCAGCCCCTCGATGTCCCGCAGCTCCACCCGGCCGACGGCAAGCTCTGCTGCCAGCAGCTTTTCCAACACCCGCCGGGCCTGGGCCATGAGGATGGGACCGATGCCGTCACCGGGGATCAGGCCGATGACGATGCGCTCCATGCGGGAAAAGTCCTTGGCGGGAGATCCTTGGGACATGCGCGCCTGCCGGTTTAACTGCTCAGTCAGTAAGGTACGGAAATGCGTCGCCGCCTGTTCGATAGATGTGTTCTGATCCATCAGTCATTGCCTTCTTTCGTGTAATTCAGCAGACCGCCTGCCCGGAGCATCGCTGCCTGCCGCTTGGTGAAGCTGCCGCAGACGGGGATTTCACGGTTTCCAGCGTGAAGCGTCATGGTGCCGCTGTCCAGACCGGCGTCGATGCCGGTGAGGGTCAGGGTCTCGCCCTGGGTCAAGGCATCATAGTCATCGGGGGCGGCAAAGGTCAGGGGCAGGATACCGGCATTGATGAGGTTGGCGGCGTGGATACGGGCGAAGCTCTTGGCGATGACTGCCCGGACACCTAAGTACAGGGGCACCAGCGCCGCGTGTTCTCTTGAGGAGCCCTGTCCGTAGTTGCTGCCGCCCACTAAAATGGTCTCTCCGGCTGCCTTGGCGTTTTGGGCGAACTCCTTGTCGCACACGGCGAAGCAGAACTCCGACAGCTTGGGGATGTTGGAGCGGTAGGGGAGGATCTTGGAGCCGGCAGGCATGATGTGGTCGGTGGTGATGTTGTCCCCGACCTTTAGGGTCAGCTTGGCGGTGATGGCGTCCCCCACAGGCTTGCCCTGGGGGAATTCCTTGATGTTGGGACCGCGGAGCACGTCCAGATGGGCTGCCTCCTCCGGGGAGGCGGGGGCCAGCACGGCGCTGTCGTCAATGAGGAACCGCTCCGGCAGGTCCACATAGAGAGCGTCCAGTCCCAAGTCGCGGGGATCGGTGATCTCCCCGGTGAGGGCGGCGGCCACGGCGGTCTCCGGGGACACCAGATACACCTTGGCATCCGCCGTACCGCTGCGGCCCTCGAAGTTGCGGTTGAAGGTCCGCAGGCTCACACCGCCGGAGTTGGGGGAGAAGCCCATACCGATACAGGGGCCGCAGGCACATTCCAGCAGCCGCGCACCGGAGACCAGAATATCCGACAGCGCACCGCAGTTGGCCAGCATGGTCAGGACCTGCCGGGAGCCGGGGGACACGGACATACTGACGGAGGGGGCCACGGTCCTGCCCTTCAGCATAGCGGCGGTTTTCAGCAGATCGTACAGAGAGGAATTGGTGCAGGAGCCGACGCAGACCTGATCCACCTTGACGCCCTTCAGACTGCGGACGGGCACCACCTTGTCCGGCATGTGGGGGCAGGCGATCAGCGGCTCCAGCGTGTCCAGATCAATGTGGATAATCCGGTCATAGGCCGCATCGGGATCGGCGGAGAGGGGGGTGAAGTCGGCTTCCCGCCCCTGAGCCTTCAAAAAGGCGCGGGTCACTTCATCGGAGGGGAAGATGGAGGTGGTAGCCCCCAGTTCCGTACCCATATTGGTGATGGTGGCCCGCTCCGGAACGGATAACCCGGCGATGCCGGGGCCACCCCATTCCATCACATGGCCCACGCCGCCCTTGACGGAAAGGAGCCGCAGGACCTCCAAGCTGATGTCCTTGGCGGTGACGAAGGGGCGCAGCGCACCGGTCAGTTCGACCTTGATGACCTTGGGCATGGTAATGTAGTAGGCTCCGCCGCCCATAGCCACGGCTACGTCCATGCCCCCCGCGCCGAAGGCCAGCATCCCGATGCCGCCGCCGGTGGGGGTGTGACTGTCGGAGCCGATGAGGGTCTGCCCCGGTACGCCGAAGCGTTCCAGATGCACCTGATGGCAGATGCCGTTGCCGGGGCGGGAGAACCAGATGCCGTGCTTGGCGGCAACGGATTGGATGTACCGGTGATCGTCGGCGTTCTCAAAGCCGGATTGGAGGGTGTTGTGGTCGATATAGGCCACGGATCGCTTTGTTTTGACCCGGTCAATGCCCATGGACTCAAATTCCAGATAGGCCATGGTGCCGGTGGCATCCTGCGTCAGGGTCTGGTCAATGCGCAGGGCCACCTCAGCCCCCGGCTCCATGCTGCCGCTGACCAGATGAGCGGCGATCAGCTTTTCTGTCAATGTCTTTCCCATGGTTCAGCCCTCCTTTTGGATGATGTCTGCCAGATTGGCCCGGGCGTTTTCCACATGGCGCAGGGACGCCTCCGCAGCCCGGTCCCCATCGTGGGCGGCAAGGGCCTCGTAGATGGCGGTGTGCTCCTCTAAGGCGTGGACCGCCCGGCTGTGGTGGGTGACGGAGGCCTTGCGGTACTTGATGATCTTCTTATGGAGGGAGATCAGCGTATCCGCATAGGGACGGCTGCCGCAGCTGTTGTAAAGCAATTCATGGAACCGGGAGTCCAGGTTTTTGATCTGATCGGAATTTTCGCCCGGCTCCTTTTCGCTTTCAATGTAGAAGCGCTGCAGGTCCAGGACCTCCTTCATTTCACTCAGTACATCGTCAGTGATGCTGGCGGCGGCCCGCTTTGCGGCCAGACCCTCCAGCTGAAGGCGGATCTCGTAGATATCCAGCATATCCTGCCGGGAGATGCCGATGACCACCAGACCGTGTCCGGAGTCCTCCAAAATGCGCTCCTGCTCCAAGCGGCGGATGGCTTCCCGGATGGGGGTGCGGCTGACGCCCAGCTCGCCGGACAGCCGCAGCTCGCTCAGAATCTCGCCCTGAGGGTATTTACCGGACAGAATATCCCGTTCCAGCTTTTCGAAAATCTGATCGGCGATGGAAATGGGCTTGTGATCTCTCATCATGGTGGGTTCCTCCTCAATGGCGGGGCTTCAGCACGCCGCCGGACAGTTCTGCGATTTTTTCTTCCAGTTCCTCGTTGGAAAGGGCGGTGGTGCGGCCTCCGGCGTACTGTTCGTCCACCCAGACCTTCAGCTTTTCCACCAGTGCGTCATGCTTACTGAGCTGGTGGTCGCTGCGGAGTCGGTAGTTCTGGTTGATCCAGTAGGCGATGCCTGCCAGCCCGGAGGTTTTGCTGATGGCTACGGCGGCAGGCCGGTCCAGCAGCTTTTCCGTATTGAAAATGTTGTAGATCTCCTCGTCCTTCAAAAGCCCGTCAGCGTGGATGCCTGCACGGGTGACGTTGAAGTTCCGGCCCACAAAGGGCGTCATAGGGGGGATGTGATAGCCGATCTCATGCTCGAAGTAGTCGGCGATCTCGGTGATGGCGGTGGGGTCCATGCCGTCCAGAGAGCCACGGAGAGAAGCGTATTCAAACACCATGGCCTCCAAAGGCACATTGCCGGTGCGCTCGCCGATGCCCAGCATGGAGCAGTTCACGCCGCTGGCGCCGTACAGCCAGGCGGTGGCGGCGTTGGCAACGGCCTTGTAGAAGTCATTGTGGCCGTGCCATTCCAGATATTCGCTCTCCACGCCGGAATAGTGCTGCAAACCGTAGATGATGCCGGGAACGCTGCGGGGCAGGGCCACCTCCGTGTAGGGGACACCGTAGCCCATGGTGTCGCAGGCCCGGATACGGACGGGGATCTTGGCCTGGTGGGAAAGCTCCATCAGTTCATTGACGAAGGGCACCACGAAGCCGTAAAAGTCCGCACGGGTGATGTCCTCCAGATGGCATCGGGGCATGACCCCGGCGTCAAAGGCGTCCTTCACCGTGGCCAGATAGTAGTCCAACGCCTGCCGGCGGGTCATCTGCATTTTCTTAAAGATATGATAGTCGCTGCAGGACACCAGAATACCGGTCTCCTTGATGCCAAGGTCCTTCACCATCCGGAAGTCCTCCCGGGTGGCCCGGATCCAGGTGGTGATCTCCGGGAAGCGCAGTCCCAAAGCCTGACAGCGTTCAATGGCCTCCCGGTCCCGCTTGCTGTAAATGAAAAACTCCGTCTGGCGGATCAGGCCGTAAGGCCCGCCCAGCTTGCTGAGGAGCTTGAACAGGTGCTCGATCTGCTCCGGCGTGTAGGGGTTCATGGACTGCTGGCCATCCCGGAAGGAAGTGTCCGTGATCCAGATATCGGCAGGCATGGATGTAGGCACCCGCCGGTGGTTGAAGGCCACCTTGGGGACCTCATCGTAGTTGTATACATCCCGGTACAGCACCGGGTCCTTCACATCCTGAAGGGAATAACGGTAGTCATTTTCCTCCAGCAGGTTGGTTTTGGCGGATAATTCAAGCATGGCGGGCTCCTTTCCAGCGATACGCTTGCTGTATACTTGTATACATATATACACCCGTGGCGGAAACTTGTCTACCCCTCCGAACGAACTTCGTGCAGGATCACAAATGGGTCCCTTCATGGCGGCCATTGAAAAGACAGATGTCCTCGATGTGCGGAGCTTTTGCGAAACGCACTGCATTTTCTCCAGAATTTCTGTGCAGTCCGCGCAGAGCGTGGAAAAACGACCGGTTTTCTCTTATAACCGGAAAAAATCCCTTGCAAACCGGGGTAAATGGTGCTATGATACCCTTTGTCAACAGGGGAGCTTGCGCAAGCAGGCTGAGAGTGGGATGTATTGCCCAGACCCGTAAACCTGATTTGGATAATGCCAACGTAGGGAGATACCGTCGCTGACACGCTCATGGAGCTCGTAATGCGGATATGTCTTTCAGGCATATCCGCGTTTTGTTTTCTATCTGGCCCTTTGTGCCGGACAGACAAGAGCGGTGCCCGCCGGAATTTCAAAAGATGCAGAGGTGTTCAATATGAAATGTGATCCCAAAGATCTGCTGCTGTATGCCGTCACCGACCGGCACTGGCTGAACGGACGGACGCTGGTGGACGTGGTCAAGGAGAGTCTGGATGGCGGCGTCACCATGATCCAGCTCCGGGAAAAGTCTCTGGATGAGGGCAAATTTCTGGAAGAAGCCAAGGAACTGCAAGCCCTGTGCCGGGAGCGGCATGTTCCCTTTATCGTCAATGACAACGTGGACATCGCCAAGGCCATGGACGCCGACGGCGTTCATGTGGGGCAGGATGACATGGCGGCGCTGGATGCCCGGGCCAAGCTGGGACCGGACAAGCTCATCGGCGTCTCCGCCCACACGGTGGAGGAAGCCCTGCTGGCAGAGAAGCAGGGGGCGGATTATCTGGGCGTGGGAGCCGTGTTCCCCACCAGCTCCAAGAGCGATGTGGGGGAGATGTCCTACGAGACCCTGAAGGCTATCTGCAAGGCCGTGTCCATTCCTGTGGTGGCCATCGGCGGCATTTCCGGCGAGAACGTAGGCAAGCTGGCGGGCAGCGGCATCTGCGGCGTGGCGGTCATCAGTGCTATCTACGCTGCCAAGGACGTCAAAGCCGCCGCCGCTGATTTGAAAGCCACCGTGAAAGAAATGCTGCGGGCATGATCCGGGGGACCATTTTCGACTTAGATGGCGTCCTGCTGGACTCTATGGGTATCTGGGAAGATCTGGGCGCCCGGTATCTCCGGCGGCTGCACATTCCTCCGGAGCCGGGACTGAATGAGGTCCTCTTTCCCATGAGCATGGAGCAGGGGGCTGTCTATCTGAAAGCGCATTACCCGCTTCAACAGAGCGAGGCGGAAATCTGCGGCGGCATTGCCCAAATGCTGAAGGACTACTATGTTCAGGAGGTCCCTGCCAAGCCCGGCGCGGCGGCGCTGCTGGCATTTCTGGCGGAACGGGGCATTTCCATGGCGGCGGCTACCTCCAGCCCGCGGGCGCACGTGACCGCCGCGTTGGATCGGCTGGGCCTGCTGCCCTACCTGAAAGCAGTTTTCACCACCGGCGAGGTGGGCGTCAGCAAGCATGAGCCGGTGATCTACCATCTGGCGGCGGAAAGTTTGGGGACGGCCCCGGCGGAAACGCTGGTATTCGAGGATTCCCTATACGCTCTGAAAACCGCCAAGGCGGCGGGCTACCGTACCGTAGGCGTATTGGACGCCCACGGGGAAACAGATCAGGCGGGGCTGAAAGAGGCGGCGGAGGTCTATCTCACGTCCCTGACGGAGTTTCCCGGCCATTGGGAACCGCTCAACAAGTAAATTCGGAACGCTCAGGGCCTTGCCCTGTGTTCAGGCGGTACATTGGGGGCACCACCTTGTATCGCTTTATAAAACTGTGCTGTAAAAGAGAAAGGAAGTATTCACATGAAAACAGCATTGACCATTGCTGGAAGCGATTCCAGCGGAGGCGCCGGTATCCAGGCGGATATGAAGACCATGACGGCCAACGGCGTTTACGCCATGAGCGCCGTCACGGCCCTGACCGCCCAGAACACCACCGGCGTCACAGATATTCTGGAGTCCACTCCTCATTTCCTGGGTGAGCAGCTGGACGCTATTTTTACCGATATTTTCCCCGACGCGGTGAAGATCGGCATGGTTTCCTCCGCCGACCTCATCGTGGTCATCGCGGAAAAGCTGAAGCAGTACAAGGCGAAGAACATCGTGGTGGACCCCGTGATGGTGGCCACCTCCGGGGCAAAGCTGCTGCGGGATGATGCGGTGGAGGCCCTGTGCCGGGAGCTGCTGCCGCTGGCGGCAGTCCTGACCCCCAACATCCCCGAGGCGGAGATCCTCTCTGGCATGACCATCACCGATGCTACCGGCATGGAGGCTGCCGCCAAGTACATCAGCGAGAAATACGGCTGCGCCGTGCTGTGCAAGGGCGGCCATAAGGTCAACGATGCCGATGATCTCCTGTGGCGGAACGGCTTCGGCAAGTGGTTCCACGGCAAGCGGATCGACAATCCCAACACCCACGGCACCGGCTGCACCCTCTCCAGCGCCATTGCCTCCAATCTGGCCAAGGGCTATGATCTGGACGAGTCCGTGGAGCGGGCCAAGGAATACATCTCCGGCGCATTGGCGGCCATGCTGGATCTGGGCCACGGCTCCGGTCCCATGAACCACATGTTCGCTCTGAAAGGAGCGTTCACAGAATGATCACCTCTGCGGTTGCGATCTTATTCGCTGTGGGCTACCTGCTGGCAACGGTCTGGCTGTGCCGGGGCATCCGGCTGACGGCCCGGGACCTGTGCCTGGGTGGTATCGTCTGCGCCATGACGTTGGTGCTGGCCACGATCCGCATCCCCCTGCCCACCGGCTCCAACATCACCTGCGGCTCCTGGATACCCCTGATGCTGCTGGCCCTGCTGTATGATTATCGGCTGTCCATGCTGAGCGGCTGGGTGTGCGGTATTCTGGCAATGATCCTGATCCCCGGCTGGCAGGCGGTCCACTGGGCGCAGATCTTTGTGCAGCAGTTGGTCTGCTTCTCCTGCTTGGGCTATGCCGGCGTGTTCGGCAGCGACAAGCGCTGGAAGGCCATCTGCGGCATGGCGCTGGCGGTGGCGATCCGCTGCTTCGGTCATGTGATCAGCGGCGTGATCTTCTACTCTCAGAACGCATGGGACGGCTGGGGCGCCTGGGGTTACAGTCTGGCCTTTAACCTGTCCTCCCGGCTTCCGGAGGGGATCTTGAGCATTTTGATCGTATCGGTGCTGCCGCTGACGCTTATGCGGCGGGCCATTGCCAGAAGGGAGGCAAATGATGGGTACTGTTGATCGGCTTCTGAAAGCCACCGAGGATATCTGGGCCAGCTACCACGAAAAGCCCTTTGTGCAGGGATTGAAGTACGGCACGCTGGACCAGAAGAAATTCCGCAGCTATATCATTCAGGATTACTGGTATCTCATGGACTATACCAAGGTCTTTGCCATCGGCGTAGCCAAGAGCAAGAGCGTGGAGGTCATGAAACTCTTTGCCAAGTACATCCAGGCGATCCTGGACGGCGAGGTCAACGTTCACAACGGCTATATGGCCGATTTCGGCATCACCCAGGAGGAACTGGACCACACGCCTATCCAGCAGGATAACCGCTCTTACACCTCCTATATGCTCAGCGTTGCCTATCGGGGCGGTGAGGCGGAAATTCTGACGGCCATCTTCTCCTGTGCTTACAGCTATGAGGTCATCGCCCGCAAGATCGTGGAGGAGTGCCCCTCCGCTCCCGAGCACCCTATGTACGGGCGTTGGGTACGGGGCTACATCACTCCCCGCTACACAGGCAACAACGTGATCCTGAAGGATATGCTGGAGCGGCTGACCAAGGACTATACTGAAGAGCAGCTCCGCTATCTGGAGGAGATCTTTACGGCGTGTTCCCGCTATGAGGCATCCTTCTGGGACATGGCGGACCGCTTCGGAACGGAAGGCGGGGTGCAGGCATGAAAAAGACATCCACCTTCCAAAACGGACTGATCTGGTTCGGCGCAGGTGTTTCTCTGGCGGAGATCCTCACCGGCACCGCCTTTGCGCCTTTGGGTATGGCCAAGGGTCTGGCGGCGATCGTCATCGGCGAAGTCCTGATGGGACGATTGACCTCTTTCTATTGGAAACTGACCTCCGTGGTTGTCGGTTCGGTCATTTACTTTGTGATCCGTGCGGTTGTACTCCGCATGGGTATGGATGCAAACGACATGAAGCTGCTCTCTGCTGTCATTGTAGCACTGGCACTCTGTATTCCGGTAGCACTCGCTAAATACCGGCTGAGAAAAGATTATTCAGAAGGGGGGGAGGAGTAATGCTGACGATAACAAATGTAAAGAAAACTTTTAATAAAGGAACTGTTAATGAGAAAAAAGCCTTAAACGGTATCAACTTACACCTGGCACCGGGCGATTTCGTGACGATCATCGGCGGAAACGGTGCTGGAAAATCCACCATGTTAAATATGATCGCAGGCGTATATCCGATCGATTCCGGTAAAATCGAGATCGACGGCGTAAACATATCCAGAGAACCAGAATACAAACGCGCTAAATATATCGGCAGAGTCTTCCAGGATCCGATGCGCGGCACCGCCGCCAATATGGAGATACAGGAAAATCTTGCCATGGCACTGCGCCGCGGCAAATCCAGAGGACTCGGCTGGGGCATCAAAAAGAATGAAAAGGACTTCTACCGTGAGGCATTGGCACAGCTCGACCTGGGGCTTCAGACCCGTATGACCAGCAAAGTGGGCTTACTCTCCGGCGGACAGCGCCAGGCGCTCACCCTTCT
>ENA-OURZ01004749-OURZ01004749.1-human-gut-metagenome-genome-assembly--contig:-NODE-4749-length-10102-cov-2.437344_pt1 | contig 10102 bp, 6 predicted proteins | sample MGYA00242073_ERZ509195 | MGnify/ENA primary metagenome ERZ509195 (study PRJEB26280, sample SAMEA2338837) | human gut metagenome | biome: human gut; feature: human-associated habitat; material: faeces...
AATTTGTCGACAGTCTGACGCACTCTGTAAAGAGTGCGTTTTTTTATATTTTATCGTCTGTCTGCCGGTGTTGTTGCAGTCGGTGTGTCTGTTGAAACAGGTGCGACAGTTGCAATGGGTGTATCGGTTGTGGTCGGTGTAACAATTGAGGTTGGTGTACCTGTAACTGTAGGAACATCTGTCGGTGTCGGTGACGCAACCGGTTTTGTCAAAACGATTTGAGATACAAGTGAAATCGGTTGACTTCCTATGTTCCATACGAATGCTTTCAGCATTTGTGAATCATCGTGTGCGCTTACAGAAACAGGTTCTGTGTACGGAACAGCTTTTAAGCCTATAAGAATGTTATTTTCGTCAAATTCGGCTACATACAAAATAGGTGTATCTGTTGTTTCAAGTTTTTTGTCAACAGATATAGTATAAGTTCCGTCATCTTTAGGTGTGATTTTCGATTCGTATGCTATAACAGGTTTCGGTACTTCCGTAACGTTAGGTGTTTCTGTAGGAACAGGTGATGCTGTAACGTTAGGTGTTTCTGTAGGAACAGGTGATGCTGTGACGGTCGGTGTTTCTGTAACAATCGGTGTTTCGGTTGGTTTAGGTGCAGTTATAATTGTTATAAATGACTCAACTCCATTCATTAAATTTGTAGTATACTCGGCACACAAATTACCGTCTTTGACTGTGAGACCGAACAAATACGTTTTTGAAATGTCGGGAATTTCCGTATATTCATATATTTCTTTTGCTATATTTGTTTTTGTGTCAAATTCAAAAACTTTATTCGGTGAGTTAAAATACAATTTTCCGCTAAAAGCAACAGTAACATTAAAATGTGATGAATATGCAGATTTATTATCACCGTATACGCACCAATAATATTTTGAAGTATCTTTATAAACTGGTGTAAAAGTATTTGTCGATAAATCTAAAGCGGAAAGCTCATTTTTATCATTGAAACAATAGATTTTTTCATCTATAAAACTTACAGGTCCTGATACGTTATGAATAATTGAATCTTTATAAGTGTCATCTTCTGCTGTTATAACCGGCTCTACCATATCTGTCCGTCCTATTTTTCCAACCGACATTGCCATATCCATCTCACTTTCAAAATCAGGATATCCTATAGACATCGTTATCATAAACCTGTCCATCTGTGCCTCTGGAAGACTCTGCGTACCTGCATTGCCATATGGATTCTGCGTTGCTATTACTATAAAAGGATCAGGAACATCTCTTGTTATTCCCTCAACTGATACCTTTCTTTCCTCCATGACCTCAAGGAGGGCTGACTGTGTTTTGGGTGATGTTCTGTTTATCTCATCAGCAAGCAGCAGGTTACAGAATACACTGCCTGGCTGATATACGAACTGTCCAAGATCACTTCTGTATACAGAATATCCCGTAAGATCTGATGGCATAACATCAGGTGTGAACTGAACTCTTTTACAGTCCAGCTTCATAGCTTTTGAAAATGCAGTTGCTAGAGTTGTTTTACCGACTCCTGGTATATCCTCAAGAAGTATATGTCCACCAGCAAGAAATGCTGTCATAATCTCCTTGACCTTCCTGTCTTTTCCAAGTATAACTTTATTAACCTGTTCTATAACTTTAGCTGCCTTCCCTACATTATTATCCAATCAAGTTTCCTCCAATATCATAAATATTTATGTCGGGGGCTTTTGACCACGACATCTATACATCTGTATAATATGTTTTTATTCTTCTGTATAATTAATAGCGCATTTAACAGCTCTTCTCCAACCCATAAGAAGGCTGTCTCTTTTAGCAGGTGATATGCTGCTTTCAAATGTAGTATCAAGCTGCCAGTTATCTTTTATCTCATCTTCATTCTTAAAAAAGCCAACTGATAACCCCGCAAGATAAGCAGCTCCTAGTGCTGTTGTTTCTATGCATCTTGGTCTTCTGATAGATGCATCCAGTATATCTGACTGAAACTCCATAAGAAAATCGTTAGCACTTGCACCTCCATCAACCTTTAATTCATTTACAACATGTCCAGTATCGCTTTCCATAGCTTTAAGTACATCATATGTCTGGTAAGCTATAGATTCTAATGATGCTCTTATAAAATGTTCCTTGCCTGCTCCCCTTGTAACTCCTACTATTGTGCCTCTCGCATATGGATTCCAGTATGGTGCACCTAATCCTGAGAATGCCGGAACTATATATACACCATTAGTATCCTCAACCATTCTTGCATAATTCTCCGATTGCGAAGAATTCTTAATCATACGCATTTCATCCCTAAGCCACTGTATAACAGCTCCACCTGTAAACACACTGCCTTCAAGTGCATACTTTACGCAGTCGTTGGTACTAGCCGCAATAGTTGTTATAAGTCCGTGTTCTGATATAACCGGTTCCTTTCCAGTATTCATAAGAAGAAAGCAGCCTGTTCCATATGTATTCTTTACTTCACCAGCATCAAAACAGCACTGTCCAAAAAGTGCTGCCTGCTGGTCACCAGCTGCACCAGCTATAGGTATACTACCTGCTATGACTGAACTGTCTGTATATCCATATATACAGCTTGATGGTTTTACCTCAGGAAGCATTGATTCAGGTATATTAAGCTTATTAATAAGCTCTTTATCCCAGCACAGCTTATGTATATCAAAAAGCATCGTTCTTGATGCATTGGTATAATCTGTTACATGTATGGCTCCACCTGTAAGCTTCCATATAAGCCATGTGTCAACCGTACCAAAAAGCAGTTTGCCTTCTTCTGCTCTTTTCCTTGCACCTTCTACATTATTCAGGATCCAGGCTATCTTAGTCGCGCTAAAGTACGCATCTGGAACAAGTCCCGTCTTTGCCTTTATGACTTCATCATAACCATCTCTTATAAGTGCTTTTACATCCTTTGCTGTCCTTCTGCACTGCCATACTATAGCATTATATACAGGTTCTCCTGTTTCTTTATCCCATACGATTGTTGTTTCTCTCTGATTAGTTATTCCAATTCCAGCTATATCCTTTGCTTTAGCACCAAGTAATGCCATAGCTTCAGATATAACTGCGTACTGTGAGGACCATATTTCCATAGGATTATGTTCAACCCACCCTGGTCTTGGATATATCTGTTCAAACTCTTTCTGCGCCATACTGCATATGTTACCAGCCTTATCAAAAAGAATACATCTTGAACTTGTTGTCCCCTGATCTAAAGCCATAATATATTTTGCCATAATATCCTTACACTCTCCTTACAAAATACTAATCTGCCAGATATTTATATATCTGTTTCTTTTTTATTTAATTCCTGTTTTTCTGTGTTTTTATTTTTCGTGCTGCAATTCAGCATTGCTAACAGACAGAAAAATATTGGAAATGTAATAACCTCCAGCATTTCAGCCGTTCCCTGGATTGAATATACCATAACAGCAAGACCTGCACCTGCAAGCATATATCTTGATTTGTTCATATGGCAGGCTTCACTTGAACCTTTAAGGTGCCTCTTTATATTGCTGATTGCTGCTACAAGAAGTAAAACATATACTATAAGACCGGCAATACCAAGTGTTATAAGCATATTAATCCATATATTGTGAGCATTGTCTACTCTTCCTCTGTTAAATATGTTGTTGGCAGCAGCAGAATAATCACTTAAAACCCATGCTGTAGAAGCCTCTCCTGCACCGAATATTTTATTTATGAATGGAAGGTTTTTAAATCCATCCAGCAAGTTTTTCCATATGTATCCACGTCCTGAGCCCCAGTCATCAGTAATAGCAAGCGGACCTCTCTGTACAGCTGTACATATAATAACCATCAGACATGCCGCTGCTGCAAATACAACACATATGATTACATATATTTTTTTTATTTTATCAATCAGTTTTTTATTGGCAAACAAATCATATTTGTCATGAAGCAGCTGGATAATAAATATAGCTATGAAACAGACAACTGGAAACACTACAAATACATTCTTGTAAACAATAATACTGCCAACACTTTTTATAATCCTTGTATTAAACTGATTAAATATATATATAACCCCTAGTATACGTCCTGCAATAAACAATTCTACAGCGAGCATAAAATACCTTATTAATCTGTTATAATCTGATATTGCAAAATATATAAGAATCACAAATGCAAAAAACATACCTGCAACTGCCATATCGCTGTCTGATGCCAATGAACCCATCATTCCCAGCAGTGCACAAATACCATAAAAAAGCTTACCTGCTGTACTTTCCTCATATACAAACGAAAACATGGCAAGTGCAAGCATCATATTAACATACATTCCATATATATCTATATTACCAAGCGAAGATATGTACACCGTTTTCATGGCAGCTGGAACATCCTTGTATATGTAGAATGGATCCATGCCCGCGTAATTAAGCACTGCCCACACATTAACCAATATTGTAGAACATAATACATATGTAATATCTCTTTTTTCGAATCTGTAACATGTTGAAACAACATAATACATACAAACACATGCACCATAAAAAACAAGTCCCGTATATCTTCCTCCGTGTCCTAGAAATGCAACACTTTTATATGGAGAAAACAAATATGACATAATACATACAAAAAAAAATAAAAATATTAATTTTTTCCATAAATCCATATTTTTTATCTTGTCTTTTATGTCATGCACTTTACTTATGCTCTGACTTTCAGCATTATACGCACCTTCCTCAATATTAATAAAATCAGCCTTGTCATCATCATATTTTTTCTTATCGCTAACTCTTTTTAATATAAAACTTGCCAGTGAATTAATACATAGAACCAAAAAACCTACATATGAAACAATAATAAAGAAGAAAAACCTTGTTAACGTAACATCATTTAACTTGTTATGCATAACAAACGGATATATTATCAACAACATATACACTACTGTTTTTCCCAGAACATAATTAATTTTATCAGTTATTTCCATACTTCCTCCATCCATATCCTTATTCTTATGTATATATTATACAAAAAACCAGTGCTATAGACAATATAACACTGGTTTTATTATTAAATATTGTGATATTTGAATTTTTAGTTTGCTCTCTTCTTACCGAATACAACAACTAATCCCATAGCTGAAACTGCTGCTAAAGATAATAATACATATAACATTACATTTGCATGATCACCTGTTTTTATAGGTGTTCCAGCAAGTTCTCCTGTTGCAGGGTTAACAGCCTTTACTTCATCTGCTGTATGGCCTGAAAGGAAGTATGTTGAGCAGTGATTTATATCAAAATCAACATATCCATTAACAACCTTTAACCCCTCATTATCTCCAACTACCTCAACTCTATTAAGTTCTTCGTTTTACTTGTAATCATCCATAGCCTTTTTTAATGCTTCATCAAGGGTATGCCATCCAAGAACAGCACATTTTACTCTTGCAGGCATATGCGATATATCTTTAAGTGCTGATGCTTCATCAAGCTCATCTATCTCTTCATCAGTTGCCTCTCCCTTTATCATCTTAAGAAAAAGATTTCCAAGCTTTAATGCTTCATCCTTGCTCTTTCCTATAATCATGCCAAGCATAATGTCTGCTGAAGCCTGCGATATAGCACATCCATCTCCCACAAAGGCTCCATCCTCTATTATGCCATTCTCTACTTTTAACTTAAGCCATATATCATCACCACAGTTAGGATTAACTCCTTCCAGTACTATATTAGCATCTGGAAGATCATGCTTGAACTCTGGTCTTATATTATGCTCTGTCAGAATCTCGTTATAAAAGCCTCTATTCATCATAACCCATTCTCCTTCTTACATTAATAGCACTCTTAACAAATGCACGTACTTCATCCTCTGTATTGTAGAACATAAAGCTTGCTCTTGTAGCATTATATACCTTCAAATGTGTAAGAAGCGGCTGTGCGCAATGATGTCCTGCCCTTACATCTATTCCATCCGAAGATAATATTTCACTGACATCATGAGGATGCACATTATCTATAGTAAATGCTACTATACCTGTATGGTTATCAGGATTCTCAGAACCAATAACATGAATATGTTCATATTCTTTAAGTCCTTCCATAGCTATACGCGTAAGTGTTTTTTCTCTTTCTTCAATATACTCAAAGCCAACTTCATTAATATACCTGATTGCTGCAGCAAGTCCAGCTGCACCTGCTGCATTTACTGTACCAGCTTCAAACTTATGTGGAAGTTCAGCATACACAGTGCCTTCTCTTGTAACAGAATCTATCATTTCTCCACCAGTCATGAAAGGTTCCATCTTCTCTAAAAGCTCCTGCTTTCCATAAAGAACACCTATTCCCATAGGTCCCATAAGCTTATGGCCTGAAAATGCAAGAAAATCCGCATCCATATCCTTAACATCAATCTTCATATGAGGTGCACTCTGTGCTGCATCAACAACCATAATAGCACCTGCTGCATGCGCCATAGCTGCGATTTTTTTTACAGGATTAACACAGCCAAGTACATTTGACACATGACCAACCGCTACTATTTTAGTATGCTCATTAATACCTGCTGCCAATGTTTCATCTGAAAGTGTTCCATCTTTTTCACAATCAAGATACACAAGCTTTGCTCCTGTCATTCTCGCTGCCATCTGCCATGGAAGCATATTGCTATGATGCTCCATAATAGAAACTGCTATCTCATCTCCGGCTTTAAGGTTATTTAGAGCGTAACTATATGCAACAAGATTAATACCTTCCGTTGTATTTCTTGTAAATATTATCTCCTTTGTAGAACCTGCATTAATAAACTCCCTTACAGTTTCTCTTGCATCTTCATATTCTTTTGTTGCAGCTATACTAAGAGGATAAAAGCCTCTTAATGGATTAGCATTATTTTTTTCGTAAAACTCAGCTTCTGCTTTAATCACGCATTCAGGTTTCTGTGACGTAGCAGCATTATCTATATATATTCTGTCATTATTTTTTATAAGTGGAAAATCATCCCTGTAATTGCGACTCATATTTATCTCCATTCTATAATCTTTGGACGGCATTTTCACCAAGCACCTTGCAAAGCTGTTCATTAGCAAGCTTCTCAGTTTTTTCATCTTCTATCTTTCTTGCTACGACTTCCAGTCTTCCCTTAGTCATAATATCTTCTGCCGCCTCTGAATCTATACCTCTTGCTGCAAAATAGAATAAGGTTTGTGGATCAAGCTCACCAATAGTTGCACCATGTGAGCCATTGACATCCTCCTCTGCGCAAAGAATAACAGGAATAGTCTTATTTACAACATCTTCACCCAGCAATAACACATTTTCAGTTTCAGCACCTGTAGAACCAGACGAACCATTCTTAAAGTCAATAGTTCCCTTAAATACCTTTTTAGCAGCATCCTTAAGTGCTCCATCAACGCTTATCCCGCAGTTTGTCTTCTTACCAATGTGGTTAACTATAAGATTTATGTCAATATTCTGTTTAGCAACGCCAAAATATCCTATATCACACATAAAATCCGACTTATTTCCATTAAGATCTGTTCGTATGCCATCATAAAGACTGCCTTCTCCAAGAAACAGCTGTACAAGCTTAAAATCTGCTTCATCTGCACACCTGCTTCCAACATCGCAAAGCACATCCTGCTCCTTTGGCTGTAAGAACACCTGTACAAGCTTTACATGACTGTTTTTTCCAGCATCTATAAGAGTCCTGAATGCTGTATTACCAGCCACTTCCTCTGAGCCTGTAAATGTTTCTATTATTGTAAATGTTACATTATCCTCTACATTAACAACAAGCTTTCCTGCCTGATTCACTTTGTTTTCTACAGCCACAGAATCATCTATATTAAGGTATATCACTTTATTATCCGCTTTCTTATCTGCATTTATCACTAAAGATGTGATATTTTCATCTGCAAATAAAACATCAGCGGCATCTGTAGCGCCTGTTTTTACTGCTGCACTGATATCTGCATAATCATTACTCTGTGCATCATAAAATGCATCGGCATATCCATCTGTTTCAATATTACATGGAACAGTCTCACTATCCCATGCCACCCTTGTATCATTAAGATTAAGCCAGTACCATGTCTTAGATGGAAGCGCATTTATCTTTAATTCACTAATATTACTCATCATACTCTCCATTCCTGTGTATATCCCATACGTTATATAGTACCTCTATAAAATTATTATAGCATAATATAGTATAAAGCAAGAATCCTATATCTGTATATCCGGATATCACACATATTTATATATCAATTAACCGATACTCCCCTTCATCTCAAGTCTTATAAGATTGTTCATCTCAATAGCATACTCAAGAGGAAGTTCCTTAGATACATTATCAGCAAAGCCACTTACGATACATGCCCTTGCATCCTCCTCTGTCATACCACGTGACATTAGGTAGAATACAGCCTCATCACTTATACTTCCTATCTGTGCCTCATGACCTACATTTGCTTTTCTTGTTCTGATATCCATAGCTGGTATTGTATCTGAACGTGATATCGAATCAAGCATAAGTGACTGACATGAAACTGCTGCTTTAGCATTTTCTGCCTGCTTGTTTACAACTACCGATGATCTGAAGGTACTTATACCGCCATCCTTTGATATAGATTTTGTATTGATATAAGAGCTTGTGTTCTTAGCCGCATGAACCACCTTTGCACCCGTATCAAGATTCTGCCCCTTACCTGCAAATGTTATTCCTGTGAATTCCATTCTAGAGCCTTCACCCTTAAGAATACTCATAGGATAAAGATAAGAAACATGTGAACCAAATGAACCGGATACCCACTCTATTGTTCCACCTTCTTCTACAATAGCTCTCTTAGTGTTAAGGTTATACATATTCTTAGACCAGTTCTCTATAGTTGAATATCTGAGCTTTGCATTCTTTCCAACAAAAAGCTCAACACAGCCTGCGTGAAGATTAGCTACATTATACTTAGGTGCTGAACATCCCTCGATAAAGTGAAGATCCGCTCCCTCATCTACTATAATAAGTGTATGCTCAAACTGTCCTGCTCCCGGAGCATTAAGTCTGAAGTATGACTGAAGTGGTATCTCAACCGATACTCCCTTTGGAACATATACAAATGAACCACCTGACCATACTGCACCGTGAAGAGCTGCAAACTTATGGTCGTTTGGCTTGACAAGCTTCATAAAGTGTGTACGCACCATATCGGCATATTCACCCTTAAGTGCGCTCTCCATGTCTGTGTATACAACACCAAGCTTTGCAACATCTTCCCTTACATTGTGGTATACAAGCTCTGAGTCATACTGTGCCCCGACACCGGCAAGTGACTTTCTTTCTGCCTGTGGTATACCAAGTCTTTCAAATGTATTCTTGATATCATCAGGAACATCTGACCACTTTGTCTTCATATTAGTATTAGGTCTTACATACGTAACAATGTTATCCATATTAAGCCCTTCTATTGATGGACCCCAGTCAGGAACCTGCATATTGTTATATATCTGTAATGATTCAAGACGGAAATTCTGCATCCACGCTGGATCATTCTTTTCCTTTGAAAGCTTCTCAACTATCTCTGGTGTAAGACCTGCATTGATTCGGTATGCATCCTTTTCCTCATCCTTGAAATCATATATATTCCTTTCTATGTCCTGAACATATGTTTTCTCTTTCATAGTTTTAAGGAACTCCTCTCTTTTTCTTTAACATTTCATATATATCCATCAGCAGTTAAACAAATACAACTGCACGCGCTGCGTATTAGTTTTCGTACTCTGCGAAACCTTCTGTGTTAATCTTGTCAACTAATGAAGCATCACCTGTGTTAATTATCTTACCTTCTATCATAACGTGTGTATAATCAACCGATAAAGATTCAAGAATCTTAGTGCTGTGTGTGATGATAAGAAGACTTCCGTCACATCTCTTCTGGTATTCCTCGATACCTGCTGAAACTGTTCTTACAGCATCTACATCAAGTCCTGAGTCTGTTTCATCAAGAATTGCAAGCGATGGCTTTAACATAAGAAGCTGTAATATTTCAGCCTTCTTCTTCTCACCACCTGAGAAACCAACATTAAGGTCTCTTTCTGCATAAGACTTGTCCATATTAAGAAGCTCCATAGTCTTTTCAAGCTCTTTCTTAAATTCCATG
>ENA-OURZ01004753-OURZ01004753.1-human-gut-metagenome-genome-assembly--contig:-NODE-4753-length-10097-cov-2.195280_pt1 | contig 10097 bp, 10 predicted proteins | sample MGYA00242073_ERZ509195 | MGnify/ENA primary metagenome ERZ509195 (study PRJEB26280, sample SAMEA2338837) | human gut metagenome | biome: human gut; feature: human-associated habitat; material: faeces...
TAGGAAATGGAAAAACTTCCCTCCATATCCAGATAGGAATGTGCTGCTGCAACCGCATCTAAAAATTCTGCGATATTTTCCAGAAAACCTTCTGCACATTCCGGTGAACTGCACTCTTCTTCCTCTACCTTTTCGTCAATATACAGACGAAGCGTAAAATCATCCATGTCGCTCTCATTGTCCACTTCCGCTTTCTGTAAATAGGAATTGGTGCAATTCTTAAACAGATTGCTTACATAAGATGCCGTAGAAGAAATCCGTGACTGTGAAATATCCTCCGCCTCTAAATATATCTTGTAACTGATTTTTAAACTGTTGTCTGCCATTTTCTCTTTCTCCCGTTTTTTATTTATACTTATATCGCATTTTGTAAAATGGATCGGTATATTTTTGTTATTTCTTTGTAGTGACTGCTTTTACCTTAGACCAGCCCGAATAGATCTTTTTTGATTTTCCATTCACTTTTACAGTCTTATAGGTGCGGACGCGTATGTAATATTTCTTTTTTGCTTTTAATTTTGAAACATCCAGTTTTACCTTTTTGGTATTATTGACGTTCTTTGCCACAACCGACTTTTTGAATTTCGCATCCACTGCATACTGGATCTGGTAACCGCTTGTCTGTTTTGCCTGCTTCTTCCAGGACACCGAAAATGCTTTTTTCTTTGCCTTTACACCGGAAATAGCGGTTCCTTTCGGTATGATCTGGAATGTCTTCCGGTATTTTCCAGTGTAATCACCTTTCATTTCAATCATGACCGTATAGATACGGCATTTTTCCGCCCGGACGGCTTCTTTATTTTATAATCCGTTCCCTCTTTTAACTTCTTTCCAGCACTGTTTGTCACTTTTACCGCCGGCATATGGGACTTACCGTCATAAGTGTAGGAAGTCTTTGAGAGCTGAACCGTCTTTACTTTCGGAAGGGTTCGTACCGTTTCCGTCTTTCCACAGACGCTGCATTTCCGTTTCACTTTTCCGCTCTCTCTGTACTCACTCCACTTATGACCGGCTGCCGGAATTACTTTCTGTACCACAAGCACTGTTTTACACACACTGCAATGACTCCCTTCCGTAAGACCGGTCGTCTCACAGGCTGCCGCCACTGCTGCATCTTTTACCGGTGTATGCCCTGTTGCCGGAATCACTGTCTGTTCTGTCAATATTTCCCCACAGACACTGCAGTGGCTTCCCTCTGTGAGACCGGTCGTCTCACAGGATGCTGCTACCGCTGCATCTGTCACAATTGTATGACCTTCTATCGGGATTTTTCCAGGATCTGTCTGCGTAGCTCCACTATCTAATGTACATACCGGCAAATACCCCTCCCAATAATCTTCTTCTGTATGACATGTTTTCGACCAGCTGCTGTATGTATCATAAAACTCATCACTTTTCACAAAAAAATTATAATAATAACCATCACTCTGGTCATCCCATGTACAATCCACATTATACCAGGAGCTACATATTTTTACTTTATTCCATTCATGGTTGGAACTCGTCACCACCGCCGTATCGATTCCTGAGCCATTGCACATCATTGCAAATGACTGGGCATATCCGGCACAGACAGTCTTATCCGTACAGAAAACGCTGTACACAGACTGTGAATATTCTGTACTCTCCGTTGCAAAATCGCTATTCACAAGAGCCTGATTATAATACACTTTTTCACAGATCAGATCATGTATCTTTTTAACCTTTTCATAATCTTTACTGCATTGATCGATCTGCTCCTGCCAGGCATCCACCTGTTCCTTTACTTTTTCCGTCTTTTCCATCCGGTCTGTACCGTTTTCAAACGCAGGATAAATACCGAATACCAGAGAAATTGTATCATTTGAATATGAAATTGTATAAACTGTCGCATTCAAAAAATAATATTGTGGATTTGAATACCGAAACATCAACAGTACATTTTTCTGCTGTGCCTTCGCAAGTGTGCTTCCAGAAATTGCCTGCATCCGATATGCCCCCGACTTTGTCGTCACAGCATCCGTTTCCGTCGTCAGGTACTTTTCACAGATGACATCTAAGGCATTCCAGTACGCTTTTTCTTCGTCCGATAACTGATCATAAAAGTAATCGCTTCCATACTTGTTCCAGTCGTCCGCTGCTATGTCTGCCGTTCGAAGCAAAGACTGTTCGGCAATATCACTTTCTTCTATGGATTCATAATCCTCGTCAGCCGCCTCTTCGGTTTCTTCCTCAAATACAAGCCGTCCTGTCGGCAATTCCATATCCGTTAGGACTTCATCCGCATAAATGCTGTTGTTTTTTTCTGAAAATGCAAATATCAGACTGCAAAAAATTACCGTCAATATTTCTATTTTTAATTTTGCTCTTTTCATAACATCCTTATCCTTACCTGCCGCTCATTTATCAGTCACAATCTTCTTCCCTGATTTTAAGAAAACTGTTCATTTTTCATGGCACTTTATGTCCATTATACCTTCCCGCTCGTCATCAAACAAGTCTTATCCACCATATCCTTTGTATTTTTCCCCGATCTTTTCTGTCAGGATTCTGCGATCAGTTCCGAAAGCGGTGCAAATGTATATCCCATCTCCTCCCATTTTGTCAAAAGTTCATCTAAGATCTCCCCATTCGTCTTTGAAGTGCTGTGCAGCAAAACGATTGCTCCCGGATGGATCCTGGTCAGCAGTTTATCAAATGCTTCCTCCTTCGTCGGCTGGTTATCGACATTCCAGTCCACATAGGCAAGGCTCCAGAAAAATGTATTGTATCCGAGTTCTTTTGCCATCTTTAGATTTTCCGTGCTGTATTTTCCCTGTGGCGGACGGTAATATTTGATCATTTCTTTGCCCGTGATCGACTGGTATAACGATGCGACATCATCGATTTCCTTTTGGAATGAAGCCAGCTCCGATATGGATGACATATCCGGGTGATGATAAGTATGATTGCCAACGGCATGCCCCTCTTCCTCCATGCGCTTTACGATATCCGGCGCTGACTCAAGGAAATGTCCCACGACAAAAAAGGTCACTTTTGCATTGTGTTTCTTTAATGCATCCAGGATCGGTTCTGTATTTCCATTTTCATACCCGCAGTCAAAGGTCAGGTAAATTGTCTTTTTATTTTTATCGCCCACATACCATGCGTTGTATTTTTTTAATTCATCCGCTGTCACATTGCCGGTCGGCTGGGTTCCCTCCGCTCCAAAGCCCAGTCCCCAGTTATCTGCCTGATTCTGGACAGACACTGTCTCCACTGTTTTTTTCATCTGCTGTTTCTGCAGCGAACCTGCGCCCCAGCCTAAAAAGAACATAAAAACAAACAGTGCCGTCACTTTTAAAATTTTCTTTTTGTTATGGTTCATGTTTTTCCCTTCCATCCCGATTATTGATATTGCATAACATCTACGCATCGCAATCATGCATGAATGCTATACTTTACAATATTTCTTTTTGTATTCTATGTGGGAAGGCGCATGTACCATGCCCGGAAATACCGATCCGGAAAATCTGTTACAAAAAAAGTACCGTATACTGACATTTTTCTTTTTTGTCATATACAGTACTTTTTCTTTTCTATCTATTTATCTGTATTCATTTAAAACTTTCCGCCCAGATTCTCTTCTCCGTACTTACTCATAGCGCAATGCATCGATGACTTCCATCTTTGAAGCCTTGTTTGCCGGGTAATATCCGAAGAATACACCGGTTAACATGGAGAAGAACAGGGAAAGCATGATCGCTGTTGCAGAAGGATGTACCGACATAATAATATAATTTGCATACTGCGAGTACATATTCTGAATGACAAATCCAGCTACTTTTCCAAGCAATGCTCCGATTCCCACACCGATCAGGATACCAATGATGCCGCCGATCAGACAGAGCATGATCGCCTCTATAACAAACTGCGTACGGATGGTACGCCTTTTTGCACCAAGCGCCATACGGACACCGATTTCTCTGGTACGCTCCGTGATGGATACCAGCATGATATTCATAACGCCAACACCACCAACGATCAGTGAAATTGCTGCAATACCGGAAACCGCAATCGTGATCACGTTAAGTACCGTATTGATCATGCCAAGGTCGGATGCCATGTTGTACGCACTGACATGGAAGTTTTTATTATTCGCATATACCTCATCAAAATATGATAAGACATCAGCGGTTGCCTGGTTGACATCCGCAAGTGGGTCGATCATAAGATTAAAATAATCATAACCAGTCCTGTCAGTCCCCTGCAGTTTAAAACAGGTCTGAAGAGGGATCATCAATTCTGTTACACGGTCTTTTTCCGGTATGGACGTGTCCACTTTTCCAAATAATGCTTGGTTATATACATAAACGCCAACTACAACAAAATCAAAAATTCCGCCATCCGATGTTGCAACAGAAAGTGTTTCACCGATCGGATCTTTACCTGCAAAGTATCTCTCTGCCATCGTATCTGCAATCAGGCATACTCTCTTTTTCCCCTGATTATCTGCCTTTGTCAGATTTCTTCCGGCATGCATTTCCAGTTTCATATACTCTAAATATTCCGGTGTGATACCATCAATATTGACATTTGCATAATTCTTGGAATCAGCATCATCTTTAATGGTTCCTGAACCAAGATAGTTCTGTGCTGCAACACCTGTTACCTCATCCGGATATTTTTCAATCAATCCATCGATCATATCCTGTGTGACATAATCGCTGTCTGTCATATCCGGCTGTTCCCAGGTAGCCCAGTCTTCATCATTTTCTGGATAACGTGCCTCGACATACGCCTGTACCATATTTCCACCAAGTGAATTCATGGTTGCCGTCAGCGTACTCTGTATGGAACCACCGATCGTCGTGATAATGATCACCGAACTGATACCGATGATGATTCCAAGCATCGTCAGAAGCGAACGCATCTTGTTGCTGGAAATACTCGTGATTGCCTCTTTGATATTTTCCCAAAACATTAATGTTCACCTCCATTATCTGCCACGATCTGTCCATCTAACAGAGTAACGATACGCTCTGTCTCCTGTGCAAGCTCCTGGGAATGTGTGATCAGAACAATTGTTTTTCCCTGCTCCTCATGAAGCTTATGGAATAAGTCCATGACCATATGTCCTGTCTTAGAATCAAGTGCTCCGGTCGGCTCATCCGCAAGAATGATCGCCGGATCATTGATCATTGCCCTTGCAATTGCAACACGCTGTTTCTGACCACCGGAAAGCTCATTCGGTCTGTGATCCGCACGGTCTTCCATTCCTACCATTTTAAGCATTTCCATGGCATGTTCTTTTCCGTTTTTGGAATGTTCTTCTCCATATAGTAATGGAACCATAACATTTTTTAATGCATTGGCTCTCGGAAGGAGATTAAAGTTCTGAAATACAAAACCAATCCTGCGGTTTCTGATCGCACTCCGTACTTCATCCGACATTCCATTGACATCCTGTCCCTCCAGATAATAATCTCCCTGTGTCTGGCGGTCGAGGACTCCTATAATATTCATAAGTGTACTCTTACCGGAACCGGATTCACCGACAATGGAAACAAATTCCCCTTTATTTACGGTAAGGTTGATTCCATGTAAAATTTCAAGTTCATTTGGTTTTCCCAAATAATATGTCTTAACGATATTTTCCATTCGGATTACTGGTTCACTCACTACTCATTTCCCTCCACGCTGGTGCTCATACCTTCTGCATCTGAGGTTTCATCTGTAGATGCGCCTGTTCCCATATCCTGCTCGGAATACATCTGTTCCGGTGTAAACTGCTGTCCTTCTGTCACCGTTCCGGAGTAATCATAAATTAATTTATCTCCTTCTGCCAGATCTCCACCGGTTACTTCCGTATAGTAATCTACTTCTTCACCAACTGTGATATTCTTCTTCACCGCTGTAGCAGAACCGTCTGCATTTGCCTCTGCAACAAGTACGTATGTATTTCCGTCATCATCCGTCTTGACAAGATCATAAGGAATCGCTAATACTTCACCTTTTTCCTTGATCATGACTTTTGCTTTTACTTCCATACCGACAAGTAATTCTTTGTTATCTAAAGATATCTCTACGGAATATCCTCCGGATGTTGTCTGTCCGTCAGATCCCGTGGACTGTCCTTTGACACGTACCACTCTGGTCACAGTTCCATTAATGGTCTCATCTCCCATGGCATCCGCTGTTACAGTTGCTTTCATTCCCTCTTCAATCTTTAAAATATCAGCTTCTTCCACAGTTGCCACCATTTTTAAAGAACTGGTATCTTCGATCGTTACAAGTGGTGTTTTTGAATCTGCATTAACATCTCCGACAGAAACATTGACTGCCGTCACAACTCCACCGCAAGGTGCTGTAATATTGCAATCTTCTAACTGTTCTTTTAAATCTGTCAGTTTATCTTTGGAAGATGAATCCGATCCTTTATACTTGTCAAGTTCTACCGCACGCTGTGCATCCTCGATCGTACGGTTCGTGGTCTCTAATACTTTCTGGTAATCTTCCTCAGCAGTAGTAACTGCTTTCTGTGCAGCTAACAAAGACTGAAATTCTGCATCCGATTTATCTTCACTCTTATCCCACATAATACTCTGTGCGTTATAAGCATCCTTTGCATCATCAATTGCTTTCTGTGCAGCTGCAAGCTGTGTCTGCTGATCTTCTTTTGCACGACTGACTGTTTCTGCTGTCTGCTGTGAATTAATACTGTCTGTCGCATTTGTATCAGACATATTTTTTTCGAGATCCGCAATCTGATCCTGAATCGTCTAATGTACATAATACATCTCCCTCTTTTACAATATCTCCGACCTGAACATTAACTGCTGTGATTTCTGCTAACGCTTTTGAAGTTGCATTATTCTTCGTGATACCCGATACAGTACCTTTTAATGAAATCGTATCAGATAAATCTCTCTTCTGTACCGGCTCCACCTCTACTGTATTGACTGCTGTTGCTACCTGGCTTGTCATTTTCTTTACTGAACTTCCAATGATCGCAGCTACAACGACCAGAACCACAAGCACAATAATAACTACTTTTTTCTTTCCCTTTTTCGGTTTTGTCTTGTCACCCATTTTTATTTCTCCCTTTTCTTAATTCGATTTACGGTGATTGTATCATTATCCATTTGCCAAAAAAAGGCACTTAAGCAAATATTAAGAAATCTTAAGTTTTCCATCCGTAAATCTTTCTTTTTTGTATTACTGTAATAATACAGTAGTTTTGTTGGAGTGTCAAGACATTTTTCGTATTTGGTATAATTTTGCATACCAGTTTTCCCTGTCTTTTAGAATCTACCGTATTCTTTCATCGTATCATGTGCAAAACCGTCACATGATCCAATTCACCGTTCGTCAATCATGCAAGCATGTTGACTCACTTGCGTTCATTATATCCCGAAAACAGAGCATCATTTCCCGTGTCAGACTAAGTCCCTCCGAATCATCCGGGACATCCTCAAAATCAACCCATTCTGCGCAGGCAAGTTCCTCCTCATCCAGTCTCATCGCATCTCCCTCATCAGCCAGTTCACAAAAATAGCCAAGAAGAAGATTGCTGTCAAATCCCCAAGGCTGACTCTTGTAATAACGGATATTTTTTACGGAAAGCCCAACCTCTTCCTTCACTTCCCTCGCCACCGTTTCCTCCGCAGTTTCACCGATTTCGGTAAATCCGGCAATCAGTGCATATCTTTTATATTCACGGTTTGCATATTTTGTCATGAGGATTTTTCTGCCGTTTGTCACGCCCACGATCACTGCCGGTGCTATTTTCGGGAAAACCATGTTGTTACAGTCCGGACATGAAAGCATCCGGAGTTTTTCACTATGTACCAGTTTATGCCCACATCTCCCACAATAAACATTATCGCGGTACCAGACATACAGATGCCATGCGGTCGCAGCTGCAAGCACCCGCTCTTTCGGCTGCATGGTGCGTGTCTCAAACATTTTATAGTATACAAATCCCGGCACCTCTATCCCTTCCCCCGGATCTGTCAGAAAATAATCATCCTCCCCGATGGAAAAAAGATAAACGCATACAGGGATTTCCTTTCCCATCCAACGACAGATTTCAGAAAGTTCTTTATAGGTCAGATAACACACCTGACCATCATTTTTTGCCAGAATATAGTTATCTTTAAAGATCATAAGAAAACTGTCTGCCTGTGGTACCTTTTTGTGATATTCATTACTAAGATGCATCGGAAATATATCCTGAATCATTGTATTTTTCTCCTTTATCTGCATTTATTCTGACAGAACCTGAAACAAATCACACCTAAAATCTAATCTTCTTTGTGCCATCATTCAAAAAACGGATGATATTTCGCTTTGAAATACCATCCGGCCTGTCATATTATTTAACCTTTTTTAATATGTTTATGTGTAAACAGATGATCCTGGCAATATTCATAATTGCCGTCACACTTTGAACAGAAACGGAACTCTAAATTCGGATCATCAAGTTCTGTCCTGCCACAAATCGCACATTTGTGCCTGGTAATGCCGGAACCCGGTCTGGGTTGACGCATCTGGGACTTGAACTGCTGTCTCCTGTGTATTTCATGCGGCGAATAACGTTTGAAATTCCGCGTTGAAAAGAAGAAAATGATAAAATTGAGCAGGGACATAAAGATTGCCACTCTGCCGGCCCATCCACTGACAATAAACTCATAAAGCGTCAGTACCGCATAAACAATCGCCATCCATTTCATCTTGATTGGGATAATGAAGTAAAGCATTACCTGCATATCCGGATACATCACGGCAAATGCAAGAAAAATGGACATATTGATATAGTTTGTGGAAAATCCCGACGCAATCGAATAAGATAACTGTGCCGCCAGTGCAGGCATCTGCGAAATTACAGATGCATTCATTGCATAATAAATACCGTACAGAACAAATGCACCGATCACGGTAAATATCATTCCACCGAAAATATAGACATTAAACCGGAAGGTTCCCCAGGTACGTTCCAGTGCCATGCCAAGCTGGTAATAAAACAATGCCATGATCAGTAAGAAGATCAGATTGGACTCTGTCGGCATAAACACCCATGTCACCAGTCTCCAGATCTGTCCATGTAAAATATGATAGGGACTGAGTGTCAGATAGCTTAAAATACCAGGCGATACGGTTCCGAATACATAGCCGATCGTATAGGCTCCGATCAGCCATATAATAAGGTTTGGAACAGCGTAACGACCAATTTTACGTTCTAATTTATTTAACCAGTTCATCGGATAAAACCCTAACCTTTCTTTGAAAACACTACTTTTTTCAGTATATCCGTATGCCTGTGCTTTGTCAATCCAGGCTGATTTTATTCATAAAAAGTTTATATTTTTCCCCGATTTGCACATTGTCTTTTGTAAAATCATGTCGTATAATGTACTTTGCTTGGCTTTTGCCCGGCATTCTTTTTAATAAGAAGAAACAGCCACTTTATTTATATATTATCCGGATTTTCCGGAGTTACTGACTGGAGGAAATTATGGAAAATAATACGCTTCACAAACTTGGAATTGATATCGGTTCTACCACCGTAAAGGTTGCTGTGCTCGACGAGCATGACAATCTGCTCTTTTCCGATTATGAAAGGCATTTTGCCAACATACGGGAAACGCTTTCTTCTCTGATCCAGAAAGCATTCGATCAGCTCGGTGACCGGAAGGTTGCTCCAATGATCACCGGTTCCGGCGGACTTACACTTGCAAAGCACTTAGATGTTCCTTTCGTACAGGAAGTTATCTCTGTGTCTACCGCCTTACAGCACTATGCTCCACAGACAGACGTTGCGATCGAGCTCGGCGGTGAAGACGCAAAAATTATTTATTTTGAGGGCGGTAACGTTGAACAGCGTATGAACGGTATCTGCGCAGGCGGTACCGGTTCTTTTATTGACCAGATGGCTTCCCTGATTCAGACAGATGCCTCCGGTCTGAATGAATATGCGAAAAATTACAAAGCAATCTACCCGATTGCAGCCCGCTGCGGTGTTTTTGCCAAAACAGACATCCAGCCTCTGATCAACGAAGGTGCCACAAGAGAGGATCTCTCTGCTTCTATTTTCCAGGCGGTTGTCAACCAGACGATCTCCGGTCTTGCATGCGGTA
>ENA-OURZ01004754-OURZ01004754.1-human-gut-metagenome-genome-assembly--contig:-NODE-4754-length-10096-cov-2.930385_pt1 | contig 10096 bp, 7 predicted proteins | sample MGYA00242073_ERZ509195 | MGnify/ENA primary metagenome ERZ509195 (study PRJEB26280, sample SAMEA2338837) | human gut metagenome | biome: human gut; feature: human-associated habitat; material: faeces...
ATATAATGTAGATGGCTGCAGCTTAATACCATCCTTCACCTTTGAATGACAATCACTGCAGAACATGCCATTATATGTATACGAATATGTATCCAGCTTATCATGCGAACCGCAGCCCCGGCATGTAAAAAAGTCAGGACACTCACCATTGACAGATATCATGCGAAGTTCATATATAAACCTTATAAGCTCGTTTGGTATAGACTTATTCGTAAGTGCTTTAAAAGACACATATAAAAGATTCAGCATCTGTGCGGCATCCAGATTCTCTTTTCCATAATATTCTGCTATCTCTGCAAAGTAATATCCATACCACACACTATCAAGGTCACTTACAAGTTCCTCAAAGTAGTTCTTAACCTCTGCTTTGAATATAGTATAAGAATCCCTGCCACGGTAACATTCAAAGGTTCCGAATATAAATGGTCTTGTAACACCGATAAGATGACTGTTTGGTCTTCTAGCGCCTTTGGCAAATGCTGATATCTTACCAAGTTCTTTGCTAAGTATCACTATTCTTCTGTCATACTCACCCACAGGCATACTGGACAATATAAAACCTGTTACCTGTACAATATCAGCCACCTTATCTGTCTCCTTTCACAATCACACTGCTATATCATAATCTGATATTTCCAACTGGTAACATATCATCTGTTATCCTTTAAATCCTTCTTATCATATCCGTAGTTTTTGATAAGAATATCACTGTCACGCCATTCCTTCTTAACCTTAACCCATAGCTTAAGATTAACTTTATTACCAAGCTGTTTTTCTATCTCGTAACGTGCGTTCGTTCCGATCTTTTTAAGCATTTCACCACCCTTACCGATGATAATACCCTTATGTGAATCCCTCTCACATATAATAGTAGCATCTATATCAGTTATAATACCTTTTGGCGACTTTCTATCCTTAAATGTGTCAATAACTACTGCTATACCATGAGGGATTTCTTCGTTAAGAGCATGAAGCGCTTTTTCCCTGATAAGCTCTGCAACTATCTGTCTCATAGGCTGGTCTGTTACAGTATCTTCATCATAGAACATAGGTCCATATGTAAGATACTTAAATATAGTATCAACAAGATCATCTACATTGTTTCCATTTCTTGCTGAAACAGGAATAATCTCATCGAATTCAAGCTCCTTACTGTAACAGTCTATAACAGGAAGCAGCTCCTCTTTCTTAACAGTATCAACCTTATTGATAACAAGAATCTTAGGAGATGATACTTTTTTAAGTTTTTCTATAATGTGCTGCTCACCAGCACCAATATAAGTTGAAGGCTCTACTATAAAGCATACAACATCAACTTCATTAATAGTCTTTTCTGCTGCTCCCACCATATATTCGCCAAGCTTGTTCTTTGCCTTGTGTATACCTGGTGTATCTACGAACACTATCTGTCCTCTCTTATCTGTATACACAGTCTGTATTCTGTTTCTTGTAGTCTGTGGCTTGTTAGATGTTATAGCTATCTTCTGACCTATAATATAGTTCATAAGTGTTGACTTACCCACATTAGGTCTTCCTATAAATGTTACAAAACCTGACTTTACGTTATCGTTGCCAGAAGCAGCACCGCCGCTTATTCCACTGGCTTTAAGCATTTCATCTAAATTCATACGTTACTCCAATCATATTATTTTCCTTATACAACTGCTTTTTAGCAGCACCTTTAAAGATACATCATCTTATTTTATACTTTTGACCCTGGTATCATCATATAATTAAATAAGTGGCTTAATAACATCAAACATATCCTTAGCTTCACTTATAGCCTTCTGTCCACCTACAACACACAGATAATCCTGCTTAACTGCAGCATCTATAAGCGGTGCAAGTGCTCTTATGCTCTCAACTGTTGCATCAAGCACCTGTGCTCTATCTTTTCTTAACATATCTATAGTTGTATGAGTCATATAATGTGTAAATGATCTCATACCCTTGGCAGAAGGTGTAAGTGGAGAATCCATCTCGCCGATAGTTCCTATAATAAACTTAACCATATCCCTGCGGCTTACATTGAAATTCTTAACGTACTCTGCTGCACCTTCATATATCTCATTAGTCTTTGCAAGATTAGGATCCCTGTACGATACCATATAGAAATCCCCCTCTCTTGTAGAGCCACTCATGCACCCATAAGCACCACCCTTGACTCTTACATTAAGCCACAGATATTCATATGAGAATATAATCTTAAGTACCTTAAGCGCACCTGTATATTCATATCCTGCCTTAACAAAGTTACCACATCTTGCAACATACTGGACCTGTGAGGCTGCTGTATATGCAGTCTTTACATTAACCGGTGTATAATTTCTTTGTGCCACAGCAGTCTTTTCATCGTTCATATCGTCTGCTAACTTACTGTAAGCCTCTGCAAAAAGGCTGTAACCTTCATCATCTGCTGTAAGACTTACAATAACATTTGCCTTGTTAAATATAATCTTTACAAGCTCTGAAAGCTTGACTGCTATATTTTCCTTATTATTATCAAATGTTTCATCAAGCTCCATGATAAACTGATATGCCTTATAACCCTTTAACATATCTGAATAATAAGCTGAAGCTGAAAACTGCGCACAGCCCTCAAGCATAGCTATGGAATGGCCTGAACCTGCCATAGTAGCCTCAAATCTTGACCTTATTCTTGCTATAATCTCTTTTAATCTCTTATAGTCTGTGAACTTAGTGTTATACATAATCTCTTTCATCATATCAAGAACGAAAGGAATTTTCTCATATAACGCCTTACCCTTAATCTCATACATAATACTGTTCTTGCTGAAGTCTGCCTTGTCTGTATACACAGCAGCACTAGAAGATATACCGCCACAGTTTATATTAATCTCATTCATAAGCTCTGGATAAGTAAAGTTCTTAGTATCCATAAGACCTAATACACTGCCAAGAAGTCCAAGATAAGGAATATCCTCATCACTGACACCCTGTGTATTAAACGAAAGAAGTATATAAGCTATCTTATTAGTGAAGAGGTTATGATGTACAACCTTCATTCCTGCAACATCCTTTACATCTATATACTGCTCTGCCGGCTCTCTTGATATATCAGACAGCTCAAGCATAGGAATTTTCTCAAGATTTTCTTCGCTTGATGGTGTGTCCTGATACTCCTTAAGTGCCTTTGTATCCTCCACCAAATCCTTAAGCTCATCCTCTGATAAAGTCTTTTTATATTCAAAAAGCTTCCTTGCTTCCTCTTCTTCCTTCTTCTTTTCAAGTCCATATTCAGGTACAAGACCTATAACTGACTTGTGGTTATTATTAAGAATATACTCATCTATAAGTTTTTCAAAGTATCCCTTCTTAGCATCCTCTTTCAGCTCTTTAAATGTATCACCGGCTTCTATGTGGATAAATGGCTTTGACTCATCATACAACCAGCTGTCCATCATAGTAAGATAATACATAAGTCCCTTAGGATATGGACCATAATCAGCTTCCCTGTACTTAAACTCATAATAGTTAATACCGGCAGCTATGGTTCTTTCATTGATACCATTCTTTACAAGGTCACTTAATACATCTTCTATTATCTTTACAAATGTATCCCTGTCCTTTTCATTGGCATTCTTTGCAATAATAGAATACACTGGCTGGTAAAGTGAAGTTTCAAAACTTGAATACACATCTGTGCTTATACCAGCATCTATAAGTGCCTGCTTAAGAGGTGCACCTGGTGTCATGACAAGTGCATAATCAAGTATCTGCATAGCAAGGTATAGCTTTGCATCAACAGAAGTACCAGTTACCACATTATATGAAAGATAAGTGTTGTCCTCTAACGGTTCATCGTCTGTTATAGCGTATGGCTTAGTTTCATATACAGGCTTGTCAAATGCTTTCTGAAGTGGAATATCTGCATGTATATCAACATCAGCTGCATCAAAGTCTGACAGATATTCTTCATCAAGATACTTAAGTCTTTCATCCACATCCATATCACCATACATATATATATAACTGTTAGATGGATGATAATATTCTTTATGATACTTTAAGAAATCCTCATACTTAAGTGTTGGGATAACCGCAGGGTCGCCGCCTGACTCATTGCAGTATACAGTATCAGGGAATAATGAGTTAAATGTATATCTTGAAAGCACATCATCTGCTGATGAAAATGCACCCTTCATCTCATTGAATACAACACCATTATACTTGATATCATCATCTACATTTTCAAGCTCATAGTGCCAGCCCTCCTGCTTGAATATCTCTTCCCTGTTATACATATCAGGATAAAATACGGCATCCATATATACATCCATAATATTCTTAAAATCCGCATCATTGCAGCTTGCAACAGGATATACTGTCTTGTCAGGATATGTCATTGCATTAAGAAATGTGTTAAGTGAGCCCTTGCATAACTCTACAAAAGGATCCTTAACCGGATACTTTCTTGAACCACACAGAGTCGAATGTTCTATAATATGCTGCATACCTGTGTCATCATAAGGAGGTGTCTTAAAACCTATGGAAAATACTTTGTTATTATCATCATTGGATATAACAACAACTCTTGCGCCTGACTTCTTATGTCTTAATATAAGACCGGCTGAATTCATATCCTTAAGCACTTCTGCCTTAACAAGTTCATAGCCTGTTATGTCTGATTTTTTCAATTCTTCTATTTTTTCAACTGCATCAAAACTCATATATTAACCTCTCACCTTGCTATATATAATAATATTTCCTATTCTGCTATCTTATATATTAACATATTAATGTAGTATAATACACCTTTTAATAATTAAAAATAGTTAAATTCGTTAAAATTTTCGTACATACTTTGCATTCTGGGTTTGCAATATTAAACCTGTTAATATCAAAAATGGATATATGGAAAGCTGTACCTGACTTTCCACATATCCATTTTATTTTACTTAATTGTAGATACGTATACCAGAATCTCTGCCACGAACTTTCCATCATCACATGTAAGCTTCATAGTTCCTTTATACTTATCAACACAACGCCTTACATTATCAAGTCCATATCCGTGCTTTCCTGACTTATGTCTGCCAGCTATTGAAAGACCTTCAGACACAGCTTCTTCGTTATACATATTATCATCTGTCATAGCTGATAAATAGCTCTCAAGCTCATCATATCTCTTACCTGCCGCAAGCATCTGCAGTCCTATTTTCATGCTTTTCATCTTGTAATATCTAACTTATAGTATATTGTAGGATTATGATTAATCATTATCCTATAATCAAGGTTATAAACTTCATCGTATTCCTTTAAACGAATATTCTTTGGTACAAATCCAAACACACAGTACATTTCATATTTTTTATTTTCTGTTATTTTATTATTTTCATTCATATAACTATTAACCATTATATCTTTACCATTTGACCATACTTTATCTGCCTCTATTGTGACAAAAAACAAAAATCAAAGGACCCCAAATTTTAAAAAAAGGACTCCACATACCTGCCCAAACAGATACATGAAGTCCTCTTAAAATAACACTATTCAATTGTCATCTTAGCGATAATCTGAAATTATGTAGTCTGAACTAATTACTTAGAACGGATTTCCTTAACTAAAGCAACAGCTTCTGCTGTCATATCCTTAATCTTATCGAATTCTCCAGCCTTAACTAAGTCGCCCTTAACCATCCAAGAACCACCACAGCAGAAGATCTTATCGCATGATAAGAATTCTTCAAGGTTACCTGTGTTGATACCACCTGTAGGCATAATTCTTACATTAGTGTAAGCTGCGCACATAGCCTTAATCATCTTGATTCCGCCTGCTGCTGTAGCTGGGAAGAACTTAACTCTTGTAAGTCCTCTCTTAACTGCCTGAGCAAGTTCTGAAGGAGTTACGATACCTGGCATAACAGGAATGTTCTTAGAGATACAGTAATCTACGATTTCTGGATCAAAGCCTGGGCTTACGATAACTGATGCACCTGCTGCAACAGCTCTGTCAACCTGCTCTGTTGTAAGTACTGTACCTGCTGCAAGTACCATATCTGGATATGCTTCATGCATAAGACGGATAGATTCCTCAGCTGCTGCTGTACGGAATGTAACTTCTGCACAAGGAAGTCCACCTTCTACTAAAGCCTTTGCTAAAGGAAGTGCATCCTTTGAATCATTCAATACTACTACTGGAATTACTCCAAGTTCTTCAAACTTATCTGCTATATTACTCATTATAATAATAGCCCCTTTCTTTAAATATTCGACTGAAACTTCTCAGTGTCTATGATTATATCACGATTCTTTAAAAACGACAATAAAATGATGTATTTCGCTTGTATTTTTATAGGAACCTTTTACTTAAAAAATCCTTTTTTCTTAGGACGTTTTCTTTCTTCACCTGTAAGTGTCTTTTCATATTCCACAAGTGCATCTTTCTGCTCTGCTGTAAGCTTAGTAGGTATATCAACTATAAGTGTGATATAATGGTCTCCCCTTGTATCCTTGTTTCTAAGTGTTGGCATACCTTTACCTCTGAGTCTTACTCTAGTACCAGATGCAGTACCTGGTTTAACCTCGTACAGTACTTCACCATCTACAGTCTTAACCTTCACTTCTCCACCAAGTACAGCTGTAGGGTAATCTATAACAACATCTGAGAAGATATTGTATCCATCTCTTTCAAATGCCGGATCAGACGATATCATAACAGCTACTAAAAGATCTCCTCTTGGACCACCGTTAGTTCCTGGCTCACCTTTACCCTGTATACGAACACACTGACCGTTATCTATACCAGCTGGTATATTAACTTCGATAGTCTTCTTGCTGCTTATATATCCTGTACCATAACAGTCTGGACATTTTTCCTTGATTATCTTTCCTGTTCCGTGACAGTCTGGACAAGGCTGTACGCTCTGCATCATGCCAAGGAATGACTGCTGTGTCATAGTTACCTGGCCACGTCCACCACACTTCTTACATGTTTCTGGACTTGTACCCGGCTTTGCGCCTGTTCCGTGGCACTTTGTACACTCATCCTTAAGTGTTACATCTATCTTCTTCTTAGTTCCTGTTACAGATTCTGCAAATGTGATTCTGACATTTACTCTTAAGTCAGCACCACGTCTTGGTCCGTTACTGTTACGTCCACGGCTTCCACCGCCGCCAAACATTCCGCCGAAGATATCTCCAAATATATCTCCCATATCGCCAAAGTCAAAGCCACCAAAGCCACCAGCTCCGCCAGCACCTCCTGCGCCACCATCAAAGGCTGCATGACCAAACTGATCGTACTGTCTTCTCTTATCCGGGTCACTAAGCACAGCATAAGCCTCTGATGCTTCCTTAAACTTTGCTTCTGCTTCCTTATCACCAGGATTCATATCCGGATGATACTTTTTAGCTAACTGTCTATACGCTCTTTTAATGGCTGCATCATCTGCATCCTTAGATACTCCAAGGACTTCATAATAATCTCTTTTTTCTGCCATATAGGTTCCGCCTTTCTATACCCGAAAGGAGTCAGGTCCCCTTATAGAGACCTGACTTCCTTTCTGATTTCATCTATAATGCATAACAAACTATAGATTCAATCATATATCACTTAATTATACTTCCTTATAGTCACCATCTACAACATCATCACCATAAGGTGTGCTGCCACCCTGTGCACCTGCATCAGAACCTGCACCTGCTCCCATATCAGGACCAGCACCTGCTGCACCACCTGCTGCCTGGTTAGCCTCATACATCTTTGCAAAAAGATTCTGTGCTGATGTCATAAGCTTTTCCTTAGCTGCCTTGATTTCATCAACCTGGGCATCTGTCATGTTCTCAGCATCTGTTGATTCAATAAGTGACTTAAGTGCGTTAAGGTCTGCCTCAACATTTGCCTTATCGTTAGCATCAAGCTTATCACCTGCTTCATCAAGAGCCTTCTGTGTCTGGAATACCATAGAGTCAGCTTCGTTACGAACTTCGATAGCTTCCTTACGTTTCTTATCCTGAGCTTCAAACTCAGCAGCTTCCTTAACAGCCTTATCGATATCTTCATCAGACATGTTAGAACCAGCTGTTATTGTGATATGCTGTTCCTTACCTGTACCAAGATCCTTAGCGGATACATTTACGATACCATTAGCATCGATATCGAATGTAACTTCGATCTGAGGAACACCTCTTCTTGCTGGAGGGATACCATCAAGTCTGAACTGTCCAAGTGACTTGTTATCCTTGGCAAACTGTCTTTCACCCTGTACTACGTTGATATCAACGGCTGTCTGGTTATCAGCAGCTGTAGAGAATATCTGGCTCTTCTTTGTAGGAATAGTTGTATTTCTCTCGATAAGTCTTGTAGCAATACCACCCATAGTTTCGATAGAAAGTGAAAGTGGTGTTACATCAAGAAGAAGGATATCACCAGCACCTGCATCACCAGCTAACTTACCACCCTGGATAGAAGCACCGATAGCTACGCACTCATCTGGGTTAAGAGTCTTGCTTGGCTCATGTCCTGTTAATGACTTAACCTTATCCTGTACAGCAGGGATTCTTGTAGAACCACCAACTAATAATACCTTTGAAAGCTCTGAAGCTGTAAGACCTGCATCTGAAAGTGCATTCTTAACTGGTTCAGCTGTCTTTTCTACTAAGTCATGTGTAAGTTCATCGAACTTAGCTCTTGTAAGTGTCATATCAAAATGCTTTGGACCCTCAGCTGTTGCTGTGATGTATGGAAGGTTGATATTTGTCTGCATAGCACTTGATAATTCCTTCTTAGCCTGCTCAGCAGCAACCTTTAATCTCTGAAGTGCCATTGTATCCTTAGAAAGATCAACGCCTTCCTTAGCCTTGAAGTCCTCTAACATGTACTGTGTAACAGCATTATCAAAGTCATCACCACCAAGTCTGTTGTTACCAGCTGTAGCAAGAACTTCGATTACACCATCACCGATTTCAATGATAGATACATCGAATGTACCACCACCAAGGTCATACACCATAATCTTCTGTTCATGTTCGTTATCAAGACCATAAGCTAATGCTGCTGCTGTAGGCTCGTTGATAATTCTCTTAACATCAAGTCCTGCAATCTTACCTGCATCCTTAGTTGCCTGTCTCTGTGCATCGTTGAAGTAAGCTGGAACTGTGATAACAGCTTCTGAAACTGTCTCACCAAGATAGCTCTCAGCATCAGCCTTTAACTTCTGAAGAATCATAGCTGAGATTTCCTGTGGTGTATACTTCTTACCATCAATATCTACTTTATAATCTGTACCCATATGTCTCTTGATTGAAGAGATTGTCTTGTCTGCATTAGTAACTGCCTGACGCTTTGCAGGATCACCTACTAATCTTTCACCATTCTTTGTAAATGCGACTACTGATGGAGTTGTTCTGATACCCTCTGTGTTTGTAATAACAACTGGCTTACCACCTTCCATAACAGCTACGCATGAATTTGTTGTACCTAAATCTATACCAATAATCTTGCCCATAATTATCTTCCTTTCTGTGCCTTATAAATGCAGCACACTTTAATACATAATAAATCATTTTATTGTTACTTACATTTTTATTATGGTAAAGCTCAAAACTTATACACATCAACTACATATTCTGATGTATCGTTTCAGCCATGCTTATATATAAAACCTCTGCCATGCCTGTTAGTTAGCAACCTTTACCATACTGTGACGGACAACTGAATCTCTGTATTTGTATCCTTTCTGTAATTCCTGGGATACCATGTTTTCTCCAAGTTCCTCGTTGTCCTCATGCATTACTGCATTGTGAAGTTCAGGATCAAATTCCTTTCCTTCAGCTTCGATAACTGTAACTCCCATATCTTCAAGAGCTGCTGTCATCTGTTTATAGATAAGATTCATTCCCTGACCTACAGGTGAATCCAAATCCTCTTCACTAAGAGCTGCAACGCCTCTTTCAAAGTTATCAACAACCGGTAAAATTTTTTCTATGATTGCCTTAGCTCCTACTTCATACATTGCTGTTTTTTCCTTTTCGCTTCTGTTTCTGTAATTCTGAAACTCTGCAAAAAGTCTTTGATATTTATCATTTAATTCTTCAATCTGCTGATCCTTTTTGTCTTTCTTATCTTTCTT
>ENA-OURZ01004756-OURZ01004756.1-human-gut-metagenome-genome-assembly--contig:-NODE-4756-length-10086-cov-2.699531_pt1 | contig 10086 bp, 7 predicted proteins | sample MGYA00242073_ERZ509195 | MGnify/ENA primary metagenome ERZ509195 (study PRJEB26280, sample SAMEA2338837) | human gut metagenome | biome: human gut; feature: human-associated habitat; material: faeces...
TATACCTTGCAGACTCCAAGCGAAAAGGTGATCAATGAAATCAAATACTTTGCAGCATTCTCCGCATTAAAACGGCTGTTAGAACAAGAAAAAATCACATTGGAAAACTGCCAGCTGGCGAATGTTGCTATTGCCGAAAAGTACGGTGTTTTAGAATACTATATTTAGTGGTTGTTGTGATAGCTTTATCCTCTTTCTTGTGGTAGTGTTGTCCTTGCCAAAGGTGACCGACGTTACTGTCACATGACACTACTGCAGGAAAGGGGGCATAGAAATGCCAGAAATTCGAGTGATTGAACCAATAATTTTTGCACCAGCCGAAAAGCTTCGAGTATGTGCCTATGCCCGTGTTAGCAGTGATTCCACTGATCAACGCAATTCCTTTGCTTCGCAGGTCAACTATTATACAAAGTACATTCAAGCACATGAGGGCTGGACCTTTGTTGACATATATGCGGATCAAGGAATAACAGGAACAAGTGCGCTGAAGCGCGATGAGTTTCTCCGTCTTATGCGTGATTGCCGACAAGGAAAAATTGATCGAATTCTGGTCAAATCGGTTTCCAGATTTGCACGTAACGCTCAGGACTGCATTGAAGCTGTGAGAGAGCTTCGCCAGCTGGGAGTTACGGTTTATTTTGAAAAAGAACATATCAATACCGCAAACATGAGCAATGAAATGTTTCTAAGCATGATGAGTGCATTTGCGCAGGAAGAATCCATTTCCATATCGAAGAATATGCGAAAAGGCGCAGTCATGCGAATGAAAAACGGAACATTTCGATTGTCACAAGCGCCTTATGGATACTATCTGGATGAGAAAGGGATACTCATTGTACAACAGGAAGAATCTAAAATTGTTCAAAGAATATTTGGCAACTTCCTCTCCGGAATGGGAATACAGGAAATCGCTGCAGAACTGCAAAAAGAACATATTCCAAAGTTAAATGGAGAACCCATTTGGAGTTATACAGGTATTCTCTATATCCTTACAAACGAACGATACATAGGCGATGAACTGTTTCAAAAACGATACACAACAGATACTCTGCCTTTTCAAAAAAAGATAAATCGTGGACAGAAAAAGCAGTATTACGCCGAAGATACCCACGATCCAATTATCAGCAGAGAGGTATTCCGAAAAGCACAAGAATTATTAAAACGGAAATCAGAGCGACATGGACATCAAAATAATGGACAGTATACTTTTACAAGTTTAATCGTCTGTGATGAGTGCGGGACAAATTTCTGTAGACGAATTGCGAAAAACCAACGTGTTTTGTGGACCTGTCGCAAGCATTTTAAAGGGAAACATCTGTGCAGCATGGAGAGCCTAAATGAAACTGAAATACAGCAGTGCTTCCTTACTTTATATAAAAAGCTGGCTGAAAATCGTCAAGAAATCCTTGGAAGCTATCTCCGCCAGCTTGAAGAACTAAAAGATAAGGATTTTATGGCCCATCCTGATGCCATGGAATTAAATAGACAGATTGCTGGATTATTAGAGCAGAATCACACTCTACACCGCTTGCGGGCAAAAGAGTGCATTGATTCTGCTTTTTTTATAGCACAATCCAATGAATTGAGCCAAAAGATATCCAATTTAAAAGCCGAACTTAAACAATATCGTGATTTAAACGAGTATGCGGATTTTATTGATAACACCCGCCTGATTTTAACGATATTAGACTCCCCGATGCCGGTTTTTAGCTCATCAGTGTTCCGAAATATAGTGAGCCGTATTACAGTGACACATGAAACATTGAGATTTCAACTTGTCAATGGATTGGAGTTGGAAGAAGAAAGGATAAGCGGAGGTTAATCATGAAGAAAAAAAGATACTTGCCTTTTGGATATCAGATGAATGAAGGAAATATTATACCGGACATACTGGAATCTTCTGCTGTGCAGTCAATTTTTGAAAATTATCGAAACGGCGCATCGCTGCAGATGCTTGCTAAACAAATGCAGCAATCTGGTTTAAAGTACCGAGAAAATGCGGTTTGGAATAAGGCGATGATCGCCAGAATATTAGACTGCGAAAAATATATTTCAGAAGAATTTCCTGCAATATTACCCTCTGACTTATTTCTACAGGTTCAAAGACTAAGAAAAGACAGAGCTCAAATTTATGGTGGAAGTCTGAATCCAGCCTTGCGAGGAATACGAGATCTTATCTGCTGCCAGACCTGCGGACAGAAGCTTGTTCGAATCAATCATCGAGATAATGTATATATCATCTGGAAATGCCCTTCCTGCAATACGGAAACAAGGTATTTGCCCGACATAGAGTTGATGTCAAGTGTTTTATCCGCAATCAATAGGGCAATTGAAGATCCACAGAAAGTTATGAATTTTAAAAAGAATGCCAATTGCCTGTCAGTTCAAGCCGTTAGGTTAGAAAACGAGATTTATCGAGAACTTGGTAATCCCAAGTCCAATTCAAAAAGATTATTGGAAATCATCAAACAATGCGCACAGGAAAAATACAAAGCCTGTCATGCCAATGGTGATTCAGAAGAAACGGAATGTTTGATAGCAGAACTGAAAAAACTGCAGCCGATGGAACACTTTCAATCTCAAATACTACGGAAATTTATTTGTAAAATTTTGATAACACCAGCAGGTGCTGTTACAATACAACTCAAAAATGGGGCGATTATTTAAGTAAGGAAAGGAGAAACCATAATGCCACAGAAAAAGACTAAAGTGATTAGGGAAATTCCCGAAAATCCCTTTATTCAAGGACAGGCCAAAAGGAAAAAGCTACGAGTAGCCGCCTACTGCCGAGTTAGTACAGAGCAGGAAGAACAAGAGAGTAGCTTTGAAAATCAGGTTGCCTATTACACAGATCTTATTCAGAGCAATCCGGAATGGGAATTTGCCGGAATTTTTGCGGATCGTGGAATCAGCGGTGCAGACATGCGGAAACGAGATGCGTTCATCCGTATGCTGAATGCCTGCCGCCAGGCGGGCATGCGCGTGTGGGGAGGGGAAAACGCCCCGTATGTCTGGGTGCAGTGTCCGGACGGCCTGGATAGCTGGCAGATGTTTGACAAGATGCTGTATGAGGCGAATGTGGTCATTACGCCCGGTTCCGGCTTTGGTTCCAGGGGGGAAGGGTTCTTCCGCATTTCCGCATTCAATTCACGGGAGAACGTGGATGAGGTCTGCCGCCGCATCCATGCCCTGTTTGCCAGATAAGGAGGCGTTCCCAGGCAGATTTTGTCAGGCCGCAGTGCGGGAAGCACTGCGGCTGCGCGCATGATTGTGATGGGGAAAGCCGCATGGAGGCTGTTCCTGCCTAGGATGGCGTAATCCGTCCGGTTTCAGAGGAAAGCCGCCCGGCGCCCGGAAGCGGAGCTTGTTAAGGTCGGCGGAAACGCTCGCCAGGGCGGAGAAAATGAGAGAACTGCATGAGTTCCTCTGGCGTTGCAGGGAACGCCTCGCGCCGGAGTGCCTTTGTTCATGGGAGAAGAAGGAGAGCATTCTGGCTCAATGGCCCGGATAGACCTGTTTCCAGGTTTTGCCTTCGTCCGTGCTTTCATAGATGCCTTTTTCCGCGTACAGGGTAATGTGCCTGTTGTTCGCGGTGTCAATCAGCAGGTTGAAGGCGGCTCCCCAGTCTTCCTTGTCGGAACGCTTCTGCCAGTTTCTGGCGTTGCGTTCGCTGGAGTACACGCCCTTGCCGTCCAGCGGGACGGCGAGCATGAAGGTATCGTCCAGGCGGCGCCTGTCGATCGCCAGCGTGGGCTGCGTGACGGGCAGCCCCTGGAGCACGCGGTTCATGGTGCGGCAGTCATTGAAGGAGGTGTAAACGCCCTGGGTGGAGAAGACGTAGAGCTGGTCTGCGGCGCGGGTGTCGTACACCAGTCTCAGGAAGCCCGCTCCCTGCACTTCGTTTTTCTGGTTCCATTTCTTCCCGTTGTTGGTGGAGATGAAGATTTTGCTGGTGTTGGCCTTGCGGTCCGCCGTCACGGCTCCAATCCTGCCCTGGGCGGTCGTATGGAAGCCGACGTTGGTGACGGGTTCCCCCACCAGGCCCGCGTTGTTCCAGGTGTCTCCGCCGTCCGTGCTCATGAAGAGTCCGGCGCGGTCCGAACCGGCGATGATTTCCCGCGGATTCCGGGGATTGACGGAGATGAGCTCCCCGGCAATGAAGGAGATGGGGGACGGGTCCACTTTTACATCCGGATTGGCGACGGTCCACGTTCTGCCCATATCCTTGCTGCTGAACAGGGCTCCTCCCTGGGAGGTCGGGGCCAGCAGGAACATTTTGTCCCCGGCAAGCGCCATGGAACGGACGGTTTTGACGCCCCTGGGCAGTGTGAGGGGCTTGCGGGCGTAGGTTCCGTTTTTGCGTTCCAGCAGGTCCGCCCCGGAACGGTAGCGCGCCACCGCCAGATCCGGGGAGAGCAGGGAATAGCCGATGATTTTTCCGGCAGGCATGGCGGCGGTTATCTTGTGCGGCTGGAGTTTGACGGGTTTGATGGAGATTCCGTCCATGGCGGCGGAGAAGATGCCCTTGCCCTTGCCCGGAATGGTCCTGAACGTGATGCCGGCGATGGCTTCCTCCTTCATCGGGATGATGCGCTGCATGCCCATTTCCCATTTTTTCATGTCCGGGGAGGTGAAGCAGGTGAATTCATTGCCGCGCCGCATGATGCGCACCCAGGAGTGGTCCTTGTTCAGGGTGAAGGTGGATTGGCGCCCCGTTCCGTAGTCGCTGAAGTCCGCGCTGCACCGGAGGCCGCGGCCCACGGTCCGGAAGACGGCGATTTCATCGTCGTAGTTGGTGGCTCCCGTGTCCTTGCGCACCATGATGCCGGCCCAGCAGTCGTCCCCGGTGTCCAGCGCCTTGTCGCTGATGGAGCTGATGTGGGCTGTCAGCATGAAGTCACCCTTGATTTTTTTGCTGACCAGGTATTCCCCTTCCCCCACGAAGCGAAAGGCGTTTCCCGCGCCGCTGATGGAGTGGGGCAGCCCCGGTTCCCCGCGCAGCATGGCTTCCCAGCCGGGGGTGATGCGGCTCTGGGAATGGACGGGGACGACGGGGGTGTCCACCGTATGGGAACCGTTGTAGAAGACGCGCGCCCACAGTTTGTTTTCTCCGTCAAAGAGCATGAGGGGAGCGGTGAAGGGGGCTGCGTCCGCGGCGGCGGCCAGCTTGGCGCCGTTGTAGTATTCCACCTTGTTCACCCGTCCGGAGGAGATGGCTGTTTTCAGCACGCGTTCCGGTCCCTTGCCGCCCACTTCCAGCCTGGCTTCCGGTATGTCCGCCCGTTTGGGGCGCATGAGGCTGGCGAGCGGTATTTCCTCCATGGGGCGGTTGCCGTGCTGCCAGCCCACCCACGCCACGGTGAATTCGTGTTCCGGCTTTTTCTTGAAGTAGGTCAGCTTGATGGGAGTGACGCCTTTTTCCAGAAAGACGGAGGCGCGCTTTTCCGACGTGCTGTGCAGTCCGTCGTTGTCAATAACGGTTTTTCCGCCGACGTCCAGGCGGCTTCCGTCACAGGTTTGGAGGGCGAAGGTGTAGGCCCCCGTCTGGGGGACGACCAGGAAGCCTTCATATTCAAAGGCGAATCGTCCTTCCCTGGCCCCGCGCAGGGCCGTGTCAAATCCATGGGAGACGCCGGTCCGCAACGGCTTGGAGAAGTCCAATTCCGCCAGTTTGGACCATCCGTCCTTGTTTTCCAGGTATTTGTATTCCAGTCCGCTGGACAGGTCTTTTTTGCCGGGCAGCCCTTTGAGGGGAGTTTCCGCAGCGGCCTTGGCGAGTTTCAGGGTTTTCTGCTGGTCAAAGATGTCCGTGATGGTGAGCCTGACGAAGCATTGGGGGATGTCCCGGGGGAGCGCGACAGCTTTGGTGCGTACGTGCGGGATTTGTTCCTCCACCGTGTAAATGGGAGTTCCGGAGTATTGCGGATTGTCAAAGACCTCTATCTTGTACCCGAACTGCGGGGAGGACGTTTCCGCCAGCGTCCAGTCCACGATCACCTGGCTGCCGTTGTGGCGCGCGTTGCCTTCCGCCGCGATGGCGTCCATCACGGGCTTGTCCGGCTGGTTCAGCTTGAACGTGTGCTTGCGGCCCGGCTCCAGGTTTCTGGGAAATTGCCTGTTTTCCGTATAGGACATGGTCAGGATGGAGTCGTTTTCCGTCTGGTGGACCGTCCAGCCGCTGTATTTCATGCCTCCTTCCTTGGGAACGTTAATGGAAACGGTATCACATTTTTCCCACGCGCCGTTGTGCCTGTAGAAGCCCTTGCCGCGCCACAGTTCCCTCTGCTTGCGGCCCCCGTGCCCGAAGTCCTCCAGAAAGCCGCCGTTCCCCTTGAACCCGGTGGCCGCATAGGGAATGCGGAAGGTGGCGATGTGGTGCCACCGGTTGCCGGCCTGGTCTTTCATCCACCAGCCGGCGTAGCATTCCTTCCTGGCTTCGTCCGCGCCCCAGGTCCGCATGAGCATGGTGTACCACTGCTTGGTCTTGATCCACGGGACGTCGCGCCCCCCGGCCTTTCCGGAAGCTCCTTCACCCACGTATTGCTGGGCGTAGACGTGCGGATTGACGTACACGTTGCGCACCTGCCGCCCTTCGTAAACGGGAGCGGGCCAGAAGGACCATACGGTGGAGGGGCGGTAGGTTTCCAGGTTCGTGTTGTCGTTGGCGTTGGCCGCCACGCCGGCATAGAAGTAGCCGCCCTTGGGGAACATGTCCAGGTTCCAGCAGGAAAAGTAGGTGGATTCCGGCCAGTAGGGGTAGAGCAGGTCCACCATGATGATGTCGGAACCGGCTTTTACTTCGTCACCGTACCAGCTGGCGGAAACGGGAAGCGTTAAAAGAAGCCACAGGGAGAGCAGGAATCTGGTCATGACGATGAAGAGGGGAAAATTTGCAAAAACGTGGAACCGTTCCATTTATCATGAAAAGGGGGGCGTGCGCCAGCTTCAAATGAAATAACGTCATCCCGGTTTTGTCAGCGGATGGGATGACGGCGTCTCCATGGCGCACTCGGTCCTTGCTCCTGTTTGTTTGTGCGGAGTAGGTTTTGGAACATGATCCCGCAGGTGCGCATGAGTTCTTTTTTCCGGCTGGCCGTTGTTTCTGCGTGCTGTTCCTGCCTGCTGGCTGCTGCGGGGACAAGCCGGGGGCAGGAGAGGGAAACGGCTTCCGCCCCGCCGGAGCCGCTTTCCTGCGTTCATGCTCCGGATGGAAGGGTAACGGTGCGGGGTACGGCCATGGGAACGGTGTTTACGGTGCGCGCCTATCCCGGGCACGGGATGGATGCGGCGCAGACGGAGAAGGCCTGCATGGAGTCTCTTGCCTGCGCCGTCCGCTGGGAGAAGGTGATGTCCGCCATGGATGCGGGGAGCGGTCTGGCCCGGTTGAATGCCGCGGAAAACGGCGTTTCCGTCCCCGTTTCCCCGGAGCTGGAAAAGGCTCTTCTGCTGGCCCTGGATTATGCCCGGCTGACAAAGGGCGCCTTTGACCCCACGCTCGGTCCCTGCATCCGCCTGTGGAAGAAGAGCCGCCGCCACGGCGTTCTCCCGTCCGGCGGGGAACTGGAACGTGCGCTCCGGGCGTCCGGATGGGAAAAGCTGTACGTCGGCAAGGGGGCCGCGGTCAAAACGGTTCCCGGAATGAGGGTGGACCTGGGAGGCATGGGCAAGGGGTTTGCCGTGGACCGGATGGCGGAGATTTTGAGAAAAAGAGGAATCCGTTCCTTCTTTATTGACAGCACCAGCGACGTTATGGCCGGCGCCCCCCCACCGGGGGAGCGGGGATGGCGGGTGCTGGTGGATGAAGGTAATGGGAAGAATACGGTGTTGCTGTTGAGCCATGCCGCCGTCTCCACCTCCGGGAGCGCCCGCCAGATGGCGAAGATCGGCGGTGCGGAGTATTCCCATGTGCTGGACCCCCGCACGGGGCTGGGCATGACGGAGGGCAGGCAGGTGAGCGTGCAGGCGCCTTCCGCGGCGCTGGCGGATGCCCTGGCGACGGCGGGGAACGTGATGCGTGAAGAGGATTTCCGCTCCCTGGCGGCACGGTTGCCGGGAGTGTCCGTCCCGGCTTTTTTCCGGAGTTCCTCACGTTTTGCGGAAGGAACGCAGGAACAGGATGGCGCACGGAGGCCGAGATAGACAGCATGATGAAAGAAACGGGGGAGCGGACGCGTTTTTTAAGGTACACCTCCATAGACCAGTTATGAAATTGTACCGTTTTTTCCTGCCTGCCGTGCTTGGCGCCGCCGTATCCTCCTCATTTGGCACGGAGTTCCCGAATCCTTATCCGGCTCCCCCTCCCGGCGTGCGCCTGACTCCTGAAACCCCGCTTTCCCCCTCCGTCAACGGCGCCCGCATTGTTGGCGCCACTCCCGGCGCGCGGGTGCTGTTCCAGGTTCCCGTTTCCGGGGAGCGTCCCATGAAGATTCAGGCGGCTGGGCTTCCCTCCGGCCTGAGGATGGATTCGCGCGGGCTGGTTACGGGTACCGCCCCGGCGAAGAAGGGGGAATACAAGGTGAAGATCCAGGCTTCCAACAGGCATGGAAAAGATGCGAAGGAGTGGATTCTGAAGGTGGGGGATGAGTTGTGCCTGACCCCGCCCATGGGTTGGAGCAGCTGGTATTCCTACAGTGAGGCCGTGGGGCAGGAGAATGTGCTGAAGACGGCCCGGCTTTTTGTGGAGCGGGGGCTTGTCAACCATGGCTGGACCTATATCAATATTGACGATTGCTGGCAGGGCGAGCGAGGCGGACGGAATTTCTCCATCCAGCCCAACAAGCGCTTTCCGGACATGAAGGCCATGTGCGATTCCATTCATGCCATGGGGATGAAGGCGGGCATTTATTCCACGCCCTGGATGGGGACGTATGCCGGGTTCATCGGAGGAAGCTCGCCCAATGCGAAGGCGGATTACGGGGAAATGGCCATTCCGGAGAAGGACCGCAAGCAGAAGAATCAAATTTTCGGGAGTTACCCCGGCGTGCATCGCAGGAAGGCGGACCGTGTAGGCGCCGTCTGGCTGTTTGACCGTGACGCCAGGCAATGGGCGGACTGGGGGTTCGATTACGTGAAGGTGGACTGGAACCCCAATGACGTGCCGACGACGGAACGCATCCGCCAGGCTCTGGACGATTCCGGGCGGGATATTGTGCTCAGCATATCCAATGCCGCCCCGTATAAACAGGTGGAAGAGCTGGGGAAGCTGGCCAATTTGTGGAGGACGACGGGGGATATCCAGGACCACTGGGGCAGCGTCAGCGGCATCGGCTTTTCCCAGGAACGCTGGCAGAAGCACATGCGCCCGGGCCACTGGAATGATCCGGACATTCTCCAGATCGGGAAGCTGGGCAAGCCCAACCAGCCCAATACCACGTTTGTCCAGACGCAGCTGACGCCGGATGAACAGTACACCCATGTGACCCTGTGGTGCCTCCTGTCCGCCCCGCTCATCATTTCCTGTGACCTGGAGCATATCGATTCATTCACGATGGGGCTCCTGACCAACGACGAGGTGATTGCCGTGGACCAGGACCCTGCCGCCCGTCCCGCCCGCAAGGCGTGGCACCGGGGGGATTTCCAGGTCTGGACGAAGGAGTTGTCCGACGGTTCCGTAGCGGCGGGGTTTTTCAATACCGGGAAAGAGAAGGGCGTAGTGAAGGTGAACCTGAGGGAGCTGGGGCTCTCCGGCGCGTATGAAGCCAGGGACCTCTGGAAACGCGCCGACCAGGGAACGGTGACGGGAGATATGGCCGTGGAGTTGAACAGCCATGGAGCGGCCATGTTCCGGTTCAGCAAAAAGAGTTGACGGCAGGGGCAGGAATGGATGCTTTCAAGGACGGCATCCTTTTTTGCCGGCCAGCGGGTCCGTGAATGCCGCGTTTCACTGCCCGTCCATTATTATAGGAATAAAGGGTGAAATGGATAGCCGGCTTTGCAAGGATAGCCTGGCGGGGCGGCGGCTTTAAGAAACGCGCTGTTTCAGCCTTGTTTGCAGGGGGCTTGTGTTGCGGCAAATCCGCTGCCGCCCTTTCCGAGTGAAAGTCTTTATTTTTTCCATAAAAAAGAACCGTCCCGGTTAACCGGAAC
>ENA-OURZ01004758-OURZ01004758.1-human-gut-metagenome-genome-assembly--contig:-NODE-4758-length-10081-cov-9.383303_pt1 | contig 10081 bp, 7 predicted proteins | sample MGYA00242073_ERZ509195 | MGnify/ENA primary metagenome ERZ509195 (study PRJEB26280, sample SAMEA2338837) | human gut metagenome | biome: human gut; feature: human-associated habitat; material: faeces...
AGTCTGGGCACCGGCGGCATGGCCACCAAGCTGAAGGCGGCGCAGATCGTCACCGCCGCAGGCTGCGAAATGGTCATCGCCAACGGCAGCAAGCCCGCCCTTCTGTATGACATCGTAGACGGGAAGCCCGTGGGCACCCGATTTCTGGCAAAGGAGTGCTGAATCATGACCACCCTTGACATTCTGAAAAAGACCCGCGCCGCCCGGAGCAGTCTGGCCGCGCTGGACGAGACAGCCAAGAACCGCATTCTGCTGGCCATGGCGGAGGCACTTATGGCCGCCGAGGATGACATTCTGGCGGAAAACGACGCCGACATGACCGCCGCCCGCGGCCACATCAACGACGTGATGCTGGATCGCCTGCGGCTGGATCACGACCGGCTGGCAGGCATGGCCGAGGGCGTCCGCGCCATTGCCGCCCTGCCCGACCACACCGGCCGCGTTCTCTCGGAGGTACACCGTCCCAACGGCCTTGTGGTGCGGAAGGTGCAGGTGCCGCTGGGTCTGGTGTCCATCATCTACGAGAGCCGCCCCAACGTCACCTCCGACGCGGCGGCGCTGGCGGTGAAGTCCGGCAACGTCTGCGTGCTGCGCAGCGGCAGGGAGGCGCACCGCTCCGCCTGCGCCATCGTGAAGGCACTGAAGGCCGGCATCGTGCAGGGCGGCGGCGACCCGGAGATACTGAACATCGTGGACGATATCACCCACCAGTCCGCCACTGACATCATGACCGCCAAGGGTCTGGTGGATCTGCTGATCCCCCGGGGCGGCGCAGGGCTGATCCGCGCCTGTGTAGAGGGCGCGTCCGTACCCTGCATCGAGACGGGCACCGGCATCTGCCACGTCTACGTGGACAAGGCCGCCGATCTGGACAAGGCGCTGGCCATCGTGGAGAACGCCAAGACCAGCCGTCCCTCCGTGTGCAACGCCGAGGAGGTGCTGCTGGTACACAGCGCCGTGGCGGCGGAATTCCTGCCCCGGCTGAAAAAGCGGCTGGTGGACGAGCGTGCCGCCGCCGGCAAGGTGCCGGTGGAGCTGCGGCTGGACGAACGCGCCGCCGCCATTATTCCCGGCACCCCCGCCGGAGAACGGGACTTTGACACGGAGTTCCTCAACTACATTCTGGCCGTGGCTGTAGTGGACAGCGTGGAGGAGGCCGTGGCGCACATCCTGACCCACTCCACCGGCCACAGCGAGGCCATCGTCACCGAGGATCCCGCCGCGGCGGAGGTGTTTGTCAGCGGCACCGACAGCGCCGCCGTGTACGTCAACGCCTCCACCCGCTTCACCGACGGTGGGGAGTTCGGTCTGGGCTGCGAGATGGGCATTTCCACCCAGAAGCTCCACGCCCGGGGACCTATGGGGCTGGACGAGCTGAGCACCTATAAATACGTCGTTCTGGGCAGCGGCCAGGTACGATGACATACAAAAAGACCGGCTTGTCAGGCATCCTGACAAGCCGGTCTTTTCAGCCAAAGCAAAACGGGCATCCTTTCGGATACCCGTTGAGTTTGGTTCATCAGCCAATGTTGTTCAGCTTCAGCGTCAGCGCGCTCTTCTTGTGGGCTGCGTTGTTCTTGTGCAGCAGACCCTTCGCAGCAGCCTTATCGATCGCCTTGACCGCCACCTTGTAAGTGCCCTCGGCCTCGGTGCGATTGCCTTCAACGGCAGCAGCCTCGAACTTCTTGATAGCAGTCTTCAGTGCGGACTTATTGGCTTTGTTGCGAGCATTTCTCGTCTCTGCCACCAGAACACGCTTCTTAGCAGACTTGATATTCGGCAAACCAAACACCTCCCCGACATGAATTTTTTGTGCGGTGAAAATATAAACTTCCACGCAGGATGATATTTTAGCATCTTTGTTTAAAAAATGCAAGACTTTTTTGTAATTTCTACGGCGAAATTTGTATAAAAGCCTTTTGCCCGGTCATGCTACCCAAAAGCCACAATATTTTGTGCTCAGAAGGGAGCGTCAGCCACTATTATGAACCTGTCACGCACCGATCTGACGGTGGAAACGGCGGAGGAGCTGTCCGCCGGAGGCCGTCTTTTTGCCCCGGACAGCGGCGTGCAGCTGCGGGAGAGCCTGCGCTGCGGCTGTCCCGTCACCTGCATCCGGGTAGCCAGTCCCGCCGGGGAGCGGGCTATAGGCCGCCCGGTGGGGCGGTATGTCACCATCGACCTGCGCCCCTGTCTCGCCCGGCAGGAGGAGCTGACCGGCCGGGCGGCACAGTGTCTGGCCGGGGAGCTGCGCGCGCTGCTGCCGCCCCTGGCGGCGCGGGATACGGCGCTGGTGGTGGGAATGGGCAACGAGGCCATGACCCCGGACGCCGTGGGCGCGGAGGCGCTGACGCACCTGCTGGTGACGCGCCACATGGTGGACGCCATGCCCCGGCGGTTCGGCCATCTGCGCTCCGTGGCGGCGCTGCGCACCGGCGTGCTGGCGCAGACCGGCGTGGAGACGCTGGAGCTGATCCGGGGCGCCGTGTCCCATATCCGTCCGACAGTGGTCATCGCCGTGGACGCGCTGGCCGCCCGCAGCCGTCACCGGCTCTGCGCCACGGTGCAGCTGTCGGACGCAGGGCTGACGCCGGGCAGCGGCGTGGGCAATCACCGCAAGGCGGTGGACGCGGCGGCGCTGGGCGTGCCGGTCATCGCGCTGGGCGTGCCCACGGTCATCGACGGTGCGGCTCTGTGCGGGCAGGAGGATGATGCGCCCACCGGCCTGTTCGTCACGCCCCGGGATATCGACAGCCGGGTGCGGGAGCTGGGGCGGCTCATCGGCCGGGGTCTGACGTTGGCGCTGCAGCCCGGCCTGTCGGCGGAGGAAGTGGCGGCGCTGCTGGGATAGCCCTTGCAAAATCTCCCGCGACGTTGTAGAATAAACCATCAAAATTGAGAGCGGGAGGTATATCACATGGATTTTAACCCCCAGATGCAGCTGGCCGGGCTGCTGGAATGGATGGCGGAGCAGATGGCCGCCTGCCGCGGCAAGACCGCTGTTATCGGCATCTCCGGCGGCAAGGACAGCTCCACCGTGGCGGCGCTGGCTGTGGCCGCCTACGGCCGGGAGAACGTGTACGGCGTGCTGATGCCCGACGGCGTACAGCCGGACATCGACTATTCGCAGGCGCTGGTGGAGCACCTGAACCTGCCCCATACCACCATCAACATCCACGACGCCGTGCAGGGCGTGCTGGGCGAAATGGAGAGAGCCGGGCTGACACCCTCCCGCCAGACCACGGTGAATCTGCCCAGCCGCATCCGTATGGCCACCCTGTACGCAGTGGCGCAGTCCCTGCCCGGCGGCATCGTCATCAACACCAGCAATCTCAGCGAGGACTGGGTGGGCTACTGTACCATCTACGGCGACAGCGCCGGCGCCTTTTCGCCGCTGGGGATGTACACCACCGAGGAGGTGGTGGCGCTGGGGCGGCAGCTGGGTCTGCCGGAGAAGTTCCTCATCAAGCCCCCGTCCGATGGGCTGACCGGCAAGACGGACGAGGACAATCTGGGCTTTACCTACCACGCGGTGAACGAGTATGTCCGCCGGGGCGTGGTGGACGCGGATGTCAAGGAGCGCATCGACGCCCTGCACCGCGCCAGCCGCTTCAAGTTCCAGACGCTGCCGGTGTATCACAACGGCCTGCCTATGGCGCTGACCGACGAGACGGACTATTATAAGTGATAGATGTAAGCAGCAGCGCCCCCCGCCCTTCGGCGGGGGTCGCTGCTGTTATGCCCGGTTTTTCCGGTCGATGACCGAGATAGCCAGCGAGCAGAGCACGCCCACCACGGCCAGGCCGATGATGAGGAAGAACGTGCTGCTGTAAGAGCCGGCGGCGTCATACAGCGCGCCGGAGATGGTGCTGCCGAAGCTGGCGAAGATCAGGTTGCTGTTGATCAGCGGGAAGTTCACCGGATAGTGGGCGGCGCCGAAATAGGCGCGGCAGAAGGCGGAGTTGGTGGGCGTGACGCCGGAATAGGCCAGACCGCCCAGCACGAAGCCCGCGATGACCACCGCCACGCTGCGGCCGGACATGGCCAGCAGCAGCACCACGGAGGTGACGATAAACAGCCCATTGACCAGCTGCATGGACAGGCTGCGGCCGTACTTGTCGTACATACCGCCGAACAGCACACGCCCCAGGGCGTTGCAGATGGAGATCAACCCCACGATGGTGGCCACGGACGCGGCGGTCTGGTCGGCGCTGGCCTCCCACACCACGCCGCTGGCCTGAGAGATCAGGGCGAGACCGGCGGCGCTGACGGCGATAGCCCAGACGTAGTAGAGCCAGAAGGTGGGCTTTTTCAGCATCTCCACCGGTTTGATATCCGCCGCAGCGGGACGGACGGCGGCCTTGCCGCCCTTGCCCGCCGGAGCCGCAAAGTCCGCGCCGGGCGCCACAAAGAAGAAGGAGCATACCGCCAGCACCGCGAAGCATACGAGACCCAACACCACAAAGCTGGTGCGCCAGCCGCCGATGCCGGCGGGCGTCCACGCCTGATAGAGCTTGCCGATGAGGAAGCTGCCGCCGCCGAAGCCCATCAGCAGCACGCCGGAGATCAGGCCGGGCTTGTCCGGGAACCACTTGACCATGGTGCTCATGACGGCGTTGTAGCTCAGGCCGGAGCCAAGGCCGCACAGTACGCCGAAGCCCAGATACAGCGTCAGCGGCGTCTGGCAGCGGCTGGCGATATAGAACCCGGCCAGAAACAGCACCGCGCCCAGCCGCACGGCATTTTTGGCGCTGAGCTTACCGGCCAGCAGGCCGCACAGCAGGGAGCCGATGCAGAACAGGATCATCACCAGCGTGAACGTCAGGCTCAGCTGCGCCTTCGTCCAGCCGGTGAACTCCGCGGCGATGGGGGTGGACAGCACGCTCCATGCGTACACAAGTCCGGCGAACAGCAGGACGATGACGCCGACGATGGCGTAGACCCGGCGATTCAGTTGCTTCATGGGGGAGTACCTCCGTGTTTTTTATCGGTCACCATACAGTTTATCGAATGATTCAATAAAAAGCAAGAAGGAGTTTCCGATAGGGAAAAGTTTTTTCGATAGTGCCGCAGCAGCAAAAAAGAGGCATCCGGACGGATGCCTCTTTTTGCTGGTACGGGTAGTGGGGGTCGAACCCACACGCCTCGCGGCACAGGAACCTAAATCCTGCACGTCTGCCAATTCCGCCATACCCGCGTGCCCACGGCGTATTGTAGCACATTTCCCGCCGCGGCGCAAGGCAATGTTTTGCGCGGCATCACGCGTTCAGCAGCTGCTCCAGACGCGCGCGGATCAGGGCGATCAGCGTGTCGTTGTCGGGGCTGTCGGTATAGTCGGCAGGGTCGCAGAGCATGGCCAGATCCTCGGAGAAATGTCCCTCCTCGAACACGTCCAGCCCCGCCCGTTCCAGGCAGTCGGCGAAGTGCCCCAGCGCGGGGATGCCGTCCAACTCGCCCCGCTTGCGCAGCGCGCCCGCCCAGGCGAACATGGTGGCCAGCGGGTTGGTGGAGACCTTCTCGCCCCGCCGCCAGCGGTAGAAATGATCGGTGACGGTGCCGTGGGCGGCCTCGTACTCAAAGCAGCCGTCCGGGGACACCAGCACGCTGGTCATCATGGGCAGGGAGCCGGAGGCGGCGGCGATGAGGTCGCTCATCACGTCGCCGTCGTAGTTCTTGCACGCCCAGACCATGCCGCCCCTGCTGCGGATGACCTTGGCGGCGATGTCGTCGATAAGTCCGTAGCGGTAGTGCAGCCCGGCGGCTTCAAAGGCGGCCTTGTACTCCTCGTCATAGACCTGCTGGAACAACAGCTTGAACGTCTGGTCGTAGTCCTTGGAGATGGTATCCTTCACGCCGAACCACACATCCTGCTTCACGGACAGGGCGTAGGTAAAGCAGCAGCGGGCGAAGGAGAGGATGGAGTCATCCCGGTTGTGCATGGCCTGCACCACGCCGGGGCCTTTGAAATCATGGACGGTCTGGCGGCTCAGCTCCGCGCCGTTCTCGTCCGTGACCACCAGCTCGGCCTTGGCCGCGCCGGGTACCCGGTACTCCACCGCCTTGTACAGATCGCCGTAGGCGTGGCGGGCGATGGTCACGGGCTTTTCCCAGCAGGCCACCACGGGCTTGATACGGCTGAGCAGGATGGGCGCGCGGAACACGGTGCCGTCCAGCGCCGCCCGGACGGTGGCGTTGGGGGACTTCCACAGCTGGCGGAGGCCGTACTCCTCCTGCCGCTGGAAATTGGGCGTGATGGTGGCGCACTTGACGCCCACCTTCAGACGCTTGATGGCGTCCGCGGCCTGGCGGGTCACGGCGTCCTCCGTCCTGTCCCGGTTGGGCAGGGACAGGTCGTAATACTCCGTGTTCAGCTCCACGAACGGCTCTATCAGCTCTTTCTTGATCATGCCCCACAGGACATGGGTCATCTCGTCGCCGTCCAGCTCGGCGATAGCGTTGGGCATTCTGATCTTATCCATGGCGTTCCTCGTTCTTGGCTGCGTAGTAGTTGATAAGGCAGCCCCGGAGCAGCAGCTCACGCTCCTGAGCGTCCGTGTTCTTCAGATAGAGGGTCATGTCCCTCTTTTCGCCGCCGTGGAGCAGCACAGCGGGGAATACCTCGTCGCCGGCGGCCAGCTTCTCCCGGACACGGGGGACGTAGATGAAGTCGCCGGGCGCGCCGTCGAAGGGATCGCCTGCCGCCAGCGTGAAGGGCAGGATGCCCCAGTTGACGCAGTTGGAGCGATAGCGCTTGGTGGCGAATTCGTAGCAGATATTGGCGCTGCCGCCCAGCACCCGCTGGCAGGAGGCCGCCTGCTCCCGGGCGGAGCCGTCGCCGGGCTTGTTGGCGAACAGCACGGAGCCGATGTGCAGGCGCTGCGTGTCCTCCGCCGTCAGGCCAAGCGCTTTCAGGGCGGCGGACAAGGTGTCGTCCTCCCCGGCGTGTCCGGCGGCGCGGAGCGCCTCCAGCGCGGCAGCGGCCTTGGCGCGGGGCACATAGTCCGGGTCGCGGCGGGACAGGGTGAACTGCGCCAGCTTCATGGGGTTGGAGCGGTAGGAGGACGTCTCGCCGGAGGGGATCAGCTCATCGGTGGTGGTGACTTCATCCCGCAGGACGGAGGCCACCTGCAGCAGCAGATCGTCGGACAGGGCGGGGATGGCCGGCCACTCCGCAATGTTGGGGCCGTATTGCAGCGGCGCGTCCGGCTGGGGATGGCCGAAGCCCCGGTACACCCGCTTGTCGTACACGGAGGCATCAAAGCGGCGCTCCACGGGAGCGGGCTCGTCGTAATCCACGTCTGCCGCGGAGGTGAGCACACCGTGGTTCCGTGCAGTGGCGGCGATGGAGCGGGCGTCCATGAGGATCACGCCGGACAGCTGACCGTCGCTGGGCTTGGAGCCCTCCCGGTTGGGGAAGTTGCGGGTGGTGTGGCGGATGGACAGGGCATCATTGGCGGGCACGTCGCCTGCGCCGAAGCAGGGACCGCAGAAGCAGGGCTTGCACACGGCGCCCGCCCGCAGCAGGCGGGAGGTCACGCCGTTTTCCACCAGCTCCAGCTCCACGGGGACGGAGGGCGGGTACACGGAGAAGTCGAAATTCCCGCTGCCCACGTCGCAGCCGTCCAGAATGGCGGCGGCCGCGGCGATGTTGTCGTACAGGCCGCCGGCGCACCCGGCGATGACGCCCTGCTCCACCCGGAGCTTGCCGTCCTTCACCTTGTCGGTCAGGTGCAGCTGCACCTTGCCGCCGAACTGGGCGGCGGCGCGCTTCTCTACCTCCCGGAGCACGTCGCCGGGGTCGGCGATCAGCTCCCGCAGCGTCACCGCCTCGGAGGGGTGGAAGGGCAGCGCGGCCATAGGCTCGATGGCGGAGAGATCCAGTTCGATCAGTCCGTCGTAGTACGCGCCGTTCTCCGGATGCAGGGGCGCGAAGTCGCCGGCGCGTCCGTGGAGCGCCAGATAGTCCGCCACGGCGCTGTCCGTCTCCCAGATGGAGGTCAGGCAGGCCGTCTCGGTGGTCATGACGTCGATGCCGATGCGGTAGTCCATGCTCAGGCCGCCGATGCCGTCGCCCACGAATTCCAGCACCTTGTTCTTCACAAAGCCGTTTTTGTACACCGCGCCGCACAGGGCGATGGCCACATCGTGGGGGCCCACGCCGTGGCGGGGCTTGCCGGTGACGTGCACCAGAATGACCTGCGGCGCGGCCAGATCGTAGGTGTTGCGCAGCAGCTGCTTGACGATCTCGCCGCCGCCCTCGCCCACGCCCAGCGTGCCCAGCGCGCCGTAGCGGGTGTGGCTGTCGGAGCCGAGCACCATTTTGCCGCAGCCGGCCAGCAGCTCCCGGGCGTACTGGTGGATGACGGCCTGATTCGCGGGCACATAGTCGCCGCCGTACTTCACCGCCGCCGACAGGCCGAAGGCGTGGTCGTCGGCGTTGATGGTGCCGCCCACGGCGCACAGGCTGTTGTGACAGTTGGTGAGCACATAGGGCACCGGGAATTCCTTCAGGCCGCTGGCCTTGGCGGTCTGGATGACACCCACATAGGTGATGTCGTGGGAGATGAGACTGTCGAATGTCAGGTGCAGCAGCCCGTCGCCGCTGCCGGTGTTGTGGGCGCGGAGGATGCGGTAGGCCATGGTCTTGTCCCGCGCGGCCTCGCCGCCGGCGGGAGCCGGATGCACGGCGCCGTCCTGCCAGACCACGCCGCCGTTGTGCAGCTGTATCATCATGTAGCCACCCCTTTCGGGAAGTTCAGAATGGCGGGGCGCGGCACCCCGCGTGATAATGAAGTCAGTATAGCACGCCTGCGGCAAAATGCAAGAGGGAAAATCAAATTTATGCAAGTTGACGTGCTTCTGTTTGCAGAATTTTTCACAGACGCCCCTATTTTGCGGCGTTCACAGAAAAATTTTGAAATTTCTAAAATTCACTCTTGCAAAATCGAGAGCGCCGCCGTATAATCATCTCACGAAACGACAGCCGCCTGCTGCGGCGAAAGGAGCGATCTTGCCATGATCGAAAAAGGCACCACTATATTAAAGCAGTATACCACCCCCCTGAGCCGCAGCATTCAGGAGCAGTATGCCATCAGCCCGGATCACTACCGGGGCGACGTGAAGCTGGGTCTGCGCAACAGCGACGGCACCGGCGTGCTGGTGGGCGTGTCCAAGGTGGGCAGCGTACAAGGCTATCTGATGCAGGACGGCCAGCGCCTCCCCGCGCCGGGCCGCCTGTACTACCGGGGCATCGAGCTGACGGACATCGTAGAGGCGCACCGCTCTGCGGGCACCTTCGGCTTCGAGGAGGTGGCGTATCTGCTGCTGATGGGCTATCTGCCCTCCAGAAGCGAGCTGGCCTACTTCGACAAGATCATGAACCAGGCGCGGAAGCTGCCGGAGGGGTTCACCGAGGGCATGATCATGCGCCACCCCAGCCACAACATCATGAACGAGCTGGCGCGCAGCGTGCTGAGCCTGTACTCCTACGATCCCGACCCGGACAACACGTCCATTGACAACATGCTTCTGCAATCGGTGAAGCTCATCGGCTATTTCCCGTCCATCGTAGCCAACGCCTACGCGGTGCAGCGGCACTACTTCCACGGCGACTCCCTGCACATCCACTTCCCGGTGCCGGAGCTGTCCACGGCGGAGAACTTCCTGCGGATGATGCGCCCGGATAAGAGCTACACCGACGAGGAAGCCCACCTGCTGGATATGATGCTGATGGTACACGCCGAGCACGGCGGCGGCAATAACTCCACCTTCGTCTGCCGCGCCATGTCCTCCAGCGGCACGGATACCTACAGCGCCATCGCCGGTGCCGTGGGCTCCCTGAAAGGGCCGCTCCACGGCGGCGCCAACGCCAAGGTCATGGAGATGTTCCGGTATGTGAAGGAGAACGTGGATCCCCACGACGACGGCTCCATCCGGGACTATCTGAACAAGCTGCTGGATAAGCAGGCCGGCGACCGCTCCGGCAAGATCTACGGACTGGGTCACGCGGTGTACACCATGTCCGACCCCCGCGCCGTGCTGCTGAAGAAGTACGCCCAGCGCATGGCGGAGCTGAAGGGCT
>ENA-OURZ01004765-OURZ01004765.1-human-gut-metagenome-genome-assembly--contig:-NODE-4765-length-10074-cov-7.928336_pt1 | contig 10074 bp, 9 predicted proteins | sample MGYA00242073_ERZ509195 | MGnify/ENA primary metagenome ERZ509195 (study PRJEB26280, sample SAMEA2338837) | human gut metagenome | biome: human gut; feature: human-associated habitat; material: faeces...
CGGCAAAGCAAAGCGGCAGCAGGATACACACCGCACAGAGCAAGCATTTCCAATATGTCATATATACCCCACCCTTTTATAGCTCCGGATCCCAGATTTTCTTCTCCGTGGAACGGATCGGCGGCTCCTCGGATGCGGGCTCGGCGGTGCCGCGGCGGTCGAAGCCCAGATAGCGGGTACCCTGAAATGTCAGCTCCCCCACATCGCCCTCGGCCAGCAGGCCGTATTCCCGTCCGGAGACGCACAGCTCCAGACGGTCGCCGCTGTCAAACTGGAAGGTCGCATAATAGGTGGTAGAGCTGCTGTTGTGCATCCCGCCGGTGTTGCTGTCGTGGTGATGGTGGACAGTGGTGTTCTGCCGCTTGGACACCACAGCAGCGTTCACGGTCAGGCGGGGCGAGTTGTTGTTCTTGTGCCATGTGCCGATGCCCTTCACCGCCGCAACGATAAAGCTCACAATGATGATGGCAAATACGGCGAAAATGAAAACCTGCGCAAAGCCAAATGTCGTGTCAAAACCAAAGCCAAATCCCATATCTGTTCTCCTCCAGCGTATGTAAAGTATATTTCCATTACACTATTTTCAGGTGCTGCGCAGCCATCTTCAGCATGAGCTTCTTGGTGCCCACGGAGTCGAAGGCCACCTCCACCAGCGCGTCGCCGCCCATGGCACGGACGGACAGCACCAGACCCCGCCCGAAGGCATCGTGCTCCACCGTCTCCCCCGCCTGTATCTGCATGCGGGGCGCGGCGGCCTTGGGTGCGGCCTTGGACGCGCCTGCGGCGCTGCGGAGAGCGCCCGCCTTCGGCTCTGCCGGTTCGCGGCGGGTGACAACAGGAGCGGCGGAACGCTGTCCGTAGCCGCCATAGCTGCCATAACCGTGGTCGCCGTAATCGCTGTCCCGCTCCTCCCAGCTTTCGCTGCGGGGCTGGGGCTTGGACAGCCACTCCATGTTCTCCTCCGGGATCTCGTTGAGGAACCGGGAGGGCATGCAGGGCGTGGTTCTGCCGTACAGCGTGCGCTGGCGGGCGTTGGTCAGCGTCAGCTTCTCCCGGGCGCGGGTCATGGCCACATAGCACAGGCGGCGCTCCTCCTCCATTTCGGCTCCGTCGCCCATGGCGCGGTTTCCGGGGAAAAGCCCCTCCTCCATGCCCACCACGAACACCTGCGGGAATTCCAGTCCCTTGGCGGCGTGCATGGTCATCATGGTCACGCAGTTGTCGCCGTCCGCGCGGCTGTCCAGATCGGTGTACAGCGCGATCTCGTCCAGAAATCCGGAGAGGCTGGGTTCCGTGCCCTCGGCATTTTCCAGATACGTCAGGATGCTGGATTTCAGCTCCTGCACGTTCTCCAGCCGGCCGCGGCTCTCCACATCGTCCTTCTCCCGCAGAGCCGGGGCATAACCGCTGCGCTCGCAGACATAGTCGTAGAACTCCGGCAGCGGGCAGTCCGGCAGACGGCGGCGCATTTCCTCGATCATATCTGTAAAGGGCTTTAGCTTTGCAGCCGAGCTTTTCAGCTCAGGGAACTCCTCCGCCCGGCAGAGCACATCGTAGAGCGTCAGGCCGTAGCGGGCGGCGATCAGCTGCGCCTTGTCCACGGTGGCGGCGCCGATCTTGCGGGCGGGGACGTTAATGATGCGCCGCAGGCGCAGATCATCGGTGGGGTTGTTGATGACGCACAGGTAGGCCAGCATGTCCTTGACCTCGGCGCGGTCGAAGAACTTCAGGCCGCCGTAGATCTTGTAGGGCACGCCGTTGCGCTTGCAGGCATACTCCATGGCGTTGGACTGGGCATTGGTGCGATAGAGCACGGCGCAGTCGCCCCAATTCCCGCCCCGGCGGTAGTACATCATGATCTGCCCCAGGACGAAATTGGCCTCGTCGCTCTCGTTATAGGTGGTCTTGACAGTCACCAGCTCGCCCCGGCCGTTCTCCGTCCACAGGGTCTTGCCCTTGCGCCCCTGGTTGTGGCGGATAACGGCGTTGGCGGCGTCCAGAATATTCTGGGTGGAGCGGTAGTTCTGCTCCAGCCGGATGACCCGCGCACCCCGGAACTGCCGTTCGAAGCTGAGAATATTGGTGATGTCCGCGCCGCGGAAGCGATAGATGCTCTGGTCGTCATCACCCACCACGCAGATGTTTTTCGCCTGATTGGTCAGCAACGCGGCCAGGCGGTATTGCAGGGCGTTGGTGTCCTGATACTCGTCGATGAGGATGTAGCGGAACTTGCGCTGGTAGTATTCCCGCACGTCGCCGGCCGTTTCCAGCAGCCGCACCGTGTGCCACAGCAGGTCGTCGAAGTCCAGCGCGTTGGCGTCCCGCAGCTTTTTGTTGTAAAGCGAATACACTTTACCCATTCTGATTTTACGCCAGTCGTTGATGGCTTTCCCCTGCTCCGCGAAATCCTCCGGCGTCTGCATGTCATTTTTGGCGCGGGAGATGATGGTCTGCACCTCCCGGGGCGGGAAGGACTTCTCCTCCAGCTCCAGCTCCTTGATGATGTCCTTGATGACGCGCTTGCTGTCGTCGCTGTCGTAGATGGTGAAGCTGCGGTCAAAGCCCAGTCGGTCGATGTCTCGGCGCAGGATGCGGACACAGGCGGAGTGGAACGTGGATGCCCACACGTCGGCGGCTACCTCCTCCCCCAGCATCCGGCCAAGGCGCTCCTTCAGCTCGTTGGCGGCCTTGTTGGTAAAGGTGATGGCCAGCACCTCCCAGGGGCGCGCCGGCTCCACCGCGCACAGGTATTCCATCAGCGGGCGCTGAGCCGCATCCGGCGCAGCGGCGTACTGCTCCAGAAACTGCACCTCGTCCTCGGAGATGGGGATGGGGATCTCGTCCGTGTCGCTGCCGCGGCCGAAGCGCAGCAGGTTAGCCACCCGGTGGATCAGCACCGTGGTCTTGCCGGAGCCGGCGCCAGCCAGCAGCAGCAGCGGCCCCTCGGTGGCCAACACACCCTGCCGCTGGCAGGGGTTCAGGTTGCTGTATTCTGTGGCGATGGCATCGTGCCGCGCCTGGATAAATCGTCTTTCCAAATCTGTCATGGGTGTCTTGCCTTTCCGTTTCTCTTGCCTACATTTTAATACAATTTCCCCGCCCGGTCAACTGCAAAAGAAAAATTATAGAAATTTTGTTCGATTCCTCTTGACAAGAACGAATGTTCGATTTATACTATGACCAGAACAAGAGTTCGACAAAGGAGGACGCTATCATGACAACACTCGGTCTTATCATCACCCTGCTGGGCGCCGGCTCCATCGCCGCCAACGTTATGCGGCTCATCGACTGCATCGATAAGCCCGCGCCCCGCCGTCGCCGCCGCACGGCGTAAGAGAACATGGAGCTTCTGGACAAGCTGGCGATCCTGTCGGACGCAGCCAAATACGACGCGGCCTGCACCTCCAGCGGCGTAAGGCGCGGGTTCCGTCCGGGCATGATCGGGAACACCACCTCCTCTATCGCCGGGTGTTGCCACAGCTTTTCCGCCGACGGACGGTGCATCACGCTGCTGAAGGTGCTGCTGAGCAACGCCTGCGTATACGACTGCAAATACTGCGTCAACCGGCGCAGCAACGACACGCGCCGCGCGGCGTTTACGCCGCGGGAGCTGGCGGAGCTGACCATCGGCTTTTACCGGCGGAATTATATCGAGGGGCTGTTTCTCTCCAGCGGCGTTCTGCGCAGCCCCGATTACACCATGGAGCTGATGATCCGGGCGCTGCGCATTTTGCGGGAGGAATACCGGTTCAACGGGTACATCCACGCCAAGGCCATCCCCGGCGCGGCGCCGGAGCTGGTGCGGCAGCTGGGGCTTCTGGCCGACAGGCTCAGCGTGAATATCGAGCTGCCCAGTCAGCAGGGCTTGCAGACGCTGGCGCCGGACAAGTCCAGAGAGGCCATTCTGCGCCCCATGGGGCTGATACGGGATGGCACGGCGCAGAGCAAGGCGGAGCTTGCCAAATACAGGCACGCGCCGGTGTTTGCTCCGGCGGGACAGAGCACGCAGCTGATCGTAGGCGCCACCGATGACAGCGACCGACACATTCTGCATCTGACGGAATCCCTGTACCGGAAATTCCGGCTGAAGCGGGTGTTCTATTCCGCCTATGTGCCGGTGGTGGAAAACAGTCTGCTGCCGTCCCTGGATACAAAGCCGCCTCTGCTGCGGGAGCACCGTCTCTATCAGGCGGACTGGCTCCTGCGGTTTTATGGCTTTCAGGCGTCGGAGCTGCTGGACGAAGCGCACCCGGACTTCGACACGCGGCTGGATCCCAAGTGCAGCTGGGCGCTGGCACATCTGGAGCAGTTTCCGGTAGAGGTGATGCGCGCCGACTTGGAGACGCTGCTGCGGGTGCCAGGCGTGGGGCCGGTCAGCGCGCGGCGGATCGTATCGGCGCGGCGCTGCGGCACGCTGCGGTTCGAGGATCTGAAAAAGCTGGGCGTGGTGGTGAAACGGGCGCAGTATTTCCTCACCTGCGGCGGGCGGATGCCGGAGGGGCTGCGCTTCTCCCCCGCCACGCTGCCGCAGCAGCTGGCACTGGCGGAGCCGGGACTGCCGGGCGAACAACCGGAGCAGCTGTCGCTATTCGATCAGGCGGGGGTCGCGGTATGAGTGAAGTAATGTATCAGTATGACGGCACATTGGACGGCTTCCTGTGCTGCGTGTACGAGAGCTATGTGTACAAAGAGATCCCCGCCGCCTTTTGCTGCGACGAGGATCCCCTGTCGTTATTCGAGGTGCGCACGGTCATCACCCAGCCTGCATACAGCCAGCGGGTCAGCCGCGGCATTGCCAGCCGCTCCCCCAAGGCACTGGCCGTGGTGCGGCGCAGCTTCCTCACCTGTTTGCCCGATAAAGAGCTTCACATATATGCCTTCATTCGCAAGCTGCTGGCTGAAGGTGCCGGCTTCATACGTGATCTGTCCAACCCCGTCTGCTATCCTCTGTACAAGGCCATCCGGCACATCAACGGCGAGGTGGAAAAGCTGCGCGGGTTCGTGCGGTTTTCGGATCGCAACGGCGTGCTGGGCGCGGAGATCGAGCCGAAAAACCGGGTACTGCCCCTGCTGCGCGGCCACTTCTGCCAGCGGTACGCCAACGAACGTTTCTTTATTTATGACCGTACCCACCGGGAGCTGCTGCTGTACGCCAACGGACGCTCCCGCATATCGGAGGTCGACAGCTTCCAGCCCGCTCTGCCCGAGGGCGAAGAGCTGTACTACCGGGCGCTCTGGAAGCAGTTTTTCCAGAGTGTGACCATTCAGGAGCGGGAAAATCCGCGGTGTCAGAACACGTTTCTGCCCAAGCGGTACCGCGGCGTCATGACGGAGTTCCTTCCTCTGGAATATGAAAAGGAGCGGCAGGCAGAGCGTCCGTCTCTCCCGGACACCGCCGAACGGTAACGGATGCGCATCGCGTCGGGAATACCGGAAAGAGCAGCCGCCGCACCTGACGGTGCGGCGGGCGGTGCGGCACAGATCGCCGCGCTGCGCTTCCCCCTGCGCGTGGTTTTGCGCCGCCGTGCGGCGCGTCCCCCTGTCTCTCCCCTTACTCATTCCGCCAGCAGCTCCCGCAGCTTTTGCAGACTGCGGCGCTCCAGGCGGGATACCTGCACCTGTGATACCTGTAATATCCGGGCTGTCTGCTCCTGCGTCAGTCCTTTGAAAAAGCGGAGCAGGATGGTCTTGCGCTCCTTTTCCGGCAGCGCGTCAATGGCGTCCCGCAGCGCGATGCGCTCTACAAGGGTGACATCCGGCTCCTCGGCTCGCAGCGTGGATTCCAGCGTCAGCCCCTCGGCTGTCTCCTGCTGCAAAGATTCCGGCGAGATGAGCGCCATGTCCACGGCGGCGATCTCCTCCGGCGTCATGCCCGTTTCCTCCGCCAGCTGGGACAGCCTCGGCTCATACCCCAGTCGGTTTTGCAGCCGCTCCCGCGCCGCCCACAGGGTCTGCCCCTTTTCCCGCATGGTGCGCCCCACCTTGATGGGGCCGTCGTCCCGCAGGAAGCGGCGTATTTCCCCGGCGATCTTAGGCACCGCATAGGTGGAAAACTGCGTCCCGTATGTGAGGTCAAATCCCTTTACAGCTTTGACAAAACCTATGCATCCCAGCTGATACAGGTCGTCCGTCTCCACGCCGCAGCCGTTGTAGCGGCGGACGATGGACCAGATCAGTCCGGCGTTCTCTGTCAGAAGCTGCGCTTCCGCGCTGCCGTCGCCCTGCTGTGCCCGCTCCAGCAGCGCCAGCCGGTCGCTCATCGCCCCGCCAGACGCGGCGCGATGCGCTTACGCATCTGCACCGTTGTGCCCTTGCCCGGCACAGAACGCACTGTCAGGCGGTCGGTAAAGCTCTCCATGATGGTGAAGCCCATGCCGCTGCGCTCGCTTCCGCCGGTGGTATACATGGGGCGGCGCGCCTGCTCCACATTTTCGATGCCGCAGCCCCAGTCGCGGATGATGATCTCTAGCATGCCGCCCTTCAGGATCTTCAGCTTCATGACCACCTTTCCCAGACTGTCGGGATAGGCGTGGACAATGGCGTTGGTCACCGCCTCGCTGACGGCGGTCTTGATGTCCCCCAGCTCGTCCAGCGTAGGATCCAGCTGCGCGGCAAAGCCGGCCGCAGCGATCCGGGCAAAGCCCTCGTTGCTGCTGCGGCTGAGAAATTCCAGAACCACATAGTTTTCCGCTCGCGTCATGATATGTACTCCCTCCTTATTCAATGGTCATCATGCGGCCGACGCCGGATGCCTCAAATACCTTCCGGGGCTGCTTTGCCACATGACGCAGCAGCACACTGCCGCCGACCTCCCGCATACGCTGCCACCCCCGCAGTGCCACAGCGATACCGGAGCTGTCCATAAATGTGACGCCGGAAAAATCCAGCACCAGCGACATCGGTACCGTGCGCTCGATCTCGCGTTCCAGACAGTCCAGCAGCCCCTTGGCACCGTGATGATCCAATTCACCGGAGAGCTGGAATTCCAGCTGCTGCCCTTCATATTTTGCCGATACTTCCATTTGGCTGCTCCTTTGTTCCATTATCCTGCGGCCATTTTCCGTGAAAACACCGCAGATCAAGTGACCTGCGCTTATTATACAGGATATGCCCTGTTTATTTTGTCGAAACGTGTCGGAGCGAAAGAAAAAGGCATCCGAAGATGCCTTTTTCGGGATTCTGTTTGCAAATCAGCTGTAAAGTAATTTTACATTACAGCTTCATGGCCGCCGCGGATTCATCCAGCTTGGCGATCAGGGCGCGGGCCTTCTCGGCCTTTTCGCGCTCGGCATTGACTACGTTCTCCGGCGCGCGGGAAGTGAAGGACTCGTTGGACAGCTTCGCCTCGATGCGATGCAGGTTTTCCTCCGCCTTCTTCCGCTCGGCGGCGATGCGCTCCAGCTCCTTGGCGATGTCCACCAGCTCGGCCATGGGCATGTAGACCGTGGCGTCGTGGGTGGCCACTGTGACCATGCCCGTCAGGTCGGCGGGAGCCTCGGTCATGACCGTCAGCTCGCTGGCATACGCCATACGGGTGATGAAGTGGGCACCCAGACGGTAGTTGTCCGGCTGCGCGGTGACAATGATGACCTGCGCCTTGCGGCTGGGCGGCACGTTCATCTCGGCGCGGCGGGCGCGGATGGCGGAAATGGCGTCCTTGACCGCTTCCATGGCGTTTTCCGCCTCCGGGAAGTGCAGCGCGTCCTGATACTCCGGCCACTTGGCGGAGATCAGGTACTTACCCTCGTGGGGCAGCGCCTGCCAGATCTCCTCGGTGATGAACGGCATGAACGGGTGCAGCAGCTCCAGAATGCGCAGCAGCACATAGCACAGCACGTTTTCCGCCGCCAACTTCGCGGCGGCGTCCTCGCCGTTGAGCCGGGTCTTGGTCAGCTCGATATACCAGTCGCAATAGGTGTCCCAGATGAAGTCGTAGATCTTGGCGGAGGCCACACCCAGCTCGTAGGATTCCAGATTGTCCGTGACCTCGCGGATCAGGGTATTCAGCTTGCTGAGCACCCACTTGTCCTCCAGCTCCAGATTTTCGGGCAGCTGCACCTTGTCGATGGACAGGTTCATCATGACGAAACGGCTGGCGTTCCAGATCTTGTTGGCAAAGTTGCGCATGGCTTCGCACTTTTCAACGAAGAAGCGCATATCATTGCCGGGGCTATTGCCGGTGATGAGGTTGAAGCGCAGCGCGTCGGCGCCGTAGTTCTCCGCCATTTCCAGCGGATCGATGCCGTTGCCCAGGGACTTGGACATCTTGCGTCCCTTGTCGTCCCGGACGAGGCCGTGGATGAACACGGTCTTGAAGGGCTCCTTCTTCATCTGCTCCATGCCGGAGAAGATCATGCGCGCCACCCAGAAGAAGATGATATCGTAGCCCGTGACCATGACGGAGGTGGGATACCAGTACTTCAGGTCGGGCGCATCGGTGTCGGGCCAACCCAGGGTGGAGAAGGGCCACAGAGCGGAGCTGAACCAGGTATCCAGCACGTCCTCCTCGCGGGTCAGGTGCGTGCAGCCGCACTTTTCGCACTTGGTGGGATCCTCACGGCTGACGTTGATGTGGCCGCACTCGTCGCAGTACCACGCGGGGATCTGATGACCCCACCACAGCTGGCGGGAGATGCACCAGTCGTGGACGTTCTCCATCCAGTTGATATACGTCTTGGTGAAGCGCTCGGGCACGAACTTGATGGTGCCGTCCTCCACCACGCGGATGGCTTCCTTGGCCAGCGGCGCCATCTTCACGAACCACTGGGCAGAGATCAGCGGCTCCACGTCGTTGTGGCAGCGGTAGCAGGTGCCCACATTGTGGCTGTATGGCTCCGTCTTGACCAGATAGCCGTCGGCCTCCAGATCGGCCACCACCGCCTTGCGGCAGGCGTAGCGATCCATGCCCTGATATTTGCCGGCGTTTTCGTTCATGGTGCCGTCGTCGCTGATGCAGCGGATGACCTCCAGATTGTGGCGCAGACCCACCTCGAAGTCGTTGGGATCGTGCGCCGGGGTCATCTTCACGGCGCCGGTGCCGAAGCCGATCTCGCAGTAATCGTCGCCCACGATGGGGATCTCGCGATTCATGATGGGCAGGATGCAGGTCTTGCCGATCAGGTGCTTGAACTTCTCGTCCTCCGGGTTGACGGCCACACCGGTGTCGCCGAACATCGTCTCGGGACGGGTGGTGGCAATGACGATATCGCCGCTGCCGTCGGCCAGCGGATAGCGGATGTACCACAGATGGCCGGGCTTGTCGGTGTACTCCACCTCGGCGTCGGACAGGGCGGTAAGGCAGTGGGGGCACCAGTTGATGATGCGGCTGCCCTTGTAGATCAGGCCTTTTTCATACAGCTCGCAGAAGGTCTCGCGGACGGCGCGGGAGCAGCCCTCGTCCATGGTGAAGCGGTCGCGGCTCCAGTCGCAGGAGGCGCCCATCTTCTTCTGCTGCTCCACGATGCGGCTGCCGTATTTCTCCTTCCACGCCCAGACGCGCTCCAGGAACTTCTCGCGTCCCAGGTCGTAGCGGGTCAGGCCTTCGTTTTTGCGCAGCTCTTCCTCCACCTTGATCTGGGTGGCGATGCCGGCGTGGTCGCTGCCGGGCAGCCACAGCGCCTCGTAGCCCTGCATCCGCTTGAAGCGGGTCAGAATATCCTGCAGCGTGCAGTCCAGCGCGTGTCCCATGTGGAGCTGGCCGGTGACGTTGGGAGGCGGCATGACGATGGAAAAGGGCTTCTTATCGGGATTTGGCTCCGCCTTGAAGCAGTTGCCGTCCATCCACAGCTTGTAAATGCGGGATTCCACGTCCCGCGGGTCGTAGACCTTGGGCAGTTCTTTCATATCTGTACTCCTTATCTGGTATTTGGCAAAACAAAAAGTCCGCTCCGTTTTGCCAGTGCAAAACAGGGCGAACATACGTCCGTGGTACCACCTGTATTCGGGATCACTCCCGCTCTCATGGGTGCAGCGACACCCCGCCCCGGTAACGGAGGGCACACCGTCGCAGCCTACTGCCGGTTCAGCGCGAAGCTCAGGGACGACTTGGGCGGGGCATCACGGGCGCTTACACCT
>ENA-OURZ01004767-OURZ01004767.1-human-gut-metagenome-genome-assembly--contig:-NODE-4767-length-10065-cov-2.405495_pt1 | contig 10065 bp, 9 predicted proteins | sample MGYA00242073_ERZ509195 | MGnify/ENA primary metagenome ERZ509195 (study PRJEB26280, sample SAMEA2338837) | human gut metagenome | biome: human gut; feature: human-associated habitat; material: faeces...
TAACAAATGTTGTGGCAAATGATATTGAACGGCTGTTAACGGAGGCTCCCATCGAGGCTGTTTTCCTAAACGGCGCAAAAGCCTACGAATTATTTATGAAATACTGTTCCTGTAAGGATAAGGCAGAAATCTGCAAGCTGCCGTCCACCAGTCCTGCCAATGCTGCATGGAGTCTGGAGCGGCTGATAGAAGAATGGAAGAAAATCAGGAGATAGGATGAAATGTATACAGACAGACAGTTAAAGATTATAGCGGTCTTAAAAAGTGCAGATGGCTGGATGAGTGGTTCCCTTCTGCGGGAAAATATCGGGGTGAGCAGCAGGACACTGCAGATGGATATTAAGGCAATCAATGAGAAACAGTCAGGAGAGCCTCTGATACAGTCTAATAACCGGCTGGGGTATCTTTTGAAAAATAAGATTGCATTAGAGCAGGAACAGAAAAGTTACGGACAGGAGAACTATGTGCATTCCAAGCAGATTATTACTTTACTGCTGTTTGAAAAGGAGTATACCAGTATTGGAACGATTTCTGAGCGATTATTCTTTTCCCGGTCATCTGTAACTTCTGACCTGCCGCAGGTAAAGCGGATTATAAGCCGCACGCCGGGGGCAAATCTTTTGGTATCCGGACAATATGGACTTAAGATTCAGGCATCGGAGAATGTAAAGAGAATCATGTGCATGAAGACCATGCAGAGCAGACAGGATTATCATATGTTGTTTTCGGAAGAAGAGATGGAGAAGGTCCGTCAGCTCTATGATCAGGGTGTACAAAACGGTGTGCCGGGCATGGAGCTTCTCGGCCGCGACGCGACGCTGGAAAAGCAGCCGGGCCTGGCGGAAAACACTGTCGGCTCCCTTTGGGCGCCTACCGGCGCGATCACCTGTCCTTACGAGATGACCATCGCCTGCGCGGAAAACGCGCATGATAACGGCGTGGAGTTCTATTTTGACTTCCGTGCCGAAAAAATCACCACCCTGCGCGATGCGGTGGAAGTGGAGGACGATAACAACGTGCTCTTCCGTTCGCGCTATGTGGTCAATGCTGCCGGCATCCATGCCGACGAAATCTCCCGCATGATGGGCGACGACAGCTTCACCATCGACGGCCGCAAGGGCGAATACATACTGCTCGACCGCTCGGCTTCCGGCTTTGTGCAGCGCGTGGTCTTTCAGGCGCCCAGCGCGCTGGGCAAGGGCGTGCTGGTCTCGCCCACCGTGGACGGCAACGCCTTTGTCGGCCCCACGGCGGTGGATCATTCCGACAAGGAGGATACCTCCGTCACCCAGCAGGGCATTGACGCGCTGAAGGCTGCGGGGCGCAAGTCCATGCCGGATGTGCCGCTCAACCGCCCCATCACCTCTTTTGCGGGCGTTCGCGCCGTGCCGTCCACCGGGGATTTCATCCTCGGCCAGTCGGCAGCCAACCCGCGGCTGATTCAGGCGGCGGGCATCAGTTCCCCCGGCCTTTCCAGCACTCCGGCCATTGCGATGGAGACGGTAGAATCGCTGCGCAAGGCAGGCCTGCAGCTCCAGCCCAGGGGCGATTTCAATCCCGTGCGCGAGCATGAAAAGGCTTTCCGCAATATGACGGAAGAGGAGCGCGAGGCGGCGATTGCCAAAGACCCGCGCTACGGTCGTATCATCTGCCGCTGCGAAAGCGTCACCGAGGCGGAGATCATTCACGCCATCGAGCGCACGCTGGGCAAACCCACGCTGGACGGCGTTAAGCGCCGCACTCGCGCAGGCATGGGGCGCTGCCAGGGCGGCTTCTGCGCCCCGCGCGTGATGGAGCTGATCGCCCAATACGGCGGCGTGCCGATGGAGAAAATCACGAAAAACGGCGGCGCATCCCGGCTGATTGTCGGCCGCACCCGCAAGGAGGAACGGAAAAAATGACGAGAAATGTCGATGTGGCCATCGTCGGCGGCGGCCCGGCCGGTCTTGCGGCAGCGCTGAGCGCACATAAGGCGGGTGCGCGCTCGATCCTTGTGCTGGAGCGAGATTCTTTCCCCGGCGGCATTTTGCAGCAGTGCATTCACAACGGCTTCGGCCTTCATTATTTCGGTCAGGAGCTGACCGGCCCGGAATACGCCCAGCGCTTTATCGACGAGGTCGAAAAGATTGATTCCATCGAGATCCTGCTCGATACCATGGTCATGGAGGTGCATCCGGATAAAACCCTGACCGCCGTTTCCAGCAAGCTGGGCATGGTGCGCGTGCAGGCGGGCGCGATTGTGCTGGCCATGGGCTGCCGTGAGCGCACGCGCGGCGCGCTGAACATCCCCGGCACCCGTCCGGCGGGCGTTTACACCGCAGGCTGCGCCCAGCGCCTGGTCAACATGGAGGGCATGATGCCCGGCAAACACGTCGTGATCCTCGGCTCCGGCGACATCGGCTTGATTATGGCGCGCCGCATGGTCTGGGAGGGCGCAAAGGTCGAGATGGTCTGCGAATTGATGCCCTATTCCAGCGGCCTAAACCGAAACATCGTCCAGTGCCTGGAGGATAACGACATTCCGTTGTATTTCAACACTACCGTGGTCAATATCCACGGCAAGGAGCGCGTCGAGGGCGTGACTGTCGCGCAGGTTGATCCCGCTACGCGCATCCCGAAGATGGAAACCGCGCGCTTCGTGCCCTGCGATACGCTGCTGCTCTCCGTCGGCCTGATTCCCGAAAACGAGTTGACGCTCGGCGCGGGCGTGCAGATGGATCGCGTGACCTCCGGCGCGGTGGTGGACGCTTCCCGCCAGACCAGCGCTCCCGGCATCTTTGCCTGCGGCAACGTGCTGCATGTGCACGATCTGGTCGATAATGTCAGCGCCGAGGCGACCATCGCCGGTGAAAACGCCGCGCTCTATGCGCTGGGCAAGCTGCCTAAGGCGGATACCGTGTCCGTCAAGGCGGAAGGCGGCGTGCGCTACGTTGTGCCCCAGCGCCTGGTCAAGGGCGAAGGGCAGGTCGCGCTCTATTTCCGCGTCGGCAGCGCGTATAAGCCCGCCAAGCTCACTGTCAAGTGCGGCGAAACCGTGCTCAAGGCCCAGAAGAAGATGGTCATGACGCCGGGCGAAATGGAAAAGGTCGTCATTGACCTTGGCAAGGTCGATCAGGACGTCGCCGTGTGCGTGGAGGAGGGCTAAGATATGGAAAAGCAATTTGTCTGCATCTCCTGCCCGATGGGCTGCCCGCTGCGGGTCTGGGAGGAAAACGGTGAGGTGAAGGTCGAGGGCAACACCTGCCCCAGAGGCAAGGCCTACGGCATACAGGAGTTCACCGCTCCGATGCGCACGGTGACTTCCTCCGTGCCGGTGATCCACGGCCAGCAGCTGATGTGCTCGGTTAAGACCGCCCAGCCCGTGCCCAAGGAAAAGGTGCATCAGGTGCTGGAGGCGATCTATCAGGCGCAGGTCAAGGCGCCCGTCGCCGTGGGCGATGTGGTTCTGGAAAACGTCGCCGGAACCGGCGTGGCCGTTATCGCCACCCGCAAAGTGGACGATAAGCGCAAATAAAAAACAAGCGGCTGCGGAAATTTCTTCCGCGGCCGCTTGTCTGTATAATGGGGGGTTGTCTAAAAGACGGGGAGAAAAAGCCGAAGGAAAAACGCAGATGAAATTAGGCTGAAAACACTAAGGGGATGTCCGAAGGGGCCGCAGTCCCTTCGGCTTCTCATCCGCAGGCGGGGGCGTGCACCCCGCCGAGGAGCGATTTTCCGTAAGATAGAAAACCAGAATATAGTTGAGTGATAAACTTCGATAGAAAGAAGAAAATATGCCGAAGGAAAATCGCTTCCGATAACAAAAATCTCGTGTGCGGCAAAGCCGTGCACGAGATTTTTGTTATCGCCAAAGATGAGAATTCATCTTTGGCGAAAGCCTTAGCGCAGACCCGGAATCCGTTTGAACAGCGCGGGCGTGATCGCCGCTGCTGCCAGCAGCTTCGCCGCGTCAAACGGCAGGTAGATCAGGCACCAGTTCCACAGGATGAACCACAGCGTGACTTCCTTGGTCAGTACCAGCGTCATCACAAAGTAGCCGTAAACCGCACCGCACAGATAGGTCACCAGAATGCCCGCAAGACCTGCAACCAGTGCGGCGGGGAAGAGCTTCCAGCGCTTTTTGAGCGCGCGGAAGAGCGCGGAGATCAACGGCGCGGACAGCGCCAGGCCGATCACAAACCCAAAGGTCGGGGAGGTGATGCTCGAAAAACCACCGGAAAAGCCTGCAAACACAGGCGCGCCTACCAGCCCCAGCAGCACATACACCGCCATGGACAGAAAGCTCATCAGCGGCGGCAGCATCAGGCCCGCCAACAGCATGAACAACAGCTGCAGCGTGATCGCGCCGTAGGGGATCGGGATGGTCAGCTGCGCGCCCACCGCCGTCAGCGCACAGAACAGCGCGCAAAGAATCAATTCCTTGGTCCGAAGTTTCATGGGATTTCATCCTCCTGAGCTAATTGTAAACCGTTATAGCGGATTACGGTTTACAATATAACAGCCGGGGCGGACTTTGTCAACGAAAAAAACGAAAGCGGCGCGGAAGAAATTTGGTGTAAAGAAATATCGTAATATGGAAAAGATTTAATGAAAGTTTTGTTTCAATTCTGAATGAAAAATAAACGTTAACCCGTCCGGAACACCTTTACAAACCCTGTTTTTTGGAGTAATCTTCTTGAAGGCAAACAAAAGGGGGGGATGCGAATGGATGTGTTCCGATGGTTCCCGGACGCCCTGGGTCTGCTTTGGGGATTGGCAGGCGGCTTTTTCAACTGCTGGCTGACCCGGAAGCTCCTGGTCAAGGAGATGAGCAATAAAAGGATCATCGCGTTGGTGATCATTAAACCGCTGACGCATCTGGTGATTCTGGTCAGCGCCATGTTCGTTTCCGCGTGGTTTATGCTGCTGGCGGCGGCGGGCGATTTGCTGACGCTGGGCGTTTTGTTTGTCAAAAGTTATTTGGATGGTAGGAGATGATCGAATGGAACTGGAAATCACACCGCAACCGTTCTATATTGGCGGCGTCAACGTAGGACAGTCGGTGGTGGTCGCTTGGTTTGTGACGGCGTTGCTGATCATCCTGGCGATCGTGGTCAAGATCAGATCCAGAAACTTCACGGAGGTTCCCAAGGGTTTGCAGAACCTGCTGGAGTTCGGAGTCGAGACCATTCAGAAGTATTCCAAGACCGAAGGCGGCCATGTATGGGAGGACATCGCGCCCTATTGCGCGACGGTCGGCCTGTATATCTTCGGCTGCTGCATGATCGAGATCTTCGGCGTGCGCGCCCCGACGACCGACCTGGCCATGACGCTGGCCATGGGCCTTGGCACATTCTTCTGGATCAACTATATGGGCATCAAGCAAAAAGGCGTCGGCGGACGCCTGATGCACCTGGTCAAGCCCGTGCCGGTTATTCCGCTGCTGACGGACGTTGCCATCCCGATTTCGATGGCCTGCCGTCTTTACGGCAACCTGCTGGCCGGCATGATCGTCATGGATCTGATCTACGGCGCGATGAAATATTTCGCCGCGGCAATCCCGGCGGCGCTGTCGCTTTACTTCAACTTCTTTGACTCGGCCATTCAGGCCTACATCTTCGTGACGCTGACTCTTTCCTATGTATCGGAAGCGATCGAATAAGCGTCCTCAAATCCGCAACGGAAGAAAAACGAATCTGGAGGTACATTGTTATGGGTAACGGTCTGCTCGCCATTGGCGCAGGTATCGCAGTGCTTACCGGCATCGGCGCCGGTGTTTCCATGGGTCTTGCCACTGGCAAGTCTGTCGAGGCTGTCGCGCGTCAGCCCGAAGCGGCCGGCAACATCCGCTCGACCATGATGCTCGGTCTGGTTCTGGCGGAATCGACTGCAATTTACGGCTTCGTCATCGCTCTGATGATCATGTTCCTGCTCAAATAAAGACCAAGGAGGCGCAAAAGCATGGATGGATTATTCGAAATCGTTAATCCGCTGAGCCTGGTTCTTCACTTGGTCAACCTGGTCATCCTCTACATTGTGTTCAAAAAGTTCCTATACAAGCCGGTGGCCAAGTTCTTGAAGGACCGGCAGGATAAAATTGCACAGGAGCGCGCGTCCATTGATCAGGACCGCGCGGAAGTAGATGCGCTCAAGGCCAAGGGCGACGGCATTTTGGACGACGCCCGCACTCAGGCCGAAGGTCAGGCCGCGCAGATCATGGCGCAGGCGGATAAGGACGCCAAGGCCATCTGCGCCCGTGCGCAGGAACAGGCCAAGGAGATCCTCGAAAACGCCCGTCAGGAAGCGGAAGAGGAGAAAAAGCGCCAGAAGGACGCCATACGCGACCAGGTGATGGAGCTTTCCGTCGCCCTGGCCGGACGCATTCTCGAGCGCGAAATCAACCCCAAGGACCATCAGAAGCTGATGGAGGAATTCCTATCCGAGGTGAAGTGATATGCTCAAAGGCACCGTAGCTGCTCCCGGACAACTGACGGAAGAGCAGATCGCCCGCGTCGAGGGAAAATTCTCCGAGCTTCTGGGGCAGGAGGTTTCCCTGAGCCTGCGCGTGGATCCGTCGCTGATCGGCGGCCTGCGCGTGGAGATCGACGGGCGTCTTTATGACGGAACCATCAAAAAACAGTTGACCATTACTGACGGAAACGAAGAAGTCGATTCTTCTTCCGAAGCCGGTTTTGAATGGCTTGAAAAGCTCGGCGCGTCGGACAAAAAGTCCGGCGGGATCTCTGAGGAAGAGCTGAATGAGCTGGAAAGGCGCGTTCGCCGCATGACCGCTTTCCGCACCCGCGCCGAGGTCGTTCCCTCCGGCAGCGTGCTGAGCGTGGGCGACGGCATTGCGCACGTTTCCGGTCTTTCCGGCTGCCGCAACAACGAATTGCTCCGCTTTGAGGGCAATAAGTTCGGTATTGCATTCAACCTGGAAAGTGACAACGTCGGCGTTATCCTGCTGGATAAGACCGGCGGCATCGAGCAGGGCAGCCACGTCGAGGGCACCGGAAGAGTCGTTTCCGTCCCCGTGGGCGAGGGACTGCTCGGCCGTGTGGTGGACCCGCTGGGCCGCCCCATTGACGGCAAGGAGCCCATCCGCGCCAAGCGCTACCGCCCGGTGGAAACGGAAGCCCCGCCCATTATCGAGCGCGGCGCGGTCAATACGCCCTTGCAGACCGGCTATATCGCCGTGGACTCCATGGTCCCGATCGGCCGCGGTCAGCGCGAACTGATCATTGGTGACCGCCAGACCGGCAAAACCGCGATTGCGGTGGATACCATCATCAACCAGAAGAACACCGGCGTGATCTGCATTTATGTTGCCATCGGCCAGAAGGCTTCCACCATCGCCTCCGTGCAGAAGACGCTGGAGGAAAACGGCGCGATGGAGTACACCACCATCGTGGCCGCAACCGCGTCCGATACCGCGCCGATGCAGTACATCGCGCCCTATGCGGGCTGCGCCATGGCGGAAGAGTTCATGTATAACGGCCGCGATGCGCTGATTATTTACGACGATTTGTCCAAGCACGCCGTGGCTTACCGCGCCATATCGCTGTTGCTCCGCCGTCCGCCGGGACGCGAGGCTTACCCCGGCGACGTTTTCTATCTGCACTCCCGTCTGCTGGAGCGCGCGGCGAAGCTGTCCGATCGACTGGGCGGAGGTTCCATGACAGCCCTGCCCATCATCGAGACCATGGCGGGCGATATTTCCGCCTACATTCCATTTCCACCCGTTACTACGAATGATATCAGCATTTAAACTAAACTCAAAACCTTTATTCAATAACGATCCTTCATTGATCATCACTGTTGCAAATCCACTGGAATATGGCAAAGCACGTTCAACCAACAAATCTTTTGTGTTTTTACGGTAATAGTCAAATGCACCATTCAGACGGCCATTAAAGAAACCAAAGTCAAGACCAGCATTCCACGAAGAAGTACGTTCCCACTTCAAGCCCTCATTTTGCAAACTTTTGATTTGCATAGACGTCAGTTTATTCCCATCTCCGTCAGCATAGTCCACCTTATTCTCATAAATAGATAACGACTGATATGGATCAATACCTTGATTGCCTGTCTCACCATAGCCCACACGTACCTTCAACTGACTTAACCAGTCGATGTTCTTCATATAAGCTTCCTGTTCCATACGCCATGCTAATGAAAAAGACGGGAAATATGCCCAACGATTACCTTTTTTAAATTTACTGGATCCGTCAGCACGCAATGAAGCAGTTAACAAGTACTTATCATAAGCTGATAAATTAACACGCCCTAAATATGAAAGCAGTTGATAATCTTTTTGTATAGGCTGTTTCACATCCACTTTTCCTGCATTAGACAATCCTTTTGTACGTAAGTCATAGATAGAAAAAGTATTACCTGAAACATTCTCTGTCAGAAAATGATATTCATCATAAGTGATACCCGCTGTTGCCGACAGACGAAAGTCCTTAGTCAAATCCATATTAAAGTTTAACAGGTTTTCCACCGTATAATTAGACTTATTGACATTACTGATTGCCAACAGACCTTTTACATTTTCTCCTGGAGGCAACTGAATCCCGTACCAACGTTTACGGTCATTTACTACAATATTTCCTCCTGCACGCAGACTATACGAGAAATATTTATTGATGTTCCAATTCAGATTCAAACTTCCGTTAAATGTTTTATCATTCGTAATATCATCGTAATCATTCACCCAACTAAAGACATTCATTTTTGATTCCAAAGCACCCGGATCATCATCAGGAACAATATAAGGAGCTGTATCAAGAACCGTACGAGCCAAAGATCCGGCAACGCCTCCGGTTGTATTGCCACCTGTCATCATGTCATTCTGCTTCAATGAACCGCTCAATATCAAATTTAAAGTTACTTTCTTAGATAATTCAGCAGTTAAATTAGCACGTAAGTCACCTTGTTTTATTCCTGTATTTTCTACAATACCATTAATATCTTTAAAATTACCGGAGATATAATATTTCATACCGGCAGTTCCTCCACTGACAGAAGCCGAGTAAATTTGTGAGAAAGCTGATGTATATGCCTCTTTTTGCCAGTTACGATAGGTAATGACCTTATATAATTCCGGATTATTCGGATCTGCCTGATAAGCGGATTCATTACCACTAAATACGTAACGCATTTCACCATTAGGTTGCAAATAATATCGCGGTTGGTCCAATTTAGAATTAGTGTAATCGGCATACTCTTCCAAATTTAACATATCGTGCAAGTTACGTGCATTAGCTATCGTAAAGTTTGCTGTAACATTTACTTTTGCCTTTCCGGCCTTTCCTTTTTTTGTTGTAATAAGAATTACACCATTAGCACCACGAGAACCATAAATCGCAGTAGCAGAAGCGTCTTTCAAGACGGTAATATCTTCAATATCATTAGGATTTATTGCACTCAACGGATCTTGAGCTATCTGGAAGTCACCACTTCCTACAGCTGACTCGGCAAATTCACCAGTAGATGCTTGCGGTACATTATCAATCACATATAATGGCTGATTATCTCCACGTAATGAATTAGCACCACGAATAGTAACAGAAGAAGCAGCCCCCGGAGTAGACATTGAGGCTGTTACATTTAAACCTGCAATCTTACCTTGTAATAGTCCATCAATAGACACAGCTTTTGAAGCATCATTCGCATCAGGACGAAGACTGGCAGTAGCACCTGTTAAATCGCTCTTTTTAGCTGTTCCATAACCGACAACGACTACTTCATCCAAATTTTGTGCATCCTCTTTTAATTGAACATTAATTTTAGCCTGATTTCCAACCACTATTTCTTGTTTGGAATAACCGATAAAAGTAAAGATCAACACTGATTTTGAGTTTGGAACGGAAATGGAGAATTTTCCATCAATGTTGGTAATTGTCCCATTAGTAGTACCTTTTACTTGTACATTGACACCAGGCATACTTTCATTTAGAGCATCCACTACCTGTCCGGTAATGGTCTTTCCTTGTCCCATAGATTGCGCAGCAAACGCAAACAAGGCGATGAAACATAGCAGAAAAACTTTTAATAGGTTCTTCATAGAAGTCATTTTTATAA
>ENA-OURZ01004768-OURZ01004768.1-human-gut-metagenome-genome-assembly--contig:-NODE-4768-length-10060-cov-7.572514_pt1 | contig 10060 bp, 7 predicted proteins | sample MGYA00242073_ERZ509195 | MGnify/ENA primary metagenome ERZ509195 (study PRJEB26280, sample SAMEA2338837) | human gut metagenome | biome: human gut; feature: human-associated habitat; material: faeces...
GGGCGGCGTCCTCGACGTGCCGCGGAGGGGTCAAGACCCCTCCCTACGATGCGGGATGAGACGGGGTGGCAAAGCAGTAACGGGTGGTTATGGAAAGCGCGCGGGCCGGGCATGCCCGGCCCCTACGGAGTGGTGGAAGGGTGCGCGGGTGCTGGCCGGGAGTGGGCAGTCGGAGAGGTGACGGGACATTACTGCGTTTATTGCCGCATACGCAGTAAAATCTCCTTGCGTATCCTCTGCAAAAGCCGTATACTACTATTATAATAGTATATTAGGTGGAATAGCCATGATGAAGATTTACCGCACACAGGATAAGCAGCTGACGCGCGTTGACGATATGAATGAGGGGGCATGGATCTGCCTGACCAACCCTACCGACGACGAGGTCCGCCGGGTAGCGGCAACGCTGGACATCGAGCCCGCGGACATCGTGGCCGCGACGGACCCCGAGGAATCGGCGCGTATCAGCCTGGAGGACGGCTACACGGTCATCATCGTGGACATCCCCGTCAAGGTGGACGGTGCCGGCGAGGGCATCTATACGACTATCCCCCTGGGCATCCTGCTGACGCAGGAGCTGATCGTCACGGTCTGCTCCACCGATACCGCCGTTATCGGGGATTTTGCCGCCTGCCGGGTCAAGGGGTTCTCGACCCGCAAGAAAATGCGGTTCGTCTACCAGCTGCTCTACCGCGCGGCCACGATGTACCAGCAGGAGCTGCGCCTGATCGACCGCCGCCGCCAGGCCATTGAGAAAAATCTGGCCGGCGAGCTGAAGGACAGCGACCTGATGGAGCTGCACGGCCTGGAATCGACGCTGGTCTACTTTGCCACGAGTCTGCGCGCCAACGCTACGGTGCTGGACCGTCTGACCCGCTATAAGCGGCTGGAGCAGTACCCCGATGACCGCGAACTGCTCGACGACGTCATCGTTGAGATCCGTCAGGCCATCGAGATGACCAGCATCTACCGCGACGATATAAAGGGCACGCGGGAGCTGTTCAGCTCGATTCTGGACAACCGCCTGAACAACGCCATGAAGTACCTGACCAGCATCACCCTGCTGATGGCCGTGCCCACCGTCATCAGCGGTCTGTACGGCATGAACGTGCAGTCCGACGGTATGCCCTTTGCCAACACCACCGCCGGGTTCGCCATTGTGCTGGGCCTGACGCTGGCGCTCTGTGTGTTTGCGGCGTGGGTGCTGCACAAGAAGCACATGTTGTGAGCTATACCGGGCGAGCACTGCCCGCTCCTACATGAAGTCTGCCCCATCGGCAGACTTTTTCTGTAACATCCGCAAAAAAATCCCTACCTTATATAATAAAGGAGGCTGAAACCATGGAGGACGCCGCAATCGTGGCCCTGTACTGGGCGCGGGACGAGCAGGCGCTGGCCGAGACGGCGGCGAAGTTCGGCGCGTACTGCCGCAAGATTGCCGACAACATTCTGCACAGCGCCCACGACGCCGAGGAATGCGAGAACGACACCTGGCTGGCCGCCTGGAACAGCATGCCCACCAACCGACCTGCGCGGCTGGCTCCGTATCTGGGGCGCATCACGCGGAATCTCGCGCTGGACCGCTTTGACCGGGCGGCGGCGCAGAAGCGCGGCAGCGGGCAGACCTGTGCGCCGCTGGACGAGCTGGCCGAATGCGTCGCCGCGCCGGGCAGCGTGGAGGACAGCTTTGACGCTGCCGAGACCGGGCGGCTCATCAGCGCGTTTCTGCGCACCCTGCCGGAGGAAACGCGCAGCATATTTTTGCGCCGGTACTGGTACTGCGACGCGACGGCGGACATTGCCGCGCGGTACGGCCTAACCGAGAGCAAAGTGCGGGTGACGCTGCACCGCACGCGCGGCAAGCTGGCCGCCTACTTACAGGAAAGGGGTGCTGCACTGTGACAGAACGCGAATTATTTGAGGCCATCGGCCATGTGGACGACGACCTGATCCTGGCCGCCGACGCCCCGGTGAAAAAACGCCGCCGGGTGGTGCATCTGCACTGGCAGCAGGTCGTGTCTGTGGCCGCGTGCGCCTGTATAGTTTTGGGCGGCGCAGCCGTGTGGCGGAGCGGCACGCCGCGCAAGAGCAGCATAGCCAGTGAAGCCGCCATGGCCGCCGACGTCCCGGAGGCCGCTGCCGAGACCGCCCCCGCGCCGGACATGCCGATGCTGGATGCCGCCGCGCCCCAGGCCGCGGACGCCGACGAGGGAGCTGCTGTCGAAAAGGACAGCGCCGCTTCCGGCATCGCTCTGGGCCTGGCGCAGTGCGTACAGATCGACGGCGTGCTGTATTTTGATACGGGCAGCGCAGTGGACTGCCCCCCGGACCGCGGGGCTGACGGGGTCATTGAGGCAAGCGTTGACCGGGACGCCGTCCCGGAGACGGACGGGTGCTCGAACTTTGGTACCGGGTATTCCTACTGGGTGACCGGGGACGGCGCCGTGGTCGTGGAGATCGACGGGGAATATTGCGAGTTTGAGGCGAATTGAGGGTTCTACTCGCCTTCCCCTTTGGGGGAAGGTGGCCCCGCAGGGCCGGATGAGGGGCGCGTGTACCGTGGCGCCCCGATAGCGGACGGCAACGGCAAGGCAGCCCCTCATCAGTCAGCGGTCGGGGCCGCTGACAGCTTCCCCCTCGGGGGAAGCCATGCTCATACAAAGTACAAATGACCCATGAGAGGCAGCCACCGTCTCCATGGGTCATTTTTTATCCCGCTCTTTGGCGGCGCTCAGGGCTTCGGGTTTGCGGGTCTCGGGGGTCAGCAGTTTGGCGCGGGTCACGGCGGCACCGCCGAACTTTTTCCGCAGGGCATCGGCGGCGCGGTCCAGCTTCTCCTGCTTGTCGATGCGGGCGGCATCGGTGAAAAGGTCCATCTGCTCAAAGTTGTCCTCGCCGGTCTTTTCGGCGCTGACACCCACCAGCCGCACGGGGCGCTGCGGCCACATCTGGCGCATCAGCTCGATTGCCACATGGTAGAGGCGGTCCGTGGAGTTCGTCGGGTTGGGCAGCGTCGTCTGGTGGCTCGTGCGGCGGAAGGCGTTGTCCACCAGCTGTACCGTGACGACACGGGCCGTCTTGCCGTCGGCGCGCAGACGCCGCCCGACGGAATCGCAGAGTGCCAGCATCGTGGCGTCGGCGTCCTCGGGGCGGGCCAGGTCCCTGGGCATCGTTACGCTGTTGCCGTAGCTGTTGTCGCGGGTGCGCTGCTTGGTCACGGGGTCGGCCTCGCGGCCATTGGCGTAGTTCCACAGCGTATCGCCGCGGCTGCCGAACAGCTTGACCGCCGTATCCCGCTCAAGCCGGGCCAAATCCCCTATGGTGTAGATGCCGCAGCTGTTCAGGCGCTTGGCCGCGCTGGGGCCGACGCCGAACAGGTCGCCCACCGGCAGCGGCCACATCTTAGTCTCGACCTCGTATTTATATAAGGTATGCACCCTGTCGGGCTTTTCAAAGTCGGAGGCCATCTTGGCCAGCAGGCGGTTGGGCGCAATGCCGACGTTGACCGTGAAGCCCAGCTCCCGGCGCACGCGGCGGCGGATCGTGTGGGCGGCGGTCAGCGGCGGGCCGAACAGCGCCTCGGTGCCGGTCATGTCGAGAAACGCCTCGTCGATGCTGTATTGTTCAACATCCGGGGTGTAATCGTTCAAAATTTGAATCAGTGCCTTGCTATTTTTTACATAAAAATCAAAGTCCGGCGGCACGACGGTCAGCCCCGGGCACTTGACGCGGGCGGCAAAGAGGCTCTCCCCCGTCTGGATGCCGAATTTTTTCGCCGGGGTGCTTTTTGCCAGCACAACGCCGTGGCGCTTGGCCTCATCGCCGCCGACGACGGCGGGGATCGTGCGCAGATCGACAGTGCTGCCGCCTTGCAGCGCCTTGAGCGCCGACCAGGACAAAAACGCCGAGTTGACGTCCACATGGAAGTAGATTTTGGGCATGGGGACCTCCTTTCCGCCCTTGTCTTCCCCCTCGGGGAAGGTGGCCCCGCAGGGCCGGATGAGGGCAAAGCCCGCCATAGATGCCCGGCCGGGGATTTCCGCCCTGTAGGGGCCGGACATGTCCGGCCCGCGGCTTTTCCATGGACTACCGCCCGCCCTGCACCTCCGGGCCGGGCATGCCCGGCCCCTACAAAGCCGTTCAACGGCAAATGGGCAATCGCGGCAAGCCCCCGTTTTTTTAATTATACCACAAAAACCCGCACTTGCATATCATCCCCAAACGTGCTATAATGTATGTATATTTATACAAATAAATCGTATATTTAAAAAGGAGCTTTACTATGGACCTCGTAGGGCATGATTTTTTGACGCTGTTGGACTTTACCCCCGCGGAAATCGGTTATCTGCTGGATCTGGCAGCCGAGCTGAAGGCCAAGAAAAGGGCGGGCATCCCGCACGACACGCTGCGCGGCAAGAATGTGGCGCTGATCTTTGAGAAAACCTCCACCCGCACCCGCTGCTCGTTCGAGGTCGCCGCGCACGACCTTGGCATGGGCACGACCTATCTGGACCCCACGGGCAGCCAGATCGGCAAGAAAGAGTCCATCGCGGACACCGCGCAGGTGCTGTCCGGCATGTTTGAGGGCATCGAGTACCGCGGCTACGGCCAGGCCATCGTTGAGGAGCTGGCCAAATACGCCAGCGTGCCCGTCTGGAACGGCCTGACGAACGAGTACCATCCCACCCAGATCCTGGCCGATTTTTTAACGCTGCGTGAGCATTTCGGCAAGCTGCAGGGGCTGAAATTCGCCTACATGGGCGACGCCCGCTACAACATGGGCAACAGCCTGATGATCGGCTGCGCCAAGATGGGTCTGCATTTTGTGGCCTGTGCCCCCAAAGCCTACTGGCCGGACCCCGCGCTGGTGGAAAAGTGCAAAGAGTTCGCCCGCGTCAGCGGCGGCAGCATCACGCTGAGCGAGGACACCGACGCCGTGGCCGGTGCGGATGTCGTCTACACCGACGTCTGGGTCAGCATGGGTGAGCCTGTGGAGGTCTGGGAGGAGCGCATCAACGCCCTGTCCCCCTATCAGGTCAACGCCGAGCTGATGGCGAAGGCCAAGGGCACCGCCGTGTTCATGCACTGCCTGCCCGCCTACCACGACCACAAGACCGCCGTCGGCAGGGAGATGGGCGAAAAGTTTGACCGCGACGCCATGGAAGTGACCGACGAGGTCTTTAACGGCCCGCAGTCCATCGTGTTCCAGGAGGCCGAGAACCGTATGCACACGATCAAGGCGGTCATGGCGGCAACGCTGGGGGCGTGAGTCCCAAGCCTTCCCCCAAGGGGGAAGCCAGACACAGAAAAAGGCACGTCCAACGCAGGACGTGCCTTTTCATTTATAAAGGAAATTACTCCTCAATATACCCATACTGCAGGTACCAGTAGCCGTAGGGGCTGTGCCAGGTGCCCTTCAGAGAGGGGCTCTGCAGCCAGAAGTCGTTGTAATACGCAACGGGGATGCAGGCGGCGTCGGCCATCAGCATGTCCTCGGCCTCGTGCAGCTTCTCAAAGTGGGTAGCCTTGTCGGCAACGCGGGACTCCTCGATGAGCTTGTCAAACGCGGGGTTGGCGTACTTGCCGTCGTTGTTGCCGTTGTTGGTGGTGAACAGCTCCAGCATGTTGGAGGGGTCGTTGTAGTCCATGGACCAGCCGTTGCGGCTGATGTCATAGTCACCGGCGCGGCGCATCGGCAGGAAGCTGGCCCACTCGACCTTGTTGATGTTGACGGTGATGCCCAGCTCGCCCCAGGCCTGCTGGACGTACTCAGCAACGGGGATGTGGTAGCCGGCGTCGTTGGCGCTGTACTCAACAACCGGGAAGCCCTCGCCGTCCGGGTAGCCGGCCTCGGCCATCAGCTGCTTGGCCTCCTCGAGGTTGGCCTCGTAGTCGTCGCCGATGTAGGGCTTGCCGCCGTTGGCATTGTCCATGAAGTAGCCCTCGTTGTCCACGATGCCGGGGCCAACCAGCGCAGTGGCGGGGGTGTAGATGCCCTGCATGATGGTGTTGGCAACGTAGTCGCGGTCAATGGCCAGAGACATAGCCTTGCGGACATTGGGGTCGGTGAACGGCTCCTTCTGATCGTTCAGGGAGATGTAGTAGGTGCCCATGATCTCATCGAGATAGAAGTCGCCGCCGTCCTCGGCCCTGGTCAGGCTGGGGATCTCATCGGTGGGGACGTCCTTGACGAGCTGTGCCTCACCGCTGTTGTAGGCGGCGTAGGCAGCGCTGGAATCCTCGAGCAGAAGCAGGGTGATGGTGTCGGAAACGATCTTGGAGGAATCCCAGCCGCCGACGTAGTTCGGGTTCTTGGACAGAACAATACGCTCGGAGGGGATCCAATCGGTGATCATGTAGGGGCCGTTGCAGACGTAGGTGTCGGGCTCGGTGCACCAGGCGTCGCCGTTGGCCTCCACGGTGGCCTGCTGCACGGGTGAAGTGGCGACGAAAGCGGCCAGCTTGTCAAAGTAGGAGCAGGGATAGCTCAGGGTGATGGTCAGGTCCTTACCGTCCTCGCTGGCAACGACGTTCAGGGCGTCCCAGTCGGGATCGGTGGTGGTGTTGCCGTCCGCATCGGGGTTGCCGATGGCATCCTGATAGCCGTCGATCATGCCGACAACCGTCTCGGCGTAGGGGGCGGCGGTGTCGGGGCAGGCCAAACGCTTGAAGGAGTACTCAAAGTCCTTCGCAGTCAGGTCAGAACCGTCGCTCCACTTCAGGCCGTCGCGCAGGTGGAAGGTCCAGACCAAGCCGTCATCGCTGACTTCGTAGCTCTCGGCCTGACCGGGCTGGATTTCGTTGTTCTCGTCGATGATGAGCAGGGGCTCCTCGATGGTGATGAGGGTGTTGCCGCCGTCGACGGCAGCGTTCAGGGCCGGGTCCAGGGTCTCGGGGTTGGGGCCGAGCTGGACGGTGAAGCCGGTGCCCTCGCCGGTGGCGGCGTCAGCAGCCTCGGTGGTGGCAGCATCGGCAGTACCGGTGGTGTCGGTCGTGCTTGCGGAACCGCCGCAGGCAGCCAGAGAAACTGCCATACCGGTAGCCATCGCCGCGGCGATGATTCTCTTGTTCTTCATGTTGCTTGTATCCTCCTGATGGATCTTTCTTACACTTGTTGCCTGTCCGCGACAGGCGAACATCGAATATTATAGTACGCGCAACACAGGATTGCAAGTTCGGCAACGATATGTTACCGTTTTGTAACGATTTTGCCTTCCCCCGCGGGACCGGATGAGGGCCGAGTCTGCCGCCGCTGCCCGCTTACGCGCAGCAGCGGCACGGTTTTCCCTCATCAGTCAGCGGGCGGGGCCGCTGACAGCTTCCCCCAAGGGGGAAGCCGCTCTGACTGAATGGCTTCTGCAACACAAAAAAGGCAGAGCCTTCGCTCTGCCTTAGAGTGCTTATAAAATTTTAGCCCTTCACCGCGATATTGACCAGCTTGCCCTTGACATAGATTTCCTTGGCAACGGTCTTGCCGGCGATGGCTTCGGCTACGGCGGGCTCGGCTTTGGCGGCGGCGATGGCGTCCGCGTTCTCGATGGCGGCGGGCACCTTGATGCGGGCCTTGACCTTGCCGTTGACCTGCACGGCGATCTCAATCGTCTGCTCAACGCACTTGGCCTCGTCGTAGGTCGGCCAGGCGTGGTAGGCCAGCTGCTCGGTGTGGCCCAGCTGCTGCCACAGCTCCTCGGTCATGTGGGGCGCAAACGGGTTCAGCAATTCCAGCAGGACCTCGTACTCGGCCTTGGTCGCACCCCCCTGATCGCTCAGTGCGTTGACGTAGATCATCAGCTGGGCAATGGCGGTGTTGGCCTTCAGCGCGTCAATGTCCTCGCCGACCTTCTTGATGGTGCGGTTGGCAACGGCCTCCAGCTCGGGGCGGACGCCCTCGCCGGGAACGAGCTTCTCGCTCATCGACCAGATCTTATCGAGGAAGCGCTTGCAGCCCTTGATGGAGGAGGTGTTCCACGGGGCGGCCTTCTCAAAGTCGCCGATGAACATCTCATACAGGCGCAGCGTGTCGGCGCCGTACTCGTTGACCACATCGTCGGGGTTGACGACGTTGCCGAGGGACTTGGACATCTTGACGATGGGGTGCTCGGCCATCTCGCCGTACTTCTCGACAAGGGCCTTGCGCGCGCCCTTCTCGTCGCCGTACTCGGCCAGCAGGCGCTTGCGCTCGGCATCGGGCTGGTTCTCAAAGGCATGGGGGTTCAGGCCCAGGATCATGCCGTGGGAGGTACGCTTCTGGTACGGCTCCTTGGTGGGCACAACGCCGATGTCATACAGGAACTTGTGCCAGAAACGGCTGTACAGCAGGTGCAGGGTGGTGTGCTCCATGCCGCCGTTGTACCAGTCCACGGGGCTCCAATACTCGAGCGCCTCCTTGCTGGCGATGGCGTCGTGGTTCTTCGGGTCGCAGTAGCGCAGGAAATACCAGCTCGAACCGGCCCACTGGGGCATGGTGTCGGTCTCGCGCTTGGCGGGGGCACCGCAGCAGGGGCAGGTCGTGCTGACCCACTCGGTATGGCGCGCCAGCGGGCTTTCGCCGTTCTCGCCCGGCTCAAAGTCCTTGATCTCGGGCAGGCGCAGGGGCAGCTCGCTCTCGGGCAGGGGCACCCAGCCGCACTTGTCGCAATAGACCATGGGGATAGGCTCGCCCCAGTAGCGCTGGCGGCTGAACACCCAGTCGCGCAGCTTGAAGTTGACCTGCTTGTGGCCCTTGCCGTTTTCCTCGAGCCAGGCGTACATCTTGTTCTTGGCATCCTCAACGGACAGGCCGTTCAGGAAGTCGGAGTTGACGAGCGTGCCGGTGGCCACGTCGGTGAAGGCCTCCTTGTCGAGGTCGCTGGGGGTATTGCCCTTGACGACCTCGATGATGGGCAGGCCGAACTTTTTGGCAAACTCCCAGTCGCGGGTGTCGTGGGCGGGCACGGCCATGATGGCGCCGGTGCCGTAGGTCGCCAGGACGTAGTCGGAGATAAAGATGGGGATCTCCTTGCCGTTGACGGGGTTGATGCCCTTGACGCCCTCAACGACAACGCCGGTCTTTTCCTTGTTCAGCTCGGTGCGCTCGAAGTCAGACTTGCGGGCGGCCTCCTCCTGATAGGCGGCGACGGCGTCGGCGTTCTTGATCAGGCCCGCGTCGACCCACTTTTTGATGAAGGCGTGCTCGGGGCTGATGACCATGTAGGTCGCGCCGAACAGCGTGTCCGCGCGGGTGGTGTAGACCGTCAGGGTGTCGCCCGCGGTGGTGTCGAAGTTGATCTCGGCGCCGTGGCTGCGGCCGATCCAGTTGCGCTGCTGGGTCTTGACGCGGTCGATGTAATCGACATCGTCCAGGTCGTTGATCAGGCGGTCTGCGTAGGCCGTGATCTTCAGCATCCACTGGCTCTTGTTCTTCTGGACAACGGGGCTGCCGCAGCGCTCACAGACGCCGTTGACGACCTCCTCGTTGGCCAGAACGACCTTGCAGCCGGTGCAGTAGTTGACGGTGGTCTCCTTCTTGTAGGCAAGGCCCTTCTTGAACAGCTGGATGAAGATCCACTGCGTCCACTTATAGTACTCGGGGTCGGTGGTGTTGATCTCGCGGTCCCAGTCAAAGGACAGGCCCAGCGCCTTGAGCTGGCTCTTGAAGCGGGCCACATTCTGGGCGGTGACGATCTCGGGGTTGATGTGGTTTTTCAGGGCGTAGTTCTCGGTAGGCAGGCCGAAGGCGTCCCAGCCCATGGGGTACAGGACGTTATAGCCGCACTGACGCTTTTTGCGCGCGACGATGTCCAGCGCGGTGTAGCTGCGCGGATGGCCGACGTGCAGGCCCGCGGCGGACGGGTACGGGAACTCGACCAGCGCGTAGAATTTCGGCTTGGAATGGTCGATCTCGGCATGGAAGGTATCCTCGTCCTCCCAGACCTTCTGCCATTTGGCCTCAACTGTTTTAAAGTCGTATTTCATGATTCTTCTCCCCACAGATGAATTTTAGATGGGTCGTAACCTTCTTAAAGCCTTCCCCCGAGGGGCTGCGCCCGCAGGCGCGTGTCGGAGCGCAACCGCCGAAGGC
>ENA-OURZ01004772-OURZ01004772.1-human-gut-metagenome-genome-assembly--contig:-NODE-4772-length-10047-cov-4.290833_pt1 | contig 10047 bp, 6 predicted proteins | sample MGYA00242073_ERZ509195 | MGnify/ENA primary metagenome ERZ509195 (study PRJEB26280, sample SAMEA2338837) | human gut metagenome | biome: human gut; feature: human-associated habitat; material: faeces...
TGAAGCCGATGTTCTGGTAGATGGCGTTTGCAGTGCCCTTGTACCAGTCGGTGCCCTTTGCCTGCTCGTAGGGCGGCAGGGTGTGCACGCCGCCGTGCAGACGATCCAGATCCCAGGGCTGGCCGTTGCCGATGTACTCGTTCAGCTTCTGGGGCTGATACTGGGTCGCGATGCCAACGGTGTCGATGTTGGAGTTCACGCAGTTGGACAGCGGGAAGTCCACGATGCGGTACTTACCGCCGAAGGACACTGCGGGTTTTGCCGTTTTCTGTGTCAGCGCGTACAAGCGCGAGCCACGTCCACCGGCAAGGATCATTGCCACAATTTCTTTTGCCATAGCTTTATTCTCCCCTTTAACATTAACATTTCCGTTGTTCGGAAATGAGCGTCAACAAATGATCGTGTAGAACGGATGGGTTACTCTTTGGCTGCCTTGGGTTTGCGGCCGCGCTTTTTGGGCGCTTCCTCTGCTGCCGGTTCCGGCTCAGCCTTTGCCTTCCGGGTGGGTTTCTTCACCGGCTTTTCTGCCGGAGCTTCGGCGGCCTTGAGCTTACGGCCGGGCTTTTTTGCATCCTTTTCCGTGGGGGCCTCCGGGGCAGCCTTGGGTTTGCGGCCAGGCTTTTTCACGGCCTTTTCTGCCGGGGCTGCCTTGGTGGTCTTTTTGGCGGCGGTCTTTTTGCCGGGCTTTTTCGCCTTGTCCGCTGCAGTTTTGGCGGTGCGCTTTGTAGGCACCTCAAAGTACAGGGTGCTCATAGGGGGCAGGGTGATGGTGATGCTCTGCTCAAAACCGTGCATGGGCTTTTTGTGGGTCCGCACGGGCTTGTTGTGGACAGCACCGGAGCCGCCAAAGGCAGCGTCGTCGCTGTTCAGCACCTCTTTGTAGGTACCGGTCACCGGGGCACCCAGGGTGTAGCCCTCCCGGAGCACAGGGTTGAAGTTGCACACCACCAGGATCTGCTTGCCGGCAGTGTCCTTGCGCAGGAAGGCGATAACGCTCTGCTGGGAGTCGTCCGGCACGATCCACTGGAAGCCCTCCCAGCTGTAGTCCACCTGCCAGAAAGCGGGGTGGTCCTTGTAGAAAGCGTTGAGGGTCTTGGCATAGTTCTTCAGCTCGGTGTGCTTGTCGTAGCCCAGCAGCATCCAATCCAGCTGCTTGGCCTCGTTCCACTCGGCAAACTGGCCGAACTCCTGACCCATGAACAGCAGCTTCTTGCCCGGGTGCGCCATCATGTAGCCAAAGAAGGTGCGCAGGTTGGCAAACTTTGCATCATACTCGCCGGGCATCTTGTTGATCAGGCTGCCCTTGCCGTGCACCACTTCGTCGTGGCTGATGGGCAGCACAAAGTTCTCGCTGAACGCATAGAAGAAGCTGAAGGTAACCTTGTTGTGGTTGCCTGCGCGGAAGAGCGGGTCGGTCTTCATGTAGCTGAGCATGTCGTTCATCCAGCCCATGTTCCACTTGAAGTTGAAACCCAGGCCGCCGTCCGAAGCGGGCTTTGTGACCATAGGCCATGCGGTGGACTCCTCCGCGATCATGTACTTGTGGGGGTGACGGCCCAGCACGGTGTTGTTGAGCTTGCGCAGGAAGGCCACGGCCTCCAGGTTCTCCTTGCCGCCGTCCTTGTTGGGCTCCCACTCGCCCTGCTTGCGGTTGTAATCCAGATACAGCATGGAAGCCACAGCGTCCACCCGCAGGCCGTCGATGTGGTACTGCTCCAGCCAGTACAGGGCGCTGGAGATCAGGAAGCTCTGCACCTCGTTGCGGCCGAAGTCGAACACCATAGTGCCCCACTCCTTGTGCTCACCGCGCTTGGGATTGGGGTCCTCATAACAGGGCTCACCATCAAAGTTGTACAGGCCGAACTGGTCCTTGGGGAAGTGGGCAGGCACCCAGTCCATGATCACGCCAATGCCGGCTGCGTGCAGCTTATCCACAAAGGACATGAAGTCCTTGGGAGTGCCGTAGCGGCTGGTGGGGGCAAAATAGCCGGTGACCTGATAGCCCCAGCTGCCGTCGAAGGGATATTCCATCACGGGCAGCAGCTCCACATGGGTATAACCCATCTCGGTGATGTAGGGGATCAGCTGGTCGGCCAGCTCTGCGTAGTTGTAGGGCTTGTTGCCCTCCTTCATCTTCCAGCTGCCGACGTGCATCTCGTAGATGTTCATGGGGCCGTTGATCACATCGGCCTTCTTCTGGGCGGCCTGCCAGGCCTCATCGTGCCAGGCAAAGCCGGAGATATCATAGACCTTGCTGCCGTTGGACGGCCGGGTCTCGGCGTGGAACGCATAGGGGTCAGCCTTGTAGATAAGGTCGCCTGCACGCGTAGTCACGCAGTATTTGTAAACGTCGAATTCCTTCATGCCGGGAATAAACAATTCCCACACAGAATCCCCATCCACCTTGTGCATGGGGTGGCTGCCGGGCTTCCAGCTGTTGAAGTCGCCTACCACGCTGATAGCCACAGCGTGCGGTGCCCATACGCGGAACACGACGCCGGGCTCGCCTGCGCGTGTTTCCAGATGTGCGCCGAAGTAACGATAGGCCTCGCAGTTGTTGCCCTGCTTGAACAGATACACCGGCAGATCCGATGCATTGCCCTGAATCTTTTCTTCGGTCGGTTTCATAGACTGCTCCTCCCCGTACAGATCCGCATACGCGCACCTGTAGCTTTTTACTCTTTTATATTAAAGAATTCCGACCGGTTTTTCAAGGCCTTTTCCGGAAAAATACCCATAATCTTTTCTTCAATATTTCTCCCTTATATACACACCCGCCAATTTTTTGCAAAATTTATCGTGAATCTTACCAATGCAATGAAAAAAGCGGAGCCTCTGCACCTCTCTCTTTTGGGAGAAACGTACAAATGCTCCGCTCTGCGGGGTCCTTTTCTGTTATGGGGGGTCATGCGGCGGACCGGTCAGCCCACCACATACACATTCACCTGAATGGCACCGTTGATCACGCTCTCGGCGTAGGTCTCATAGAACAGATCCACCAGGATCTGACCCTTCTGCACCGCGATGCCGGTGTCGGTGGCCACCGCGTAGCCGTACACGAACTTTCCGTCCGTAGAAGTGATGTACAGCTTGGTGCCGTAGGGGATCACATCCGGGTCCACGGCCACGGTGCCGTAGCCAAGGCCAAGGCCGGAAGAGCCCTTGCCGGTTTTAGAATAATAACCGGTGGCCTTGCCGGTGAGCACCTTGCTGTAGGAAGCAGGGGCATTGGTGGTGCCGTCCGGGCCGGTCAGGGGCGAGACGGGTGCGCCCGCGCCGTAAGTCTTGATGACATGGTTCGTGGGCTGCACGGTGGTGGTGGAATCCACCACGATGCTGTTCTCCAGCTCACCGTCCACATAGCGGTCGCGGGTGGTCACGGTCTGCTGGCCCTCGGCACCGTGCTGCACGGTGGTGGTGCGCCCGGTGTTGCGGAAGTACAGGCTGGTATAGACATACTCGGTATCATAGGGGATGGCCTGCGTTTCCACGCGGTCCTGATAGTCCACGCGGTGCACCACGATCTGGGTGCCTGCGGTCACCAGGCGGTCCAGGGCAGGCTCGGTGTAGTCATCGCCCTCCAGGGTGATGCCGGCGCGCTGCAAGGCATCGGCCACAGTGCCGTACACCATCTTCACCGGGTAGGTCTGGCCGTCGGCCTGGACGTTCACCGAGAATGCGCGCTCAATGTTCAGGGTGGCAAGGTTGCCGCTGAACGCCGTGTAATAGACCTTGTCGCCCTCTTCGGACTGGATGCCGGAGAGGCTCATGACCTTTGTGGGGTCGGTGGCAGAGGTGAGGATCACCTGCTTGGCCCCATTGGAGTCGGTGACGTAGGTCAGCCGCAGATTCGCAGCGGTCACACCAAGGGTAGCCACAAGGCACACGACCATGACACAAAACGCCAGCACGCGGGAAGAGACTGCAGATCTGCAGCCCGAGGATGCTTTTTTCAAGTTTACGGAAGCGATACGAGACAACTCCTCTCTTCTTGTTTTTGGTGCGGCCGCGGATGCTGCATTGCACCCCGGCCGCCGGGACTGCGGAGCTCCAGGGGCTCCACAATCAAATACGATGCTTTTCCGGCTGTGGAAGCCAAGCATCGTATTGCGTCGGAATCCGTTCCAACGGGACATTGCTCCGTCCCCCGGCACAGGCCCCCATTGCCTGCACCGTACCGTCCGCTCAGACGGCATTTCACTTCATCCAGATAAAATTTAAACGCTGCAACGTCCGTTGCTCCGTTGCGCGGTATTATCTTACCAGACCGGAGCCGATTTGTCAAATCGGGTGCCTCCACTTTGTTAGATTCTTGACATTCTTTTTTGTGCAATTTTAACAGTGTTTCCTGCAAAATATTGTTTTTTAAGTTATTTCCTCCGGATTTTTCGCCTTTTTTCGTCTACGTTCTGTTCATGAATTTTTAACATTTGCATCCGTCCCGGACGCCCCGGAACGACCCGTTTCTGGCCCTCCCGCACGGAAACAAGCGGCCAAATACCGCAGTTTTCTGCACAAAACCAGGCCCGCCGCCGGGCATTTTCCGCACCCGGAATTGCCCCCGAATTACCCCCAAAAACACCCCTCCGGCAAAATGCCGAAGCCCAGAAATCTGCGGAGAAAAAGAACACACTTCTGCTGCCGCGCGCCCCGGCGTACAATCAAATAAAAAAACCGGAAAGGAAGGTCAAAACCATGAAGATCCAGATCATTCATCGAGCCTGCGGCGGCACCGAATTCCTGCCGCAGCCCAGCCGCCTGCACCTGGGCGCACAGAACGCGGAAGGCGTGGACCGGCTGCAGTTCCAGCTGCCCGAAAGCTGGGCCGACTGCGCCATTGCCCTGTACCTGCGCCGCAGCGACGGCACCCAGCTGGCCCCGGTGCCGCTGGACGGCGATGCCTGCGTGACGGTGGACCGCCGCCTCACCGGCTGCACCGGTGGGCAGTGGATGCTGGCCGCCGTGAGCGGCTCCGGCTACACCGCCTACACCCGCCCCGGCCGGTACGACACCTATGCCACCCTGCCCACCGACGGCGGCTCCGAGGACCTGCCGCCCACCCTGTACGAGCAGTTCGTCGCCCGCGGCATGTCCAAGCGAGTCGTTGACTTCCTTGAACCGATCAAAGTCGACCAGCAGCAAGGCCAGCCCCGAGCCGCATTCCAGTGCGCTCCCACAGGCTTTGTGGAGCATCTCCTCAAACATGGCCCGGTTCGGCAGCCCGGTCAGGGGATCATGGCGTGCCTGCGCCAGAGCGGTTCTGGTTGAAAACAGGTCTTCAATCAGGTTTTCCAACTGGAATTCCCGGACCTCTTTCTGCACAATGAGCGTGCCGATCTGCTCAGCCAGCCGCCCCACGGACGCAGGGACGGACGGGTCGTTCGTATACCGGAACAAGGCGCGCACCTGTTCGGCATCCCCCCAGACGATGTCTTTGACGATCCGGGTTATGTCATTGAGGCAAGCTTCGTAATCGTGCTTCACATCGGCCCCGCAGCTACAGCGTTGTCGCCGGTCCGGCACTCTGAACCGGTTCCAGCGGCAGGTCGGACAAATACCGCCGCACCATATCGAGCGCGGTGCCCGCGGCGCGCTCCCGAAGCCAGCCGCGGCCATGAACCCGGCCGGGAGGCGTCATCCTGCGGACCCACGTCCGCGTACCGTCACTGAGCGCAATATAGATGAGCCCCACGGGCTTTTCCGGCGTCCCCCCGGTCGGCCCGGCAACCCCGGTGATGCCGATGCCGAGCTCGCTGCCCGATACTTCTCGCACGCCTTCGGCCATAGCCCGGGCCACAGGTTCGCTTACGGCCCCGTGTTCCTCAAGCATGGCGGCAGGCACGCCGAGCAGCTTCATCTTGGCTTCGTTGGCGTAGGTCACAAGGCCCATGCCGAAGACTTCCGACGCGCCGGAAACGTCCGTGATGAGCTTCGCCACCAGACCGCCCGTGCAGGATTCGGCGGTAGCCAGATGCAGCCCCTTTTCACTGAGCAGCCGGACGACCACGCTTTCCAGATTGTCCACATCCACGCCGTAGACCACATCCCCGTACCGGCGGCAAATCTCTTCGACCACCGGACGGCACAGCGCCTCGGCGGCTTCTTCGCTCTCAGCCCGTGCCGTCACCCGCACGAACATCTCGTTTTCCTTCGCATAGGTCGCCGCCGTCGGGTTCGCCGCATCGGTCAGATCGGCAATCTTCAACGCGCCCGCCCCCTCGCCGAGCCCGAACGTGCGGATCATGCACGAGTGGATGACGGCGTGGCTCCCTTCTTTCAGGAACGGGACGACATAATGCTGCAACATGGGGACCAGTTCGGAAGGCGGCCCCGGCAGCATGACGATCACCTTGCCGGACGCCGTCCGCACGCCGCAGCCCGGCGCGGTCCCGATGTCGTTGGGGAAGACGGTCGCGCCCTCGGGCAGCATGGCCTGCTTGCGCTGGTTCTCGCCCATCGCCGGGCGTCCCTTGAAGTAGCTTTCCAGACGGCGCAGGCTGTCCTCATGGATCTTCAGCGGAGCGCCCGCCACACTGGCGATGGTTTCCTTGGTCAGATCGTCGTCCGTGGGGCCCAAGCCGCCCGTCGTAATGACCACATCGCTGCGGCCCAGCGCTTCTTCCAGCGCGTCCCGCAGCCTCCCCGGATTATCGCCCACGGTGCAGGCAAAAAGCAGGTTGACCCCGATGGCGGAGAGCTCGCGCGCGACAAACGCCGCGTCCGTGTTGATCGTATGCCCAAGCAAGAGCTCGGTCCCTACCGAAATGATTTCAGCATTCATGGCAAACTCGGTTGCGGAGATGAGCGGAAATGACTTTTTTTGGGGGAAAGCCCCTTTGGAAGAAACCCCTTCCAAAACCTGCCAGCGCGGCTCGCGCCACCCCATCCCCCTAAAACTTTTCCTTCACGGTTACAACAAAAGTTTCCGGGGGGATATCGGAAAGGAGGGGCCAATCGGCGGGCATTCCCGCCGCTCGAAAGGGTTGTGGAGGAAAACAGGGAGGAATGTTGTTGCCGGACATCCCTCCCCAGCCTCCATCCTTGCTATTCGGACTTCACTTTCTTGTGGACATGAACCGCTCTGGGAAGGAAGAGATTCAACAGCACCCCGGTGACGGCGGCAAGCCCGATGCCGCCGAGGCGGAACGAGCCGATATTAAAGGTCATGCCGCCCACGCCGAAGATGATGATCAGCGCGACGACGGCGAGGTTGCGGGGCTCCATCAAGTCTTCGCCAGCGCGGACCAGCGTGTTCAGGCCCACCACCATGATGGCCCCGAACAGCAGGATCATGATCCCGCCCATGACCGGGACGGGGATGGAACTCAAGAACGCGCCGAGCTTGTTGACGCACGAGAGCACGATGGCCCAAATGGCGGCCCACGTCATGACGCCGGGGTTGAACGCCCGGGTCAGGGCCACCGCCCCGGTCACTTCCGAATAGGTCGTATTCGGAGGCCCGCCGATGAAGCTCGCCAGCATCGTGGCGATGCCGTCGCCGAGCATGGTGCTCTTGATGCCGGGGTCCTTGAGGAAGTCCTTCCCCGTCACCGAGCTGATGGCGATGATGTCCCCGAAATGCTCAATGGCCGGGGCGAGGGTAATGGGGATGATGAACAGGATGGCTTCCCAGCGGAACTCGGGGAACACGAAATCCGGAACGCCGAACCACGGCGCGGCGGCCACCTTGCTGAAATCGTGGATGCCGAGCCCGATGGCGCACAGGTAGCCTACGGCGATGCCCGACATAATGGGGATAAGGCGTATCATGCCGCGCCCGAGCAGGGAAACGAGCACCGTCGTCGCCAGCGCCGCCATCGAAATGATCAGCGCCGTGTTCTCGGGGACAAGCACCGCGCTGCCGTCCCCGGCCTTGCCGAGGGCCATGTTCACCCCGACAGGGGCCAGCACAAGGCCGATGACGATGATCACCGGCCCGGTCACGATGGGCGGCAGCAGGCGCATGATGATCTCCGTGCCGCGCCAACGGATGATGAAGCTCAGCACCACATAGACGGCACCGGCCACGACCATGCCGCCCAGCGTCGCGGGAAGCCCCCAAGTCTGCACGCCATAGATGATCGGCGCAATGAACGCGAAGGACGACGCGAGAAAAACGGGCACCTTGCCGCGTGTGCAAATCTGAAAAATCAACGTGCCCACGCCGGCCGTAAACAAGGCCACGTTGGTGCTCATGCCCGTCAGGATCGGCACCAGCACCAGCGCGCCGAATGCCACGAAAAGCATCTGCGCACCGAGCAGGGAATCTTTCAACCGAAAAGAATACGTCGTATCCGACTCCATCTCCACTCCTCAGAAAAAAATGTATGTTCCCTGTCCCCTGGCGGCTCCCGCATACCGGGCTTGAGGGGAACGGCTCCCCTCAGCCGGATCGGAGGCAGCGCCTCGCCGCCTGCCCGCTACCGCGTTCCGAAGATGCGGTCCCCGGCGTCGCCGAGGCCGGGGATGATGTAGCCGTGCTCGTCGAGATGGGAGTCGACGGCGGCCGTATAAATGTCCACGTCGGGATGCGCTTCCTCGACGCGCTTGATGCCTTCGGGAGCGCACACGAGATTGAGGCTGAGGATGCGCTTGCAGCCGCGCTTCTTGAGGAGATCGATCGTGGCGATGAGCGAGCCGCCGGTCGCCAGCATGGGATCAAGGATAATGGCGATGCGCTGGTCGATCTCCTTGGCGAGCTTCACGTAGTACTCTACGGGCTCCAGCGTCTCTTCGTTCCGGTACAGGCCGACGACGCTGATCTTCGCGCCCGGGACCATGTCCAGCACGCCGTCCATCAGGCCGAGCCCGGCCCGGAGAATGGGAACGATGGTCACCATCTTGCCGGAAATGGATTCCACTTCCACGGGCCCGGCCCAGCCTTTGATGGTCCGCTTTTCGGTCTTGAACTGCTTGGTGGCTTCATACATGAGCAACCGGGCGATTTCCTTGGCCAGCATACGGAATTCGCTGGTGGAGGTGGATTCCTTCCTAAGGATGCCCAGTTTGTGCCGCACGAGAGGATGATCAACTACATGAACCGCCATACCCATTCTCCTCTGAATAAAAGGATTCCCGAAACGCTTCCAAAACGCATGGGGCCGCCGAAGCGGGAAGCCAACCCCATCCAACAGGCCAAATAAATTGGAAGACCTTATGCCGAGGCCGAGGGTTTGTCAAAATCACGCTCCGAACGGCCGCCCTCGACACGCCCCGCGCGCGGCCTCCGCGGATTTGGGCAAAGGCCTCCGGCTCACTGCGAAGGGGGGTTACAAAATCGTAGTTAACATTTTTGTAAATAACAGTATTCCCTTTGAGATAGGCACAGTTATGCGAAAAACGGCAAAAACGCCTTGCCAGAAGGACTAAAAAGGCATAAAAACGGCACACATTTTCCTTGAAATCCTGTTTCAGGGCGTGCCACGGGATTGTGTGTTTCTCAAATTGTCAAAACAGGAGTTCTCTCCCTCTGAGAAAGGGAGGGGTCCCCGCCAAGGAGCTTACGTCATGGCTTCGAGCTACGTGCAGAAAGTTATCCGCAGTGTGAAGAAGAGCAACCCCCACCAGCCGGAGTTCATTCAGGCGCTGGAAGAAGTCCTCCACTCGCTGGAACCGCTTTTTCTGAAGGACCCCAAGTACCAGCAGAACGGCATTCTCGAACGCATCGTCGAACCCGAACGCCAGATCATGTTCCGCGTGGCATGGACGGACGACAAGGGCCGCGTGCAGGTGAACCGCGGCTACCGCGTCCAGTTCAACTCCGCCCTCGGCCCCTACAAGGGCGGCTTCCGCTTCCACCCCAGCGTCAACCTGAGCATCTTGAAATTCCTCGGTTTTGAACAGATCTTCAAGAACAGCCTGAGCGGCCTCTCCATCGGCGGCGCCAAGGGCGGCAGCGACTTCGATCCCAAGGGCAAGTCCGACGCCGAAGTCATGCGTTTCTGCCAGGCCTTCATGACGGAAGCCTTCCGCTACATCGGCAGCACCATCGACGTGCCCGCCGGAGACATCGGCGTGGGAGCCCGCGAAATCGGCTACATGTTCGGC
>ENA-OURZ01004777-OURZ01004777.1-human-gut-metagenome-genome-assembly--contig:-NODE-4777-length-10035-cov-5.419238_pt1 | contig 10035 bp, 10 predicted proteins | sample MGYA00242073_ERZ509195 | MGnify/ENA primary metagenome ERZ509195 (study PRJEB26280, sample SAMEA2338837) | human gut metagenome | biome: human gut; feature: human-associated habitat; material: faeces...
AGGCAGGAAACCGCTGAGCGCTTCGTCATACCGTCCTTGGGTATATCGGATATAAGAGATGTAGTAAGCACAGTCCGCTGCATATTTCCTGCTGGTGCTGCGCAGGGTCTCGAACCAGATGGCTGCTTCCTTTACATTGCCCGTCTTCAGATAGCAGGTGGCAAGGCGGTAGGTCATGTCGTCACGCTCCTCGGTACCCAGAAGGTCGAGGCGGGCGGAGTTGAACATGGCGAGGGCATCGTCATAATTGCCTTCGAAGAAATAGGAGGAGGCGATTAATGCATAGATGCGGTTGGCATGGGGAGTATCAGGATATTCGTCCAGGAAGGCGCGGAGCAAGTCTATGCTTTTGGGGTCTCTGAGCTCGTATGCGGCGCATACCAGCATGTATTCCGCTTCTTGCCGCTCGCCGGTATCGGGCAGAGGCTTGCCGTCTGCATTCATCTGGCGTACATAGGCTTGCAACGGGGAGATGGCGGCAGCATAGGCCTTTTGCTGGAACAGCGTTTGTCCTTCTTGGTAGAGTCGCTTGGGAGAAGTACTCTTCTCGCTTGTTTGTGCTGAGGCGAGTAAAGGTGCGCAACAGAGTGCTGTGCACAATATTCGGGAGATTTTATGTTTCATCTTCTTTTGTTAGAATAGGTATTTTACAAAAATACGGGTTTTAACCCGGAAATGTTACACTTGTTTGGCTTTTTTAGGATATATACCATAATAGGAACGAATAATCATTCGCTTTTGTTCTTCTGCATGTCTTCCAGGAAGATACCCACTCCTTTGCGGATGGAGCCGAGCCCGAACTCTTCCGTACGGATATCTTTCAAGGGGAGGAAGAAGAGGTCTGCCGCGTCGTCCATCGCCTTGAAGTGCAAGGTGTCCTCCACCGTACAACGGAAAAACATATCCAGTGTGTGTACGGGGAAGCCGGAATAGATGTAAATGTTGGGCAGGGAGAAGAGATATTCGGCCTTTGCCACCTTCATGCCGGTTTCTTCTCTTACTTCGCGGGCAACGCCTTCCTCACCGGTCTCGGTCATGTCGATGAAGCCTCCGGGGAGGTCCAGCGTCCCTTTGGCAGGCTCTTTGGCGCGGCGGCACACCAGCAGCTCGTCGCGCTCGTTCAGTATCAAGGCGACGGTGGCGGAAGAGGGGTTGAAGTAGTAGACGAAACCGCAGTCGGCGCACTGCTTCGACTTCTCGTTATGAACTTCGAAATGGGCTGAACCGCATTTCGGACAATATTTGAATTGCGAAAGTGGATGTTCCATGATATTTTAACCTTTGTCCGGGGGACAAAGATAATGGAAACCAGGTGTAGTATGAAAGGAACGGAGTTCTTTTTTATATTACGGGTGCGTTTACAATAGGCTGTAAAGGTGTTTACATTATGGGGTAACGGGCTTTACATTCTTAGGTAACGGTCGTTACACTATGAAGTAAAAGCTTTTACCGAATAGAGTAACGACTTGGTAAAGGTAAGGCGCTGGTAATTAGAGTTAGTAGCATATTTGTTTATTGACTATGTTTCTTGCGCAAATATTATTTCTATCTTTGGGAGTCATTAAATTCTCTGATAGGATGAAAGATTTTGCAGCCATTGATTTTGAAACGGCCAATGAACAGCGTACCAGTGTTTGTAGTGTAGGAGTGGTTATCGTACGCGATGGAGAAATTGTGGACCATTATTATAGCCTTATCCGTCCCGAGCCGGAGTATTATACTTATTGGAATACCCGCGTGCATGGCTTGACGTTGGCAGATACCCAGGATGCTCCTATCTTTCCCGTTGTGTGGCAGGAAATAGCTCCACGCATTGAAGGCTTGCCATTGGTAGCGCACAACAAGGCCTTTGATGAAAGCTGCCTGAAAGCTGTTTTCCGTACTTACTGCATGGATTATCCGGATTATGAGTTTTATTGTACTTTGCAGGCATCACGTCGTGCTATAAAGGGATTGCCTAACTATCAGTTGCATACAGTGGCTGTTTGCTGTGGCTATCAGTTGGAACATCATCATCATGCGTTGGCTGATGCTGAGGCTTGTGCATGGATAGCGAAACAGGTCATATAAATAAACAGAGGAGACTTGTCATGAAGCCTCCTCTGTGGAATTGTTTGTTTCCTTGATAAAACTCTATCAGTTTATCCTAATGGATTTTCACCTTGGTCACCATCATTGCCGCCGCCTCCGCTTTCGTTTCCTCCGGGATTTTCTTCATTGTCCGGCACGATTTCAGAGCCGGTTACCAATCGTGTGATGCCCGATTGTTTCATCATGTTCTTCAAACGTTGTCCCGGCACGAAAATCAGTTTCTGGCGGTAAACGACATCAGCCGTTACAGACTTTGCATCCTCCTGGCTTTTGCCGTTCAATCCCGGTCGGAGGCTTCCGAAGTCTCCCAGCCGTACGGTTGCACCGATGCTGGCATAGGTGCAGAGTGCGTCAATCATACCGTCCAATACGGCTTTTACGATACCTCTTGGCACCATCCCTTGACTGGTCACCTGGTCGCATAATCTATCAAAATCAATATTTGCTACGGAATAAGAAGCAGCTACATACTTCTCGGTTTTGGTACCAATGCCTACCATTCTCTTTTTTACTACATAACGAAATGCCATAATGTTTTTTGTTTTTAATGGTTGTTACTTGCGGTTTCGTTCACTCGTCAGTTAGCGAGACCTGTTTCTTTGTGACCACGGTGCGAAGTTACAACACTTAAAAACGGCATGGTGCTTTAACGGGACTGAACGACTTTTTTTAACGTTGTATTTAGCCATTTGACGACATGGAAAGTCCTATGCTATAACCTATTGCCTATATTTAAAAAAAATGAGTGATTACATAAAATAATAATTTTGTGATTCTCCATCTGTAATCAAGTACAATCCATTGTCTGTAAACTTGATGACTTTGGGTTTGAATGTGAGTTTCTTCAATGCCTCTGCCAAATTGGATGGAATGTTTTTGTAATATACTCCGTTTTTGCAGCAAGCTATCATCCCGTAATTGGTAATATAGGCATAGTAAACCTCTTCGTATAGTTCTTCGGCTTTCAGTATGAAATTTTTGATGGTTTCATTTGAATAGCTGTAATGCTTGTCCGTGATAACTACCCATTCTCCTCTATCATTGAAGCAGGCCGAAAGAATATTGTCGTCTCTTAAATCTCCTGTACGATATTGTTCCAGTTTTTTGAGGAATGCATCCGGATAACCAAGAGTCCAATACCCTGAACCGCCTAAGATAATTACATAGTTGCCATTTTCAGTGATGTTGATGTCTGTTATTTCAGCATTGCTGCTGTTGGCTTCTTCTATACGTTTCTTAAGCTTGCTGGGAGTACTGCCGGTGTAGGCATATCCACTATTCCCATACACTCCTACTCCTGCTCCATACATAGTGATTGCTCCGGTACGGCATTTCCCCCATTTGTTGATGGCTTCTGTGATGTATGACATGTATGAGCTGGTCGGTAAATTTATATAGCGAACAGTACCGCTATAGGAAAATGGTTTTGAAACGGTTCTGGTTCTGGCTGGAAGAACCGGTTCCGCTTTTTCTTTACAGATATAAGAAGTACCGGCTATCAATTCATTTCCAATCCATTTTCCTGACTGAATGGTGTGTGCCGTAATATCAAAGTAAGCGCCGTATCCATTTCTTTCACCATCCTTCCAAGGGCCGAACCACATATTCCCATTTTCCCAGATATGAATGCCGTATCCGTGGCGTTGTCCATTATAGGTTTCTCCCCAATATTTATTCCCGTTTGTGTAGTTTGTCCGTTCAAATATTTGTCCGGGATATTCTTTGGCTTCTATTTCATAACTGTAGGGGCGGAGCAGCATATACGGTTTTCCGGTGTTTCGGTTGTATTCTACACCATTTTCAGAGCCATTTTTAACTATTATGTCATCTTCTTGAATATGGATGAATAAAGTGAATTCTGAGTTTTTAGTAAAGCCAATTTTAATATTATCTTCTTTGAATTCTACCCTGAATCCATTTATTTCATCATTTTGGGTTTGTCCTAGAGAAGCCTCTCCTTCTATTGTTTTTCCCCACTCTACCGTGCTATTGCGAACAGATTCATGCATGCTTTTCTGTTCACTTTCCGAAGGTGCAGTGTAGAATGGTTTATAGTCCGGTATCATTTTGAGGAGAGTATTCTGTCCGTTGAATCCCGCTTCTTCCAATCTTTCTATGGCAGCTTCTGCTATAGACTTCTGGAGTTCTCCAATGTCTTTGTTGAGAGCAGCCTTTTTGTACCAATATAACGCTGAATTCCCATCTTTTCTCAAGATGTTGTCTATGCCGTATTCATAAGAGATTGCAAGCGAAATCTGTCCGCTTGCATTCCCGTTTTTAGCTGCTCGTTTTGTCCATGCCATTCCGGCGGGGTAATTCTTTGTGACTCCTAACCCGTTTTTCAGTAAATAGGCTAAGCGGCTTTGTGCATAATAAGATTCCGGGCTATTATTGTGTTCGGCGGCTTTTTTATACCAGATAAAAGCCTCTTCATAGTTTTCTTTGTCTTCATATATGCGTCCAAGGTTCTTTTGTGGAAAAGCCCCATTTTTTTCAGCTGCTTTTTTATACCAATAGATGGCCGTTTCTTTATTTTGAGTTAAATTCCCCCAGCCATTACTATAGGCTGCACCCATATTGTTTTGTGCAGCAGGATTTCCTTGCTCAGCCGACTTTCGCCACCAATAAACGGCTTGTATGGTATCAGGTTTTATACCCCATCCCCTAAAGTAGCTCTGTCCGAGATAGAATTGTGCAATCGCGTTTCCATTTATTGCATCTGTCCTATAGTCCGCAGCATTCTTGTGGTTTTGCCCATAAATACTGATGGTAAATACTGCAAGGAATATGCACAATAAGTAATTTTTCATGTTTTTCATAAATTAAGAGTTAATCAATTGCATCCAATAAAATGAATGCAGCCCAGTAAAAGGGATCCTTATATTTTTTTATTTTCTTGAACTCTTTGGGCATAGGCTTTTTGCTCTGTTTTTCTTTTTGCCTGGCTTCTGACTGCCAGCGCTTGTCGGGAGTTGTTTCAATTTCAACTTCGTAGTCACGTACATACTTCTGGGCCTCGCGCAAAGATTCAAATTTGCTCTTTCCTGCGAGCAGATTCTTGTAAAACTGTGTCATCAAGAGTTGAGTAGCATTATCGTCCACTTTCCAGAGACTCATTAATAATGTGTTGGCTCCCGCTTTTTTGAAACCGCGTTGCAAGCCGAATACTCCGTCACCGGTTATTTCTCCCAGTCCGGTTTGGCAGGCAGAAAGTACTACCAGGTCTAACCCTCGTAAATCTAAACCGGCAAGCTCTTTGGCGGTGAGTATGCCGTCTTCTAATCCTTCCGGCAAAGGATTTCCTTTCAGTGCAATATTTGCTCCTGACAATAGCAGTCCTGATCGAGTCAATGCTTTGTCTTCTACGTAGCGTGATTGGTTATTGTCTCCCATCATCAAGAAATCAAGATCCTTTGTCTGTCTGGCTTCTGTTTCTGTCCAATAGAAACCATGAGTGGCGATATGTAGCATACTGATATTCTTACCTGATAAAGCTTTAAAAGATTCTTCTGTACCTCGTAAATCCATATATAAGGCTGGCTGAAGTCTCGTATTCTCTAGTGCTTGTTTAATTTGTTCAGCTTCTATCTTAGTGGCGGGAAGGTATTTGGCTCCGTCACGCAGGTTTAGGGAATCCGGATAGAAGGTATGTTGAATATTCAAGTCTCGAGGAATATCAGTATATTTTTTGTTTTCGACTACTAAAGCTGTTGTATCAGCATCATATTTAAGACCTCCATAGAGAACAGCTTCTTTAATATGGCTTTTGTCTTTTATCATAACCAATTGTCGCGTAGACGACAACCGATAGAAATTTATTTGTTCCGCTATAAAAGTAGAGTCGCTGCTTGGAAGGTGTTCTATGGCGATGTTATGGAGTTGCCCAGCAGGAGCAAAATAAACATTCTTTCTTTGTTTGGAACGGCAACTTTTTATTCTCAACTTTGCTCATTTAAGAGTCTGTTTAAAAACCAACTGAATAAAAGCTTTTATTACGCCAATGAACCTATTATTAGAGCGATTTTTCCCCTTTTTTAATCCCTACTTCCCTTTTTATTAATACTTTTGGGCGTTGTTTTTAATTCGTTAGACAGATGTCTTCTTTCCGTTAGACAATTGTTGTTCTTTCGTAAGATGGACGTTTAACGAAACAGCAACAATTGTCTAACGAATTAAACTCGGTGCATCAGGACTTGTTCTTGCAGCATTGAATGAATAATATTGCCCAACTGATATTCTAAATTATATGAGTGCTTATTACGATTTATACCAGACCCCCAATCCTTCTCCGGAGGACGGTGAAGAAAAGCTGCTTCACGCCCGTATTCTTCCCAAAGGAACCATTCCTGCCGATAAATTCCGCGAACTGGTTCACAAGGCTACCGGTTTCAGCCCTGCCATTCTCGATGGCACGTTGCAGGCTATAACGGATGAGTTGCACAGTTGGCTGGCAGACGGATGGATAGTTGAAGTGGGCGAATTGGGATTCTTTTCGTTGTCATTGAAGTGCGACAAGGCCGTGGCGAATAAAAAGGATATTCGCTCTCCGTCCGTACATTTTCAGAATGTGAACTTACGTATCAGCAGTAGATTCCGCAACCGCTTTCAGACAATGGAGCTGGAACGGAAAGCATCTCCCTATATCTCTCATTCCAAATTGACATTGGAGGAGCGGAGAAAAAAACTGTTGCAGCATTTGAATAAGTATGGCTGCATTACGCGTACTGATTATGAACAGCTGACCGGAAAGGCGAAACATCAGGCGGTGGCCGATTTGAACCTATTTCTGGAAGAAGGTATTATTCGCAAATATGGTAGTGGAAAAACAGTGGTATATCTCAAGCCATGACAAGCAAGAGAGTTAGAGGAGTTATCACTTTGCTCCGCTAGGGGTTACAGCCGATACTCTTGTGTATGTATTCACAGAACTATCGGCTTTAACTCCTAAGCCGACTTGCCGGCTGATGACTCCTTCTGACTCCCGATAACTCCTTTAAACGAAAGAGCCGTGCGTATAAAAAGGGAAGAAACTTTTAGTACTGCCGATTTGTTTTTAACTTTGTCAATTGAAAACTAATAAAAACAAGCGTATGAATATGAAGGTTGTATCTATGTGCCTGATATGTGCCGGAGCTTTGTTGACCGGTTGTGGAAACGGCGGTAAAAAGGAAGCGGAAACTTCGGAGAGAAAGGAAAAAGAGGCCGTGGTTGGTAGTGATAAAGACGAACATGGTTGTATTGCTTCTGCCGGATATACGTGGAGCGAGGTGCAGAAAGATTGCATCCATTTGTGGGAGAAAGGTGTCCGCATGAATGCAGTGGATGATGCCGGGAAGACTTTGTTCTTGGTGTTCAGTCCGGACTCTACGCAAGTGGAGTTGTTTTTCTCGGAGGAAGGTGTTTCGAACGAAATTCTGGACCGTCGAGGTCTGCCTGCCGGTGGATATGCCTGGAATGTGGAAGATGATGATACGAAAAACGTACGTCTGGAAGACGGTGAGTGGACGGTCAGCCAACGGGGGAGGCTCATTTATCAGGAAGATGCGAATGGTAAATAATATAAGAATATGGAAAATTTGAAGGCGTTGACAGAGGCTGTCTGCTGTGTAGCCCGTGAAGCCGGGCATTTTTTGAAGGAAGAGCGGAAAAGTTTCCGTCGGGAGGTGGTGCAGGAAAAACATGCGCACGATTATGTATCTTATGTGGACAAGGCTTCCGAGAAAAAGGTTGTATCTGCCCTTAGGAAATTGCTTCCCGAAGCCGGATTCATTGCCGAAGAAGGGTCTGCTGCCTATAGTGACGAAACGTATTGCTGGGTAGTGGATCCTTTGGATGGGACAACGAACTATATTCACGACAATGCTCCCTATTGTGTAAGTATTGCCTTGCGTGACAAGCAGTCGCTTTTGCTGGGTGTGGTTTATGAACCCTGCCGAGACGAGTGTTTTTATGCTTGGAAAGGAGGAGGAGCCTATGTGAACGGAGAACGGTTGCGTGTTTCGCTTGTCAGTGAACTGAAAGACGCTTTTGTGGTGACAGAGTTACCCTACAATTTCGAGCAGTATGCCCGTACGGGCGAACATTTGATACACGAACTTTACGGTAAGGTTGCAGGCATTCGCATGAATGGTTCGGCGGCGCTTGCCCTCTGCTATGTGGCTGCCGGACGTTTTGACGCTTGGCTGGAAGCTTTTATCGGTAAGTGGGATTTCTCTGCGGCTGCACTCATGGTGTTGGAAGCCGGCGGTAAGGTAACAGACTTTTTGGGAAACGAGAACTTTATAGAAGGGCATCATATCATAGCCACCAACGGGCCGCTGCATCCGTTGTTTTTGCGGTTGGTACGGGAGGCGCTGCCATTCTGATACGGTTCTTATTGCCTTATTACACTTTTTTATGGAAAACACATTTAAAGCCTGGTTCTTGTCCTTTGTCCATCTCTTCTTCCCGCGTCAGTGTGCTGTATGCGGGAGCTCTTTGCAAGAGGGAGAAGAGGGCATTTGCATCAGGTGTAATATGAATATGCCACGGACAAACTATCATCTTCGCGAAGACAACTCCGTGGAGCGTATGTTTTGGGGGAAGATACCTCTGGAACGCGGCACTTCCTTCTTTTATTATCACAAAGGAAGTGATTTCCGCCACATCCTGCATCAACTGAAGTATGGAGGCCGGAAAGATTTGGGAGAAATAATGGGGCGTTTTATGGCAGCGGAGCTGGCGGCTACCGGTTTTTTCCGTGGTATAGACGTAATTATCCCCGTTCCTCTACATCCCCGCAAACAAAAGTTGCGCGGATACAATCAGAGTGAATGTATAGCGCGCGGCGTTTCTGCCGTAACGGGTATTCCTATTGATGTGTCCTCCGTGCTGCGCAGAAGACATACGGAAACGCAGACCCGAAAGTCTGCTTACGAGCGTTGGGAAAATGTAGACGGTATTTTCCTTCTCCGCTATCCGGAACGCTTTGTGGGGAAACATATCCTTATTGTGGATGATGTACTGACCACCGGAGCCACTACAACTGCATGTGCCGATGCGCTTAAAGATGTGGGAGGCGTACATGTTAGTATCCTGACGCTGGCAGTGGCGGGTGAATCAGAAGCGGAAACGTCCGCCTGCCACGATTGTTCCCGTATATCCTACGCCGAATTCGGTGAAGAAGGCAAACTGATTTCCATATTCGATACCCAGAAAACTGAACTGATAGGCAAATTCCTTTTTGTGATAAGTGTCTCCTCCAAAGCTGTTCCGGAGGAAATAGGCGCCGAGCCCTGCAGAGGAATATAGGGAGAATTGGGGGCGGGTGAACCAATGCCACCGGAAGGTGGGGAGGATATACAGATAGCGCCGGTCATCGTTCTTATTCTCATCCAAAACTTCATAAAGGCTACTGGCCGTCCCTCTATTACCGGTTATTCCTCCGGTTACGCCTAGGCTGATTTTACGGTTGATTCTATAAATATAACTGATATTCAGAGCGCCGTAATAGCTGGTCTTCTCGCGTGTATAGATTCCAAAACTTGCTGTCGGAGCAATAAACTCTTCGGCTATACTATTGGCGTCGGTAATGGGGAGGAAGCCGTAACTGACGGATATTTCATGGTGGCGGAATTTTTCTCGCGTAGAAACAAGAGAGGTTTGTGCTTTACCAGCGGTACATAGGCTGAATCCTATGACTAAAAAGAATAAAAGAGTTTTCATTGTAGTTTGGTGTTTGGATTAAAATATGTTTTTCTAATAAATAAAGACAGGTGCTTTTATGAAACTCCTTACTTTACATTTGGCAAATGTATGTTAAATCTTTGAATATGAAATAGAAATGTTTGTCTTTTGTGTGGGATAATGTGGGAAAACAAAAAAGGTTCGCCTAATTGACGAACCTTTTCGCTCTTCCTCTTGGACTTGAACCAAGGACCCTCTGATTAACAGTCAGATGCTCTA
>ENA-OURZ01004783-OURZ01004783.1-human-gut-metagenome-genome-assembly--contig:-NODE-4783-length-10024-cov-2.827064_pt1 | contig 10024 bp, 6 predicted proteins | sample MGYA00242073_ERZ509195 | MGnify/ENA primary metagenome ERZ509195 (study PRJEB26280, sample SAMEA2338837) | human gut metagenome | biome: human gut; feature: human-associated habitat; material: faeces...
ATATGCTTTTGACACTCACATCATAATTTTCAGAAAACTCAAAGACGAAAATTATAACTCATCTGATAATTAATATCATATATCATTTATCTGACAATTAATATCATATTGTTATTTTTACATAATTATGTTATAGTTATTAAACTGCTTACGGACAACCATATATTTTTAATGCTAGGTGTGTATCAAATCTTATTTCTACACACTATTTATGCATGGTGTTAACTAAACCTACTTAAATATAAGATAAGGAGTATCTATTCATGTTTAATTTAACAAGAAAAAGTCTGACACCTGATCAGATGAAACGTGCCAATATAACAGCGAGCACTACCATAACACTAACATACCTTATATGTCTTTTTATTACTTTAACATCTGATAAAACAGTTATTGAAAAGATTGTTTTTACGTGTGTCTATTTTCTTTTATACACCTGCAATGCTATCTATGTCAGAAAACATATTTATGAAAAAAAGGCTGAGTTGTCAATTGCATATGGTTTTCTTGCTGTTTTCGGTATAATAACCTTCATACAGCCTGCAAGAACTATGATGATTATATTCCCTGCTTTATTATCACTATCTGTTTATATGAATGAATACCTGATAATATGGGGAACAGGTGCAACCTCTTTCTTTGTAATTACCAAAATCTTATACATAAATACCACTAACCCTGCAGATAAAGCAGAACAGATAAAGGTTATTTTTCTTGTTGTTACGTGTCTTATAGTATGTGTTCTAGGAGGATGCAAGGCTATTAAAAGACTTGTAGAATTCTCTGAGGAAGAAACTAACGCAGTTAAAGAAAAGGCTGAAAAGCAGCTTGAAATAGCAAAACGTGTTAATGAAATATCAAACAGCGTAAATACCCAGTTTGAACAGGTACGAAATGACCTTGATAAAATAGCAGAAATAATTAACAATACTAACAAAACTATTGATATTATTTCTGACGGAACTACCAGTAGTGCAGAACAAAGTATTCTTCAGTCTGAAAAAACTACAGAAATCCAGACAAGACTTAATAATACTAATCAATCTACCGATATAGCAGTAAATACAGCAAGAAAGCTTCAACAGATTGTAGAGAAGGGAAAGGAAGAATCTGATGAGCTTGCCAGCCAGTCTGCCATAGTAGATTCCTCAGCCCTGCAGATATCCGAAACTATTGGCAATCTTGTTGAGCACGTAAGTAAAGTATCCGATATAACTAATGTTATTATGAATATATCCTCACAGACTAATCTTCTTGCGCTTAATGCTTCTATTGAGGCAGCAAGAGCAGGAGAAGCAGGAAAAGGCTTTGCAGTAGTTGCTGATGAAATCCGCTCTCTCGCTGAGATGACGAAATCATCTACTGAGGAAATAACACAGATTATGAATGCACTCATTACGCTTACTAAGAACACTCAGAATGAGCTTAAACACACCGTTGACAGTATTAATATCCAACGCGGAAAAGTTAAAACGGTACATGAAAGCTTTGTAGCTGTTGAACAGGATATTGATTCACTTGTAGCTAATATGACATCAGTAAGCTCTGAGGTAAATGCTGTACTTGATGCTAACTCTTCTATTGTAGATGGAATTGAAACATTATCAGGCATCTCACAGGAAATGTCTTCTACAACTGAAACTACAAGGCAGGAAATGCATGACCTTAATAACCGTATTACCAACTTCTCTCATGCCATTAATACTACATCAGAGTCACTTGAAAGGTTAAGAAAGACCTCAGAGGTTAATAATACCGAAGATTAGAATCAGCTTTTTAGAAGCAGCTTTAAAACATATATATTCACATAGCGGCAGCAACCAGATTATCGTGCTTCTGGTTACTGCCGCTATTATTTATCTTATGATTCTGTTGTAAAAAGATATTTTCCCTTGACTGATATGCCTTAGATACTGCATATCTTATATTTTCATCTTATATTTTATATTTTAATCTTATATCTTATATTTTCGTCTTATATTTTACGAAACATCATATATTAAACATATCTGTTAAATATATCTGTAAACCACCTAATTTACATTCCCACAGCCACATAATTATATACAATATATGCCAGAATTAGCTGTATAATAAGTATAGCTGGCACGCCTATTCTAAACTTATTATGTTTAGTTTTATGTCGCACTGTGTACATAGCAGACAGTGCCCCCACAGAACCACCTATAGCCGCCAGCAGTATAAGCGTTCTTTCTGGAATCCTCCAGGCATGATGTATTGCCTTATATTTATCCAGTGCATATGCTGCAAATGTAAATATATTAATAAATACAAGCCATGTCTCAATTATCTTTAATAAATCCATATCTAGCCTTCTCCTTCTTTGTCATCTTAGCAACCGTACTATTGGCCGAGATTATTAAATTTCACCTATACGACTCCTTGTGACTCCTTATAATAGCTATTTTACCATATTATCAGCATATTACCATATACACGATGTTCTATCAATAAAACTATGAATAAATACTTCGACATATCGAACTTTGATTTTTGATATTTTATTTTTTGTTGGATATTAAAAAACATTAAAAACCCATAAAAAAAATTCAAAAACATGGTATAAAGAATAAATTTAGTATCTGTTACAGTATCTATTACAGGGCAAAACATCGAAAGCTTAAAAATAACCCTGCTATCTTCGTCAAAACGAAAACAGCAGGGTTAATCCTGATTAAAATTTTATTCTATATTATATTCTTTATACAACGTCTTCAAACTGTGAATTATAAAGTCCGGCATAGAAGCCACCCTTTGCAAGCAGCTCTTCATGATTTCCCTGTTCTACGATATCTCCATCCTTCATAACAAGAATAATATCTGCATCCTTAATAGTAGAAAGCCTGTGTGCTATAACAAAGCTTGTTCTTCCCTTCATAAGGTTATCCATGGCATTCTGTATCTGTATCTCTGTTCTTGTATCAACTGAAGATGTTGCTTCATCAAGAATAAGAATAGGATTATCAGCTAGTATCGCTCTTGCGATAGTAAGCAACTGTTTCTGTCCCTGTGATACATTGCTTGCATCCTCATTAAGCTCCATATTATAACCACCTGGAAGTGTTTCTATGAAATGGTGTGCATGCGCAGCTTTAGCAGCGGCAATAACCTCTTCATCAGAAGCCTCCAGTTTACCGTATCTTATATTTTCCATAATGGTATCCTTATACAGCCATGTATCCTGTAATACCATACCGAAAGCATCTCTTAGCTCACGTCTGTTGAAATCCTTTATGTTATGTCCATCTATTCTTATTTCACCTGAATTAACATCATAGAATCTCATAAGAAGCTTAACCATAGTCGTCTTACCAGCACCTGTCGGACCTACTATTGCGACCTTCTGCCCAGGCTTGACCTTGGCACAGAAATCCCTGATAATAACCTGGTCTTCCTTATAGCCGAATCTTACATGATCGAATTCTACTTCTCCCCTGATATTATCTGTTGAGACAGGATTCTTTACTATCTGCTCCTCTTCCTCTTCATTAAGGAATTCAAATACTCTTTCAGATGCTGCTGCCATTGACTGTACCTGGTTAATAACCTGTGCAATCTGTGTTATTGGCTGTGTAAAATTCCTTACATACTGTATAAATGCCTGAATATCACCAATCGTTATAACACCATTTATAGCAAGAAGTCCACCTGAAAGTGCAACACCTGCATAACCAAGATTGCCAACAAATGCCATAATAGGCTGCATCATTCCTGAGAAGAACTGTGACTTCCAGGCTGATGAATATAAAACATTATTAGTCCTGTTGAATTCATCTACCATATCCTTCTCTTTATTGAAGGACTTTACAACCATATGTCCACCATATGTTTCCTCTATCTGACCATTTATATGTCCCAGATATTCCTGCTGTGTCTTAAAGTAATTCTGTGACTTCTTTATAACAAAAGATATAAGCCCTACCGATATTGGAAGTATGACAATAGCAATAATAGTCATAAGTGGTGAAATACTTAACATCATGATAAGCACACCTATCATAGTTGCTGTTGATGTAATAATCGTTGTTATGCTCTGATTAAGTCCCATACCAAGAGTATCTACATCATTAGTTATTCTTGAAAGAACTTCTCCATATGTCCTGCTCTCAAAATACTTCATTGGCATACGGTTTATTTTCTCTGATATTTCCTTACGAAGCCTGTAACATATCTTCTGTGAAATACCTGTCATGATCCAGCCCTGGGCAAAATTAAATATTGCGCTGCAGACATATAAGCCAAGTACAATCAAAAGAATCTTTCCTATATAGTCAAAGTCAATACCACCTGTGCCTGCTATTTTCCTCATAAGGCCTTCTGAAAGACCTGTTGTTGCCTTTCCAAGTACCTTTGGTCCTGCTACATTGAATACTGTTGAGGCTGCTGCCATAATCATAACTATGAATATAGCTATCTTATAGCTTCCTACATACTTTATGAGCTTGCCTATTGAGCCATTGAAATCCTTAGCCTTCTCAGCAGGCATCATACCTCTGCCTGGTCCTCTATGTCTGGGAGTCTGCTTATATGAATTATTATCTGCCATAATCATGCTTCCTCCTTTCCATCTGATATAACATTTCCATCTGATATATTATGCCGAGCATTATATGAAGCTTCTTCATCTGACTTATTGAGCTTTTCTTTAACAGCTACTGAATTCTCAAGCTCGCTGGCTGATAGCTGCGACCTGGCAATCTGCTGGTATACCTCACAATTCCTCATAAGCTCCTCGTGTGTACCCTTACCTACAATTCTGCCTTCATCCATAACAAGTATCTGCTCTGCATGAAGAATAGTACTTATTCTCTGTGCTACAATGATCACTGTACTATCTGTAACCTTTGAGGCAAGTGCTTTTCTTAAGGCTGCATCTGTCTTTAAATCAAGTGCTGAAAAGCTGTCATCAAATATAAATATCCTTGGATTCCTTGCTATAGCTCTTGCTATAGATAATCTCTGCTTCTGTCCACCTGAAACATTAGTACCACCCTGTGCAATAGGTGATTCATACTTTCCTGGTTTTTCCTCTATGAAATCAGAAGCCTGTGCAATATCTGCTGCCTCTTTAACTTCTTCAATCGATGCATTGGCTGCACCATACTTAATATTAGATTCTATTGTACCTGAGAAAAGAATTCCCTTCTGTGGAACATATCCAAGCTCGTCTCTTAAATCCTGCATAGATATATTTCGTATATCTTCACCATCAAGCGTTATAGAACCTTCTGTCACATCATATAATCTTGGAATAAGGTTAACAAGCGTTGACTTGCCACAGCCAGTACTTCCTATAATAGCTGTTGTCTTTCCTGGCTCTGCAACGAAATCTATATCCGAAAGAGCATTTTCAGTGGCTCCTGGATACTTAAAGCTTACATGGCTGAAAGTAAGTAAGCCCTTATGTTCCTTAAGTAACTTAGGATTCTTGCAATCCCTTATTGATGACTTAGTATTGATCACCTCATCTATACGGTCTGCCGCTACAATCGCTCTTGGAAGCATAATCGACATCATAGTAAGCATAAGGAATGACATAACTATCTGCATGGCATATGTTATAAATGCAGTCATTGAACCAACCTGCATAACGCCGCTGTCAATTCTGTGTGCAGCAACCCATACTATTCCTACTGAAAGACAATTCATAATAAGCATCATTACAGGCATCATAAATGTCATGACTCTGTTTGTAAAAAGCATTGTCCTTGTAAGCTCTTTATTCGCATTATCGAATCTTTCTTCTTCCTTCTTCTCTCTTCCAAATGCCCTTATAACCGATAAACCTGTAAGTATCTCTCTTGATACTAAGTTAACGTTATCAACAAGCTTCTGCATCTGTTTAAACTTAGGCATGGCAATCGACATAAGAAGAAGCACAAAGCCAACTATAACAAGTACTGCAAGTGCAATAACCCACCCCATGCCAGCTCCTGTTGACATAACCTTTAATACACCACCAACACCAAGTATAGGCGCATATAGCACCATTCTTAATGTAAGCACACATACCATCTGTATCTGCTGTACATCATTCGTTGTACGTGTAATAAGTGAAGCTGTTGAGAACTTATCAAGCTCCGCATTAGAGAAGCCCATAACATTCTTATACACCTGTCCTCTTAAGTCACGTCCTACACCTGCGCCGACACGTGATGCAAAAAATGCAACTAAAACTGTACATATTGCAATCATAAATGCCATACCTATCATCTTTATGCCTGAAAGCAGCAGATAGTGTGCCTGTATAGCCTTCATATCCATGCCAGCCTTTGAATCCATAGACTTAGCATATGCTCTTCCCATAGATGAAACAAGTGATGAACCCATAGTGTCAAATGTTGATTTAAAGTTATCACGCATAGACACAAGTGTATCCTTTGTCATTCTGCCAGTATCATACATAGCTTTGAATACTACTCTCATATCTACACATTCAGTTGAAACCATATTGCCATTAGCATCCTCTACATCCTTATAGAACGATTCTAATTCAATGCCCATTCTCTTTCCAATATCTGATACCGGCACATCAGCAAGTGTCTTTACATCAACACCCATCTGTGCTGCCATCTGTTCCTTAAACTGTACTGCTGTTACTGAAGACATCTGATTATTAATGATAAGTGCCATTGCTAATGTATCATCATATTCATCCAGCTTCTTTTCACTCTTCTCGGAAAGAATATACATATCTCCATCCTGTTCATAACAGCTTTCCCATATGCTGATTTCTTCATCTGTCATAAACATTGTGGCAATATCATATTCATCCTTAGTTATCTTTTCTGGAATACTATGCCCTATGCCGCCATTCTGAATACCAACGTCAATAATATCTGATGTATACTGTGGCAATGCAAGATCACCATTTGCCTGTAATATAAGCAATACAAGTATTATAATTACTGACCTCCAGTACGGAGCAATACTTTTTAATATTCTGCCCATAACCGTTCCTTTCTTCCTCAAGATTTCTTTTATGCTTTCTTATATAACATTATAACTGATATTTTAAAATGATAGCATTATTGAGAAAATATGTAAATTAAGGAAATAAAAAGCATTTATTAAGACTTTGTAAAATTGTATACAATTTAAAGCAAAATATATCTTGTATACAACATTTTTATATGTTATCATACGAAACGAGCGTTATTCATATGAAAATGCATCAGAACCAAGTTTATTATTATATTACTGATACTTTATATTCACTACAAGGCATAATGGTGTGCGACCTGTAAAGGCGTGTAAGCATTACATATATTGAATTCAGGTATCTGTATAATCAGTTATGATTTCATTTTATTGTATAATTCATAACATATTCTGTTAGTTCTAAACATTTTCTTTGCATTTCCATTTATAGAACGCTAATAATAATAATGTCTGAAAGACAGGCTGGATATTACACTAACCCCACCATTTTATCAGACGAAAAGGAGAATATTATGAGTAACATTGAAACAAAAAACACAGCAATGGTAAAGAAAACATTTACCACTAAGTATATGGTAGAACTTGCCGCTATGATAGCCATCATTATCATTATGGCTTTCACACCACTTGGCTACATCAAGCTTCCTGGTCTTACTATTACATTTCTGACAATTCCAGTTGCTGTAGGTGCCATAATACTTGGACCAGTTGGTGGTCTTATATGTGGTCTTACATTCGGTTTAACAAGTCTTTATCAGGCTGTAACTGGTGGCTCAGTATTTACATTTGCTTTATTTAACCTTAATCCTGTGTTTACTATAATACTTACAATTGTACCAAGAACACTTGAAGGTCTGCTTACAGGTCTTATCTTCAAAGCTCTTCATAACATCAAGAGTGTTCAAAAGATTTCTTATTATGTAGCAAGCCTTTGCTGCCCTCTTCTTAACACATTGCTCTTTATGAGCACACTTGTAGCACTTTTCTACAGAACAGACTTCATCCAGACTTATGTTGCCAAGTTCGGTGTTGGCAACCCATTCTCATTCGTAGTTGCCTTCGTTGGAACACAGGGTGCTATTGAGGCCGTTGTATGCTTTGTTGTTGCCAGTATACTTGCAAGAACATTGTATGCAGTACTTGTTAAGAATTCTTAATTATCGTTAATTAAAGCTGTTTTATATCAGGCTATAAAAAATAGAAAGCTGCGTTGGCTATTGCCATACAGCTTTCTATTTTTACTTTTATACTAATATCGCCTGATATGTGCAAAATATCATTTTCTAAGCTTTATTTCGTGGACTGCATAGATTTCTTACGTGACTGTTTATTTTCATACATATAATAATCAGCCTTGTCCAATAACATCTGTATTGTACACTCACCATCAGCATCTGATATTGCCCATCCACACGCATAGTCGATTGGCATATCATTACCTCTGCTGTTTAAACTGTCTTTTTCCCTGCTTAGTTGCTTTAATATATCCTCAATCTCCGTTTTACTTGTATTGTAGATAACTACCATGAATTCATCTCCACCATATCTTATAGCTATGTCAGAATCTTCCCTGACACTTTCCTTTAGTCGTGCTGCAACACACTGTAGGACACAATCCCCGAAATAATGTCCATATGTATCGTTGACAAGCTTGAATTTATCTATATCAAATATAATAAATGCCGAATCAGAATATATCCCATCATCTATTTTATTCTTAATAAGAAGCTCTCCTGTTACATGGTTATATAAACCTGTAAGCAGATCGAGCGAAGCTTGTTTAGCAAGAGATTCCCGCAAGAACTCCTGATGATATCTCTCACTTACATTCCTAAGACTGACTATACCTATGATATCACCTGTAATATTGTCCTTAGCAAGATATACGGTCTTACTTACCCACATCTCCTCATTCTGGGTATCAAGTGTTCTATAATCCTGGGTTAGCAATGTTTTTCCTTTATTATACTCATCTATCATCTTTGCAGATGTCTCAAGCAGCATGTAGTTGTTTATCGTATCATCTGACACTCTTTTATGCCATCTTCTGCAATATTCATCATATGAACAAGGAGTATTGATACCAACTGCATTCAATACCTTAAGTGCACTGTTTTTCTTTCTTTGGATGATATCATTTTCTATAATATCTTTAGAAAAATTAACCTGATATAATACTATAGCCTCAGACATAAGTGCAGCCTTATACTGTTCAGCTGTCTGAAGAAGCTTCTTTAACTCAAGATTCTTCTTTTCTATAATATCATAATACTTATACCTGTGTGAAACATCCCTGTATGTTACTGTTATCTGTCCTTTGCATACAGCATCATCTGTATCATGCATAAGTGTTATAAGTATCCATCTGTATTCTCCATTAACCTTAAGTCTTATATCCTTACACTGCTTAACCTCATGACTGCTGTCAAACTGCTTAAGTGCATCATATGATATAAGATTTAAAAGACTGATCCTATCATCACAATGGCATATATCAATAGTGCCATTGAGCCATGTCTCAAAACTGATAGTCTTACTTGTATCTACTACTCTTTCCCCATCACTAAGACATAATACAACTCCTTCAGATATATTAATCTGAAATATACCCACATATTGTGTCAACAAATTCCTAAGAATTCTGTCCTCTAACTCCATACATTTATTCATACCGCACCACATCCCCGCAATATACATAATATATTGTAAAATTCCGTAAAATATCTTTTATTAATATACCATATTATAATAAAAAAGTCACTTTAATGATATTATTTATACACTTTTTTAATCATATATCCGTAATTATATATCACATTTTCAAGTGCTTTTTGAAAAAAGGTCAATTTTAAAAAAGTCAATTAAAAAGAGTTTACATTACAAAATTTTATGAATTCAAAGAAAAAGAGGAACAAGTATATATAATACTCATCCCTCTCATAAATCCCTATATTAAGCGGTTATAAAGCTATTAAAAGCTGCTTATAATCACAACTGATTAGCCAAAGTATCTCTTTAAAAGACCTTCAAACGCTTTTCCATGTCTAGCCTCGTCACGAGC
>ENA-OURZ01004785-OURZ01004785.1-human-gut-metagenome-genome-assembly--contig:-NODE-4785-length-10023-cov-9.907905_pt1 | contig 10023 bp, 7 predicted proteins | sample MGYA00242073_ERZ509195 | MGnify/ENA primary metagenome ERZ509195 (study PRJEB26280, sample SAMEA2338837) | human gut metagenome | biome: human gut; feature: human-associated habitat; material: faeces...
GGCGCGCGAGCGCGAGCACCTGCTTCAGGGCCTCCTCATCGCGCAGGACAATATCGACGAGGTCATCCACATCATCCGCACCAGCTATGACGACGCCAAGGAAAAGCTTATGGCGCGCTTTTCACTCTCCGATATTCAGGCGCAGGCCATTCTTGAAATGCGCCTCAAGGCCCTGCAAGGCCTCGACCGCGAAAAGCTCCAGAACGAGTATGACGAGCTGGAAAAGAAGATCGCCTACTTCGTTGAGCTTCTTTCCAACGAAACGATGCTCAAGGGCGTCCTCAAGGACGAGCTGATCGAAATTCGCGACAAGTACGGCGACGAGCGCAAGACCGAAATTCAGGACGTCGAGGACGAGATCGACATTGAGGATCTCATCGAGGAAGAGCAGTGCGTCTTCACCCTCACGCAGAACGGCTACATCAAGCGCACGGGCGTGAGCGAGTATGCCGCGCAGGGCAAGGGCGGCATGGGCAAGAAGGGCATCACCACCCGCGAGGAGGACACCGTCGTGGACGTGTTCACCGCCTCCACGCACGACTATATCCTCTTCTTCACCGACACCGGCAAGGTCTACCGCAAGAAGGGCTATCAGATCCCCGAGAGCGGCAAGGCCGCCAAGGGCGTGAACATCGTCAATATTATTCAGGTGGAGACGGGCGAGCGGGTGCAGGCCATGCTCCACTTCCGCGAGACGGGGGACGAGGAGCTGTACCTGTTCATGACCACCCGCGACGGCACCGTGAAGCGGCTGGAGGTCAGCGCCCTGAAGAACCTGCGGAACAACGGCATCCGCGCCCTGACGCTGGACGAGGGCGACCAGCTGATCTCCGTGACGGAGACCCGGGGGCATGACCGTATGCTTATCGCCACCCACGACGGGCAGGCGGTGTGCTTCGACGAGACGGATGTGCGCGCCATGGGGCGCGTGGCCGTGGGCGTCCGGGGCATCCGGCTGCGGGAGGGCGACTACGTCATCGGCGCTGCCCGCGCCGACGAGGGCAAGACCGTCCTCTCCATCACCGAAAACGGCTACGGCAAGCGAACGCCCATTGAGGAGTACCGCGTCACGGGACGCGGCGGTCTGGGCGTGAAGAACTACATGGTCACGGACAAGACCGGCGACGTGGTGGGCATGAAGGTGGTGGACGGCACGGAGGATCTGCTGCTGGTGACGGCGGCGGGCATCCTGATCCGCACCCCCGTGGAGAATATCCGCGTGGCGGGACGCGCCACGCAGGGCGTTATCGTCATGCGCTTCAAGGAGGAGGGCGACCGGGTCATCTCCCTGGCGCTGGCCGATCCGGAGGAAAAGCAGCCCGAGCCGGAGGAGGCCTCCCTGTGAGCGCCCCGGCGTGGGACATCATCGCCCGGATAGAGACGCCCTTTGACCAGAAATTCGGCGTGCCGCGGCAGAGCGGCATCGCCGACTGCCCCGGACGCATCGTGTTCGAAAAGCCCTTCCGGGACGCGGACGCGGTGCGGGGTCTGGAGGGCTTCAGCCACATCTGGCTGATCTGGCAGTTTGACCGGGCGCTGCGGCAGGGCTGGTCGCCCACCGTGCGCCCGCCCCGGCTGGGCGGCAACGAGCGCGTGGGCGTGTTCGCCACCCGCTCGCCCTTCCGCCCCAACGGGCTGGGGCTGTCCGCCGTGGAGCTGGAGCGTGTGGCGCTGGACGAGCCGGATGCCCCGGTGCTGTACGTCCGGGGCGCGGATATGGTCAGCGGCACGCCCATTCTGGACATCAAGCCCTACCTCAGCTATGCCGACAGCTATCCCGACGCCTCCGGCGGCTTCACCGGCGGCGACGCCGGGGCGATGCTGACGGTGGACTTCCCACCGGAGCTGCTGGCGCGGTTCGACAGCGGGCAGCGCCACGGGCTGATCAGCGCGCTGGCCGCCGACCCGCGTCCCCGGTACCAGGACGACCCGGAGCGGGTGTACGGCATGACCTACGGCGGGCGGAACGTGCGCTTCACCGTGTCCGACGGCACGGTGCATGTGATCGCCGTGGAGGGATAGGGACGTCGTGGACGCCGTCCCCTACAAGGCACCATGCACCTTCGATAAGGAGTACCAATGAAAACCATAACTATCTACACAGACGGCGCGTGCAGCGGCAATCCCGGACCCGGCGGGTGGGGAGCGATCCTCCGCTACCGGGATACAGAGAAGGAACTGTCCGGCGGCGCGGCGTCGACCACCAACAACCGCATGGAGCTGACCGCCGTCATCGAGGCGCTGCGCCTGCTGCGCGAGCCGTGCATCGTGGAGCTGTATTCCGACAGCAAGTACGTCATCGACGCGCTGAGCAAGGGCTGGGCGCGGGGCTGGAGGGCGCGGGGCTGGGTGAAGTCCGACAAAAAGCCGGCGCTGAACCCCGACCTGTGGGAGCAGCTGCTGGCGCTGACGGAGGTGCATCAGGTGCGCTGCCACTGGGTGAAGGGTCACGCCGAAAACGAGCACAACAACCGCTGCGACCAGATGGCCGTGGCGGAGAGCAAAAAATTCCGATAAATGCAAGTGAATTCACAAAATGTTCATCTGGATTTCATGATTCGGTCAATTTTGTGGGGTAATATAGCACTATCAAAAGGAATTACTCTTCCTGATGTGATTTTCTCTCTCTCCTAACACAAACACACAACGAAAGCGCCCCCACCATCCGGTGGGGGCGCTTTCGGTCGTATAGGGAACTGCGTCCGGGACATGGGTCTGTAGGGGGCGGCGTCCCCTACCTTCGCCCATTTCCGGTGCCCCGCGTGAAAAAAAGAAACCGCCACCCTGCCCGGTGACGGTTTCTTCGTATTTTTACATATCCACGACTTCCAGTTCCCTCTCGTCCACCTTGCGCAGGTCGCGCCTGTTCATGATCTCGTACATGCAGGGCACCACGAACAGCGTCATCAGCGTGGCGTACAGCAGTCCGCCGATGCACACCACCGCCACCGGCTGCATCAGGGCGGTGCCGGCGTTCTTGGCCGCGGCCGTGACGATCAGACCCAGAATGGTGGTGAGACTGGTCATGAGGATGGGGCGCAGACGGGTCACGCCCGCGTCGATGATGGCCTCACGGCGCTCCATGCCCGCCAGACGCTGCTGGTTGATGTAGTCCACCAGCACGATGCCGTTGTTGACGATGATGCCCACCAGCATCACGAAGCCGATCAGACTGATGACCGACACCTCAATGCCCGTCACCAGCAGCGCCAGGAAGCCGCCGGTAAAGGCCAGCGGGATGGTAAACATGACGATAAACGGGGATTTCAGCGACTGGAACTGCGCCACCATGATGAAGTACACCAGCACCACGCCCAGCAGCAGCATCAGCAGCAGCTGCCCCATGGCATCCATGATCTGCTCGTTCTCGCCGTTGAACTCCACGGTGACGCCGTCGGGCAGCGCCACGCTGCCCAGCGCCTGCCGCGCGGCGGAGGTCACATGGGTGACGTTGTAGCCGTCGGCTACCGTGGCGGTGACGGTGACGCACCGGCGCTGCTGGTCGCGGGAGATGGTGTTCATGGACACCGTCTCCTGCACCTTGGCCACATCGCCCAGCTTGAAGGTGCCGTCGTCCTTCTCCGTATCATCGCTGCTGCCGGACAGCTGGCTCAGGGCGCTGCTGCCCGCGCTGCCGCCCATGGCGGAGGACAGGGTCGCGTCCGGCGTGATCTCCAGCTCCAGCAGCTTCTCACGGGTGACGGTGCTGCCCTCCACCGCGTCCACGCTGAGCGCCACGCTCTCGCCGCCCAGCGTCACGTTGGAGACGCTGGTGCTGCTCTGCAGCGCCGCCGCCACCTTCATATAGATCTGCGCCACGGTCATGCCCTTTTTGGCGGCCGCCGTCCGGTCGACCACCACCTGCAGCGCCGGGGCGGATTCGTCCAGCCCGTCGTCTACCTCCGCCACGCCGTCCACCTGCTCCAGCCGCTTGGCAAGATCCTGGGCGGCGGACTGCAAGTCCTCCATATTGTCGCCGAACACCTGTAACGACACACCGCTGCCGGTCATATAGCTCATCATGCTGCTCATAACGCCGCTGGCCGTGACCTCGCAGGGCAGGTCGGCGCACAGGGCGGTGATCTCCTTGGCCGCGTCGGAGCCGAAGGTGCCCTCCGGCATGGTGATGTATCCCTCCACATCATAGCTGCCGCCGGAGGAGCCGCCCATGGCGGCGCCCATGTTCAGGCCGCCCATGGTGCCGCCGCTCATCATAAAGCCCGCGTCCTGCACGTTGTCCACGGTCATGACCCGCTCCAGCACCGTATCTGCCAGCTCCACCGCCTGCCGGCGGGTGGTGCCCTCCGGCATGGTGACGGTCAGGGACAGGTTGTTCATGTCCATCTCCGGCATGAACGTGAAGCCCCGCATCACCGCCGCGCCTGCGCTTGTCACCAGCAGAACCAGCGACAGCAGCAGCACACCGGCCTTGTGATCCAGCGCGAAGGTGATGGCCTTGCGGTAGGCGGGATAGATCTTATCCAGCAGCCCCGGCTTCTGCACCATCTCCCGGCGCAGCATGCCGCCGGCCATGGCCGGCACCAGTGTCAGCGCCACCAGCAGGCTGGCCAGCAGAGAATAGGTGATGGTCAGCGCCAGATCGGTGAACAGCTGGCGGGTCAGCCCCTCCACGAACACGATGGGCGCAAACACGCACACGGTGGTCAGGGTGGAGGCCGTCACCGCGCCCAGCACCTGCTGTGCGCCGGACACCGCCGCCTGAATGACGGTGGCACCCTTCGCCCGCAGGCGGTAGATATTCTCGATGACCACCACCGAGTTGTCCACCAGCATGCCCACCGAAACGGCCAGACCGCTGAGGGAGATCATATTGATGGTCACGCCGGTGAAGTACATGAGCACCACGGCAAAGATCACGCTGACGGGGATAGACACCAGCGTGATGACGGTGGGACGCCAATCCCGCAGGAACAAAAACAGCACCACCACGGAGAACAGCGCGCCCCACAGCAGCGAGGAGGTGATGGTCTCCACGATGAGATAGATGTAGTCGCCCTGATCCATCAGGGGCGCGAAGGACAGGCCGTCGTACTGCGTCTCCAGCTCCGCGAAGCGGGCGTTTATGTTGTCGGACACCTCCGCCGTGGCGTAGTTGGACTGCTTGGTGAAGGTGACGAGGATGCCGTTCTCCCCGTTGACGCGGGTGTACAGCTCATCGGCGTCGTCGAGAACCACCACCGTGGCCACATCGCCCAGCGTCACCGGCTCGACGCCCTCTATGCCCAGATCCAGCAGCACCATGTCCTCCAGCTCCTGCCGGGAGGTCACGTTGTCTCCCACGGACACCATGTACTGTACGCCGTCGTTGTCGCTGATGTACCCGGCGGGCATGGAGAAGTTCTGCGCCGTCAGCAGCTGGCTGACGGTGGACATGGACAGCTGCCCGCCCACGTCCGTCTGCTCGTCGATGGTTTTGTACGCCTCTTTGATCTGGGCGAGGCCGTCCTCGATCTGGGTCATGGCCTCCTTCAGCTGTATGTCGGCCTCGGTCATCTGGGTCAGACCGTCCATCAGCGTTACCAGCAGGTCGGACACGTCACCCTCCAGCTGGGCGCGGAGACTGCCGTCCTTCAGTTTTTTCATCAGCTCACCGATACGGCTTTTCAGGGTATTCAGAAGGTCGTTCAGCTGCTTCAGCGTCCCCTCCGGGTCGGTGATGAAGCCGCCCATGAGGTCGTCGGTGTCCAGACCCTTCAGCTTATCGTACAGCTCCTTCAGCTTTTCATAGACCTTGTCCACCGAATCACCCACGGCGCCGGCTATGCCGTCCGCCGCGGCGCGTTTGGCCTCGGCCAGCGCCGCCTGTCCCTTCTCCACCTCTTTTTTGGCGGAGAGCAGCTGGCTCTCGGCCTTGCCCAGCTGCTTTTTCACCGCCTCCGCCAGCTTCTCCGACAGGGCGTCCAGCTTCTTCTCGTCCAGGATCACATGGGCTTCCCGCGTAACAGCGCCGCTGACGGAGATGCTGGCCACGCCGGACACACCCTCCAGCTTGCCGCTGAGCTCATCGGTGACGAAGTCGCTGAGCTCGTACACGTCCATGTCCTCCCGGGACACGGCGGCCACCATTACCGGCAGCATGGAGGGGTTGATCTTCAGCACATAGGGCGCGGAGACGGTGTCCTCCCAGCTGCCCTGCAAAACGGATATCTTCTGCTGGATGTCCACGCTGACGGTGTCCATGTTCACGCCGTCCTCGAACTCCAGCAGCACCATGGACACGCTGTTCTGGCTGGTGGAGGTCACGTCCTTGATCTTATCCAGCGTGGACATGGACTGCTCCATGGGCTTTGTGATGGCCTGCTCCACCGATTCGGGGCTGGCGCCGGGGTCGGAGGTGACGATGATGACGTAGGGGAAGTCCATGTTGGGCAGCAGGTCGGGGGTCATTTTCAGATACGCCACCACGCCCAGCACAATAATGCCCAGCACCGCCACAAAGACGGTGAGAGGTTTTTTTACACTGAAGCCTGCCATAGATCCTTCTCCTTTTGCCCATTAAACTGCGGTTCTGAACCAGTCTACCACCGGGAGAGAAAAGTTGCAAGAGAGGAGGCGCATTATTAACGGAAGCGTTACAAATCGCGGACTTTTGCGGCAAAATAGTTCGGGGTTCGTAGTATTTTGCGGCGGGTTCGGATGCGGTGGGCGCGGCAAACCGTTCACTTTGGTACGGCGTCCCGCACGGAATGCCCCGTTAGACGTTCGCAGGGGCGGATGTCCACATCCGCCCGCAATCGCCGCACCCCGTAGGGCGGGGCCCGCGTGCCCCGCCGAAATCAACGCATATCCTGCGGCGAGACACATGGGTCCCGCCCTACAAGGGCATATCCTTGCATCGCGTAGGGCGGCGGGGTGAGGGCGCGCCGCCCAACGAAAAACGCGGACGCCTACGCGCCCGCGTTTTCCGTGTTAAGAGAGAAAAAGAAAGAAATCTGAGTAAGATAAGGGTGCCGCGCCGTTACAGCAGCGTGCACAGCAGCGTCAGCTCCGCCACGAACCACACCGGCGTCAGCATGGCGGTGACACGGCTCAGGGGAGTGATGTTCCCCGTGAAGAGGCACACGAAGGTGTAGACGATGATGACGGTGACCAGCACAGCGGCGATGGCCATAGCGGTAACGGACTTGGAATGGGTTTTTGTCATGAGGAACAACTCCTTTCTTGATTGTGGCCTTATGATAGCACAAGATATTATACTTGTAAAATTGATTATTATGCGGTATAATATAGGAGCAAGCTATAATTACGGAGGGAACGCCATGACCAATCAGGATATCGAGACGTTCTTCGCCGTGCTGGATCACGGCACCATGACGGCGGCGGCCGAGGCGCTGTTCATCACCCAGCCGTCCCTGTCCGCCCGGCTGCGGGCGCTGGAGGACGAGGTGGGCGCGCCGCTGTTCCACCGGGGCAAGGGGCTGCGGCGCATCACCCTCACCGACGCGGGGCAGCACTTCCTGCCGCTGGCGCGCCGGTGGCAGAACCTGCTGGCGGAGACGCAGACCTTCGCCGCGGCGGAGAAGCGGGAGTTCCTCCACGTCATCGCCGCCTACACCGCCAACCAGTACATCCTGCCGCCGGTGTACCAGCGGTTTCTGGAGCGGGAGCTGCCGGTGAACCTGTGGGTGGAGTCCATGCGGACGGATCAGGCGGTGTCCGCCGTGGCGCGGGGCGACGCGGATATGGCCATCGTGGACGGCAGCCTGCACTACGACCTGCAGATCGAGGCCAAGCCCCTGTTCCGGGAGGGCTTCTTCCTGGTGGTGCCCAAAACGGTGGCGCTGACGGAGCCGGTGGAGGCCACGACGCTGCATGTGCAGGACGAGATCCTCATCTACGGTCAGCCGGAGATATTGCAGTGGCACGACTACTGGTTCGGCGTGGACGCCCGTCCCCTGCTGTACGCCGACACGCCCCAGCTGGCCGAGACGCTGCCCGCCTGCGGCAAGCGGTGGAGCATCATCCCCGCCGGAGCTACCGAACCGTATCTGCGGATGTTCAGCAACGTACAGGTGCTGCATCTGGCGCACCCGCCGGCGGAGCGGACGTTCTATCTGGTCACGCCCAAGGGACGCGCCCTGTCCGCCGCGGCGGAGACGCTGCTGGACGACCTGCGGACGCAGATACAGCATGTGGAGGGCATCACATGGTATTGACGGAGCTGACAGCACAGGCCGGGACGCTTCCGTCCCGCCGGACAGACATATAACACGGACAAAAAGGAGAATAGGGATGGCGCAGCTATATTTCAAGTACGGAGCCATGGGCTCCAGCAAGACAGCCAACGCGCTGATGGCGCGGTTCAACTACGAGGAGCGGGGGCAGGAGACGCTGCTGGTGAAGCCCCGGCTGGACACCCGGGACGGCGACCACATGGTCTACTCCCGCATCGGTCTGAAGCACCCGTGCATCTACTTTGACGAGATGCGCGCCATGCCGGAGGACGAACTGAAGAAGTACGCCTGCATCATCATTGACGAGGCGCAGTTCCTCACCAAGGAGGAGGTGTACTATCTGGTGCATCTGGTGGACGACTGCAATATTCCCGTGATCTGCTACGGCCTGCGGGCGGACTTCAAGGGCGACCTGTTCCCCGGCAGCTACCACCTGCTGGTGCTGGCGGACAAGCTGGAGGAGGTCAAGACCATCTGCTGGTGCGGCAAGAAGGCGGCCTTCAATGCCCGGTTTGACGAGAACGGTCATGTGGTCAAGGAGGGCGCGCAGGTGGTGCTGGGCGCCAACGACAAGTACATCGGCCTGTGCCGCCGCCACTGGATGGCCGGTGACTTAGGCCCCGACTTCGACATTCACAAGGTATGACCTGCACTCTCTGTCCCCGCCTGTGCGCCGCGGAGCGCACATCTGCGCGGGGGGACGGCTATTGCCGTATGCCCGCCGGTCTGCGGGTGGCGCGGGCGGCGCTGCACCAATGGGAGGAGCCGCCCATCTCCGGCACGCGGGGCGCCGGCGCGGTGTTCTTCTCCGGCTGCACCCTGCGGTGCTGCTACTGCCAGAACGGGCGCATCTCCGCCGGCGGCCAGGGAAAGGACATCACACCCCGGCGGCTGCGGGAGATATTTGACGAGCTGATCGCCCAGGGCGCCCACAACATCGAGCTGGTGACGGCCACCCACTTCCTGCCGTGGATACTGCCGGCGCTGGAGCCGAGGCTGCCGGTGCCGGTGGTGTACAACTGCGGCGGCTATGAGCGGGTGGAGACGCTGCGGGCGCTGGAGGGTCGGGTGGACATCTACCTGCCCGACCTGAAATACGCCGACGGCGATCTGGCCGGGGCGCTGTCCGGCGCGCCGGACTACTTCCCCGTGGCCTGCGATGCCATCCGGGAGATGTTCCGCCAGACGGGGCGGCCTGTCTATGACGAAAACGGCGTCATACAGCGGGGCGTCATCGTGCGGCATCTGGTGCTGCCGGGGTATCCGGACAACACCCGCCGGGTGCTGGACTGGCTGTCCGAGACGTTCGCGCCGGGGGACGTGGTGGTGTCGCTGATGAGCCAGTACACGCCGCCCGCCGGCATGACCGGGCGGCTGGCGCGGCGGGTGACGGCGGCGGAGTACCGGGCGGCGGTATCGTATATGCGCGCCTGCGGCATCACAGACGGCTTCGTGCAGGAGCGCACCTCGGCGGAGGAGGCCTATACCCCGGCCTTTGACGGCACCGGGGTGTGACGCGGCGGCGCTGCCGCGCTGACGGGACGCCGTCCCCTACGGAAGCAGCAAGCATGCAAAAAAAGAAAGCCCCGAAGGGCTTTCTTTTTTGCGTTCATTTGCTCTTAATACGCCAGCTTCTCGGCCAGGTATGCCTTCAGCTCGGAGATAGGAATACGCACCTGCTCCATGGTGTCGCGCTCGCGGACGGTGACGCAGTTGTCGCCCTCGTGCTCGGCATCGCCCACGGTGTCGAAGTCGACGGTGATGCAGAAGGGCGTGCCCACCTCGTCCTCGCGGCGGTAGCGCTTGCCGATGGAGCCGGTCTCGTCGA
>ENA-OURZ01004795-OURZ01004795.1-human-gut-metagenome-genome-assembly--contig:-NODE-4795-length-9993-cov-2.876132_pt1 | contig 9993 bp, 8 predicted proteins | sample MGYA00242073_ERZ509195 | MGnify/ENA primary metagenome ERZ509195 (study PRJEB26280, sample SAMEA2338837) | human gut metagenome | biome: human gut; feature: human-associated habitat; material: faeces...
TTGAAAAAACTAAATTTAGATACTTTTGAGGCAACGCAGTTAGATTCTGTAGAATGTAAAGACGCTTTGGGATTTCAATTACTTGGAGGAACGGAAGAATATCAGATTTATTCTTTGATCAAGGATGATGAAACTTTATTTTACAAGCTGGATTATGAGTCATGTGAATCGGAACAGATTGAATTATTTCAAAGTGGATATGAGCGGATTTTACCTGAAGAAAATGAAAACAGCTTTTATTATCTGAGTGTTGAGGGCGGAGAAAGAAATCTTTATCAATATGATATTGACAGTAGAAAAAATAAGCTTTGCCTTGAAAATGAGAAAATTCTGGAGAATGCCGGAGGGGATATTGTTGGATCAGACCTGTGTGGAAAATGTCAGGAAGGAATCGTGTACTGGGTCAGAACATGGACTGAGGAGCGAGAAGAGAAGATGTTCTTACTGGATCATAATGGAAAAATACAGGAACTGTCGATGCCACAACAACTTCCGGTTGCAGGGACTCATTTCTATGATGTGATATGTGCAACAGAGAAAGGAATGTACTTTTGGTATTTAAAGGATTTTGAATCCAATGGTTTTCAGGACAATGTCGACTGGCAGGCATACACGGAGTGGGAGGATTTAGTCAATGAGAAAAGTGTCATAAAAAATGTGATAAATCCACGTATGACAGCTATGGGTGAACTGGTTGACGAAAATGGAAATCCGATAAACGGACAGTAACTGGTTGGTGATATTAAACAAAGAGGTGTTAGAGATGAAGAAATGGGGAAAAGTTTTCGTTTTAACAGGCAGTATCGTTGCAATGCTGATCACAGGAACCGGATGCTCGAAAAAGAATACAGGAATCAAGAATCCGGTGGATGAAGACGGCAATATGACCGGCAGCAAATGATTCAGTATTAAAAGGTAAAGGAGATGTTGCGGGAGGAGGGGATGCGGATGCGGCATCTGAAATATGAATGGGAGAAGTTTTTCTCTTTTCGTTATTTTTGGTTTTTATGTGCAGTATTTTTGTTATTTAATCTATGGAATCTTTCGGAGCAGATCCGGATGGAATTTCCGGCATCCTCTGTCCGGCAGCTTTATATAGATTTTCAGGAGCAGCCGGAAGGAGCGAAAGGACAATGGCTGGAAGAGCAGAAAGCGAAGAAAAATGCCCACTATACAGGCAACCAGTATATGGAAGAAGAATTATTTAAAAAGCTTTCGAGAGAATGGATCCAGACAGAAAAATATGACGAATATCTGGAGGAGATCAAAGAGAGAAGTGCAAAAATGTCAGGTTCTATTTTCTCGGATGAAGGAACCTTTGCCTGGAGAAACGCAAAAGTGACTCCTGCGGCTTATGAGAAACTGAAAGGCACGAAGCTTTCCTTTGATCTGTCGGATGGTGTTATAGAGGCAACAAAGGCAGATTTTACTGATCTGTGCATGACGATTCTGTTGATGGCAGCAGTTTATTTCCTGATCCTTGATGAGAAAAAGAATAAATTGTATCCATTATTGAGATCTGCCAGCCGTGGCAGGGCAGAGGTCATTGGTGCAAAACTGGGAGTGATGGCAGGGATCACGGGATTTTTGGTTCTGCTGCTATATGGAAGTAATTATCTTTTTATTTTCTATCAGTATGGTTTTGGAAATCTCACACGTCCCCTTCAGTCAGTGACAGCGTTTTATGAAAGCCCGTTCAGACTGACGGCAGGGCAATATCTGTGGATGTATCTGCTTTTGAAACTGGTGGTGTGCTATGCGGCTGCATTGCTGATGATATGGATCGCACAAAAGGCAGGGACACCGGCAGGAGCGATTCTTGCGATCAGCACAGGATCAGTTGCAGAATATCTGCTGACCGTGCTGCTCCCGTCAGTCTCTTATGCGGACGGACTGAAGTATATCAATCTTGTGGAGTATATCAAAATATATCCGCTTTTTACGAAGTATCATAATCTTGATTTTTTTGAATATCCGGTCAATGCAATGAGGATTTTTCCGATTGTGCTGCCGTGTCTGCTGCTTCTTTTTATTGTGCTGAATGTGACCACATTTTGTAGCCACAGATATGGTACAAAATCTGGCAGACAGGGAGGTACAGAGAAACTATGGAGAAAACTCCGGAAGACTGCCCGGGGTAAAAAAAGAAGGAAGCGGAAGAAAAAAGGCTTTATTTCGGACAGCCTGGTATGGCATGAGAGTTTCAAAAGTCTTCTGACGAACCGAACAGTGTGGGTGTGCGTGGCAGTATTGTATGGAGCAATTCTTCTCGGAAGAGGTCTGATGATATGGAACAGCGTGGAAGAAGAATACTATAAATATTATATGACCAAAGGACAGGGAGAACTGACGCAGGAGAAACTGGAAACTTTTGAGAATGAAAAGAAACGTTATGATGACATTTATTCCATGACCCCGGAGCAGTGCGGACTGAGCAGTGAGGAGATCAGCAGCCGGCAGGAGGAAATACAGTATCAGTACAGTGGGTTCATGAGAGCATATGAACAGGTTCAGTATGTGGTGGAAAATAACCGGGCAGCAGGAACGGACGAACAGCAGCTGATCTATGAAGGTGGATATGAGCAGTTGTTTGGAGAGATTTCCATGAAAGGAAGGCTGATCGGAGAGTTGCTTTGTGTTCTTGTGGCAGTATACAGTGCTGCAGGACTTCTTGGGATGGAATATGACCTGAAGGTGATGAATCTTCTGCAGAGTACGAAGAAAGGACGGGGAACACTTCTGCGGGTAAAACTTGGAGTGGCAGCGGGAGTCACTACGGTTATGTTCATTCTTGTAAAGATACCGGTAGTGATGCGGATCGTTCAGAATTATCCACTGACAGGATGGACGGCAAAAGTCCGTTCCATGCGATTTACGGGGACATCGGTTTTTAACTGTCCGGTGTGGGCGTATGTGTTACTTTTGCTTTTGTTGCAGCTGGGGACTTTGTATGTGGTGATCCTGTGCGTGACAGCATTGTCGGCAGTCTTAAAAGATACGATGCTGACACTGATCCTGTCGGTTCTGTTATTTGGCGGTACGCTGGTCATGGAATGGGGTGGACTTGGAATGATTCATTCCTGGAGCATCAATACATTACTGGACGGACACCGTCTGCTACAGTCAGGAGGAATGCAGTTTGCACTGACGGTACTGGTCTTTTGGGGCGTCCTTCCATTGGCGGCAGGAACCGTTCTGCACAGAGTCTATAAGAAGAGGGGGCAGGCGATATGGAATTAAAGATACAGGATCTGTGTAAAAGTTATGGAAAGAAAAAAGCATTGTGGAACTTTACAACAGAATTTGAGAATGGTATCTACGGGATCCTTGGTCCCAACGGAGCCGGAAAAAGTACACTGATGAATATTCTGACGGATAATCTTCTGCGGGATTCCGGGAGCGTCCTGTATGATGGAGAGGAAATATTGAACCTGGGGGCATCTTATCGGGAAATTATGGGATATATGCCGCAGCAGCAACAGCTTTATGATACCTTTACGGTTACACATTTTATTTCTTATATGGGAACGCTGAAAGGGATGAAGAGCAGGGACATCCAGGGAAGAATGGACGAGCTGCTCCCGCTTCTGAATCTGCAAAAGGTAAGAAAGAAGAAACTGAAAGAACTTTCAGGTGGAATGAAGCAGCGGGTGCTGTTGCTGCAGGCATTGCTGAATGATCCGAAATTTCTGATCCTGGATGAACCGACTGCCGGACTTGACCCGAAAGAGCGGATCAGGATCAGGAACCTGATCTCAGATCTGAGTGAAGACAGGATTGTACTGATCGCAACCCATGTGGTATCGGATATCGAATTTATTTCTAAAGAAATTTTATTAATGAAAAACGGGAGACTGGTGGATCAGGACAGCCCGGAAAATCTGCAAAAGAGGATTTACGGTCATGTTTATGAACTGTGCATCAGCCAGGATGAACTGGCGGAAGTGAAGAAAGAATATGAAATCAGCAATCTGTTCCGCAGAGACGGCGAGATCATCGTGCGGGTGATTGCGGACAAGTGTCCCGTTAAATATGATGCAGTGAAAGTCAGCCCGACGCTGGAGGATGTATATCTGTATGAATTTGAGGGAGTAAAGAGGCGGTAACATTTTCCCACAAAGGTCAAAGAGGTGTTGACAATAGAACGTTTCACTGCTAAGATTAACAGTAGTTGAAAATACTGGATTGTTACTTATCAGAAGGCAAAACCAGATTTCGGAAAATAAAGGTTGCTTTATGGACTGAAAGTCTGGTTTTCTTTATCTGACAGTGCAGAACGATATCTGCCGGATAAGAAGGATTGGATATAAGAAGTCAGGTCCGGTATTTGCAAAGAATCTAATATGATGAGACAAGTCAGAGCTGAGGAGGAAAAAAGATGAAGATTTATGAGACAAAAGACTATCAGGAGATGAGCAGACAGGCTGCTAATATTCTTTCAGCACAGGTTATTTTAAAGCCGGATTGTGTACTGGGTCTGGCAACAGGTTCTACACCGATCGGAACATACGATCAGTTAGTAGACTGGTATAATAAAGGAGATGTTGATTTCTCTCAGGTAAGAACAGTAAATCTTGACGAGTACAGAGGACTGACCCGTGACAATGACCAGAGCTATTATTATTTCATGCATAAGCATTTATTTGACCGTGTAAATATTAAGTTAGAGAATACAAATGTACCGGACGGAACTCAGGAAGATGCAGAAAAAGAGTGTGCAAGATATGAAGCACTGATCGAGTCCATGGGTGGAGTTGATATCCAGCTTCTCGGACTTGGACATAATGGACATATTGGTTTCAATGAGCCTGCAGCAGACTTTGCTGTTACAACTCACTGCGTAGATCTGACAGAAAGCACGATCGAGGCAAATAAACGTTTCTTTGAATCCGCAGATGATGTACCGAGACAGGCATATACAATGGGAATCGGAACGATCATGAAAGCAAAGAAGATCCTTCTGGTTGTTAATGGAGAAGGAAAGGCAGATATCGTTGCAAAGGCATTTTTCGGCCCGGTAACACCGGAAGTTCCAGCGTCTATCCTTCAGCTCCACAGAGATGTGACGATCGTTGCTGATAAGGCTGCACTGTCAAAGATACCTAGATAATTTTCAATATAGTTCAGTGCAGATTGTAAAAATCTGACAACTAAATGAGAATGTTTATTAAAAAAATATAAATAGTATAAAAATAAAATAAAATAATCGGTTGACTTTCCTGGTGATTTTTGATAGACTGAAGTTACGAAATAAGTCAACGGATTGTTACTGTAAGGCAGGCAAAACCAGATTCAATGAGCATACGGTGATGATGTATGTTCAGTTGGTCTGGTTTTTATTTTCACAGGAAGTTTTCTGGTGAAAGAGTTGCATTTAGCAGAAGGAACAGTAAGACATGAAAAGCGTGTCGCAGTTGGTACGTTATTTTGGAAGGTCGGTTGTATGACGATAGAAAAAGTGATCAATAATAATATTGTTTCAGCTTTTGATGAGATAGGAAGAGAAGTCGTAGTCATGGGATGCGGGATCGGTTTTGGAAGCAGACCGGGAGCAAAGATCCCTGAAGATAAGATAGAAAAGATTTTCAGGATCGAAAGCGGAAGCGTGGCAGATCAGTTTAAAGAGCTGCTTGCCGGAGTCCCGTTGGAGCATGCAAAGATCTCGAGTGATATTATTTCTTATGCAAAAGGTGCATTGAAGCTGAAGCTGAATCAGAGCATTTATGTGACGCTTACGGATCATATTAATTTTGCGATTGCGAGATATGCAAAGGGGATCAACCTTGAAAATGCACTGTTGTGGGAGATCAAGAGGTTTTATCCTCAGGAGTATGAACTCGGGAAATATGCGATTACCCAGATCAAAGAGCGTCTGAAGGTAGAATTGCCGGAGGATGAGGCAGGGTTTATTGCACTTCATTTTGTGAATGCAGAGTATGGAACCAATATCCGGGATGCGTTACGTTTCCCGAATCAGATGAAAGAAATTTTGGAGATCGTGACGAGGGAGCTTGGTATCAAGCTGGATGAAGGGACGCTTCATTATGAGCGGTTTATTACTCATATGAAATTTCTGCTTCAGAGAGTTTACAGGAAAGAGCTTCTGCCGGACGAAGAAAGTGATCTGGCGGACATGATCAGCCAAAAGTATCCGAAAGAATTTGCCTGCAGTAAGAAAGTAGCGGATTATATAGAAAAGACCGCAGAGTGCAGATTATCCGGTGAAGAAGTGATGTATCTTGCAATCCACATACGAAGGATTACGATGGCAGAAGAATAAAAATGCAATCAATATAAAAATAGAAGATAAAAAGCAGGAGGAAATGTAAATGTTTGGTGGACTTTTTAAGAAAAAGGATAATAAAATGATTCTCGGAGCTCCGGTAAAGGGAAAGGCAGTACCTCTTTCAGAGGTCAATGATCCGACTTTTGCAGAGGAGATGCTTGGAAAAGGAATGGCAGTCATTCCGGCAGAAGGAAAGATTTATGCTCCGGCAGATGGCGAGATCGGTATGGTATTTGATACACTCCATGCAGTCAGTCTTGTATCTGAAGAAGGAACAGAGATTCTGATCCATGTAGGTCTTGATACAGTCAAGATGAACGGAGAAGGATTTACAGGTCACGTAAAAGCAGGAGACAAAGTTAAGAAGGGAGATCTTCTCTTAGAGGTTGATCTTGATAAGGTAAAGGCTGCAGGATATGATACGATCACTCCGATGCTTGTCTGCAATACAATGGATTATGCATCAGTAGAGGGTGTGACCGGTAAAGAGGTAGAAGCCGGAGATGACGCAGTCATTATTGAAAAATAGGCGTGGCTGTTGCCTGAAAGCAGTGTACAATTTAGATTTTGACCGGAATCATGACCGGTTAAAATAGATAAAAGGGATTCAGCAATGAGAGATTTTGAGAAGGAGGAAAATTATGAAATTTTTACAGAAATTAGGTAAAGCTCTTATGCTGCCTGTTGCTTGTCTTCCTATCTGTGGTATCCTTATGGGTATCGGATATGCACTCTGCCCGGCTACAATGCAGGGTGGTGACATCACAGGTATTCTTGAGCAGATTGGGTTCTTTCTTGTTAAAGCAGGCGGTGCCCTGATTGACAATATGGCAATTCTTTTTGCAATTGGTGTTGGTGTTGGTATGGCAGATGATAATGATGGTACAGCTGGTGTTGCAGCTCTTGCTTCCTGGCTGATGATCACAAACCTTCTGTCTACAGGAACAGTTTCAGTTATTAAGACACTGGAAGAGGGAACTACAAACTTTATCGCATTCAGCAAGATCGAGAACCCGTTCATCGGTATCCTTGCAGGTATCATCGGAGCTCTTTGCTATAACAGATTTAAGAGTGCGAAACTTCCTGACTGGCTGTCATTCTTCAGTGGAAAGCGTTGCGTAGCAATCATAGCCGGACTGGTTTCCATTATTGCATCTGCAATTCTTCTCTTTGTATGGCCTGTACTTTTCGGAGCACTGGTTGCACTTGGAAAAGGTATCGAAGGACTTGGAGCAGTTGGAGCTGGTATCTATGCATTCTTTAACAGACTGCTGATCCCATTCGGTCTGCATCACGCACTGAACAACGTATTCTGGTTCGATACAATCGGACTTGGAGACCTGTCTCACTTCTGGGCTGGAGAGACATCTGCTGATGTATCATGGAGCCTTGGAATGTACATGTCAGGATTCTTCCCATGTATGATGTTCGGTATCCCGGGTGCAGCTCTTGCTATGGTAAAATGTGCAAAACCGGGTAAAAAGAAAGTTGCAATCGGACTTGTAGCTTCTGCAGCTCTTTGTGCATTCATCTGTGGTGTAACTGAACCGTTCGAATTCGGATTCATGTTCCTTGCACCTGTACTTTATGTAATTTACGCAGCACTTTACGGTATCTTCACAATGATCACAGTTGCACTTGGATTCCGTGCAGGATTCTCGTTCTCAGCAGGTGCGATGGACTTATTCTTCTCTGCTTCTCTTCCGGCAGCAGCTAAGATATGGCTTATTATTCCGCTTGGAATCGCAGCATTCTTAGTTTTCTATTTCGTATTCCTCTTCGCGATCAAGAAATTTGATCTGAAGACACCGGGTAGAGAAGATGATGATGATCTGGAAGCAGAAAAAAATGTAGAACTGGCAAGTGATGACTTCACAGCTATCGCAGCAAAGATTCTTGAAGGTTGCGGCGGAAAGGAAAACATTGCAAGCATCGACAACTGTGTAACAAGACTGAGACTGGAAGTAAAAGATATGACTGCAGTTAACGACAAAGTGATCAAATCTGCAGGTGTTGCAGGTGTTATTAGACCTGGAAAAACTTCTGTACAGGTTATTGTTGGAACTAAAGTACAGTTTGTTGCAGATGCATTCTCTAAACTCTGTGAATAATCTTATAAATCTTGAATAATTGTATCAGAAAAGCAGGGCGCATGCCCAATGTCATTAAGTTAATTTAAAAATTAAAAAAAGCAGAATGCAAGTAGGTAAAATCTCACTTGTATTTTGCTTTTTTCATTTTGTTATCTGTTTTTTTGCACGGCAAACAGACAGATGGATTGTACATCTGTCTATAATCCTATATAATGATGAATGGTTATGCTACCCTGTATAGAAAACTTACTGACGCCTGAAGTTTGACTTTCCGAGGGTCTCGACGCCCAGGTCTTATTGGTAATATATGTTTTTCTATCAGTTTAACCACATCAGGTGGACGAAGTTTCCGTTTGCGTCGCAGATATTCTCTGCAAATGTAAATGGCAATAGTAAAGTTCACCTGATTTTTCTTACTTATATTTTCTGTGTGTTCAACTACATATGTTGTAATTAATTCGCAGTAATTATATAAGGTCAATCTTGCAAATATTTCTTGCTTTATGTAATCCACTTTTTTGGCATGAAAACTAGTTAGCCCTATAGCATATTTCAATTCACGAAATGATGTTTCTATGCCCCATCTTAAGTGATATAATTCCTTAAGTTTTTCTGCCGAAAAGCAAAAACGGTCCAAGTTTGTAATTACCGTTTCGTAGGAATCATCTGCTATTTTAAACCTTGCAATTCTAAAGGAGATAGGATAATCCTCTTTGCTTCCTATTGGAAGATAATCAAAGGTTTGTACTGTTGGCATGAATTTATATCCTGCTTGTTTCTTTGACTTAGTTTGATTTCGTGTCAGAATCAGATTGATATCCATATCAAAAACTGCCGTTTGTGGAAGTTCTAAGCCTGATGCAATGCCATTGCTGTGAACATCTTTTATTCTAATCAAAAATTTCCAGCCTTTTTCTATTGCGTGAGACATAATGTTATAGTTTTCATATCCTCTATCAGCAATTAATATAACTTTGTCCAATGTCACCCTTTCTATCATTTGAATGCATGCTCTGTGTTCTTGATACGTAGAGGCAGTTTGAACCAATGCATCAATATAAGTTCTGTTTAAAACATCATACAGGGCATTTAGATGTAAGTGATTACCGGTTGCACCAAGTTGATTTGATTTCCAAAGAGTTTCCGGGTCGTTTAGATTCGGTGCAATAGTTAGATTGCTGCCATCGCAAGCCAAAAGTTGATATCCCTCATATAAGTTTTTTGTTTGAGCATTTTCTTCTGTAAACGCATGAAATAAGTATTCAAATGCTTCTGGTAGAATTTTAGCCCGCTGCTGTGTATACGCTGAAACAGTAGGAGCATTCACATCAAAATCGAAAAAATCCAAGAGTTCTTTATTCAGCGTGCAACCGCCGGAATTCATGGTAATGCCAACACATGTCTTAAAATTAATTTTGCGGTTTCTTGAAAAATCAGTATCTGGATTTTTCAAGAACAAAGATGGATTTCTTGCCAATTCTGAAATTAGATTTTCTAGTGAAACCGTAACCTTTTCAATATAGTGACTCATAATGTATCCTCCTTGCAATCAAGATATTCCTTAATTACAAGGGCCGCTTTCGCAACCTTAATATATATCGGTAGCGAAAGCGG